>ERZ809074.1333-NODE-1333-length-32907-cov-48.041763_pt1 | contig 32907 bp, 32 predicted proteins | sample MGYA00520795_ERZ809074 | MGnify/ENA primary metagenome ERZ809074 (study PRJEB31570, sample SAMEA3212989) | Homo sapiens | biome: human-gut; feature: human gut; material: fecal | place: Sweden | collected 2011 ...
GCCCGGAATATCAAGGAAAAACAGCTCAAAAACTCGCGCAGTACGGTCTGAAGGCCGCCCGCCGCGCACCTCAGTTCTCCAAGCGCTGAGTCCATACCGTTTACCTGCAAAATGCCGGAAACCGCCGTGGTTTCCGGCATTTTTTCTTTCTTATTGCCCAAAGCAGGTCACATTGACAATTCGACAAAGTGTGATATAATCAGTCCGTCTGAAAAAATATAAAGTTGTAGCACAGAGGTGTCTGCTCAAAAGCAGATGAAAAGGGAATCCGGTGCGAATCCGGAACGATGCAGTCACTGTGTACGGGAGCGGCCTGCAAACCACTGGGAAACTGGGAAGGGCAGCGCCGTGATGAACGAAGTCAGGAGACCTGCCTCTGTGTGGAATCTCAAACCTGCTGCCAACAGGTTGGTTTTCCTACGAACTTATGATCCGCTGCGGGTCACCGCGCGGATGTATATGTAGTAAGAAGCACCGAGGGCGGCTGTGTGAGACACAGCCGCTTTTATATTTCTTTCAGAACAAATAATTTGGAAAGAGGTAGATCCCCCATGAAGAAAGCACTTGCCTTTCTGATGGCGGCTGTGATGCTGATGAGCATGCTGACCGCCTGCGGCAACAAGGACAATGCTGCCGACGACAATGACGCTGACAACAACGATGTGAACACCGAGGAGACCGACAAGGCCGCCGCCGATAAGGTCGCCGCCCTGATCGACGCCATCTATGTGCAGGAGCGCACCGAGGAGACCGACGCCCAGTGCGAGGCCGCCAAGGCCGCTTGGGATGCCCTGACCGACGCCCAGAAGGCGCTGGTAGAGGGTGAGGAGGCCAGCCCCGATTACTTCGGTCTGGACACCGGCGACGCCTCCAAGGACGATCCCCGCAACCAGGACGAGATCGGCGAGAAGGAGCTGCTGGTGGTGTCCTTCGGCACCTCCTTCAATGACAGCCGCGTAGCCGACATCAAGAGCATCGAGGATGCCCTGCAGGAGGCCAACCCCGACTGGTCCGTGCGCCGCGCCTTCACCGCGCAGATCATCATCAACCACATCCAGGCTCGTGACGGCGAGAAGATCGACAACATGGAGCAGGCCCTGGAGCGCGCTGTCGCCAACGGTGTGAAGCAGCTGGTCGTCCAGCCCACCCACCTGATGCACGGCGCTGAGTACGACGAGATGTGCGCCGCCATCGACAAGGTTCGCAACCAGTTTGACTCCGTTGAGATCGCCGAGCCCATGCTGGGCGAGGTGGGCAACGATGCCACCGTCATCAACGCCGACAAGGAAGCCGTCGCCAAGGCCGTCGTGGCTGCTGCCCTCGAGGAGAGCGGCTATGAGTCCACCGCTGCCGCCAAGGATGCCGGTGTTGCCTATGTGCTGATGGGCCACGGTACGGCTCATGTGGCCAAGGTCACCTACAGCCAGATGGCTACCCAGATGGCCAAGCTGGGCTATGAGAACGTGTTCGTCGGCACCGTGGAGGGCGAGCCTGAGGAGACCTCCTGCGAGGCCGTGATCGAGGCCGTCAAGAACGCCGGCTACACCACCGTGGTGCTGCGTCCCCTGATGGTCGTGGCTGGCGACCACGCCAACAACGACATGGCCGGTGCAGACGATGATTCCTGGAAGACCATGTTCGAGGCCGCCGGCTTCACCGTGAACTGCCAGATCTCCGGTCTGGGCCGTATCGCGGACGTGCAGGCTCTCTATGTGGCCCACACCAAGGCTGCCATTGACGCCATCGCGTAACAAGGACTGAACGGGCTCCGGGGCGGTACACCATCGCCTCGGAGCTTTTTTCAAAGCAAGGAGGACTTTACCATGAAGAAAATTCTTTCGTTTCTGCTGGCCGCTCTGATGATGACGGCGCTGCTGGTTGGCTGCGGACAGCAGCAGGCCGACGCTCCCGACAGCGACGAGCCCGACCAGCCCGCACTGGCGGACGGCGTGTACACCGCCGACTTCAACACCGACAGCAGTATGTTCCACGCCAACGAGACCTGTGATGGCAAGGGTGTGCTGACCGTGAAGGACGGCCAGATGACCATCCACGTCAGCCTCGCCTCCACCAGCATCGTCAACCTGTTCCCCGGTCTGAAGGAGGACGCCCAGAAGGACGGCGCCGTGCTGCTGCAGCCCACCAAGGACACTGTCACCTATCCCGATGGCCTAACCGAAACGGTCAACGGCTTTGATATCCCTGTTCCCGCGCTGGACGAGGAGTTCGACGTGGCCCTCATCGGCAAGAAGGGCGTGTGGTATGACCACAAGGTCTCCGTCTCCAACCCCGTACTGAAGGAGGAGAACGACGACGCTGCCGCCATTACGCTGGCGGACGGCACCTACACCATCGAGGTGGGCTTCGAGGGCGGTTCCGGCAAGTCCCACGTGCTGACCCCCTGCACCCTGAAGGTGGAGAACGGCGCTGCCACCGCCACCATCGTGTGGAGCAGCCAGAAGTACGACTATATGCTGGTGGACGGCCAGCGCTATGATGTTCTCACCACCGAGGGCGGCTCCACCTTCGAGATCCCCGTCCGGGCGCTGGATACCCCGCTGACGGTGATCGGCGACACCACCGCCATGAGCACCCCCCATGAGATCGAGTACACCCTGACCTTTGATTCCTCCACCGCCGTGGAGGCCGCCCAGTGAGGCGTTTTCTCGCCGGGCTGCTGGCGGCGCTGATGGTCTTGTCCCTCTGCGCCTGCGGCGCGGCTGACGCCCCCGCCAAAGCAGACGGGCAAACCGCCGTGTCGTGGGACGAGCTGGTCTTTGACCGCACCATGCCCCTGCGCTACGCCCAGCAGTTCACCGTGGAGTACGCCGGTGAGAGCTACAAGCGTATCACCATCCACGACGACCGGGTGTACCTGCTGGTAGCGGAGGGCGCGGCGGTACCGGATGGTGTGCCGGAGAAGGTCACCGTTTTGCAGCAGCCGCTGGATCAGATCTATCTGGTAGCTGCTGCCGCCATGGACTACTTTGACAAGCTGGATGCCGTTGGTTGCATCACCCTCAGCGGCAAAAAGCAGGCGGACTGGTACATTCAAAGCGCCAAGGACGCCATGGACAGCGGCGCGATGACCTACGCCGGCAAGTATTCTGAGCCGGATTATGAGCTGATTTTGTCCAACGGCTGCGATCTGGCGGTGGAGAACACCATGATCTACCACTCCCCGGCGGTGCTGGAGCAGCTGGAGCGGCTGGGTATCCCCGTGCTGGTGGAGACCTCCAGCTATGAGACCCTGCCCATGGGCCGGATGGAGTGGATCAAGCTGTACGCGGCGTTGCTGGACAAGGAGGACGAGGCCGAGGCGCTGTTCAACGCAAAGATGGACAGCGTGGCGGATGTGCTGGAGCAGCAGCCCACCGGCAAGACCGTGGCGTTCTTCTACATCACCAGCAGCGGCGCGGTGAATGTCCGCAAGTCCACGGACTATGTGGCGAAGTGTGTCGCCATCGCCGGCGGCGACTATGTCTCCTTCGACGAGTCGGCGGAGGACAACGCACAGTCCACCATCAATATTCAGATGGAATCCTTTTACCACGGTGCGGTGGATGCCGACGTGCTGATCTACAACAGCATCATCGACGGTGAGCTGCACACGCTGGACGAATTGGTAGCACTGGACCCGCTGCTGGCCGACTTCAAGGCCGTCAAGAGCGGCAACGTGTGGTGCCTGACCAAAAACTTCTATCAGGAGTCGCTGGAGCTGAGCGACCTCATTCTGGACGTCAACCACGCGTTGAACGACGCGCCGGACACGGCGTTTCACTTCCTGACACGGATGAAGTGAGCATTTTTTACATCATTGCATTATAAGGAGGAGCGGCATGAAGAGGACCCGAACACTTCGCATCTGGGGAGGCTTTTTGCTGCTCCTCCTGCTTTTTTTCACATTTTTGATTTGGAACATCTTCGCGGGAAGCGTTTCTCTTTCCGCGTCTGAGATATGGCGGATCCTGCTGGGCGGCGATGTGGGCTTTACACAGAGCCAGATCATCATGAAGATCCGTCTGCCCCGGCTTCTGTCGGCGCTGATCCTGGGCGGGGCGCTGTCCCTGTCCGGCTATCTGCTGCAAACCTTTTTCCACAACCCCATCGCCGGCCCCTTCGTGCTGGGTATCTCCTCCGGTGCGAAGATGACGGTGTGCGTGGCCATGCTGGCGCTGCTGAGCCGGGGCAAGACCACCTCCTCCGCCATTCTCATTGCGGCGGCGTTCGTGGGTGCCATGGTGTCCATGGGCTTCGTGCTGCTGATCTCCCAGCGGGTCAAGCGCATGAGCCTGCTGGTGGTCTGCGGCGTGATGATCGGCTATATCTGCTCGGCGCTGACGGATTTTCTCGTGACCTTTGCCGACGATTCCAGCATCGTGAACCTGCACAACTGGTCGCTGGGCTCCTTCTCCGGTATGAGCTGGGAGAATGTAAAGACCATGGCCGCTGTCTGCGGCGTCACGCTGCTGCTGACCTTCCTGCTGTCCAAGCCCATCCGGGCGTACCAGCTGGGCGAGGTCTACGCCCAGAACATGGGCGTGCCGCTGCGGGCGTTCCGGACGGCGCTGATCCTGCTGTCCAGCGTGCTGTCCGCCTGCGTCACGGCCTTTGCCGGCCCCATCTCCTTTGTGGGCATCGCCGTGCCGCACCTGATGAAATCCCTCTTTAAGTCGGCGGAGCCGCTCGTCATGATCCCGGCGTGCTTTCTGGGCGGCGGCGTGTTCTGCCTGTTCTGCGACCTCATCGCCCGTACCGCCTTTGCCCCCACGGAGGTGAGCATCAGCTCCGTCACGGCGGTGTTCGGCGCACCTATCGTCATCTACATGATGATCCACAGAAAGGCGGCGTGAGTATGGCAGCATATCTGGAAACAAAAGACCTGTCCGTGGGCTACCACGGCAAGCCGCTGATCGAGGATGTCGCCCTCCATGTGCAGCGGGGCAAGATCGTGACGCTCATCGGCCCCAACGGGTCGGGAAAATCCACCATATTGAAAACCATTATCGGCCAGCTCTCCAAGGTGTCCGGCACAGTATTTCTGGACGGCAAGGCCATGGAGGCGCGCAGCCGCAACGAGATCGCCCGGCGCATGGCCATTCTGATGACCGCCCGCATGGAGCCGGAGCTGATGACCTGCCGGGACGTGGTGAGCAGCGGCCGCTATCCCTACACCGGGCGGCTGGGCATTTTACAGCCGGAGGATCAGGCCATCGTGGAGCGCTCCTTGGAGCAGGTAGGCGGCATGGAGTTTGCCGACCGCCCCTTCTCCGCCATCAGCGATGGGCAGCGCCAGCGCATCCTCTTGGCGCGGGCGCTGTGTCAGGAGCCGGAGATCATCGTGCTGGACGAGCCCACCAGCTTTCTGGACATCCGCTACAAGCTGGAGCTTTTGACGGTACTCAAGCGCATGGTGCGGGAGAGCCATCTGGCGGTACTGCTGTCGCTCCACGAGCTGGAGCTGGCCGAGCGCATCTCCGACACCGTGGTGTGCGTGGCAGGCGACCGAATCGACCGCATCGGCCCGCCGGAGGAGATCTTTACACGGGCGTATATCGCAAAGCTGTACCAGATGGAGCATGGGAAGTATGACCCCTGCTTCGACAGTCTGGAATTTGTGCCGTAAGGAGTAGCGACATGGAAAAACAGGGTGTTTTTTACGCCGTCAGCGTGGGCCCCGGCGACCCGGAGCTGCTGACCCGGCAGGCCTGCCGGGTGCTGGAGGCGTGTGACATTATCGCGGCTCCCCGGATGAAGTCCGGACGGATGCTGGCGCTGGACATCGCCGCCGGGGCGGTGGATATGCAGGGCAAGACCGTCTTGCCGCTGGACTTCACCATGGCGCGTGACGCGGCGGTACGGGAGGACAGCTACCGCACGGCGGCAGCCGCTATCAAAGCCGAGCTGGCGGCGGGGCGGGACGTGGCCATGGTGAATCTGGGCGACGTGTCCGTGTACGCCACGGCCTACTATATGCTGGAGCGCATCCGCGCTGACGGGTTTGAGACGGTGATGTGTCCCGGCGTCACCAGCTTCTGCGCCGTGGCGGCGCGGCTGGGGCGCAGCCTCACCCGCATGGAGGAGCCTCTCCACATCCTGCCGGGCAGCGCCGAGCTGGACAGCGCGCTGGCGCTGCCGGGAACGAAGGTCATCATGAAGTCCGGCAAGGCCATCCACGAGACGGCGGCGGCGCTGGAGCGCCGCGGTATGGCGGCAAACGCCGGGATGGTGGCAGACTGCGGGCTGGAGACAGAGCAGGTCTGCACCGACCTGCGGCACTTGCCGGAGGAGATCAGCTATTTTGCCACCATCGTGGCGGATTGAGAGGGCGCTATGGAGCAAAAAGTCCCCCGGCTGGTGCTGGCCGGTACCAACAGCGGCTGCGGCAAGACCACCGTCACCTGCGCCGTTTTGCAGGCACTGGTAACACGGGGTCTGCGGGTAGGCGCGGCGAAATGCGGCCCGGATTACATCGACCCCATGTTCCACAGCCGGGTCATCGGCGCGAAAAGCTCTAATCTCGACCCGTTCTTTTTTGACCGCGACACCATGCGCTATCTGCTGGCTCACAACAGTCAGGGTTGCGATGTCACGGTGATCGAGGGCGTCATGGGGTACTATGACGGTCTGGGGCTCACCTCCACCCGCGCCAGCACCTATGAGGCGGCGCGGGAAACCGAAAGCCCCGTGGTGCTGGTGGTCAACGCCCGGGGCGCGGCGCTGTCGGTTCTGGCGGCGGCGGAGGGCTTTCTCCGCTTCGCGCCGGACAGCGGCATCCGGGGCATTATCCTCAATGGGTGCAGCGCCATGAGCTACGGCCCGCTGGCACGGGAGCTGGAAAATCGTCTGGGCGTCCGCGCCTGCGGCTACCTCCCCCGTCTGCCGGAGTGCGCGCTGGAGAGCCGCCATCTGGGGCTCATCACCGCGGACGAGGTAGCCGACCTGCAAGAGAAGCTGTGCAAGCTGGCGGCCGAGGCGGAAAAGACGCTGGACATAGCCGCTCTGCTGGAAATCGCGGCTGCCGCGCCGCCCCTTCGCTTTACGCCGCCGGTGCTGCCGGAGGCGGGCGCGCCGGTGCGTATCGGCGTGGCGCGGGACCGGGCGTTCTGCTTTTACTATGAGGACAGCCTCGACCTGCTGCGGCAGCTGGGTGCGGAGCTGATACCCTTCAGCCCGCTGGCGGACGAGCGGCTTCCCGACGGCGTACAGGGTCTGTACTTGGGCGGCGGCTACCCGGAGCTGTACGCGGCGCAGTTGGCGGAAAACCGTACCCTGCGCGGGCAGCTTCGGGAGGCCGTACACGCGGGGATGCCCTGTATCGCCGAGTGCGGCGGCTTTATGTACCTGACGCAGACCATCGCGGGCCACGCCATGGTAGGCGCGCTGCCCGGTGACTGCTTTGACACGGGGAAGCTGACCCGGTTCGGCTACATCACCGCCACGGCGCAGGGGGACAGCCTCCTCTGCCGTGCCGGAGAGCAGGTACCTATGCATGAATTTCACCACTGGGACACCCCCCAGCCCGGCGGCGCTTTTCTGGCGGAAAAGCCCTCCGGCAAGCAGTGGCGCTGTGCGTATGCCACGGACACGCTGTACGCGGGTTTCCCTCACTTCCATTTTTACGCCAAGCCCGTCATGGCACAGCGCTTTTTGGCGGCTTGCAGAAAGGAGACGCTATGATGGAGCAGATGAAGCCTATGGATATCGAGAAGCGCAGCTTTGCCATCATCACCGAGCTGCTGGGTGACCGGCGGCTGGACCCGGAGAATGAGCTGGTCATCAAGCGGGTCATCCACACCACGGCGGACTTTGACTATGTGGACAATCTGGCTTTTTCCGACCACGCGGTGGAAAAGGGCATCGCCGCCCTGCGGGCGGGCTGTGACATCGTCACCGACACCCAAATGGCCAAGGCCGGGATCAACAAGACCATCCTCGCCTCGCTGGGCGGGGAGGTACACTGCTTCATGTCGGACGCGGATGTGGCGGCGGAGGCCAAGGAGCGGGGCGTGACCCGCGCCTTCGTATCCATGGAGCGGGCGGCGGCGCTGGAAAAGCCCTGCATTTTCGCCATCGGCAACGCCCCCACGGCGCTTTTCTCGCTGGAGGCGCTGATGGAGACCGGCAAGCTCCACCCCGCCCTCATCATCGGCGTGCCGGTGGGCTTTGTGAACGTGGTGGAGAGCAAGGAGCGCATCATCGAGGCCGCTGCCGCGCCCTACATCGTGGCACGGGGCCGCAAGGGCGGCAGCAATGTGGCGGCGGCCATCTGCAACGCCATGCTCTACCAGATCAGGCGGTAAGCCATGAAGGAATTTGTGATGCGGGACGGGAAAAAGCTCCGTCTGGGCTACACCACCGGCTCCTGCGCCGCGGCGGCCGCCAAGGCCGCCGCGTGGATGCTGTTGAGCGGCAGTAAGAAGGAGACCATCCGTCTGCTGACGCCCAAGGGCATGGAGCTGACGCTGGCGGTGGAGGACATCCACAGCTCCCCGGACTGCGTGCGCTGCGCCATCCGAAAGGACAGCGGCGACGACCCGGATATCACCCGCGATACCCTCGTTTACGCCGAGGTGCGAAAAACGGAGGACGCGGGCATTGTCATCGACGGCGGACAGGGTGTGGGCCGTGTGACCAAGCCTGGGCTTGACCAGCCGGTGGGCGCGGCGGCCATCAACTCCGTTCCCCGCCGGATGATCCGGGAGAATGTGGAGGAGGTCTGCGGCCTGCTGGGCTACACCGGCGGCCTGCGGGTGGTGATCTCCGTCCCGGAGGGGGAGGCGCTGGCAAAGAAGACCTTCAACCCCCGGCTGGGCATCGAGGGCGGCATCTCCATCTTAGGCACCACGGGGATCGTGGAGCCGATGAGTGAGCAGGCGCTGGTGGACACCATTCATGTGGAACTGCGGCAGCGGCGGGAGAGCGGCGCGGACTATGTGCTGCTGGCCCCCGGCAACTACGGCGCGGACTATATCAAGAACGCCATGGGCATCGACCCCGCCACGGCGGTGATGACCTCCAACTTCATCGGCGATGCGCTGGAGATGTGCCGGGAGCTGGGCTTTCGCGGGGCGCTGCTCATCGGTCACATCGGCAAACTGGTGAAGCTGGCGGGCGGTATGTGGAACACCCACTCCCGCTACGGCGACTGCCGCACGGACATTCTGACAGCCTGTGCCGCCGCGGAGGGTCTGGACGCGGCGGCAGCGGAGGCGCTGCTCCACTGCGCCACCTGCGACGACGCCCTGCGGATCCTGCAGGAGCAAGGGCTTTACGAGGCGGTGCTGCACCGTCTGGCGGGGCGCATCGACGCGATACTGCCCTATAAATGCGGCGATATGGAGGCAGGCGCCATCCTGTTCTCCAAGGAATACGGCTATCTCTGTGAGACAAAGGACGCGGCGGCACTGCTGCGCCGGATAAAGGAGGACTGACAATGGTACATTTTGTGGGAGCGGGCAGCGGCGCTGCCGACCTTATTACCGTCCGGGGCGCCAAGCTGCTGGGCGAGGCCGACGTGGTGATCTACGCAGGGTCTCTGGTAAATCCCGCGGTGCTGGACTATACCAAAGCGGGCTGTGAGATCCACGACAGCGCCAAGCTGACGCTGGAGGAGGTCATCGCCCTCATTGAAAAGGCGGAGGCCGCCGGCAAGACCACGGTGCGCCTGCACACAGGGGATTCCAGCATTTACGGCGCGGTGCGGGAGCAGTTCGACGAGCTGGAAAAACGCGGCATCGCCTACGACGTCTGTCCCGGCGTCAGCGCCTTCTGCGGCGCGGCGGCGGCTCTGCGGGCGGAGTACACCCTGCCCGATGTGAGCCAGACCGTCATCATCACCCGCGCTCCCGGCCGCACGCCGGTGCCGGAGCGGGAGTCCATCCGCTCGCTGGCGGCCCATCAGGCCACCATGGTGCTGTTTCTCAGCACCTCGCTGACGGAGCATTTGCAAGCCGAGCTGCTGGCAGGGGGCTATGCCGCCGAGACGCCGGTGGCGGTGGTGTATAAGGCCACCTGGCCGGAGGAGAAGATCTTCCGCTGCACGGTAGGCACGCTCCACGAGACAGTGACGGGCAACGGTCTGACCAAGACCTCGCTGATCGTGGTGGGCAACTGTCTGGGCGACAACTATCTGCGCTCCCTGCTGTACCACCCCGATTTTACAACGGAGTTCCGCAAGGGGGCGCAATGAGAGCCGCCCTGTTTGCCTTCAGCCGGGGCGGCTGCGCCACGGCGCGGCGGGTGATGGCAGCGCTCCCGGAGGCAGCGTTCGTGTGCTACACCATGGAGCGGTTTGAGGAGCCGGCGTTCCTGCCGCTGGACAAGGCGGTGTACGGCGCGTGCTTTTCCGCCATGGACGCGTTGATCTTCGTGGGGGCCTGCGGCATCGCCGTGCGGGAGATCGCCCCCTATGTGCAGAGCAAAAAAACCGACCCGGCGGTGCTGTGCATCGACGAGGCGGGGCGGTTTGTGATCCCCCTGCTCTCCGGCCACATCGGCGGCGCCAACGCGCTGGCAGAGAAGCTGGCAGAGCAGCTGGACGCCACGGCGGTGGTCACCACCGCCACCGACGTCCGGGGAAAATTCGCCGTGGACGCATGGGCTGCCCGGCACGGCTGTGCCATCTCCGACATGGGGCTTGCCAAGGCGGTGTCGGCGGCGATACTGGAGGGGGATATCCCCCTTTGCAGCCAGTTTCCCCTGCCCTCCCCCCTGCCGGAGGGTACGTTTGCCGGGGAGAATGGCCCGCTGGGCATTTTCATCGGCTGGCGCGCCAGAACGCCTTTTGCCCGCACCCTGCGGCTGATCCCCCGGGTGCTGCGGGTAGGCGTAGGCTGCCGCCGGGGCACCGCCGCCGACGCGGTGGGAAACGCGGTGCAGGCGGTGTTTGCGGAGAACGGTCTGGACACGGCGGCCATTTGCGGTGTCTACTCCATCGACCTGAAGCAGGATGAGGCGGGACTGCTGGCCGCCTGTGAGAGAAACAACTGGCCGGTGCATTTTTACACGGCGCAGCAGCTGCGGGATGTGGCGGGCGACTTCACCCCCTCCGACTTTGTCCGCTCCGTCACCGGCGTGGACAACGTCTGTGAGCGGGCGGCGCTGCTGGCCGCCGAAAAACTGATCGTACAAAAAACAGCGCGGGACGGCGTGACCGTCGCCGTTGCGGCGGAGCATTGGGAGGTGCGCTTTGGGTAAGGTAATTGTAGTGGGCATCGGCCCCGGCGGATATGAGGATATGACCATCCGGGCGGATGAGGCTCTGCGGGCGTGCGACGCCATTGTGGGGTACCCCGTCTATGTGGATCTGGTGCGGGATCGCTATCCCGGCAAGGAGCTTCACTCCACCCCCATGACGCGGGAGACGGAGCGCTGCCAGCTGGTGCTGGAACTGGCGCGCAGCGGCAAGACCGCCGCCATGGTCTGCTCCGGCGACAGCGGCATCTACGGCATGGCCGCGCTGGTCTATGAGCTGCGGGGCCAGTCGCAGGAGCCTGAGATCCAGGTGGTGCCGGGACTGACGGCGGCGTGCAGCGGCGGGGCGGTGCTGGGTGCGCCGCTGACCCACGACTTCGCGGTCATCAGCCTCAGCGACCGTCTGACACCGTGGGAGACCATCGAAAGGCGCTTGGACTGTGCGGCGGCGGCGGATCTGACCATCGCCCTGTATAACCCGGCCAGCCACGGCAGACCGGATCATGTAAAGCGCGCCTGCGACATTCTGCTGCGCCGTCTGCCGGAGGACAGACTCTGCGGCATCGTCCGCAACATCGGCCGCGATGGGCAGAGCCGCCGCATCCTGACGCTATCAGAGCTGCGGGAGGCGGAGGTGGATATGTTCTGTACCGTGTTTATCGGCAACAGCGCGGCAAAGACGGTGGCAGGACAGCTCATCACCCCCAGAGGATACCGAAATGTGTAATATCTGCGTGTTTGCCGGCACCACCGAGGGGCGGGAGCTGGCGGAATTTCTCGCCGGACAGCCGGTACAGGCCACGGTGTGCGTGGCCACGGAGTACGGCGAGACGCTGCTGCCGGAGGCGGAAAATGTCACGGTCCTGGCGGGGCGTATCCCGGTGGAGGACATCATCCGGATGCTGCAAGAGACCCGGTTCGATCTGGTGATCGATGCCACCCACCCCTACGCCGCCTCCATCACCGAGAGCATCTCCACGGCCTGCCGGGAGACGGAGACGGAATATCTGCGTCTGCTGCGGCAATCCTCCCAGCAGACGGAGGACGTGGTCTGCGTGGAAAACGCGGCGGCTGCCGCCGCGTTTCTGGCGCGCACGCAGGGCCATATCCTGCTGACCACCGGCAGCAAGGAGCTGGCAGCGTACAGTGCCATCCCCGATTTTGCCCAGCGGGTGTACGCCCGTGTGCTGCCGATGGACGCGTCGCTGGCGGCCTGCCGGGAGGCGGGGCTGACGGCCGCCCATATCATCGCCATGCAGGGTCCCTTCTCCGAGGAGATGGATCTGGCGACGCTGCGGTTTGCCGACGCCGCGTGGATGGTGACCAAGGACGGCGGCGAGGCCGGCGGCTTCCCCGCCAAGGTGTCCGCCGCCCGGAAGTCGGGCGCGGGACTGGTGGTCATCGGCCGCCCGCCCCAGCGGGAGGGTCTGCCCTTTACGGCGGTGCTGGACGTGCTGTGTGAGCGGTTCGGCTGCACCGTCCGGCCGCAGGTGCGGATCGTCGGCATCGGCCCCGGCAGCCGGGAGGCTATGACCCATGAGGTCAGCGAGGCCATCGAGACGGCAGACTGTCTCATCGGCGCAAAACGGATGCTGGAGGCGGTGGCGCGGCAGGGGCAGCCCACCTATGACGCCATTGCGCCGCAGGATATCGCGGACTTTATCCGCACCCACCGGGAATACCGCCGCTTTGCGGTGGTCATGTCCGGCGACACCGGCTTTTTCAGCGGCACTAAGAAGCTGCTGCCGCTGCTGGAGGGCTGTGACACGGCGGTGCTGCCGGGTCTGAGCTCGCTGTCCTATCTGTGCGCCCGGCTGAAGACCTCCTACGAGGACGTCCGGGTGGTAAGCCTCCACGGGCGGCAGCGCAACATCCTGCCGGAGGTGCGGGCAAACGGCCGACTCTTCGCGCTGGTGGGCGGCGAGCGCGGCATCAACGACCTGTGCCGCACGCTGACAGCGGGTGGTCTGGGCGGCGTCACCGTGTCTGTGGGACAGCGGCTGGGCTACCCGGACGAGCGCATCGTGCGCGGCACGGCGGTGGAGCTGACAGAGGGCGACTACGCCCCCCTGAGCGTGGCGCTCATCGAAAATCCCCGGCCCGACGCGGTGGTCACGCCGGGTCTGCCGGACGATGCCTTCCTCCGCAGCGCGGAGGGAATGCCGGTGGTGCCTATGACGAAAAGCGAGGTGCGGGCGGTGTGCCTGTCCAAGCTGCGCCTGACGGAGCGGAGCGTCTGCTGGGACATCGGCGCCGGTACCGGCTCGGTGTCGGTGGAGATGGCCTTGCAGGCAAAGCAGGGGCTGGTCTGCGCCGTGGAGCGGCGGGAAGACGCCGCTGCGCTGCTGGAACAAAACCGGGAGCGGTTTGCGTTGGAGAACCTACGGGTGGTCTGCGGCAGCGCGCCGGAGGCCTGTGCCGGTCTGCCCGTGCCCACCCACGCCTTTATCGGCGGCAGCGCCGGCAATATGCGGGAGATCGTGGCGCTGCTGCTGGCAGGAAATCCCCGTGTCCGCATCGTGGCCACGGCGGTCTCGCTGGAATCCATCGCCGAGCTGACGGACTGCCTGACGGCGTTTCCCTTTGCGGAGACGGAAGTGGTGTCGCTGCAGGTGGCGCGGGACAGAAGGGCCGGAGGCTATCACCTGATGAGCGGGCAGAATCCCATTTATATTTTTACGATGCAGGGCGGAGGGGAACAGGCATGATGTGGTCGCTGGCGGCACTGGTCATCGGCTTTGGCATAGACCTTCTGGTGGGCGACCCCCACGGCTTCCCCCACCCGGTAGTGCTGATCGGAAAATGTATCAGTGTGTTGGAGCGGGGGCTGCGGCGTATCTGCCCCAAAACACCCGCCGGTGAGCGGGCGGCGGGCGCGGTCCTGTGGGGCGCGGTGGTCATCGTGTCCACCGTCGTCCCGGCGGGACTGCTGTGGCTGTGCGGGCTGGTCAGCTCGTGGCTGCGTCTGGCGCTGGAGAGTGTGATGTGCTGGCAGATCCTGGCGGTCAAGTCCCTGCGGGACGAGACCATGAAGGTCTATGACGCGCTGGAGAGCGGCGATCTGGCGGCCTCCCGCCACGCTGTCTCCATGATCGTGGGGCGGGACACCGACCGGCTGGACGACGCCGCCGTGACCCGCGCCGCCGTGGAGACGGTGGCGGAGAACACCTCCGATGGTGTGGTGGCGCCGCTGCTGTTTCTGGCCATCGGCGGCGCGCCGCTGGGCTTTTTCTACAAGGCGGTGAACACCATGGACTCCATGCTGGGGTATGTGGAGCCGCCCTATAAAAACATCGGTCTGGTTCCCGCCAAGGCCGACGACGTGGTGAATTACATCCCGGCGCGGCTGTCGGCGCTTCTGATGCTGGCGGCAGGCGGCCTGATGGGACTGGATACGGCGGCAGGCTGGCGGATCTTCCGCCGTGACCGCCGGAAGCACGCCAGCCCCAACTCAGCCCAGACGGAATCCGTCTGTGCGGGACTGCTGGGCGTGCGCCTGGCGGGGGATGCGTGGTACCACGGCGTGCTGCACAAAAAGGAGTATATCGGCGACGCATCGCGGGAGATCACCCACGAGGACATCCCTCGCGTGTGCCGCCTGATGACGGTCACAGCGCTTCTCACCCTGCTTTTAAGCTGTGGGGTCAAGCTGCCCTTTGCACTGTAAAGGAGACACAGATGCTGTATCAAGCGGAAAATCAACACGGCGGCGACGTGTACGGCGGCGGTATCACACTGGATTTTTCCGCCAACACCAACCCGCTGGGTACGCCCCCCGGCGTTTTGGAGGCGGTACGCCGCGGGCTGCCCCAGCTGCACCGCTACCCCGACCCCTACTGCCGCCAGCTGGTGCAGGCCATCGCGGCCCATGAGCAGGTGCCGGCGTCGTATGTCCTCTGTGGAAACGGCGCGGCGGACCTGATCTACGCTTACTGCGCCGCTCTGCGGCCCCGGACGGCGGTGGAGCCTGCCCCCACCTTCGTTGAGTACGGGCTGGGGCTGGCGCAGGTGGGCTGCCGTGTGGCACCGTATTTCCTGCATCAGGCGGAGAACTTCGATTTGGGCGAGGGCTTTCTGCCCTTCTTGGAGGAGAAAAAGCCGGAGGTGGTATTCCTCTGCACCCCCAACAACCCCACCGGACGGCTGCTGCCGCTGCCGCTGCTGGAACAGATCCTGCAAGTCTGTGCGGCGCGGGGTGCGCGGGTGTTTCTGGATGAGTGCTTCCTCGATCTCACGGAGAGCGGCGTCAGCGCCAGATCCCTTTTGGCGGCGCACCCGGAGCTGCTGATCCTGAAGGCCTTCACCAAGAGCTACGGCATGGCGGGCATCCGGCTGGGGTACTGCCTGTGCGCCGACAGCGCGCTGCTGCGCCGCATGGCAAGCGCGTCCCAGCCGTGGAACGTATCCTCGCTGGCGCAGAGCGCCGGTGTGGCGGCGCTGGCGGAGCAGGATTTCCTGCAAAGAACGCTGGCCCTCGTCCGCAAGGAGCGGTGCTGGCTCACGGATAACCTGACGGCGCTGGGCTTCTGGGTATGCCCGTCCCAAGCCAACTACCTGCTGTTCCGCGGGCCGCAGGGCTTGCGGGAGGGCCTGCTGCGGCGGGGCATCGCCATCCGGGGCTGTGGGAATTACAGCGGGCTGGACGACGGGTGGTATCGCATCGCCGTGCGGCCTCATGCGGAAAATGAGGCGTTGATAACGGCCATCCGGCAATTCTGTGAGGAGAGATCGCTATGGCAATGAATATTATGATACAGGGGACCATGTCCAACGCCGGAAAGAGCCTGCTGGCGGCGGGACTCTGCCGCGTTCTGAAGCAGGACGGCTACCGTGTGGCGCCGTTCAAGAGCCAGAACATGGCGCTGAATTCCTTCATCACCAAGGACGGCGGTGAGATGGGCCGGGCGCAGGTGGTGCAGGCGGAGGCCGCCGGGATCGAGCCGGACACCCGCATGAACCCCATCCTGCTCAAGCCCACCACCGACGTGGGCAGTCAGGTCATCGTCAACGGACAGGTACGGGGCAATATGCAGGCCATGGAGTATTTCCGCCGCAAGCGGGACTACATCCCCGCCGTGCTGGAGGCCTATAACAGTCTGGCGGCAGAGTACGACGTGATCGTCATCGAAGGTGCGGGCAGCCCCGCGGAGATCAATCTCAAGCAGGACGACATCGTAAATATGGGTCTTGCCAAGCTGGTGGACGCGCCGGTGCTGCTGGTAGGCGACATCGACCGGGGCGGCGTATTCGCCCAGCTCTACGGCACGGTGGCGCTGCTGGAGGAGGACGAGCGCCGACGCATCAAGGGCGTGGTGGTCAACAAGTTCCGGGGCGACCGGGCCATTCTGGAGCCGGGGCTGAAAACGCTGGAGGAGCTGTGCGGCATCCCGGTGGCGGGGGTCATCCCCTACACCCATGTGGACATCGACGACGAGGACAGCCTGACGGAGCGATTCGACCGCTCCATGGAGCGGAAGCTCTTGGATATCGCGGTGATCCGCGTGCCGCGCATCTCCAATTTTACGGATTTCAGTCCCTTCGAGCGGTACGAGAACGTATCGCTGCGCTATGTGGATCAGGTGAGCGACCTGCACCAGCCGGACATGATCCTGCTGCCGGGTACCAAGAGCACCATCGCCGATCTGCGGTGGCTGCGGCAGTCCGGTCTGGAGGCGGCCATCCTGAAGGCAGCCGACGCCGGTACGCTGATCTTCGGCGTCTGCGGCGGCTATCAGATGCTGGGACGCACCGTGTCCGACCCGGAGCAGGTGGAGGCCGCCGGGGTCACGGAGATCAGCGGCATGGGGCTGCTGGACATGGACACCGAATTCCGCGGCGAGAAGGTGCAGACCCAAACGCAGGGCGTCATCAGCGGCGTGGAGGGGATGCTCTCCGCCCTGAACGGTCTGGCCTACGAGGGCTACGAGATCCACATGGGACGCAGCCGGCAGCAGATGCCCGCCCTCAGCGGCGGCGGAAACGTGTACGGCAGCTACGTCCACGGCATCTTTGACGCGCCGGGCATCGCCGATACGATCCTGCGGGCGCTGTGCGCCAGAAAGGGTGTGTCCTTTGACGCGCTGGCGACCTTCGACGCCAGCGGCTACAAGGAGCGGCAGTATGACCTGCTGGCGGATGTGGTGCGCGGCGGACTGGATATGTCCTTTGTCTACCGTGTGCTGCGCCGGGAGGTATAACGCCGCCCGTCTCCTATCGGTATCAACAAGAAAAGACCCTGCCGGTGTAGACCGGCAGGGTCTTTTTATCGGGATAGTCTTTCCCGCGCGTAAAAAGGCAGCAGTATCACTCCCCCCCGTCACAGCAAAAACGGCGCACCCTTTGGGTGCGCCGCTTTTGCGAAATTAGAAAGGAAGAGAATCTAACATGGCCGCGTCAGCGGCTCAGGTATTTCAGTGCAATGGCGCTCATGGCCGCCGTGCCGGACTTGAGTACGTCCTCGTTGAACACGATCTTGCCGTTGTGCAGGGAGACCATCTCCTTGCCGCAGCCCGCGTCGGTCATCATGAACGCCGACGGCGTGTTGGTGAGCTTGCCGAAGAAGCTGAAATCCTCGCTGCCGGAGAAGGGGCGGTCGAGGTGGATCACCTTGTCTGCGCCCAGCTCCTCTGTGACCGCCTGCTCCACCAGATCGATCATGGCGCCGTCGTTGTACTGGAGGGCGTAGCCCTCCTCCAGCCGCACCTCGATATCGCAGCTGAAGGCGATGCCGATGCCCTTGCAGATCCGGTTGACCTCCTCGATGGCGGTATCCCGTGCCGTGTCGCTGAAGCTGCGCAGCACCGCCACCATCCGCGCCTCACCGGCGGTGATGTTCACCGCGTCGCCGCCGGACATGGTACCCACCGTCAGCACGGCGGAGTCCATGGGGTCGATGCGGCGGGACACCACCGTTTGCAGCGCGCTGATGAGATACCCCGCGCAGGCGATGGCGTCGTGGGCGGTGTGGGGCGCGGCGCCGTGGCCGCTCTTGCCGTGTACGGCGATGTGGAACAGATCCACCGCGCTGGTGAAGTACCCCTTATAGAGCTGCATCCGACCCACCGTGTCGTTGCCGGAGGGGCAGACGTGCTGGCCGAAGATGGCGTCCACATGGGGGTTCTCCATGACGCCCGCCGCCACCAGCGCCCGTGCGCCGCCGGGCATGGTGTCCTCACTGGGCTCGAAGATGAATTTCACCGTACCGGCGAAGCTGTCACGCATATGGCACAGCGTCTTGGCCGTACCCAGCAGCATGGTGGTGTGCAGATCGTGGCCGCAGGCGTGCATCACGCCCTCGGTCTCGCTGGCAAAGGGTACGCCCGACTCCTCGTGGACGGGCAAGGCGTCGATATCGGCGCGGAGCGCCACGCACTTGCCGGGGCCCTTGCCGCCGTGGAGCAGGCCCACCACGGCGGTGGGCAGGGGCTGCTGGATCTCGTCCATGCCCATCTTCTCCAGCTCCCGCCGGATGAGGGCGCTGGTGCGCACCTCCTGCATCCCCAGCTCCGGGTGGGCGTGGATGTCCCGCCGGATGGCGGTCAGCTCCTCAAAAATACTGTCAACAAACGTCTTGATCTCGGACATTTTTCACTACCTCACTTCTGGAAATCCGCTTATTTTACAGCCAGCCGCTCATCACGCCGGCCACCAGCACGGAGGTGATGGACACGGTGACCATACCGGCCACCAGCATCTTGGGCATGATCTGGGCGTTGATGGCCGCCCGCTCCTCGGCGTTGGCGCCGGTAGACTCGGACACCTCGTTGGAGATGATGACCGTACCGGGGAAACCGAACAGGCAGGAGCTGCCGATGGCCATGGACATCTGCCAGCTGTACCCGAAGATCTTGCCCACAAGGATAGAGACCACGGAGAAGGCCACAGTGCCGATGACCACACAGACCAGCAGCGGCACCACCATGCCGCCCACCATCTCCGGGGTGGCGGAGGCCAGATTGGTGAAGATGGACAGGGTGATGATGGGCATCACGATGCCGGTGGCGTGGGCCTTGCCCAGCGCGTCCTCATCCAGGAAGCCCAGCTCCTTGCACAGCACGCCGAAGATCAGGCACCACACCAGCTTGTTGACCGCGTCGTGGAACAGGCTGGACACCCACACGGACAGCAGCGCCACCAGAATGACCTTGGCAATGATGGCATTGGGGGTGTTGTACTTATCGGGCAGGGCGGGGATCAGCTTCTTGCGGCCCGCGGCGGCAGCCTGCACGGCGCCGGCGGCGGTGTCCACCTGCAGCTCACCGGCGTCGATCTGCGCCTTGATGCGCTTGGCCTCGCTCTTGAGGCACAGGGATGCCACAGGGTAGCCCACGAAGCCCTGGGCGCACATGACCAGCGTGGCGAATACCGCCAGATCGGGGAGGTTTGCCTTGTTGGCCATGTCCTGCATGGTCAGCGTGGCCACCACGCCGCCGGACAGGATGGGCGCGCCCACCAGTGCGAAGCCGCGATCAACGATCAGCTGACCTAGGAAGAACACGGCGGCGGAGATGGCGACGCAGGCCACGGCGGAGATGATGACGGTGCGCCACTGTGCGCCGAAGTCACGGAGCTTGATGGTGGTACCCAGATGCACCAGCAGCATGGTCACCAGCAGCCCCGCCATGCTCAGCAGTGTGGAGTCGGCAAACATGGTGGTGGGGAACACACCCGTCCAGAAGCCCGCCAGAAACACCACAGAGGCTACCAGCAGCATGGACACTATGGCTTTTGTTTTTGCGGAGACCATGTCTCCGACGGCGAACACCACGAAGATGATCGCAGCAGCTAAGATCGCGTTCATTTTGTTTTTCTCCTTTACCTTTTGTGATTTTCGGTTTTTTGTCTGGTCTTTCTATAAAAGAAAAGCGGCCCCGTCTGAACGACGAAGCCGCTGATCGACTCTTGTGAGGAGGTCGATTCGCGTATGTCATGTCAGCCGGTATCTATCTTTTCCGCCAAAATAAGCGTACCAAAAGAAGCCCCCAAAATAGGAGCGGTTACCGGCATAATAGGAGACGGCGGCATGATCCTGAATCATGTCGCTGCGGCGCATATCCTGACGCATCATGTGACGGGCCATTGCTGTCTCCTCTCCGCCGGTATCAAACCGACTGTGTTTTATATGATGCGATTTTAGAACTTTAAAACGCAAAAGTCAATGGTGAGCTATGACAGCATCGCCCCGTTTTCCCGCCGCGCATTTTGTTCACACTGCACATAGACACGCTGCCGGACGTCACATATAATGGAGCAAAGCGCGGAAAGCCTGCGCGAAAAGGAGAAATGTATGATCGTCCGTATGCAGACCAACTGTACCTGTTGTCTGTCCGCCGCCTGTGCGGACATGGTCTGCTGCGCTCATTTGGGTCATACATATTCTGCCGGATAACGCGGAGCTTTCCGCGGTCACTCTGTATTCTTTTGGAAACGGTGGGAGATGTGTGACATCTCCCACCGTTTTTCTATTGTCAGGAGGAATCAAGCATGACAAATACCGCCGATATCGCACGCGCCATGGCCGCGACTATGGAGAGTGCATCCATCCCCATGTACGGAAATAAGCTGCGTCTGCCGGATCGCGGCGCCATCATCGCGCTGATCCGGGAGCTGCGGCGGCTGTTCTTCCCCGCCTATTTCGGCGACCCCCAGCTGATGGCACTGTCGGCGGAGAACTACGCCGCGCTGCTGCTGGAGCGCATCGAGACGGCGCTGACCGCCCAGATCGCGCTGGCGCTGCCGGAGAGCGAGGCGGTGCAGGCCGCCCAGATCGCACAGGCTGTCGTGGCGGAGCTGCCCCACATCCAGCAGGTGCTGCTGACGGACATCGAGGCCACGTTTGACGGTGACCCCGCCGCCGCCAACCGGGAGGAGATCGTCTTCGCCTACCCCGGCCTGTTCGCCATCTTCGTCTACCGCGTCGCCCACGAGCTGTACCTGCGGCAGGTTCCCATGATCCCCCGCATCATGACGGAGTACGCCCACAGCCGCACCGGTATCGACATCCACCCCGGCGCCCAGATCGGCCCGTGGTTCTTCATCGACCACGGCACCGGCATCGTCATCGGTGAGACGACGGTCATCGGCAGCCATGTCAAGCTGTATCAGGGTGTGACGCTGGGCGCGCTGTCGCCCCGGGCGGGCCACGCCAGTCTGCCGGGCAAGCGCCACCCCACCGTGGGCGACTATGTGACCATCTACTCCGGTGCGTCCATCCTCGGCGGCAAAACGGCCATCGGCGCCCACTCTGTGGTGGGCGGCAACGCCTTCCTCACCGGCTCCGTGGCCGATAACACCCGGGTGGTCATTACCGCGCCGGAGACCGTCTTCAAAAATGCCTGACGCTCCTTTCACAGATGCCAACAGAAAAAACCAGGGGTGTGTCCTTGTTGTAAGGACACACCCCCGGTTTTTCTGTGGGATATGGCAAATCGCGCCGCGAAATTTTGTGCAGTTCGCGGCGTGCGCCGGGCAAAGCGTTTCTTGCCATTTTCGGCTATTCTGTACTATAATGTTCGTAGCACAAAAACAAGGAGGCGTCTGACATGGAACGCATCAGCAAGGAGAACTACTACCTGGACATCGCCGAGACGGTGCTGGAGCGGGCCACCTGCCTGCGCAGGGTCTACGGCGCCATCATCGTCAAGAACGACGAGATCATCTCCACCGGCTACAACGGCGCGCCCCGCGGCCGGAAGAACTGCGTGGACATGGGCTTCTGCACACGGGAGGCTATGCAGGTGCCCCGCGGCCAGCGGTACGAGCTGTGCCGCAGCGTCCACGCCGAGGCCAACGCCATCATCTCCGCCAGCCGCCGGGATATGGTGGGCAGCACCCTGTATCTGGTGGGCAAGGATGCCCAGAGCGGCGAGCTGCTGGGCGACGCCACCAGCTGCGCCATGTGCCGCCGGCAGGTCATCAATGCCGGCATCAGCCGGGTCATCATCCGCCAGACCAAGACGGACTATCAGGTGGTGGATGTCAGCGACTGGGTGCATCAGGAGGACGATCTGCCCAGCCTGTAAGCCGCTGAAGCGGTCAGAACCGAAATATCCGGCCCGTCGGCCCGATAAAATAACAAGTGAACAAAGGAGACTGTGTGATGTTGAACGACTCCAAGATCGCCGCCTATACGGCGATCCTGCAGGAAGAGCTCCTGCTGGCCACAGGGTGTACAGAGCCCATCGCCGTCGCGTACTGTGCCGCAAAACTGCGCGAGGTGTTGGGCGGAAAACCGGAAAAAGTGCTGGCTGAGGTCAGCGGAAACATCCTGAAGAACGTGAAATCCGTGGTAGTCCCCAACACAGCGGGACGCCGTGGGATCGACGCCGCCATCGCCGTGGGCATAGTGGCCGGCGACGCCGACGCGGAGCTTCAGGTCATCGCCAACGTGACGGAGGAGGATACGGCAGCCATTCAGGGCTATCTGGACAGCACGCCCATCCAAGTGACCTGTCCGGAGACCCCCTGTATGCTGGATATCAAGCTGACAGGCTGGCTGGGGGAGCACCGCGCCTGCGTCCGTGTGGCCAACAACCACACCAATATCATCTACATGGAGAAGGACGGACAGATCCTGCGGGAGCTGCCGGTGACCGGCAACGCCGAGGATCACTTGCAGGACAAGTCCGTGCTGAACGTCAAAGACATCATCACATTCGCCGAAACTGTACCTATAGACGCCATCCTGCCCACGGTGGGACGGCAAATTGAGAAAAACACCGCCATCGCCGCCGAGGGCCTCCGAAACAGCTGGGGCTCCAACATCGGCTCCGCCCTGCTGCGGCGCTCGGAGGATTGGGCGACGCAGGCACAGGCGTGGGCCGCCGCCGGCTCTGACGCCCGCATGAACGGCTGTGAGATGCCGGTGGTCATCGTATCCGGCTCCGGCAACCAGGGCATCACCGCCTCCGTCCCCGTCTGGCGGTACGGCCAGCTCCTGGGGGCGGATGAGGAGAAGATCCTGCGGGCCGTGTGCCTCAGCGACCTCATCACCATCCACCAGAAAACCGGCATCGGCCGCCTCAGCGCCTACTGCGGCGCGGTGTCCGCCGGTGTGGGCGCGGGCTGCGGCATCGCATGGCTGCGCGGCGCGGACTACGAGGGCATCAGCCACACGCTGGAAAACGCGGTGGCCATGATCTCCGGCTGCATCTGCGACGGCGCCAAGGCCAGCTGCGCCGCCAAGATCGCCATGGGCGTGAGCTGCGGCCTGCTGGGATACGATATGTACTGCGGCGGCGACAACTTCCGTCCCGGCGACGGCATTCTGGGTACCGATGTGGAGGACACCATCCGCCATGTGGGCGTGCTGGCCGCAGAGGGTATGCGGGAGACGGATCGCGTCATCCTGCGGATCATGACAGAGTAAAAAAACAGAGCGCGGGGTCTGCGTATGCAGACCCCGCTTTTTTGTGTCCGCCGCAAGTGTCCCGCCGGGCCGCCTCCTTTCGCCGCTGGAAACGTTTTCGGCCCAATCGAAAAAGTTCGACAATAAATGGCGATTATTAACATACCACCCACATACGTTAGCAACTTCTGTATCCAAATGTCGTTTCATTAGCACCAATTTTATGAATATCGTGTTACTATTTAGAATCGTTAAGGGCAACAAATTTCGACACGCCGCAAGTCGAAAAAAATGAGTACAAAGGAGAGTGTTTTCTGTGGCAACATTTATCATCGGACTCGTCATCCTGCTGGGCGGCGCGGCCCTGTACGGCCGCTTCTGCGAAAAAGTTTTCGGGCCGGATGACCGCAAGACCCCCGCATACACCAAGGAGGACGGCGTTGACTTCGTCCCCATGCGCGGCTGGAAGAACAGCCTCATTAACCTGCTGAACATCGCAGGCACCGGCCCCATCCTCGGGCCGATCCAGGGCATCCTGTTTGGGCCCATCGCGTTTTTGACCATCCCCATCGGCAACATCATCGGCGGCGCCATGCACGACTATTTCTCCGGCATGATCTGCCTGCGCGACGGCGGCACCCAGATGCCCGAGATGATCCGCCGCTACTCCACCAAGGGTATCTATAAGTTCTACAACGTGTTCGTGTGCGTACTGCTGCTGCTGGTGGGCGCTGTGTTCATCTACACCCCCGGCGACATCGCTGCCACGCAGGTCTTTGGCTTCAGCGGCAAGGCCACCGACCCCACCACCTGGATCATCTACGGTGTCATCTTCCTGTACTACCTGATCGCCACCGTGTTCCCCATCGACGCCATCATCGGCAAGATCTACCCCATCTTCGGCGGTATCCTTCTGTTCTCCGCCATCGGCATCTTCATCGGCATCTTCGTCACCGGTATGCCCCTGATGAACATCTGGGACAGCTGGGCTGCTCCCGTGCTGAGCCTCACCGGTGCTGACGGCACCGTGGGTACCTTCACCTACGCGGACTACTTCGCCAACGGCCACTTCCTGCCCATCTTCTTCGTGACCGTGGCCTGCGGCATTCTGTCCGGCTTCCACTCCACCCAGACCGCTATCATCTCCCGCACCATGAAGAGCGAGCGTCAGGGCCGCAACACCTTCTACAACATGATGGTGCTGGAGGGCTTCATCGCCATGGTCTGGGCTGCCGGTGCCATGGGCGTGTACAACCTGGCTCTGCAGGAGCCCAATGCCGGACTGGCTACCGGCACCGTGGGCGTTGTGTGCAAGTACCTGCTGGGTCATGTGGGCGGCATCATCGCCCTGATCGGCGTTATCGTGCTGCCCATCACCTCCGGTGATACGGCGCTGCGTGCCCTGCGTCTGAGCCTGTCCGAGACGCTGCACATCGACCAGTCCACCAACGGCAAGCGCATCAAGCTGGCTGTGCCTATCTTCGCGCTGGTCATCGCCATTCTCGTGTTCGCCAAGGTCAACAACGATGGCTTCATGATCCTGTGGCGTTACTTCGCATGGGCCAACCAGACGCTGTCCCTGTTTGCCTTCCTGTGCATCACCGCGTGGATGTTCGAGAACGGCAAGGGTAAGTGGGCTTGGGTCCCCATGATCCCCGGCTGCTTCTACACCTTCATCTGCGTGACCTACATCGCCAACGCCCACATCGGCTTCAACATCCCCTGGACGCCGTCCTACATCATCGGTGTGGTGTGCGCCGCCGCCTATGTGGTGGGCTGCTGCGTGTACGGCAAGAAGCGTGCCGCCAAGCTGGCCGCCAAGTAAGGCTTTCCCCTCCGCATTTTCGGATATACCAGAGAAGTCCCGTCCATCGGACGGGACTTCTTTTGGCTGCAAAATCAAACCCTCCGGCTTGGCCGGAGGGTTTGATTTATTCTGCGGGCCTATGCGAGCAAGCGGAGGAGCGTGGACATCGGGATCCGGTCGGTGTCGTAGCCATAGGTCTTGCCGCCGGGGAAGGTGCAGCGGAGGTAGGGGCCCTCCGTCCAGTCGTTGGAGGGATTCACCAGCGTCACCTCCCAGATCTCCAGCACCGTGCCGTCACCGTAGTCAATGGTGATGCGCGGCGGCTCGGCGGGCGCCGGCCCCATGCGTCCCGGCCCCATTGCGGTAAGCAGCCGCAGCAGGTCGCTGAGCTTGTCGGCGGTGGCAGGTACGGTCTCGCCGTCCACGGTGACGGTGAACGCCCCGGTCTGCCGGGCGCTGCGGGTGGCGTCGGCCAGTGCGGAGACGATGGTGCGGTATTGGTGCTGGCTGCTGCAGGCCCAGACGATCAGGGCGGCGCCCATGACAAGAACGGCCGCCGCCAACAGCACCCATGCGTGCAGAGACCTTCCCCGGCTGCGGCCTGCACCGCGGCGATCGATGGCGTCATAAAACCCCATAGGCCCACCTCCCTCTTTGTTGTTTGGTACAGTATAGCAGGTATGGCGGCGCAAAGTCCAGCAACCGCAGGTTGTCACGGGAGATTTTTACGGAAGCTTCACGCAACTTCAGGTTGTCAGGGCAAAAAATAAGACCTGCCTGTCGGCAGGTCTTATTCGTTTCCCAATTACTCGGTCACGAAGGGCAGCAGAGCGATCTGACGAGCGCGCTTGATGGCCTCGGTCAGCTGACGCTGATGCATGGCGCAGGTGCCGGTGGTGCGGCGGGGCAGGATCTTGGAGCGCTCGGAGATGAAGCGGCGCAGCTTGGCAGCGTCCTTGTAATCGATGCACTCGCACTTGTCCACGCAGAACTGGCAAACCTTCTTGCGACGCTTACCGGCGCCGCGGGCGGGTCTATTTTCGCGTTCCATAGCCATGGAAGTATCCTCCTTTATAAAGTTTCATGTGCCGTCGGCACATCAGAACGGCAGGTCGCCGTCCTCCTCATCGATCTCGGCAAAGCCGGAGGGGCCGCCCACAGGGGCGCTGTACCCGCCGGCGGGCGCGGTGTAGGCCGGTGCGGAATAACCGCCCATGTCGCCTGCGTTGTCCCGCTTGGAATCGCCGAAATAGATGTTGTCGGCAACCACCTCCGCGCTGCGGCGGGAGTTGCCCTCCTTGTCAGTCCACGGACGGATCTGGAGCCGGCCCTCCACAATGGCCATACGGCCCTTGGTGAAGTACTTGGCGGCAAACTCGGCGGTGGAGCGCCAGGCGACCACGTCGATGAAATCCGTCTCCTTCTCACCGGACTGGGACTTGAAATCACGGTCCACAGCCAGCGTGAAGCTGGTGACAGCGGTACCGGACTGCGTTCTGCGCAGCTCCGGGTCACGGGTCAGACGACCCATGATGAAGATCTTGTTCAGCATTGCTGTTCTCCCTTACTCGCCCTTGCAGACGATCATGGAACGCATGATACCTTCGGTAATGCCGAGGATACGATCCAGCTCCTTGGGGAACTCGGGGCCGCTGGTGAAGCTCATCAGCACATAGTAGCCCTCGGTCTTGTAGTCGATGGCGTAGGCGAGACGGCGCTTGCCCCACTCATCGACCACTACGTTGATCGCGTTGTTCTGCTCTGCCAGCGTCTGGAACTTTGCCACGGTAGCGGCAATAGCCTCCTCACCCTGTGCAGGGTCGATGATGTAGACGACCTCGTAGTTGGCGGAAATCTTAGCCATACTTTTTGCACCTCCTTTTGGACAAATGGCCCTCATTCTCGATGAGAGCAAGGATATGCCCGCAATACGCGAGCCTATTTATTATACCGGAATTTCCAAATGAGTCAAGAGGTTTTCCCGATATTTTTTCGGTTTTTCCCTCTTTCAGCGGTTTTGCAGGTAGTTTTGCAGCGCTTTGCTCTTTTCCAGCCGCCACAGAAGCAGCATACCCAGCCCGTAGCACGCCACGATCTCCCCGGCCCCCACCGTCAGGGCGTTGAAGGCGTAGGTGGGCCAGAAGGCGGCGGAGGTACCGGCCTGCTCATAGGCCAGCACCAGTCCCACCAGCACCATGTTGGCCGCCACCGGCGGCAGCGGCGCCAGCCACTTCTTCTTGCACCGGGCGGTGAGCAGGGCGGCCAGCAGCGTGGCGGCGGAGCCCACCACGATATCCAGTATACCGTAGGGGCTGAGCAGGTTGGCGATGAGGCAGCCCACACCCAGGCCCCACGCCGTCTCCGGCATCAGGAAGGGCAGGACGCACAGTGCCTCGGAAAAACGGCACTGGATAGGGCCGTAGGTAATGCCGAATACAGAGCCGAAAATGCTCAGCACGGCGTAGGCTGCGCCCACAATGGCGGCGCAGGTCAGTTGACGGGTATGCAGCTTCACGAATTTATATCCTCCTCATAGGTGTACCAGTTGTTATCGGCGGCGGTAAAGCCCTCCGCCTCCATGGCGGCGTCCAGCACGGCGGGATCTCCGGCGCTGCCTGCCGCGTCAGTCAAAAGTACCCGCACGGCGCTTTCCTCGCGGGCGGTGACGGCCAGGACGAAGCCCTGCTGCTCCAGCGTCTCGGCGGCGCGTGCCAGCGCCTCGTCCATGGTCTGTGCAGGCGCAGCCGTATACAGGTTCTCTCCATCGGGACACCCGCCGGTCACGTCCTTGCCCGTATCGGACTTCTGCTGTGCCTCGCGGTCAGACGGCGTAGCCCCATCCATCGCATTATCAGGGGCGAGTCGCTCTGCGCTGTTTTCATCCGCGGCAGCAGGTGCCGTATCGCTGCCCGGAGCGGCGCTGTCGCTGAACACCGCCTGCATATTATTGCCCTTGTAAAGGCCGCCGCTATGCAGCAGCGGGATCAGCGCCGCCGCTACCACCAGACAGGCCGCCGCCGTCACCAGCCATTTGCGGGCGGCGGGGGACGCTTTCCTCTGCTGGGGCGTCTCGGCCACACGCGCCATCACGCGGTCTGCAAAGCCGTCGGAGGGTAACGCCTCCGATGCCAGCGCCTCGCGCAGCACCTTATCCATTTCATCAAACATCGGGGTCATTTCTGTCCCTCCTCTCCTGCCGTTTTGACGGAGATAACGGCAGAAAGGTTCCCTCCGCCGGACAAAAGCTCCTTCAAGCGCGCCTTGGCCCGGTTGATGCGGGATTTCACCGTCCCCTCGCTGATGCCCAGCGCCACGGCGATCTCCCCGTAATCCATCTCCTGCATATACCGCAGCAGCAGCACCTGCCGATGCTCATCCGACAACGCCGACAGCGCCGACCGGACAGCCGTCTGCGTCTCGGTACGCTCCGCCGCCTCTTGCGGCGTTTCACCGCCGTCGGGAAGCTCCACACCGTCCAGATCGTCGGCGTCCCGATGCCGCTTTTCCCGACGCAAACAGTCGATGGCGGCATTGGTGGTCAGGCGGTAGAGCCACGTGGAGAAGCGGCTGTCCCCCCGGAAGCGGGGCAATCCCCGCCACGCGGCCAGAAACGCCTCCTGCTCCGCATCCTCCGCCAGCGCCGCATCGCCGCCGCACATCCGCAGCGCCAGACGGTACGCCGGCGCCTGATACGTCTCCACCAGTTGGCGGAACGCCTCCTGGTCGCCCTGTCCGGCGCGGCGGATCAGTTCTCTTTCATCCATCATCGCAAATCCCTCTGCACTCCCGCCGACACCCGGTACACATCCTCCAGCGTGTCCATGCGGACGATCTGCTCCTTATAATAATTGGCGTGGCTGACGCCCTTGAGATACCAGCAAAGCTGCTTGCGAGCCTCCAGCACGGCGATATGCTCCCCCTTATCGGCGACGGACAGCTCCACCTGACGCACCGCCGTGGCCCAGCGCTCCGCCAGCGGCGGCAGCGGTGGGATGGGCCGACCCGCCAGCGCGGCCTGTGCCTGCTGAAACAGCCACGGATTGCCGAAGCAGCCCCGTCCTATCATGGCCATGTCCGCGCCGGTGAACGCCAGAATCCGGACGGCGTCACCCGGCGTAAATATGTCGCCGTTGGCGATGACGGGAATGCCCACCGCCTGCTTTACCTCCCGGATGGTCGTCCAGTCCGCCTGACCGGCGTACATCTGGGTGCGGGTGCGGCCATGGACAGCGATGGCACTGACCCCCACCTGCTCCAGCATTTTCGCCAGCTCCACGGCATTGATGCTGCCCTTGTCCCAGCCGCGGCGCATTTTCACCGTCACCGGCACGGGGCTGGCCTTCACCACCGCCTCTGCAATACGGGCGGCCTTCTCCGGGTCCTTCATCAGCGCCGAGCCGTCGCCGTTGGCCACCACCTTGCCCACCGGACACCCCATATTGATGTCGATGAACGCTGCGCCGGACACCTCCGCCGCGATCTGGGCGGCCTCCGCCATGCACTGAACGTCGCTGCCGAAGATCTGGGCGGCGGCGGGACGCTCGTTGTCCGCCAGCTTCAAAAGTCCGCGGCTCTTCTTGTCCTGATAGCAAAGCGCCTTGGCACTGACCAGCTCGGTGCAGCTCATGTCGGCGCCCAGCTCCCGGCAGATCTGGCGGAAGGCCATGTCCGTGACGCCCGCCATCGGGGCCAAATACAGTTTTCCGTTGACAGTAACGTGTCCGATCTCCATGGCGGCACCTCCCTTTTGGCTTGAAATTGTATTGTATCACAAAAAAGAGTGCTTGACAATCCGCTTTAGCAGCGGTACTATCTCCGGTGTGCAAGAAATCTCCTCGCCATCTTTTACGAAAAATGTAAAAAGGGTGTTGACATTCGGGAACGTTCTTGCTATAATAAGCGAGCTTGAGTTCCAAGACGAAAGCGCAGATGGCCAAGTAGTTCAGTTGGTTAGAACGCCAGCCTGTCACGCTGGAGGTCGAGGGTTCGAGCCCCTTCTTGGTCGCCACATTATGCTGCTGTAGCTCAGTCGGTAGAGCGCATCCTTGGTAAGGATGAGGTCGGCGGTTCGAATCCGCCCAGCAGCTCCAAAAAGTCCTGCTTTCTATCGAAAGCAGGATTTTTTCTTTACTTTTTGGTGGATTTGATTCGTGGGCCAGGGGGGCGGGTCAACTTTGACCCACACCCTGACCCACACGCGGAAATGCGCGGAAAGGGCAAAAGATGAGCGGACGGATATTCCGTCCGCTCATCTCTTTTAGATCAGCTTACATCACCTGCGCCATGAAGCTGCCCATGGTTTGTGCGGCCTCGTCCTGCTTCTGGCGGGTAGCGTGGGTGTAGGTGCGGAGTGTGAATCCGGCATCGTAGTGGCCCAGCATACTGCTGACGGTTTTCACGTCCACGCCGTTTTGTAAAGCCAGCGTGGCAAATGTGTGTCTGAGATCGTGAAAGCGTATGTGCGGCAGTCCTGCGTCTTTCAGAATTTTCTTATGCAGGTTCACAATGGAATCGGGGTAATACATCTCCCCTGTGACGGGCGACGGGAACATATACGGGTTGTCGGGGTGTTTCTTGTGTTCGGCAACCAGCAGGTCAACAGCCTCCTGTGGAATACTGACCTTTCTGACCGATGTCTCCGTTTTGGGGCGCGAGAGTGTCAACTCCCCATTGGGGTTCTTGACGTACTGCTTGCTGACAGAGATGGTTTTGTTTTGGATGTCGAGGTCACTCCAGAGAAGCGCCGTGATCTCGCCCTTCCGCAAGCCCGTGACCAGCTCCAGATAGAACATGGGGAGCAGTCCTCTCCTGTCAGCAGCTTCCAGATAATCCTTGATGTGCTCAGGCGGAAGAATCTGCATTTCGATTTTTTGAACCTTCGGCGCGATGCAGTCCTCGGTCGGGTTCCGCAGGATCAGGCGCTCCTTGACCGCCCGCTCGAAGGCGCTATGCAGCATGAGATGCAGACTCCGAACTGTGGTGCTGCTGAGACCGGGATTGCCGTGACCGCTCTTGCGGTCGATGCGACCGTTTTCCATCAGATCCTTGTAGAGCTTTTGTAAGTCATGGGCAGTCAACTTTGTCAGTTTGATGCTGCCGATGCGGGGAATCGTGTATTGCTCGACCATCAGTTGATAGCGGTTTGCTGTTGAGATGCGGATATTCGGCTTTGCGTAGATCTCATACCAGCTACGCAGCCAAGTTGCTACCGTGTACTCATCAGCGCGGCTGATGTCGACGCCCTTTGCGGCCTCCATAGCAGCAGCCAGTTTTGCCTTGCACTCCGCCTGCGTCTTGCCGAGAACGTTTTTGATGATGCGCTTACCGGTTTCTGCGTTGTACCCTGCGGTATACCGGCCCTCCCAGCGACCATCTGCGCGTTTGCGGATATTGCCCTCGCCGTTGGCGCGTTTCTTGGCCATTGAATCAGCTCCTTTCTTGGCAGCAAACACAAATACCACAACGTTGCGCGGAAAGCTACCGTTTTTGAAATGATCTTTTTATTGTTTCCAGCAGCGCAAAATATGTGCCTCTTACATGCCGCTCATACCGCCCATGCCGTGGCTCTGCTCATTCTCGTGGTCGTTCCATTTATGGCCCATTGCCATCTTCTTTTCCCGCAGGCGTTGTAGCCGTTTGTGGTCAATTTGGACGCCGGTGGCAGCGGGAGTCGGGGCGTTGTCTCGGAAAATATTGCCCATGTGGTAGAGCAGCCGGGTGGCTGACAACAGGACGGAGGGCGGCTCCTGTTCGCCCGGAGCCGGAGAAGCTGGCCGATCCGTTCCGCTGACAACAGGACGGAGGGCGGCTCCTGTTCGCCACGCTCCATGCGTTTCATGAAAAATTCCGCGTAGGTGTGGCCGCTATCCCGTGCCGCCGACCTGACCGAGCTGCTGCGACAGCTCCCAGATCATCTGCTCCGCCTCCGGGTGGATGCAGGTCATCTCCCGCATGGCCTTCGCCAATTCCAGCATGGCTTTCCGCGCTTCCGCCACCAGTTCGTCTCGCGATTTGCTTTTCTGCTCGTAGACGTGCAGCAGCTCCTGTCGGAAGATCTGATTGGTCAGCGTGGACTTGATCTGCCGTATCCCATCTTTGGACAGGTACGCCTGATTCGGCTTTGCCGACCACGCCATCATGTGGACGTGAGGATGATTGCCCTCGTCATGGAAGGCGGCGTACCAGCGGAAATCCTCCGGCGGTATTTTCATCGCCGCGGCGATGTCATTGCGGTGGGTACGCAGTAATGTGCACCATGCCTCCGCGTGGTTGTAGCCAAGCCACTCCGCATCTTCACGATGGAGGGAGAGGATGTGCGTCCACACGTTGCCGGTGTAGTGTTCCATCTCGTCCATGGCCGCGTCCAGTGACACATAATCCGCGTCGCCGAACAGACCGTGACTGCCTAGCCGTTCCGCTCTGGGACGGGTGGCGATGTACTTGGCGTAGCCCTCCATCGAGGAGAGCCTGTCCCAATTCGATTCCAGCGTCAGTGTGATGAGCGCGGACGCCGTTGCTTTTGTCGGGTGTGAGAGATAGTCCTCGTACTCCATCAGCT
>ERZ809074.1337-NODE-1337-length-32740-cov-23.045495_pt1 | contig 32740 bp, 29 predicted proteins | sample MGYA00520795_ERZ809074 | MGnify/ENA primary metagenome ERZ809074 (study PRJEB31570, sample SAMEA3212989) | Homo sapiens | biome: human-gut; feature: human gut; material: fecal | place: Sweden | collected 2011 ...
TTGCAGGATTCTCCGCCTGCGGCGGGTCGCTTTAGCGACATTCTTCCACTCCGCCACAGTGCGATCCCGCGGAGCGTTTTTTGTGTCATAGGGCGAAGTTTCCTATGACACAAGAATGCCGCCGCTTTTGACTGCGACGGCATTTTTTTATGTGCCCTATCGTTTTAGTTCTGATGTGCCAGCTCGGAAGCCTCCTGGAAGGTACTGTTGGACATATGGAGCACCCGGTCCCGGATCTCCTGGGTTCTTCCCTGATTCCAGAACTGGGTTCCGATATAGCCGCAGGTACGTCTGGCAACGAATAACTGCTCCTGGTCGCGGCATCCGCAGTTTGGACACTCCCATACCAGCTTGCCGTTTGGCTCGGTGATGATCTTGATCTCACCGTCATAGCCGCAGTGCTCGCAGTAGTCGCTCTTGGTGTTCAGCTCTGCGTATACGATGTTATCGTAAATAAACTTCATCACAGACAGCACTGCCTCGATGTTGTTCTGCAGGTTTGGAACCTCCACGTAGCTGATTGCGCCGCCTGGGGACAGCTTCTGGAATTCTGCCTCGAATTTCAGCTTGCTGAAGGCATCAATATGCTCGGTTACGTGTACATGATAGCTGTTGGTGATATAATTCTTATCTGTTACACCTGGAATGACACCAAAACGCTTCTGTAAGCATTTGGCAAATTTATAAGTGGTAGACTCCATCGGAGTGCCATATACGGAATAACTAATGTTCTCAGCAGCTTTCCATTCATTGCACTTGTCATTCAGCTTCTGCATCACTTCCAGAGCGAACTTCTGGCCTTCTGGAGAAGTGTGGGTCTTGCCAAGCATTCTTACGCACATCTCACATAAACCAGCATATCCCAGGGAAATAGTGGAATAGCCGTTAAATAACAGTTTGTCGATGGTCTCACCCTTTTTCAGTCTTGCTAAGGCGCCGTGCTGCCACAGGATCGGAGCCACATCGGAGGTGGTTCCTAACAGTCTCTCATGACGGCATCTTAAAGCACGATGGCACAGTTCCAGACGCTCCTCTAAGATATCCCAGAATTTCTCCATATCGCCCTCAGAAGAACATGCCACATCGACTAAGTTGATGGTGACAACGCCCTGGTTGAAACGGCCATAGTATTTTCTGGATCCGTCCGGATTTCTCTGACTGTCTTCCACCGTCGGGAAAGAACGGCAGCCCATGCATGGATACACATCACCCTTCTTTAACTGGCGCATAACCTTGGCAGAAATGTAATCCGGAACCATACGTTTCGCGGTACACTCCGCTGCCAGCCTGGTCAAATACCAGTACTTGGAATCCTCGGTGATATTATCCTCATCCAGCACATAGATCAGCTTCGGGAATGCCGGTGTGATCCAGATGCCCTTCTCATTCTTCACGCCCTGCATTCTCTGGCGCAGCGCCTCCTCTATGATCAGCGCCAGATCATCTCTGGTCTGCCCCTCCGGAACCTCGTCCAGATACATGAACATGGTCACAAACGGAGCCTGGCCGTTACAGGTCATCAGGGTGATCAGCTGATACTGGATGGTCTGGATACCACTCTGAACCTCAGTTCTTAAACGTTTCTCCACAACCTTATTTACGATCTCCTCATCCAGGGAATCGCCGCATTCGGTACGCTCCTCGATCACCGCCTTACGGATCTTCTGGCGGCTGATATCCACAAACGGAGCCAGGTGGGACAGCGTAAAGGACTGTCCGCCGTACTGGTTGCTGGCTACCTGGGCAACGATCTGGGTGGTAACGTTGCAGGCAGTAAAGAAGCTGTGCGGCTTCTCGATCATGGTCTCGCTGATGACCGTACCATTCTGCAGCATATCCTCTAAGTTGATCAGATCGCAGTTATGCTCTTTCTGTGCGAAATAATCAGAATCATGAAAATGAATAATACCTTCTTCATGGGCTTTTACAATCTCCTCTGGAAGCAGGATACGCATAGTCAGATCCTTGCTGACCTCACCAGCCATGTAATCACGCTGGGTAGAGTTGATCACCGGGTTCTTGTTGGAATTCTCCTGCTTTACTTCTTCGTTCAGCTGGTCGATCAGGGCCAGAATCCCATTATCGGTGGTGTTGGACTTGCGGGACAGCTCTCTCTTATAGCGGTAACGCACATACTTCTGTGCTACCTCGTATCCACGCATCTCCATAATGCTGGTCTCGACGATATCCTGGATATCCTCTACATGGATCGCATGAGTCATGCCTGCGATCTTGTCAGCTACATTCTCCGCTACCGCCTTGATCTGGTACGGATTCATCTGATGCAGTTTATCTGTCTCTTCATTGGCAGCGTTGATCGCATTGACGATCTTATGCAGGTCAAAGTCCACTTCTTCCCCGCTTCGCTTGATCACTCGTTTGTGTAACTCTTCCATCCCGTAAACTCCCTTCAGAAATCACAAAAATCAACTATCGTGCAAATACAAAATATCTTGTGTTTTATGTAATCCTAGATACTATATCTAGTGTTGTTACAACGTGCATTTTCAATTATAGGGAGCCTGGAATGAAAAGTCAATAGGTTCTTCTGCTTTTCTTTCAAGACATTTCTTCGAACATATTTTCGATACCAGAAAAATGGCTTAGATGCTGGATTTTACAAATTTTTCAGTTTTTTCTGTCTCCGGGCCTCCTCCAAAAGAATTTTATTTCCCTGGTTTATGGTTCCAAAATGTGTCAGACAACAGATCACCTCCGGGCATTGTTCCATACACAAAAGTGCCTTTTTCCGTGTTTCTTCCCGGATGGGCTCAAATGCCTCTTCCACAATCACTTGTGCCGCGCTGTATTTTGCCGCCTCATAATCGATGTCATGCTCATGAAGGACCCCTGTGGCAAACGGAATCCCCAGCCGCGCCAATTTCCGGTACACTGCCAGGCCGCTCCCACCTCCACCGATGACAAAAACCTGAGGGGCTGCTTTCGCAGCTGGTAACTCCATAGCTCCAAATGCTTCATGGTAGGAGCCTTCTGTAACGTTGTAAAGGCGGTTTATATACTCGTCCGTAAAAATATCCTCCGGCGTCCCGATCCGGTCAACACGGCCCTCACAGACGGTCATGACCCGGTCAGAGATCTTCTGGGCCAGATCCAATTCGTGGAGAGACATGACCACCGCCATGTTCCGTTCCCGCACCAGTTTTCTCAAGACCGTCAGAAATTCCAGCTTATGCTTCACATCCAGATACGAAGTCGGCTCATCTAAGATGATCAGCTCCGGCTCCTGGCAGATGGCTCTTGCCAGAAGGATCTTCTGCCGCTGGCCATCGCTGATGGCAGAAAAATCCCGCTCTTTTAACTCTTCTCCGCTGACCAGGGACAGAGCCTCGTCCACTTTTTCTAAGTCTTCTTTCCCTGGAATTCCCAGCCAGCCAGTGTAGGGATAGCGGCCGGAAGCCACCACTTCCCCGCAGGTCATATATTCCGTCTCCATCCGCCCGGTTAAGACCACCGCCTGTTTTCTGGCCAGTTCTTTCCCGGACATCTGGTTCATTTCCTGGCCATCCACCCAGACGCTTCCCCCAAGGATCGCCAGCTGCCTGGTGATACTCTTGAAAATGGTGGATTTTCCCGCGCCGTTGGGGCCGATCAGAGTCAGGATCTCCCCTTTTTCCACTTCCATGCGGATATTTTTGATCAATGGTCTTCCACCATAGCCTACGGTCATCTGATCCGTGTAAAAATAAAATTTCCGTTCCACACTTACCGGCCTCCTTTCCGTCGGTCTACCATCAGCCAGATCACCACCGGAGCGCCAAATAATGCCGTCACGGAGCTGATGCTTAACTCCACCGGGGCAAATACCGTCCTGGCAATCATATCGCATAGCAGGCATACCAGAGCGCCCCCTAAGAAGCATCCGGGGATCAGGATCAGTGGCCTGGAGCTTCGAAACAGTCCTTTTACCAGATGGGGCACTGCGATCCCCACAAAGGAGATCGGTCCCGCAAATGCCGTCACACAGGCGGAAAGCAGACTGGAAAGCAGGATCAGCCCTGCCCGGAAAAGGCGGATATTGACCCCCATGCTTCTTGCATAGTTTTCCCCAAGCTGGTAAGCGCCGATCTGCTTGGACATGGCAAATACCAGCAAAACTGCTGCTGCCACAAGCCCGCTCATCACCTGCACCTGCTCCCAGCTGATACCGGAAAAACTGCCCAATGACCAATTGTGAAGGTTTACGATGTTGGAATCATCGGCAAATGTCACCACAAAGTCCGTCACTGCCGAACAGATATAGCTGATCATGACACCGCAGACCACCAGCATGGACATCTGGTTCACTTTTCTTGCGGCCAGCAGCACGAAGCCCATGGAGAGCATGGAACCGGCAAATGCCGCTGCTACCATGGCCCAGGAACCAATGGCCATGCCTCTGCCTAAAAACCAGATCATCACCAGCGCCACAAAAAGTTTAGCGCCGGAAGAAATTCCCAGCACAAAAGGACCCGCGATCGGGTTGGAAAAAAAGGTCTGAAGAAGGAAGCCGGACACCGCCAGTGCGCCTCCTAAAATCACTGCCGCACAGATCCTTGGAAGACGGATCTGCCATACGATGACACCTGCTGTCTCTTCCCGGCCCGCGCCAAGCAGGATTTCCGCCACCTGGCGTACCGTTAAGGGGACACTGCCGGAATTGATGTTCCAGACCACCAGTGCCGCCAGCAGCAGGAGCATGGCTGCAAATACCACACTGTAGCGGATGCCTTCTCTCATGGCTGTTTTCTGTCTGTTTTCTGCTGACATGGATCCGTTCCTCCTTTTTTCTTGATGTACTCTCAGAATCTTTCCCGCATTTGCCTTTGTGGCCAATTTTCCGCCAGTCGCCCTCACATAAAGCAGCCGGAATTGTGATTTCTTAGTTACTGTTTGTTACCTCAACGGGAACAGATAAGTCATCCCATCCTCTTCCCCCAGAAACATCCGGTGCATATCCCCGATCAGATCCGCCACACCCATGACCTGCTGGAAAGTCTGGCTGGACGTGCACCAGGCATGTCCCTCTTTTACCGCCTTAAAATCCTTTAACAGCGGACTTTTCGTAAACAGATCATCCAGGCTCTGGATCTCGCCGTAAATGGTGCTGTTGTAGATCAGGTAATCCGCGTCTTTCGCCGTGGCGTAGAACTCCTCCATCTGCATATTCACTGTAGATAAAGCGCTGTCTGGATCACCCAGATCGGAGAACAGGTACTCACCGCCTGCCATCTGGATCATTTTGCTGATGTAATCACCGGATTTGCGGACGTTGACATAGCCTTTCGGGTTGATATAGAAAAATACCGCTGTTGGCCGTTCTTCCGTCTGAACCGCGTCCAGACCAGAGTCTGTACCGGCGTTCTGGTTCTGGTTGCTGTCTGGGTTCTGATTGTCCTCCGAATTTTGACTCTGTGTCTGTTCCCGACTTAGCTCTTCTTTCAGAGCCTCTACCTTTTTGTTAAACAAAGCTTCCGCCTGGTCTTCTTTTCCAAGCAGCGCGCCATAAAATTTCACCCATTCCATCCGTCCCAGAGGCTCCGGCTCATAGCTGGAGCGCTCCACGATCACCGGGATCCCGATCTGTTCCAGTTTTTCTTTCACCTCCGGGTTGTGAAGGATCATGGTATTTTCAATGGCAAGACGGCACTGTTCTGACAGAAGCAGCTCGTAGTCCGGCTGGTTGTATTTACCAGCGAAGATCAGGCTGCCGTCCCTCATGGCTTCTTTGGCCGCCTCTATATACCAGCCGTCCTCTTTAGCTCCAGAAAGCCGCAGACTGTCCATGGCGTCTAAGGACGAGAAAAAGTCCATGGCCGCTGTGGAAGCCAGGTAAATGTGGTCTAAGGGCTGTTCCAGCACCATGGCGTGGTCTGGAAGTGTCTCCGGAACGGAATTTTCCTCCGGGATCACCACCACCGGATCGCCCTGGTCGATGGTCAGGAGACTGCAGCCGTCACCATCTTTTGCGATGGTGAATTTCTGGGCATATTCCAGTTCCACCGGAATGTCAAAGATTCCGTGACCAGCGTCGGTTCCGGTCTGTACCTCGTTCTGAGTCTGTGCAACAGATCCCGTTTCATTCTGTGCCTGGCAGGCGGACAGTCCCATCGCCGTGATCATCGCTGCCGCCGCAAAAATCTGTTTCTTCATTCCTTGTTACTCCGCCTTTTTGATGGTTGCTGAATCAAAGAGCAGGGTGTAATCGATCTCATGAGGGGTACTCATGGCAACGGTATCCGCCACGATCTGCATCCGGTAATCGAAGCCGTCAACCGGAAGTTCAAAGGTAGAATTTCCCTCTGTATTCACCGGATCATAAGTGACATCCCCGATCCGCACATAGTCATAATTGGGACTGCTGAATATGATCTCCGCCGTCGCTTCGCCCTGTTTTACAGTGATTTTCGCCGGGGATTCCACGGAAGCGCGGCCGGAACCGCCCTCTAAGGCCACATCTGCCTCGTAAACGCCATCCTCTAATGCCAGGTCAGAAACTGTAGTCATTTTTACATCCACGGACACGGCATCACCCAGGGAGGAAGCTAAAAATGCCAGCTTCCGGTCATACCATTTTTCTTTTTTCTTGCTGAAAGCCGCGCAGTCAATGGCCTCGTCCAGGGCTTTTACCGGGATCTCGAAGGTGCATTTGCCATCTGCGTCCACCGCCTGGATATAAGCACTCTCATCGGCTTTTACCGCCTCTTCTCCGGTTCCCATAAATAACTGGGAATATCCGGTGCCGCTCATGGTCAGAACGGCAGTCATCTCGCCGTCTTTCACCGTCAGTTTGCAGTCGGTGATCTTAAACATGGAAGAGCTGCTCTTTACCTCCACGTCATATTCGCCGTCCTTCACCTGGTCTCCGGTGATCGGAACCATCCAGTCCTCTACCACTTCTTCCGGAGCTACGGTCTCGCCTTCTCCTGCGGTCTGTCCATCAGCTGCGGACGTTTCAGACTCCGCCGTTTCAGAACCGTTATCCGATGCGGATGTATCCATCTCCGATACATTTTCATCCCCATGAGCCTCTGTCTGCACAGACATGGTTTCCTCAGCTGTCGTTTCCGTTGTTCCCTTGCCACCGCAGCCGTTTAACTGGGCTGCTGTCAAAAGTGCTAACAATACCAGGGCCGCTTTCTTTCCTGTTTTTCTCATAATTATCTCCTCATGATGCTCAAATTTCAATCAATCCATACTTTGCAGTTTCTATTGCAATTCGCCTACAGAACCCCATTATACTACAAAAGACTGCCAGAAATCACCTCTCCGACAGTCTTTTATTGTTACTGTTCACCCGTTACACAAACAGCAACTGGTCATGTTCTATTCTGCATAACGATTTCACGCCTTGAACCGGCCCGCAATTACTTCAGGCTGTCGATAGCTGCCTGTGCATGCTCTACATATAACTGCTGGATCTCTGGAAGCTCACCAAGTCCTCTTACCAGACAGGTTACCTCATAACCGGCTTTCTCAAACTCAGTCTTCCAGCTTCCGTCCTCATCGCCAGCCATATCGTTATTGGCATGGTCTCCCGCAACCACCATCAGAGGCTCTAATACGACTTTCTTGTACTCTTTCTCGCCAACTGCCTTTAAAACATCCTCTAAGGATGGCTCTGCCTCTACGGTACCTACATAATAGTTCTCAAAGCCCTCGTCGCTTAATACCTGCTGCATCTTTGCGTATACCTGGTTGGACTCTGCCTCGGTGCCATGGCCCATGAAGCAGATAGCAGTCTCGCCGTCATCATACTCCTTGGTTGCGTCAGTGATTGCTTTTGCAACTGCCTTGAAGTCCTCGTCAGAGGTTAACAGCGGCTCGCCAAGAACCACATTCTCAAATGCGTCTGCATACTCTGCTAACTCATTGGAAAGGTCGGTGTACTCCAGACCATTCATCAAATGGGTTGGCTGTACTACTAAAGTCTTCACGCCATTGTCTACCGCGCGGTCTAATGCCTCACCTACATTGTCAATGGTCACATCATCACGACGTTTTACGTGATCGATGATGATCTGGCTGGTGAAGCCACGTCTCACGCTGTAATCTGGAAATGCCTCTTCCATAGCGTTCTCAATAGCGCCGATGGTCAGTCTGCGGCTGTCGTTGTAGCTGGTTCCGAAGCTGACTACTAACAGCTCGTTGTCGCCGATTTCGTCCTGATTTCTTGTATTATCCATAGATGCGTCTCCTGTATCCTCTTCTTCCTCTGCTTCCGCTTCTGTTTCTGCCTCGGTTGCTGCTTCTGTGGTGGTTTCCGCCTCAGTAGCTGCCTCGGTTGCTGCAGTAGTCTCTGCTGCAGTGGTTGTCTCAGCTGCTTTTCCGGAACATCCGGCAAGCAGGGATGCGGTCAGTGCCGCGCACATCATGGTTCCTAATAATTTCTTTCTCATTATTAATCTCTCCTAATATTTATTTTCGAGACACCAACCTCTGAGAATATCTTTTTACACTCTACAGAAGGTGTGCTCTTAATTCTTCACCGCTCTGTGCAGACAGGTAAGCCGGTGCAATATCAAATACGGTCTTGCAGCCAGTCATGCCTTCCTTGCTCATGCGGTATGCAGCTCTTGCGTATGCCGCGATCACTGCTCCAGTAAACTCTGGGTTAGAATCCAGCTTTAAGCTGTACTCTACTACGTGTTTGTGCTCCCGGTCCATTCCGGTCACACCAGTACGGATCACGCTGCCGCCGTGTGGAAGCTTGCTGTGGTCACGTTTCATGGTCTCTTCGTCAATGAAGGTTACGGTTGTATCATAATCAGAGAAGTAGTTTGGCATGGTCTTGATCTCGTTCTCGATTCTTGCCAGATCTGCGCCCTCCTCAGCCACTACATAGCACTCTCTGGTGTGTTTCTGTCTGGTGGTCAGTTCTGGGTTCTTGCCTGCTCTTACGGCCTCTACTGCCTCTGGAACTGGAACGGTATACTGTCTTGCATCTTTTACGCCAGCGATACGGCGGATGGCGTCAGAATGTCCCTGGCTGACACCTCGGCCCCAGAAGGTGTAATCACTGCCCTCTGGCAGAATTGCGTTGGCATACAGACGATTTAAGGAGAACATACCTGGATCCCATCCACAGGAAATGATGCCGACTTTGCCAGCCTTCTTTGCTGCTGCGTCTACCGCTGCGAAATGCTCCGGAATTCTTGCGTGGGTATCAAAGCTGTCTACCACGTTGTACATCTCAGCGTACTTTGGTGTCTGTACTGGAAGGTCAGTTGCGCTTCCGCCGCACAGTACCAGCACGTCGATCTGATCCTGCATATGCTCTAACTCCTCAGCAGCCAAAACCTTCACACCTGCGGTTCTTACGTTTACGTTCTCTGGATTACGACGGGTAAATACGGCAGTCAGCTCCAGATCTGGATTCTGTCCGATTGCGCTCTCTACGCCTTTTCCAAGGTTACCATATCCTAAAATACCAATACGAATGCTCATTTTTTCTGCTCCTTTATTTCGTTAACAAATTTCTGTGCCATAGTATAACACGCCTTTTTCCTTCATGTAAATACTATTTTGCCATTCTGATAAAAAAGAGCATTGATAAACGTTATTCCTATCGGTCAGCGCTGTGAGCCGCCATATTTTTCGGCAGGTAATAGATCTGCATTTTGCCAGTGATCTCATTTCTGGTGATCTGCGCTTCGATTCCGAAATACTTCCGGATGTTTTCTTTTGTCAGCACCTGTTCCGGGGTTCCGCAGTCCACAATTTCCCCCTGATACAGGAAAATGATCCGGTCGCAGTAAAGCGCCGCCAGGTTCAAATCATGGATGGAAGAAAAGATCGTGACATCCTGCTCACGCAGAATATCCATGATCTGGTACTGGTAGCTGACGTCCAAGTGGTTGGTCGGTTCATCCAGAATAATATATCGGCTCTGCTGCATCAGCACACGGGCCAGCAGCACACGCTGTTTCTCTCCGCCGGAAAGACTTAGATAAGACCGTTTCTCATATCCTGTCAGTCCCACCTGGTGAAGACATTCCTCACACAGCCTGCGGTCCTCCGCCGTATCCCCTTCCAGGAATTTCTTGTGGGCATAGCGGCCGAACATCACCATATCCCCAACGGTAAAATCAAACTCCATCTGATTTTCCTGGGCCATGACCGCCAGTTCTCCCGCCAGTTTTTTGGAAGTAAATTCCGTAATATCCTTTCCATCCAGGAAAATGGTCTTTCCCTTGGGCTTATAGGTACGGTAAATGTGCTTTAACAGCGTGGACTTACCGCAGCCGTTTGGCCCCACTAGGCCCACAAATTCGCCTTCCTGGATCTCCAACGAGACTTTCTCCAGGATCTTGTCATTTCCGATCTGATAATCCAGATCTTTTACAGTCAAACTCATCGGCCCACACTTCCTTTCCGGATCAGATACAAGAAAAATGGCGCTCCGAAAAATGCCGCGATCACACCGATGGGAAGTTCCTCCGGTGCGATGATCACACGGGAGATCAGATCCGCTACCATGGTGAACAGGCCGCCGCCTAGAATCGCCATGGGAACCAGCCGTTTGTGGCCGGAGCCTACCATTCCGCGCATCACATGGGGAACCACCAGACCCACGAATCCGATGACGCCGCTGACAGAAACCACCACACCGGTAAGCACGGTGGATGCCAGGATGATCAACAGTTTGATCCGTCTGGTATCCGCGCCCAATGTCTCCGCCACGTCATCGCCCAGAAGCAGGATGTCCAGCTCCCTGGCAAATAACAGGATCATCGCCATAGTGATCACAGCCACCACAAAGACGTATTTCACCCGGCCCCAGGTGGAACCGCTTAAAGAACCCACCATCCAGAACAGGGCGGTTTTGGTCTTATCGGATCCGGTGTTGAATCCATAGACGATCAGGTTGGTCATGGCAGAAAATAAAGCCGATGTGGCAATTCCGGCCAATACCAGCTGTGTGGAGGTGATTCTTCCTTTTAAAGAAGCAATGGCAAGAGACAGACAGATGGCTGCTGCCGCTCCCAGAGTCGCGCCGAAAATAACGGAATAACCGCCCAAGAAGCTGAAGGTACCCAGAATGATCACGCAGACCGCACCAGCAGAAGCACCGGAAGAGATTCCCAGCACATATGGATCCGCCAATGGGTTCTTGGTCAGCGCCTGCATCAGCACGCCGCACAGGGACAGGCCCGCGCCAACAATAAATGCCATGATCACCCGCGGAAAACGGATGTTCCAGATGATATTTTCCGTCTTCTGCTCCCAGGTTACCACAAATAGCTCTTTCCCAGACGCCCGGTTCAGCACAATTTTCACAATTTCATCCGGTGACACGTGGATGGCTCCCTGTGTCACCGATATGGTCGTTACCAGAGCAATCAGAAACAGCACCAGCAGAAGCGCGCCCACAAACCGGGCCGTCTCTTCCTTGCTCTTTTTTTTCATCGTTTTTTCCATGTTCTTTAGAATTTATCTGGATACAGCTGCTCTGCGATGATCTTTACTGCCTCAGCGGAACCTGCAGAACCCTGCATATCGCTGCAGCAAGCAGAGTAGATTCTGCCTTCCTTCACGGCTCTTAAATCTTTGGTGAACTCGCTGGTCTCTAAGAATTCTTTCTTAGCAGAAATGTCACCGGTGTAGTCCAGGATCAGAATTACGTCTGGATCACGGTCTACTACTTCTTCCCAGGATGGTTTTGCCCAGCCAGCTTCGATGTCATCGAAAATGGAAATGCCGCCTGCCAGTTTGATAATGTCACCTGGCATACCCTGACATGCAGTAAATGGAACGTCCTCTCCAGAGTCATACGCAAATACGGTGATCGGATCTGCATAAGCATCATCGCCCAATGCGTCTTTCACTTCCTGAATGGTATCCTTCATAGCCTGAACACGCTCAGCAGCCACATCTTCTACCTTAAAGATCTTTCCTAAAGTCTCATAGTCTTTGTAAAGGTCCTCGAAGGTTGCCTGATCAGAGCATACATATGGGAAATACATGGCGATTCCATTGTCATCGCAGAAATCTTTACCAAAGTTCTTATCAGAGAATACGGAATCCCAGCCAACTAAGAAATCACAGCCGGTTGCAACCAGTTCCTCTTTAGACAGGTTGGACATTCCTTTTCCAGGCTCTAATAACTGCGGAACTTTGTCTCTTGCCGGATACTGGGACACCAGGCTCCAGCAGCTTCCCTTGGTGTAACCTGCCATCTGATCCTCCAGACCTAAGTCAAAGAAGAAATCTGCCATCTGATCGCCGGAAGCAACCACTGCGGATGGTTTCTTAGTAAAGGTGTACTCCACATTTTCCCCGAGACCAGAGCGCTCCAGGTTTAAGGTAATGGTCACTGGCTCATACGCCTCATCCTCTGTCTTCGCAGCCTCGGTAGTTTCCTCTGCTGCTTCTGTAGTGGTCTCCTCTGCGCTGCTCTCTGCCGCAGTGGTTTCAGCTGCGGTCGTTGTCTCTGCACTCTTAGCGCCACAGCCAGTTGCCAGACCTGCGGTCATGCAGGCGGCCATCATCAAAGTTACCAGTTTTTTGTTTCTCATTGTTTTTCCTCCCGATGTTGAAAAATAGATTATAACGGTTTTCTGTAACATCCATGCAGGAATTGTAACTGTGAAAATATCCAACAGTTACTTAAGAATTTATGCAGTTCATACGCTTCTCTTACTGCTGTTTTAAGCAAATAAAAAAAGCACCATCCCGCCTAAAAATAAGCCGGATGATGCACCGTATTCTTGCATCAGGGCAGACTTCGCCCTTTCTTTCCCTTGCTATGTCATGGACCGTGACAGCAAAAGCGGAAAAAGCAGGTCTTCTGGCTTGCGCGGCAATTCTGTCTGGTTTCTTCCCATCGGGTCATCCTTTGATAACGCCAACAGTGAAATCCAGGCTGCCATATTTGCGCTTACAGCGGCGGCACCGCACGGGACTCACACCCGTTTCCCTTTTCACCGGCCCCTGACGGCCGACACTAATTCCGTATGATATCTTACGCATTTTCTCGGAACCTGTCAATAGCAAGTGTGACGCAAATCCCCTTTTCCCCCTTGTATAAATGCCATTTTTGCCGTATGATAAAAGAACCTACGACTTTTGCAGACATAAATTAAGGAGATTTCAATATATGAGTTTAAACCCATTAAAACTGATGCAGTTAAAAAGCGCATGGCAGAGCTTTGCCAGACGCCACCCCAAGTTCCCGTTATTCTGGAAAGCGGTCTACAAGCAGGGCCTGGTGGATGGAACCGTTCTGGAATTCAAGGTCACCACGCCGGAGGGCAAGGTGCTGACTTCTAATATGAAGGTATCTCAGGCGGATCTAGACCTGTTAAAGCAGATTCAGGACAGTTTTTCATAGTTTCAATCCCGTTTTTGGAAATTGCAGTGTTTACTTCGACCTACAGCGCTTCCCTTTAATCTGCGATGTTCGCCGTACTGGGACCAGATTTATACCTCCCGCACCGCGTCTTTCATAGATTTCACATAAGCGCCCACCTGCTCCGGGGCGGCTTTTCCGTATTTTTCCAACAATTTGATAATCGCAGACCCCACAATGCCCTGGGCGGCTATTTTCATCGCGTCACTTAATTCTGGTAATATTCTCATGCACGTCTCCTCCTGTGTGGGAGCTTTGGCTTCGTTCGGTCTCCACGCGCCATATTCTGACCCGTAAGATTCCTGTCCAGAACCCCCCCAGGGCCTGCCATCGACCGTTTTTTGTGGTTGCCTGGCAACGAAAAAAGCTCCTCTGGTTTTTCTGCCAGAAGAGCTCTGCGTTATTTCCATATGCACAAACGTCCCTGACAGACCTGTTTTGTTCAGTTCTGTCAAGGACGAATCATTCTGATCATTTCACTTGCTTCCAGATCTGACGATCCGGTTTCCGTAATCCCTTATCCGCGATGCCACCTTGATTCACAGCCTTTCAAACTGTGCCCTCTGCAGGATACCAACATATCCCCGGCAACTGACGTATGCCCACACGTTGCAGAATACTTTGTCCCGGATTTCCTGATATTTCGCAACTGTTCTGTACCTTCACAGTTACATCATGTTTACGGTCTCCGTTTCATTTGACTGCACCCTCCGCGGTCCATTTGATAATCTGTGTTTCACCCGACTCTCAGCAACGCGGGCTCTCTGTGGAATCATAATTACCGTTATCTCCGCTTCAACGGTTTGATTGGTTGCAGTATAATACGCGTGTTTCGATTTGTCAAACAATTTTTCAAAAAAATCTCAAAATTTATTCTCATTTTTCTTTTTCCGTAAACTATCTGTCTTATTTATTAGCCTTTGCAATGAATTTCTATTAGTCAGTCTTCTATTGTCTTGACATTTTGCATTTCTCTGCTATAATCCTGTTATAAATAGTTCGTTTTTGAACTTTTATATTTTGAACTATTTGCAGAGAGGAGGATTCTCCTATGTTTCAGGCAACCGAATATCTGCAGACCATGCGGCGCATCAGCAAATTCCATGACGAATGTATCCAGTGCATCTGCGAGCAGCATGGCCTTACGAAGATGGAAGCCACCATTATTACATTTTTGAAAAATAATCCCGGTCTTGACACTGCGGCAGACATGGCCGAACTGCGGGCGCTTTCCAAAAGCCACATTTCCCAGGCAGTAGAAAGTTTGTGCCAGAAAGGGCTGCTTGCCAGAACACCGGACCGGGCTGACCGCAGGAAGATGCATCTGTCCCTGCTGCCGCCAGCCGATCCCATCACCGAATCCATTGACCAGATCCAGGACAATTTCGGTCACAGGATCTTTCAGGGCTTCAGCGAATCCGACTTAGAGACATTTTCCAGGCTAAACCGGCAGATCATCGAAAATGTAAAACAGGCCGCCGGTCATTCTGACACAGAGGCACATCACGAACCATCCAGAAAAGAGGAACTTTTATGAACAACAACGACAAAGATTTTCTGGGGACTGCCCCCATTGGGAAGCTGCTGTTAAGTCTGGCACTTCCTACCATTACCGCACAGTTGATCAACATGCTTTATAACATCGTAGACCGGATCTACATCGGCCACATCCCGGAGGCAGGCGCCCTGGCGCTGACAGGCGTGGGGGTATGTATGCCGCTGATCCTGATCGTATCCGCCTTCGCAGCCTTAGTGGGAAGCGGCGGTGCGCCAAGAGCTTCTATCCTCATGGGTAAACAGGAGCATGATCAGGCAGAACAGATCCTGGGCAACTGTTTCGCCCTGCTGTTTCTGATTTCCGTTGTCCTAACGGTGATCCTTCTGGCCTTTAACCGGCCGATCCTTCTGGCTTTTGGTGCCAGTGAAAATACCATCGGCTACGCAACTGATTACATGAATATTTACGCCATCGGAACCATTTTCGTCCAGATGACCTTAGGCATGAATATGTTCATCACCACCCAGGGATATGCGAAAACTGGTATGCTCTCCGTGCTGATCGGAGCTGTGATCAACATCATTTTAGACCCGATCTTCATCTTCGCCATGGGAATGGGCGTCAAAGGCGGTGCGCTGGCAACGGTGATCTCCCAGGCGGCCTCCTGTATCTGGGTACTTTCCTTCCTCTGCGGAAAAAAGACCCAGCTGCGGTTAAAGGTATCCAATATGAAGCTGAAAAAGCCAGTCATTCTCCCCTGTATTGCTCTGGGCGCCGCTACGTTTGTCATGCAGGCCAGCGAGAGCATCATTTCCGTCTGCTTTAACTCTTCCCTGTTAAAATACGGCGGCGATGTGGCTGTCGGTGCCATGACCATCCTGACCAGTGTCATGCAGTTTGCCATGCTGCCAATGCAGGGGATCGGACAGGGTGCTCAGCCGATCATGAGCTTCAACTATGGCGCAGGAAAGATCGACCGTGTAAAGAAAGCGTTCTGGCTGCTGTTAAAGGTCACCTTCGCTTACTCTACCCTGATCTGGCTGGCTGTGATGATCTTCCCACAAGTATTTGTGGGGCTGTTCACCTCTGATGCCACCCTTCTGGCATTTACCAAAACTGCCCTCCGCATTTACATGGCATGTGTTTTTCTTATGGGCATCCAGATTGCCTGCCAGATGGCATTTACCTCCATCGGCTGTGCCAAAGAGTCCATTCTCGTGGCGGTTACCCGTAAATTTATCCTGCTGATCCCATTGATCTACATCGTTCCTCTGATCTGGAGATCCAATCAGACCTTTGCGGTGTATTTAGCAGAGCCGATTGCAGACTTTTTTGCCGTATCCTTTACGGTGATTTTGTTCAGCAGACAGTTTAAAAAGGCGCTGGAGAAAGCCCCGGCACCTTCTGCCCAGGCGTAATCCAATACCTCCCCAACACTGCTCTTTTCAAGGGCAGTGTTTTTTTATCTCCCTCTTGTTCTTTTCTCTTCTTTGCAGTAAAGTAATAAACAGCGTCTAACTGTCTTTCCTATTAACAGCTATGACAAACTTTCATTTACATACGAGGAGAAACAATATGAAAAATCAAGAAAATCTGCCGTTATTCCGCGGCGAGCTGGCCCTGCTTCTGGCAGTGTTAGTCAACAGCTTTGGTGTGGTACTGATGCTCTATTCCGGCGCCGGCATCTCTGCCATCTCCAGTGTCCCTTACGCCTTTTCCGAGGTGTGGCCATTTTTCACCCTTGGTACCTGGACCTATCTGTTCCAGGCCGCTCTGATCATAAGCCTGATGATCCTGCGGAAACGCTTCGTCCCTATGTATCTGTTCAGCTTTGTGGTAGGCTTTTTCTTCAGCGAACTGTTGGATATCCACAAAGCATGGATCGGCATCCTGCCCTACACCCTGCCTATGCGGTTTGTATATTTTATCATCAGCTACCTGCTGCTCTGCATCGGTATCGCTTTTTCCAACCGCTGTGGACTGCCTATCATTCCGACAGATCTTTTTCCAAGAGAACTGGCACAGATCACAGGAATCTCCTATCCAAAGATCAAGATCAGCTACGATGTGATCTGCCTGCTCACCACAGCGGTCCTGACTTTCTTATTCCTAGGCCAGATCAGGGGGCTGGGCATCGGAACCATCATGGCGGCATTTACCATGGGAAAAAGCATCGGCATGATCGGAAATATCTTAGACAGACATTTCCGTTTTGCTACGGCCAAAGACTTAAAAAAGTCTTGACATTTATCACCCTTGTTGCTATTATTGCTTTAAACCAGTGAAGAGGAAGTTGTACCATACAAAACAGCCACACAGAGAGTCCGGGATGGTGGAATCCGGATAGGGTGTCATGGTAAGTGGGCCTCAGAGGGCAAGGTGAAAAAGAAAGATCCGGTGACGGATCAGACTTTAGTAGCTGCGACGCAGATGATCAGCGTTAACGGATCAGGAATGTAACTGCATTCTGTAAAGAGTGGGTGCACATGCACCAAACAAGGTGGTACCGCAGGTATATAATAGCCTGTCCTTGAACAATCCGTTCATGGGCAGGCTTTTTTATTTCCACACTTACCCCTGGCTCTTGAATGTCAGTCTGTGGCAGATTAATCACTGCCAGCAAATTTGAAGCCCGCGGTTTTGCGGTCAATGCAAACAGAGGCGCAGACACACCGGGCAATTCCAAAATTTTACAGTCACAAGAGAAAGGATGGTAACAAGTATGAGTGAGGAAAGAAAGCTTCAATTTCACGGCGGAATCGGCATGTCCCTGATTCCAGTAGCAATTTATGTATTTTTCTGCATGGTGCTTTTCATCGGTTTTAAGGCATTTAACATGGAAGCACTGGCAGTCGGCGGCTTTTTGGCCCTTTTGATCGGCGGTATCTTCTGCACCAGCTACAGCGAATTCTGGGAAAGTGCCATCAAGGGCATTTCTTCCATCACATCCGTTTCTGTTGTGGTGATCCTGTTACTGGTTGGTATGTTCAGTGCTTTAATTAAGCTGTGCGGCCTGTCCGGCGGCTTTGTATGGATCGCAAATGCAGTAGGCATGAAAGGCGGCATCTTCGTAGCCTTCACCTTCCTTGCTGCCTGCATCGTTTCCACTGCGACCGGATCTTCCATCGGTACCATGTTTATTGCATTCCCGATCTTCTATCCGGCAGGTATTATGTTAGGGGCCAATGAAATGATGATGGCTGGTTCCATCGTATCCGGCGCTATCTTCGGTGATAACTTAGCGCCGATCTCCGATACCACCATCGCTTCCGCTTCTACCCAGCAGTTTAAAAATGGCAAACCAGCCGACATCGGCGGCGTGGTCTCCAGCCGTATCAAATATTCCGCAGTAGCCGGTCTGATCACCATCGTGATCTTCGCCATCTTCGGCGGCATCGGCGGCACTTACCAGGGCGGTTCCATTGACGCAGCAGCAAACCCGGTTTCTTTAGTCATGTTAGTTCCGGTTGTTCTGATGTTAACTGTTTCCACCAAAACCCGTAACATCTATCAGGGTATTCTGGTTGGTCTGGTAACCGGAACCATTGTCGGTCTGATCGCAGGACTGTTCACTCCGGCACAGGTATTTTCCAATGACGCTGCCAACAACGCGGCCATTGGCTTCTTAATTGACGGTATCAACAACATCTTACCAACCTGTGCATTAGTCATCTCCGTATTCGGCATCATGGGCATTTTAAGTGACGCCGGTATGCTGAACCTGATCGCAGAAAAGATCTTAAACAGCAAGATGGCTGGCACTGCAAAAGGCGCAGAGCTGGTATGTATGATGGGCATCGCTTTCACCACGATTTTGCTGGGCGGCGTTACCAGCGCTTCCATCTTAACCTTCGGACCGATCTTAAATAAAATCGGTGCCGCGAGAAATATCCATCCATACCGCAGAGCCAACCTGTTGGACGGTACTGCCAACAGCCTTCCGGCCATCATCCCATTTATGAGCGTGTTCGTGTTCATCGGATCTGCGCTGACCGGACTTTCCCCTGTGGTTGTAGCTGGCGGAACTATCTATGGATTTGTCCTGTTCTTTGTATTCTTAGGAGCAGTCCTGACTGGATGGGGATGTCAGAAAGAAGAAGAAACGTAACTGTTCAGTAGGTCTGCGCATTCACTGCGCTGACCGTACGAAAACATGGGCTTGCAGGCAAAAATCCTATTGCCGAAGGCAATTTTCAATGGATTTTTGCTCGTAACTGTGAGGGTACTGAACAGTTACGAAGAAACAAAATAATGATTCAGCAAATCTTATTCTGAACGGCAAAGCATCGGCAGACAAGCGCTGAAACGTTATGAATTATGAAAGGTTTACATAACATGGACGATACATTTACATTATACGATTTAAAAGTGGAGGTGGTCGCTTCTGACCGCCCCATGGTATGCAGCCACAAGGTTGGCGATTATTTCCTGGTGCAGGGGGAAAATCTGGTATTCCAAAAGGACACCTCCTTTTCCATGTATTCCTTAAGCGCCCTGCTCCCGCTGCTTCCGGCCAAGCAGCGGCCACTGGATCCCAATGACTGGATGCTTTCCGACACAGAGATCGCCTGCCCAGATCCCAACTGCGGAGCACGGTTTAAGATCACAAGGATCGGAAAACGGATCCAGAGCCATGGGCAGTGTACGGTAGTGCCGTTATGGAAACCGGACGCTCAGAAGCAGCAGCAATAGCAAAGGCCAGACGGACATTGTCGTGCAGACACACAGAAATCCCTCTTACTGGTCATCCCAGAGATTACAACCAAAAATGAGTATCAATAAAGGAGAAATAACCATGCAGAAAAAATGTCAATTTAAAAACGGATATACCTTCAACCGTGTCATCAATGGCTGCTGGCAGCTGTCCGCAGAGCACTGCCTTCAAGGACACTTAGACTATGATGACGCCATTCACGCCTTCCATGAACTGGTAGAACAGGGCTTCACCACCTTCGACTGCGCCGATATTTACACCGGAGCCGAGGAGCTGTTAGGGCGCTTTGTCATGGAATTAAAGGGAAGCGGACACTACCAGGAAGAGGATATCCAGATCCACACCAAATTTGTTCCGGATAAAGATGTGCTTCCGGTCATCAACATGGAATATACCGAGGGGATCGTGGACCGTTCCTTAAAGAGAATGCATCGTGAGGCCCTGGATCTGGTTCAGTTCCATTGGTGGGATTTTGATGTTCCTGGCATGATGGAGACCGCATTTGACTTAGTAAAGCTTCAGAAAAAAGGAAAGATCCGCAACATCGGTATGTGCAACATGGACACTAACGCTTTGAAGCAGATGGTAGACGCAGGAATCCCTGTTGTCTCCAACCAGGCACAGTACTCCGTCTTTGACCGCCGCCCGGAGCGCACCTTACTTGACTACAGCGCAGAACACGGCATCTACACCTTCGCTTACGGCACACTGGCAGGCGGATTCCTGGCTGAGCGCTACATGGGCAAAGAATATGAGGCTCCTGAGACCCGTTCCCAGGTAAAATACATGCAGATCATCGAGGACTCTTTAGGATGGGACGGTATGCAGAAATTACTTCCAGTCCTGAAAGCCATCGCAGACAACCACGGTGTCACCATCGCCAACGTAGCAACCCAGTACATCTTAAACCAGAAGAGCGTCGGCGCTGTCATGGTCGGCACCAGAAACTCCAGACATGTCAAGTCCAATCTCCAGACTCTGGAATTTGACTTGACCGATGAGGAAATGAAGATGATCCGCGATTTCGTAGACCAGTACCCGACTCCTGAAGGTGAGTGCTATGAACTGGAGCGCACTTCTCCAAGATACAAAGGAATTATCTTAACTGACAGAAATAACGTAGAAAACTAGAAAATCGTAAATTTTTGCTTTTATAGCGGGCCTTGCGCGGCCCGCCATGATACACCGGCTTACTGCTATTTTGTAAGCCGGTGTATCCATTTGTAGCTCCGGAACCGTAAAAATACCGGGATCCCTTTAAAAAACTGATCCGACTGAACCGCCAGAACCACCATTTCCACAGGTAGTTTCCACACAAAAGCAGCACAGAATGACAGCGGCATCACGATGCACCAGATAGACACCAGGTTCACACACATGCTGAATTTCGTATCGCCGGAGCTCTGGATAATGCCACTGGAAACCGGCATCTGGTAAGACATCCCCACCATAACGCAGCTCATGATGATGATCAGATGATCCGCCAGCACCATAGCTTCGTCCGACAGGTTGTACATGGACAGCAGCGGATGTCTTAAAAGGAACAGCAGCAATCCCAGCACCGCACCCGTGGTCACATCGATCACCGACAATGTCCGGGCATCGGAACGAATCCTCTCTTCATTTCCAACGCCGATGGATTTGCCGATAATGACCGCTGAAGATGAGGACAGGGCGATCACGATCACCTTCAGATACTGGAAAAAGGTTGTAGCCACAGAATTAGCCGCAATAGCATCGGCGGATAAATGTCCCAGGATCGCTGTCTGCATCGGCACCGAAATGGACCAGACCACCGAGGATAATAAGATCGGCGCCGCCACACAGGCATAGTGCCATACCGTCTCCCGGTCCGGAAGAATTCCACGGATTCCACCGTCAAACAACCGCAGCTTCTCGTCTTTCTTCACCAGATACCAAACCACGATCAACAGTTCCAGAATACGGGAAGTCAGCGTCCCCACTGCCGCACCCCGGACACCCATTTCCGGGAATCCAAAATGTCCGAAGATCAGGGTGTAGTTGATGATGCCATTGGTGATCAGGGAAACGACCGAAATGGCAAAAGAGATCTTCACTATCTCCACGCTCCGTAATGCGCAGATCAGCAGATTGCTTACCATAAACAGGACAAAGGTCCATTTTAATAATCCCAGATAAGCGCACCCCTGTTCGATGATCTCCGGTGCTGTGGTGAACAGCCCCAGTATCCGCTCTGGGATCATGCTGCACAGTACAAGGATCACAAAAGCCACGATCAAACTGAAGGACATCGCCACACCCACATAATGACGGATCGGTTCTGTCTGACGCTTGCCCCAGTACTGGGACGCAATCGCCACGAAAGCATTGCCAATAGCCAGAGCCGTCTGATTTACCAGAAAAAAGATCTGGTTTACGGTCGCCGCACCGGAAAGAGCGCTCTGGCTATAACTTCCCAGCATGATATTGTCCAGCATATTAACACTGTACGCCACCAGGTTCTGCAGGGCGATCACGATAAATAAGCTGAATAAGGTTTTATAGAACTGTTTGTCTTTGGTAAAAAATGAATCCATGAAAAGTTCTCCTTCTAACCATTTCTATCTTTAATTCCGGTCCTGATACTCCGACGGAGACACTCCCAGAAATTTCTTAAACTGGGCGCTGAAATACGCCGTATCCGAATATCCCACCTGATCCGCTACCTCGTACACCTTCACCCGGCAGTCCGAAAGCAGCTTCGTAGCCACTTTCATACGGTATAGTGTCAGGTAATTGGTAAAGGTATAATCTGTCTCCTTCTTAAACACCCGGCTTAAATACCCCTCACTGATCTCCAGATCAGCCGCCACCGTACTGATGTTAATGTCCTCCCGGTAATGGGCCTCGATAAACCGGATGGCCTGTTCCACGTATTTATTCTTGGCATTTTTTGCACTCCGCAAATGGATCACCATAGAAGCTTCCTCTTCCGCCTGAATTGTCCCGACTTCCACCACCGACAGAATTTTCCGCACCGCTCCTTCCAATTCTCCATCCTTTAAGGGCTTTAACAGATAGTCACTGACGCCTAACCGCAGGGCACTCTGGGCGTATTTGAAATCGCTGTAAGCCGTCAAAATGATAAATTTTGCTTTGCACCCCTGTTTCCGCAATTGTTCGATCATTTCTACCCCATCCATGCGGGGCATTTTCACATCTGAGACCACAATGTCCGGCTTCAGGCGGTCCACCAGCTCCACGCCCTCTTCCCCGTTGGCCGCATCGCCCACCACCACACAGTCCAGCGCGGACCAGTCAATGGTCAGAATAATTCCTTTCCGGACCATACTCTCATCCTCTACCACTACTACTTTATACATGAGGTGCCTCCTTCTTGGCTGGAAGACGGATCGTCACAGTCGTTCCAGACGTATCCGATTCTGCCTGTATTCCATACTCTTCTCCATAATACAGTTTCAAAATCTGGATCACATTGTAAAGCCCTAAATGTCCGTCCCGCTTAGCAGGGTTTGGACTATTCATCCAGTCTAGCATCTCCTGTCCCATACCGCAACCATCATCGGTGACAGAAATCCGCAAAATTCCATCTTTCTGGGCTGCGTAAATGCAGATATATCCATTTGCACAGCCGTCCAGACCATGGATAATGGCATTTTCCACCAACGGCTGCAGGATCATCTTCGGGATCACGCAGTCCTCTAACATATCCGGAACCTCCGTCTCATAGAGAAAACGGCCCGCAAACCGGATCTTCTGGATCTTAATATAACTCTCGATGGTATCCAGCTCCTCCCGCAGCTGGATAAACGGCTTACTGGAAATGCTTTTTCGCAAAATTACCGCCAAATTTTCCGCCAGCACCGCAATCTCCGGAATCTGATGGATCTTGGCACTCCATTTGATGGTATCCAGCGTATTGTATAGAAAATGCGGGTTTAACTGGGTCTGGTAAAGACGCAGGGTTGTCTCATTTAAGTCCTTCTGCCGCTGGACCCGGTCCTCCAGATAGCGTTTTAAATCCTTCACCATCTGGTTAAAGCTCTCTGTCAGACGGCCCAGTTCATCGTTGGTTTTCACCTTGACCTGGATGCTTAAATCCCCATCCTTGACTTTCGCAATCGCCTTATCCAGACGGCTGACCGGCCTGGTGATATGCCGCGCCAGGGCTTCTGAGATCACAAGGCTTAAAGCCAGACTCAACAAGGATAACGCCAGCACTACCGTGCCCATCATCCGGACTGCCGGGGCGCTGATCGGCGCCTGGCGGCATAAGATCACATAAAATCCCCGCTCTGGTTCCTGGAGACACAGATATTGCTGGGCACCTTTTCCTGCCTCCGCTGTCCCCTGGGGCTTCATCAGCTCCGCAATGATCCCACTGATCTGAGCCTCGCTGTAATCAGGTCTGGAGCAGTACACCGGCTTTCTGTGATCATCTAAGATCAGGATCATATCCGTCAGGGAATAAAAACCGCTGAATACATTGTCAAAATTATCCCTGGTAAAGTCCAGCACCACATATCCGGTTCTGGCCCCATGGGGATTTTCCAGGGAATAGGCCCCCTGCATCAGGATACTGGGATTTGTCACTGCCAGATAAGGATCTGTCCTGTAATAGGTCATCCCATCGCCCTGTGACGCCTTTCTTAAAAGTCCCCAATAAACAGGAAGTTTCCCCTCTCTCGGAAGAGTATCCGTGGTGAAACGCAGCCGTCCGCCTGCGTCGTAGACACTGCACTGGGCGTGACCGTAAATCTCCTGTACCGCCTGATAGAGGGATAGATACATCCCCTTCTGGATCTCAATGGTGGTGTTGTCGATCAGGTTCCAGGCTGCCGATCCGTCTGCCGTCAGCTCTGCGCAGGTATTTTCACAATCCTCTAACAACCTGGAAAACCGCTCGCTGATCTCCGTGATCTGCTGCTTTGCCGTACCCTCGCTCTGACGGTTTAAGGACATAGTAAAAATATGCACCATCACGACACTGGAGATCAAAAGCGGCACCAATGTCGCCAAAAGGCACATGAAAAACACCCGGTTTTTAAAAGAAAGGCTGAACCGTTTCACGGTCTGTTTCATGATCCGCCTCCTTCCATCACCTGTTTCCACTCGGTCAGAGCTTCTTCTTTCTCTGAGGACAGTTCCTTTAATCCTGCAGATATGATCGGAAGTTTTGCCATGGGAACCAGACCCTCAAGCGGAGCCACATCCCGCCGCACGGAACGGCGGTTTAAATCTGACACCAGGATCTCCTGGGCGTCCCGGCTGATGGTAAATTCCAGGAACTGCTTTGCTGCCTCTTCATGGGCACAGCCCCGCCGGATGGCAGTCCCGTCCACCACAACCACCGTTCCTTCTTCCGGGTAAATGTAATCCACATCCGCGCCGTCAACCCGCAATGCCTGGGCCGCCTCTTCACTGGTCACACCAACAGAATACCGCCCGTCTAAAATCCCCTCATTGACCTGATTGAGACTCTGTAAGGTCTGAAAATCCAGATTTTCCGCCAGTTTTTTCACATAATCTTCTTGATCTGGACCAGTAATGTGAGCCGCCGCCAGGGCGAATCCGCCGATCCCGGAGACTTCCGGATCTACAAATGCCACTCTTCCCTTCCATCTGGGCTCTAAAAGGCTTTCCCACCCAACAGGAAGTTCCCGGTATGTCACCACATTGGTATTGTACATGATCACCAATGGCAGCGCCGAAAAACTGGTCCAGGTCTGGTCTGGACTGGCAAACTCCTGGATGATGGACTCCGTCTGCAGATTTTCACAGGGAAGCCACTGATTTGAAAACTGCTCCAGGGTTTCTACCCCTGCGCCAAATACCAGATCCCAGTCCAAAGTTTTCTGCTGTTCCTGATAACTTTCCTGAATCTGATTATCCGTCTGCTCTTTACACACCGACTGAACAGAACCATCATTCCGGTGTTTACCCACCTCCCGGTTTTCTCTTTCTATCCTGTCATGTTCCAGCATCTGCTTTAATTCTTCTGTGGTTCCAACGCACACATCCACCACCAGGTTTGTCCGTTCCTCGAATTCTTTGATCACCGGCTCATAGACTGACGGCTCCTGTACCGCATAGATCACCAGGTCAGCCTGCGCCAGAATCGGTGCTTCCTGAGTTTTCTTTTCACAGCCCGTCATGACACCCACTATCCCAAGTGCCACTCCAACTGTGCAAATTTCTCTTTTATGCCTTAAAACCACTTGCACTATTTTCACACAAAATCCCCCTTCTCCACAGGAATTTTCGATACTTACAGTATACCAAAAAACCGCAAAGAAGGGGGATTTTTCTCTTTTTACTTAGCGTAAATGTAAATATTCCTCAAAAATCTCGCAGACCTGAACAGCCTCATGCTCGGTCTCCATCTCGCAGAAAATCCGAAGTAACGGCTCCGTTCCGGAGAACCGGGCGCTTACCCAGCCACCATTCTGGAAATACACCTTGCAGCCATCCAGATAAGATACATGATCCGCGGCGAATGGCAGTTCCGGCAATCCCTTATCTTCCATCAGCACCTTCTGGATCCGCTCTTTTTCTTCTAAGGTAAAGCGGTACGCCCGCTCTTCCATATGGATCTCTCCATATTCCTTCCGGATATCTTCCGCAATCTCCGACAGCTTCTTACCGCTGACTGCGATCATCTCCACCAGAAGGGATGCAGCATAAATACCGTCCTTACCATGAATATGCCCTTTCACCGTCAGACCACCGGAAGACTCGCCGCCGATAATGGCATCCGTCTCCTGCATCTTTGCAGAAATATACTTAAATCCAACGGGAACCTCATAACATTTCTGCCCAAAGCTCTCCGCCACACGGTCTAATACATGGGTGGTAGAAATATTTCTTACCGCCGGACCCCGCCACCCCTTGTATTTCAGCAGATAGTAATACAACATCACTAAAATGGTGTTGGCATGCAGGTAATGACCCTTATCATCAATGACGCCAAGCCGGTCCGCATCGCCATCGGTAGCGATTCCAATGTCACAATAACGGTCCAGTACATAATTTTGAAGGTTTCGCAGCGTATCTTCTGTCGGTGCAGGCACTTTCCCGCCAAACAGTGTATCGTGCTGGGCATTGATGGTCTCCACCGTACAACGGGCGATGGACAGAATCGTACATAAAGCAGTTAAGCTGACTCCATACATGGGATCAATAGCAATCCTTAAATCCCGCTCCCGGATAGCGTCCATATTGATCATGGAAATGATATTGTCCAGATACTCGTTCATGGGGTTCATTTCCACTACCATACCGCTTTTCACCAGATCCAGGTATGAATGAGGAGGCATCTGACCTTCCTCGCTGTCATCCTTCTCGTAGATCTTCTCTGCCTGTACCAGATACTGCTCGATCTGGGCAGTCTGGTGCTCATCCGCATCCCGTCCGCCTTTGGTAAATACCTTGATTCCATTGTAGATCGCCGGGTTATGGCTGGCTGTCACCATCAGGCCATACGGTAATTCGTGTTTCATCACATAAAACATAATTAACGGTGTTGGAGAACTGCGGTCTACGAACAGCACTTTGATCCCCTGTTTTCCAAAGATCTGACACGCCCAGATCACCGCCTCTTTTGATAAGAAACGGCGGTCATAGCCGATGACGATCTCCTGGTCTTCCACATGTTCTGCTTTGATCTTTAAGCAGAGCGCCAATGCCAGCTTCTGAATATTTTCCTTTGTAAATTCTTCGCCAATAATTGCTCTCCATCCGCCAGTACCAAATTTTACCATGTTTTTTTCCTCTTTTCGCAACACAAACGATTCCATCTATACGCAACGTTTCGCCAAAATAACATTTCCTGTCACCACAGGAACTTTGTTTTGCGTCAAATCCCCAATTATACAACAGATACTTTGCCCTTGCTGACTTTTAAGAAGATCAGAAGAGAAATGACTGTGCTGACTGTCAGGATCGAAGCCAGCGCTGCCGCCGTACCGAAACTATTTCTCACAACCTCCGTGTAAATGGCCACGGAGATGGTACTGGTCTTTCCTCCATATAACATAACGCTGGAAGAAAGCTCATTAATGCAGGTAATCCAGCTCAAGATCGCGCCGGACAGAATACCAGGTGCCATCAGACGTGCTGTCACATGGAAAAATGTCTTCATCGGGGACACTCCCAGACTGATGGAAGCTTCTTCCACACTGACATCCATCTGCTGTAAAAATGCGCTGCCGGAACGGACCGTATACGGCAGTTTCCGGACAATAAAAGCGATGATCATAATAGCTGCTGTACCGGTAAGAATCACTGGCTGTTTATTAAATGCCACGATCAAGCTGATACCAAGAACCGCACCAGGAATCACAAATGGGAACATGATTAGCAGATCCATCAGCTGTCCCGCCAGCCCCTTCTGTCTCACCACGATGTAAGAAATCAGCATGCCTAAAATGATAATAAATACAATGGCAACCGATGAGAACACAAAGGTATTGCGGATATTCGTCCACAGACGGTTAAAAATAGTCACATAACTGTCAATGCTGAAGCCTTTCTTAAATCCGGTGAAATCACACTTAATGAAGCTGCTGACGATTACCACGATCTGTGGCATAATTCCAATCAATGTTACTAAAAGCACTGGTAAGGTAACCACTACCCGTTTTGCGCCGTGAAGCACTTCTTCCTTCGGAGGTCTCATAGCAGTCATCACATAATTTTTCCGGCTGACGAAATATTTCTGGATCAGAAGGACTGTGGTGGAACATAACACAACTACAACAGACAACGCGCTTGCCAAGTGGGCGTTACCGCCGATCTCACTCATGTATTCATTGTATACAAGAACCGGAAGCACCATATAACCTTCACCAATCAGCATCGGGGTACCGAAATCTGCCAGGCTGGTCATAAATACCATGATAGCGCCTGCCGCGATGGATGGAGCCACAACCGGAAGTGTGATGGTCCACAGACGACGCAGCTTGTTGCTTCCTAAGTTTTCCGCCGCCTCCTCGATGCTGGAATCGATACTTCCCATGGCACCGGAGGTATACAGATACACATACGGGAACAATTTAAACGTAAATACCAGGATAATACCCAGTTTTCCGTAAATACTCGGAAGATGGATTCCAATATTGGCAAATGCTTTCGTCACCAGACCTGCACGGCCAAAGAGCATGATCCAGCTGTACGCGCCGATAAATGGCGGGCTCATCAAACTCATGATAATGAAAATATGGATAAAGTTCTTGCCAAATACGTTATAACGGGACATCACGTAAGCCATAGGCACGCCAACCAACAGGGCGGTGCAGGTGGTCACGCAGGATACGAACAGGCTTCGGCCCAATGCAGAGTAATAATATTTCTTCGTAAAGAAACGGATATAATTTTCCAGGGAAAACTGCTCCGTTTTCGCTGAGAAAAAGCTCCGGGTGATCAGGGTACAGAACGGGTAGATCAGAAATACCAGCATAAATCCGATCACCAGCAGTTTTACCCAGAACCAGAAGTCCAGTTTTTTCTTGGTTACCATGAAATCACCTCCTGGGTAGCGGCATCGTAAACGCCTGCAGCGTGGATATCAAAGTTCACTTTCACATTCTGTCCATCCGGTCTGACGGTCTGCACATCCTTGGTGTACTCATTTAACTGCAGGGTCTGTCCATTGTCCAGCTCGATCTCATACTCGATAAAGTCGCCCAAGAAGGTTGACATCACAATTTTTCCCGGAAGACCTTCCTTCTCATCAAAGAACAGCTGCTCCGGTCTTGCAGAAATAATACCTTTGCCGGAAAATGGCTTCTTTAACTGACAGGTGATCTTACACTCTCCCTTAATATCCAGAACCGCTGCTTCCGGATTATCTCCTTTAACCTCACACTCTACGAAATTGGATACACCGATAAATCCGGCAACAAAGGTATTCTCCGGTTTCTTATAGATGGCTTCCGGGGTTCCCACCTGCATGATGTTCCCTTCTTTCATAACTGCGATCCGGTCAGAGATGGCCAGAGCCTCTTCCTGATCGTGGGTAACATAAATGGTAGTAATTCCCAGACGCCTCTGCAGCTTCTTAATGGCAGTTCTCATCTGCACACGCAGCTTCGCATCCAGATTGGAAAGTGGCTCATCCATCAGAAGAACGCCCGGCTCAATGACAAACGCTCTGGCCAGCGCCACACGCTGCTGCTGTCCACCGGAAAGCTCATTCGGCTTTCTGTCCTTTAAATTCTTGATCTGTACCAGATCCAGAGCTTCCTCTACTTTTCCTGGGATCTGCTCTTTGGGACATTTTTTCGCTTTCAATCCATAGGCCACGTTCTCCGCCACAGTCAGATGCGGGAAAATGGCATAGTTCTGGAACACCATACCGATGTCTCTCTTATGGGCTTCTAAGTTGTTGATCACCTTCTCATCGAAGCAGATCTCGCCGCCGTCTACGCTGTTAAATCCGGCGATCATACGAAGAAGTGTGGTTTTTCCACATCCGGACGGGCCAAGCAGTGTAAAAAACTCACCCGGTTTAATCTCTAAATCTACCCCATTCAACGCTGTAAAGTTTCCATATTTTTTTACGGCTTTTTTTATGACCACTGCATGACTCATACCTGTTTCCTCCATTTCTTGTTTTGCGGTTTAATCGAAAAACCGCCCGCCCTTATGGGCAAGGCGGTCTTTTTCATGAACCGTATTAGTTCACCATGATATCATTGAATTTCTCAATGTTCGCTTCTTTTTCATTTGCTGCCCAGTCAAAGTCATAATCTACTAATACCAGATCCTCTAACTTGGCCATGCCTTCTCCAACTTCCATATCGCTTCTTACCGGACGGCGTCCCCAGTTCTGGCTCTGCTCAGTCTGGCACTCTTTAGAGGTTACAAAATCGATAAACAGTTTCGCATTCTCTTCGTTCGGGCATCCCTTTACTAATGCAACCCCATCAGGAACTGCACTGGTACCGTCTTTTGGATATACAAATCCAACGGATGGATCATCTGCATATTTGATTGCGGATTTCTCGATCGTCAGTCCTACATAGAACTCACCATCTGCTACCATCTTGTGGCATTTACCAGAAGAGTCTACGATCTTTCCATCCAGGTTATCATATAACTGTTTGATGAAATCCCATCCAGCTTCCTTGCCGCCATGACCAAGGATCATGGTACAAAGCTGTGTATAAGCGGAACCGGATTTGGATGGCAGACAGTAAGCAATTTTGCCTTTCCATTCAGGTTTTGTTAAATCTTCCCAGGACTCCGGAATGGTCAGTCCGTCTTTCTCAATCAGGTCTTTATTATAAAAGATAACCATTGGAAGCGGGCTCTCTCCGATCCATAAATCGTCTGGATCCTTGTAAGCATCGCCGATAAATTCATCATTGGCACATACATATGGCTGGAAGTATTCCTTGAATGCTGCTAAGGAGTCAGCACCGCCTCCCCAGAGCACGTCTGCAATCGGGTTTGCGGATTCTGCTGCAATACGGTTACATAACTCTCCAGTACCTGCCGCTACAACTTCTACCTTCACGTTCGGATACTTCTCCATAAACAGGTTCACACCTGCGTTCAGAGGATCGGCATCATGTGGAGAATAAACAACAACACTTCCCGTATAATCTTCTGGTTTCTTCTCACCGTCTTTTGCAGCCTCGGTCTCAGCCTTTGTCTCTTCTGCCTTTGACTCCTCAGCCTTGGTCTCTTCTACCTTGGTCTCCGGAGCTGCGGTTGTCTCTGCTGCTTTACCACCACTGCATGCGGTCATGCTCAGTGCCATAAGTGCTGCCAGTGTTGCTGCTGTCAAACGTTTTCTCATAATACCCTCTCCTTTTCTTTTTAAATATTTAATTCACGAACTTGGGATTTTGTCTGTCCCGATACTGATATTATATGTTTTCTTTGTGCAATTTTCCATTTATTTTTCTGACCTTTCTTTTGTTATTCTGAACTTTGTATTGTTTTTTTGATATTTTTATTGCTTTATTGTGTATTATGCATCATTATCGACACATATCTTATTGTTTTCCCTATCCCTTTGTAGTATAATTAACATATGCATCTTTGTATGACATCTTTGTTGAAAGGACTTTTATTCATGAATACTCCATCTGCAGTTTCTGTCCTCATCGCTGATGATGAAGCATCCATCCGTAACGGACTTCGATCTGCCGTTGAATCCCTTGATCTAAATCTACAGGTTCTCGGAACCGCCCGAAACGGACTGGAACAATGACCAGAACGGAATCCTTTCCTGGTTCCGGATATCCAGAATTCCTTAAATTTTCAGGGTACAAATAAAATCAAATATTAAAATGGTACTTTTGACACCCTAATCCTATAAAGTGAAAAAAGCACCAACCATTTCTGATTGATGCTTTCAAATTATTTTGTTTTTGTAAATCTGTTTAATTGCGTATCCACATCTCGTCCACCGTACATAACACGGATTATTAGCAATATTCTTTAACTTTTCCTTTGGTGTCCTGAACTGCTTCAGCTCACTTTCTATCACCTTACGAAAAGCACCTTCCTGTTGCTTGCGAATAGCATCTTCTGCACTCTTGCACAAAACATTAATAATTTCTCTACTGGTTCCTTTTAATTCACGCTTTTTATCTCTGTATTCGTTTAATAATTTTACTGAACCATATAAATCCTTAAATTCTTGTTTCATAGTGATTGCTGCTGGAATTTTTCTGGCACGATATAACTCGTCCAATTTTTCTACAACCATATCTGCATTAGCTTCTATTCGCAAACAATATTTATCATAATCATCTGCTTTACCGCGCTTTGCAAAATGTTCACGCAACTCCTTATCCGGCAAATTTTTCTTAAGGGTTGTAACAAAGAAAATCTTCTTATCCTTGAATTCAGGCGCATCATAATTGTCGACCATAAAATCCAGTACACTATATGTTTTTCCAAAGCCGGTCGGCATATCTAGCAAGAACAGTCCGGTATCCGTTGACTTGCAAAAATTAACAATCGCCTGTTTCATAGTATCCTCCAAGTTTATATTGTGTATTTCTTTTGCAATAATTGTATTCTCCCTTTACACTCGATGCCTTCTCTAAATCTGTTTTTCTTCGCTGATAATGCTTATCCTCATAATCAAGAGAATCCATATCTGATAAAATAGTATCTTTATTATGATACAATAATCTCATTTGCACCTACAATTCCGCCCCATGCAGCGTTCATTGCATTT
>ERZ809074.1343-NODE-1343-length-32632-cov-7.307456_pt1 | contig 32632 bp, 26 predicted proteins | sample MGYA00520795_ERZ809074 | MGnify/ENA primary metagenome ERZ809074 (study PRJEB31570, sample SAMEA3212989) | Homo sapiens | biome: human-gut; feature: human gut; material: fecal | place: Sweden | collected 2011 ...
CTGGTATTTGCCCCGGAGCTGGGGGAACGCGCGCAGGTATTGTTCTTCCACCTGGCGCCCGATGCTCTCGCTGTAGGCGGGGTCGATGAGGGCCATGCAGCATCCCTTGAAACCGGCGCCGGAGAAGCGGCCGCCGTAGATGCCGTCGGTATGGGTCATGATGTCGTAGAGGGTCTTCAGTTCGGGTGAGCCGGTCTCGTAGTTGTAGATGCTCGAATGGCCGCTCTCAAAGCTCAGGCGGCCGAAGGTGTCGAGGTCGCCGCGGCGCCAGGCTTCGGCGCCCTGTTCCACGCGGGCGAACTCGGTGTACCAGTGTTCGGCTCGCCTGGCCCAGTTCTCGGGCAGGCGGTGGCGGTACTCGCGGAACACTTCGACGGGGACCTCACGCAGGTGGGTATCGCCGAACTTGCCGTACTCCATACCGGCGAAGGCCTTGAGGGCGTAGGCGGCGCTGCGGCACTCGTCGACGCGCATGTTGAACTTGCTGCCGGCGAGGGTGCGCTCCACACCGCTGAAGAAGATGGCGATGGCATAGGGATTCATCGCGGGATGGGTGGGGATGAGCTCATAGTGGTCGTCGAGGGTGTCGAGGTAGAGCAGATGGTCCTTGCGCGAGAACAGCTCGCAGATCTGGTCGAGCTTGCCGGAGCTTACGCCCACATAGCGGTTCTCCACAGCCACAGCCATCTCGATCATCTCGAGGTCGGTGAGCCTGATGCCGTTGACACGGCAGAGGGCGCTGAGGTAGACGAGCGTCACGGCTGCCGATGACGACAGGCCGCCGATGGGCAGGGTGCCCTGGATGACACCGCAGAGGCCGACGCTGAGCGGATGGCGCATGCCGAGCTCGAGGGTGGCGCCGCGCAGGTAGTCGGCCCAGTCGTTCTGGCGCACCTCGGGCACGCCGTGGATGTGCCACTGGGCGCGCTTGTCAAACTGGAGCGAGCAGAGCTCGATGACGCCGTTGTGTTTGGGTTTGTAGGCGAGATGGATGCCGCGGTCGATGGCCAGACCGGTAATCTTGCCCAACTGGTGGTCGCTGTGGGCGCCGATGGGGCACACGCGGTAAGGACAGAAGGCCATGCCTTCGGGATCCTTATGGTAGAGTTCAAAGAACTTCTCTTCACATTGTAGCATAGTCGTAGCGGGGTTATGGGGTCAGTCGCGGCCGAAGATGTCGCGGGTGTATACCTTGCCGGCCACGTCGTCGAGGCTCTCGTCGTAGCGGTTGGCGATGATGGCCTTGGAGCGGCGCTTGAACTCGTCGAGGCTGTTGACGACCTGGCTGCCGAAGAAGCTGGTGCCGTCTTCGAGCGTGGGTTCGTAGATGATGACCTCGGCGCCCTTGGCCTTGATGCGCTTCATGATGCCCTGGATGGCTGACTGCCGGAAGTTGTCGGAGTTGGACTTCATCGTGAGGCGGTAGACGCCGATGACGCACTCGTGTTCCTTGGTGGCGTCCCATACGGCGTTCTCGTTGTAGTAGCCGGCCTTGCGCAGCACGGCGTCGGCGATGTAGTCCTTGCGGGTGCGGTTGGACTCCACGATGGCGGTCATCATGTTCTGCGGCACGTCCTGGTAGTTGGCCAGCAGCTGCTTGGTGTCCTTGGGCAGGCAGTAGCCGCCGTAGCCGAACGAGGGGTTGTTGTAGTGGCTGCCGATGCGGGGGTCCAGGCCCACACCCTCGATGATGGCTTTTGAGTCGAGGCCTTTCACTTCTGCGTAAGTATCAAGTTCATTGAAGTAGCTCACGCGGAGGGCGAGGTAGGTGTTGGCGAAGAGCTTCACGGCCTCGGCTTCCTTCATGCCCATGAAGAGGGTGTCCACATCGGGCTTGAGCGCGCCTTCCTGGAGGAGGGCGGCGAAGGTGCGGGCGGCATCCTTGAGCATCTCCACATCGGTGACCGACTCGATGGCGCGGTTCTCATCGGCAAAATCGGGATGCGACATGATCTTGGGGTAGCCCACGATGATGCGGCTGGGATAGAGGTTGTCGTAGAGGGCCTTGCTCTCACGCAGGAACTCGGGCGAGAAGAGCAGGTTCAGCTTCTTCACGCCGCGCTGGGCGTATTTCAGGTAGAGGCTGCGGGTGTAGCCTACGGGGATGGTGGACTTGATGACCATGACGGCATCGGGATTGACCTCCAGCACCAGGTCGATGACTTCCTCGACATGGCTGGTGTCAAAATAGTTCTTTACGGGGTCGTAGTTGGTCGGGGCGGCAATGATCACGAAGTCGGCGTCGGCATAGGCCCGGCGGCCGTCGAGGGTGGCGGTGAGCTGCAGCGGCTTCTCGGCCAGGTAGCGCTCGATATAGTCGTCCTGGATGGGTGAGATACGGTTGTTGATCTTCTCCACCTTCTCGGGAATCACGTCCACTGCCGTGACACGGTGGTGCTGCGAAAGCAGCGTGGCTATACTCAGGCCGACGTAGCCGGTTCCGGCAACGGCGACACGTATGTCTTCAAAATTACGCATATATTAATGAGATAAAAGTTGTGCTGAAAGGGGATGGTCTGGCCAAGGTTGTGGCGAGGGTGGCAGTAGCTGTTCTAACGGTTGTCTTCGGTCACCATGATGACCGTCTTTGTTTACACCTTATTATATATATATAGACAGGGGGTGGGTGAGTTCAGCCTTCCACTACCTCAAAATCTTCGTTGTGGACACCGCGAATGGCTACGGCGTAGCCGGCAAACTCCATGACGAGCTGGCGGTCGCGGTCAATGCGTACGATGTAGCCCTCCAATCCCTTGAAGAGACCAGTGAGAACACGCAGCTTGACGTGGTCCTTGGCAAACTTGACAAAGGGGTCGCGCAGGAAGGTCACATTGTCGGGATGACCGGTAATGGCCTGCATGAAGGGTTGCATCATGCGATGAGAGATAACCGCAGGACGTCCTGTGCTACAGTTCTTAATGAGATGAGTTTGAGGATGATAGGTGCTGAGAAACTGCTGCAGTTCAGCCGTATGGCCCTGCAGGAATACCAGACCGTTGATAGTGGGCAAGAGTTTTTTGACGACTCCCTTGCCGTTGGCTTTCGGTTTGTATTTGTATGAATAGTGGACAAAACACTCGTGCCGCGCCTCAGGGTGGGCGGCATTGTAGGCGTCGACCTGACGCTTGAAGAGTTCGACCTGTTTGTTATGGATATGGACATATCCCCAAGGAGCTTCTGACAAAGACGCAGAAGCCATGCTGGGGGAGTCACAAGATGATACATTTTCTATTCCCGACCCCGATGACAGCTCGACTTCGGTAACGTGGATGCCCTTTGGAAAACAGGAGGTTACACCACTGTTTTCGTCGGCTATAGAAAGAGTGATAGAGCAATCCTGCGTCATTTCCTCGTTCTATTTTATGTCATTGATGATGAAAAGCGTGTCGTTCACTACTCTATTGTGGAGCGGCAGACGAGCGCTATCATTGTCGGCAATCCCCGCATCAGAGAATAACGCCGATAGTGCAACGACCTTGTTCACAATAACATAAATATTAAAAAAATCAGTCCAGTTGAGATATGGCCAGACAATCACATTTGTCATAACCTTACGTTCCAATAAAATATTGCCGTCTTCTCTAACTGTATCGACAAACGCCGCGAGCGGCGCAGTCTCATTTGGCAAAGTTAACACTTTTATTCCACTTAAAGAAAAAATGCTAAAAAAATATTTTCGTTTCCTGCATTTTTATACAGCAGGCAGACAGGGGAATGGCAGCCACGACTGCCAATACATTATTATATATATAGACGGATAGACGAACATCGGAAAAAAGGGGGGCTTGATGTACAGACTGGCGACACTTCATCAATGGCCGTTGAGCAGCACCAACCGAGAAAAGCAGCTGAGCCGAAAAACGAGGGACTGCTCCCTACCCTTCTGCCAGCAACCGCTGCCACGCCAGGATTGGTCGTCGTCACATCTGCCATCGCCATCAGGATTCTATAAGGTGTCTTGGGCGTCGGCGAAACACAAGATGATGTTACATTTGTATTACGGCAATATTACGAATGATAACTTTTACGGCGCAATAAGTACGTTTTTGACACCACAACGATAAAAAATGTAAATGTTTTATATTTTTTCCACCATTTTTCATTGTTATTATAATAATTATCCTTATCTTTGCAAAAAATATGGGATCCATGTGATATGGTGAAAGTATTTACTTTAATTTGTTTTAGTAGATTAGTTTTTAAGTAGTTTGTTTTAAAACCGGTTATCGTGATGATAGTCGGTTTTCTTTGTAATAGCAAAAGTGTATAGCATGAAAAAAGGCTCTGCCTGAGTGGCAAAGCCTGATTTTTGTACTCGGTAAGGGAATCGAACCCTTATGCCAAGATTGAGAATCTTGTATCCTAACCGTTAGATGAACCGAGCGTAAGGTCGCATCATGGAGAACGCTTGCTGCGGAAGGAGGGGGATTCGAACCCCCGGTACGGTAAACCCGTACGTCAGTTTAGCAAACTGGTGGTTTCAGCCACTCACCCATCCTTCCTGGGGGTTCAAGTTTCCTTTAACCGAGCATTGTTCTCAAATGCGATGCAAAGGTACTAACTATTTCTGAAACTTCCAAACATTTTCCATTCTTTTTTTTGAATATTTTTAATGCTTCAGCGGCTTGCAGCCTACAATTGGCTAAGTTTCATAGAGTTGTATTAAACTTATTTTTAACATCGTCATTGGGAGATTGACATTGCCAAAGTTCCGCATCGAATACATACGCCCCAAAAGCGCATTTGCAAGCAGAAATGACCATCGACGGAATCGTGGAGGGTGTCTCTGCAAAAATTATGACCGACTCTGCAAGAATTATGATTACCTCTGCGAGAATTATGATTACCTCTGCAAGTATTATGATTAACTCTGCGAGATTTATGACCATCTCTGCGTCCAGCGCATTTACCCTGCGCTTCCTGGAGTATACTCCCCCACCCGCCACGCACCGCGCGCGGGTGACGGAAGAGACATTCACCGAGGCAGACAAATACTTTGTGCAGACCTCTGCCGTTTTATAGAACGAGGCGTTATACTTACGACGCCTGTAATAAACTCTAACAACTATGGCAACTATTAAATTGAAATTCAGGACTTCATCGAAAGATGAAAAGGAGGGTACTCTGTGTTACCAGGTCATTCACAAGCGCAACGTGAGATGGATTACGACAAAACACCTCATCCGTGCCAGCGAATGGAACCGTCGCACAGCCTCCATCACGTTCACCGGCAATCGAGAAAGAGACTGTCAGCTGCGGCTGATACAATCGTCGGTAATCTGGGAGATGGAACAACGGAAGCGAATCATCAGACAGATGGAAACGGAAACCAAGGACTATACCATCGAGATGCTCTTCCAGGCGTTTGAGCATCTGCCGGAGTGTGTCACCGTGTACGACTTCATGCAGAAACAAATAGACAGGAAGCGGGAGATGAAGCGCTTCGGCACCGCGAGGACCTATGCCAACACTCTGCGCAGCTTCCGCGAATTCCGAGGCGACAATGACCTCACGTTCACCGAACTCACGCAAGAAATGATGGAGCAATACGAAGCCTGGATGACCCATCGCGGACTGAAGCAGAACACTATCAGATTTTATCTGCGCACGCTAAACACGCTGACACGCAAGGCCATCGACGAACATCTGATGGAAGACCGGCAGCTCTTTGCCAAAGTGCGTCTGTCGTATGTGAAGACGACAAAGCGTGCCATCACCGAGAGCCAGATAAGGCGCATCGAACGGCTCGACCTATCAGGAAAGCCCGCGCAAGCACTGGCGCGCGATATGTTTATGTTCAGCTTCTATATGCGTGGCATGTCGTTTGTGGATATGGCTTTCCTGCGCAAGGCAGACCTGAAGTATGGCATGCTGAGCTACTGCCGACGAAAAACCAACCAGCACCTGACCATCGCGTGGCATCGGGCGCTGCAGGACATCATAGACAGATATGCCCACCTCACCCGCAACACGCCTTATCTGCTGCCCATCATCACCCGAACCGACGGCACGGAGTACAAGCAATACCGCAACCGGGAAGAGTGTATCAACAGGGCACTGAAGAGCATCGGTGTGGCTGCGGGACTCAAGATTCCGCTCACCACCTATGTGGCGCGACACTCGTGGGCAAGCATTGCGCGCAATATGAACTTCTCCATCGCCATCATCAGCGAGGGCATGGGCCACCAGTCCTACCGCACCACCCAAATCTACCTCGACTCCATCGACACCGCACGCATAGACGATGCCAACAACCGCATCATCCATCGGATAAGCATGGGGAAATAAACGGGCAGGCGACAGACCGACGACATACACTCACACCCGTGTCGGCAGTTATGTGCAATGCGAAGTACGCAGCCTCATCCTATTGGTACACAATGGCTTGCAACGCTCCCCAAACCACATATAAAGTAAATGCGAACCATGAATTGCCTAATTCAAGGTTTGATTTCACCGTTTCAAAGTTTGCATTACGCGGTTCAAACCATGAAGTCATGATTAATGTCATCGGCGAAGAATTGCCGCTGCGTATTGCCACCAAGCAAGAGATGGGCAGCGCCCGCACATTGACCACCTCCGTCCGCACGTTGACCACCTCCGTCCGCACGTTGACCACCTCCGCCAGCCCCGTGACTACGCCCACGACAAACCACGAAAAAAGCGGCCAAGACACAATGGTCTTGACCGCTTTCTATATATACGTTTATCTATTGGTTTACATCATGCCAGGCTGGGCGGGCATAACTGGAGCCTTCTCATCGGGCTTGTCGACGATAAGGCACTCGGTGGTAAGGAACATACCAGCGATAGAAGCCGCGTTCTCAAGAGCTACACGAGCAACCTTGGCAGGGTCGATGACACCGGCAGCACGCAGGTCTTCATAGATGTCCTTGCGAGCGTTGTAACCGAAGTCGCCCTCGCCCTCACGTACCTTGTTGACTACGACAGCACCCTCGCCACCGGCGTTGGCTACAATCTGGCGCAGAGGCTCCTCGATGGCGCGGCATACGATATTGATACCAGTCTGCTCATCGGCGTTGTCGCCCTTGAGGTCCTTGAGGTCCTGCTGGGCACGGATATAGGTGGTACCACCACCGACAACGACACCTTCCTCGATGGCTGCACGAGTAGCGCAGAGTGCGTCGTCAACGCGGTCCTTCTTCTCCTTCATCTCAACCTCAGAGTTGGCACCCACATAGAGCACTGCGACACCACCAGCCAACTTGGCCAGACGCTCCTGCAGCTTCTCCTTGTCGTAAGAACTCTTGGTGGCAGCAATCTCGTTCTTGATCTGAGCCACACGGTCCTTGATGTTCTCCTTGGCACCGTGACCGTTGACAATAGTAGTGTTGTCCTTGGTTACATTGACCTTGTCGGCAGAGCCCAGCATTTCGAGAGTAGCCTGCTCGAGCTTGAGTCCCTTCTCCTCGCTGATGACTACACCACCGGTAAGTACGGCGATATCCTCGAGCATGGCCTTGCGACGGTCGCCAAAACCAGGAGCCTTGACAGCGCAGATCTTCAAGCCACCACGCAGACGGTTGACAACCAGAGTGGTGAGAGCCTCAGAGTCTACATCCTCGGCGATAACCAGCAATGGACGGCCGCTCTCAGCAGCAGGCTGCAGGATAGGCAGAAAGTCCTTGAGGTTGGATATCTTCTTGTCGTAGATGAGGATATATGGATTCTCCATAACGCACTCCATCTTGTCGGCATCTGTCATGAAATAAGGTGAGAGATAACCGCGGTCAAACTGCATACCCTCTACGACACCGATATTGGTGTCACGGCTCTTGCTCTCTTCGATAGTGATTACACCGTCCTTGCTGACCTGACGCATAGCATCGGCGAGCAGCTTGCCAATCTCAGGATCGTTGTTGGCAGAAACGGTAGCCACCTGCTCAATCTTGTCGTAGTTGTCGCCAACCACCTCGGCATTGGCCTTGATGTGCTCTACCACCTTGGCAACAGCCTTGTCGATACCGCGCTTCAAATCCATAGGATTGGCACCGGCAGTAACATTCTTCAGACCCTCGTTGACGATAGCCTGAGTAAGGATGGTGGCAGTAGTGGTACCATCACCAGCATCGTCGCCAGTCTTGGAAGCCACGCTCTTAACGAGCTGGGCACCGGTGTTCTGGAACTTGTCCTCGAGCTCCACCTCCTTGGCTACGGTAACACCGTCCTTGGTAATCTGAGGAGCACCAAACTTCTTCTCGATAACTACATTGCGACCCTTAGGACCGAGAGTTACCTTTACTGCATTGGCCAACTGGTCAACACCCTGCTTGAGCAGGTCACGGGCATCTGTATTGAACTTGATATCTTTAGCCATGATTCTATTTCCTTTCTTATTGTTATAAATGAAAACGGTAAATACTAATTATTCCTCAACAACAGCGAGCACGTCGCTCTGGCGCATCATCAGATACTTTTCGCCGTCATACTCGATTTCGGTACCTGCATACTTGCCATAAAGTACTACATCACCTGCCTTGAGTATCATGGCATCATCCTTGGTGCCCTGACCTACGGCTACGACCTTGCCACGCTGTGGCTTCTCTTTAGCTGTATCGGGAATAATGATTCCACCTACTTTTTCCTCGGCTGGTGCGGGAAGAACCAGCACTCTGTCTGCTAATGGTTTAAGTTTCATAATCTAATATTTTTAAGAGATTTATATTTTTTATTTTATCTATCTGCCATCTTGTCTGCCAAAACTGTGCCAATCCTGTCAGTCATGACAAAAAAAATAACAATTCACTGCATTTTTATGGGTAGCTTGTCAGCATTACTCCTAATTGTGTCACATTTTGGCGTCCGCAATGGCAGTATTCCCAGGCATCACTGCCTGCTCCGCACCACCTGCCCGCAAAGAAAAAGAGGGAAAAAGTTGGCAAGTCGCAATATTATCCGTAAATTTGCGAATATATATCTTAACCACCTATACTCTCACGACTATGGCCCAAACCTATAAGAACATCAAAATCTTTATCAGCAGCACGTTCTGCGATATGGATGCCGAGCGCGACGCCATCATGAACCGCGTATACCCTGCAGTGGCACAAGCGTTGGCTCCCAAACACATCCACGTAGACTTCATCGACCTGCGCTGGGGCGTAAGTACCCAGCAGATAGCCGAAAACGAGCGCGAGAACCATGTGCTGCGCGAGTGCATAGACAGCATCAACGAGTCGAGACCGTTCTTCATAGGACTCTTAGGCGACAGATACGGTTGGGTTCCGTCGCAAGAGAGTTGGGACTGCATCATCGACGGCATGAGTGACCATGAAAAGCAGTTCATCAACCAAGACACTGCCGAAGCCCGCAGTGTGACAGAGCTGGAAATGCTCTTCGGTTCGCTCATAGACAGTGACAATCTGCATCGCAGTCTGTTCTGCTTCCGCAACCCTGCGGTATATGAGCACATGGACAAGGAACACCTATTTATATATATACAGGACGACGAAAACGCGCAAAGCCATCTGGCCAGACTCAAGAAGCACATCATCGAAACCATGTCGAGCCACCAGCTCAAGCGCAATGTGTGCCAGTATGATTGTCAATGGGACGGCAACCGCCTGTGCGGCATGGACGGACTGGTGGACTTCCTCACCCAAGCGATTGTCCAGGAGATAGAACTCTATGAGTGTGAGAGCGAAGAGGGAAATCCCGAGAATGAATACGACTCGACTGCCGCGCGCTTTGATGCCATCATGGACCACCATGACGCCAACTTCTGCGGGCGCGAAGACTTCGTCGCCAACCTTACCGATGTGGCAGCCACCACCCAAGCTAAAGCCATCATGCTGACAAGCCATTATGGTCTGGGCAAGACTGCCCTACTCTCCCACTGGTATCGGCAGCTGTGCAAGGACGACCGCTTTCTGCCCTACATCTACTTTGCCGACCGTCAAGGCAATCATGGCAAAGTGGAAATGCCACTGAAATACTGGTTGGCAGATGAGCGTACCGGTGCCACGCAACGTTTCGGCGCTGAATCCCAATACGATTTGGGGTTGCTGGCCAATAAACTGGAAGAAGCCACTGCGGCTGACAGCCGGCGCAAACTGCTCATCATCGACGACATACACCTGCTGGACAACTACCACAAATGGTTTGACCCTCGGCTCTTCGCTGACGACACACTGATAATATGTACTGCCGACAGCGAACAAGCCCCTCGTTTCGAGCATCTGTGCGACAACATTTATCTATTGCCTCCGTTGAGCACGGACACTGCGCGACAGCTCGTCGAGACACGACTGCAGCGGGTAGGCAAACAACTGCAACCCGCCGTAATGAAAACTCTGCTGAGCAAACAAGAGGGGAAAGTAAAGCCTGCCGGCATACCGCTATGGAGCGTGATGATGACCAGACAGCTGGTCTTGCTCGACGGCAACTACTTTGCCCAACAGCGCAAACGCCAGGAAGAAGATGCCGAACTCAAGATACAAAACTCTCTGATAGACATCATCGCACAGGCGCCTGTATATCCCGAGCAGCTATTCATGACTTGCGTAGAGTCGGCTGCCACATTCGTAGACAGGCAGTTCGTCTTGGACGTGTTGCGCTTCATCGCCATCACTGAATTCGGAATCCGCCCGCAAGACCTGAAGGCACTGATGGGCGAGAAATGGGACAACCTGAAATTTGCCGAACTCAAACGACACATGGGAAGCCTGCTGGCAATCGATGAAGAGAGCGGCACGATAGACTTTGCTTACAGTAATTTCAGAAGCGAGATATACATCCAAGCCGGAGAGCAGCTCGCTCCCTACTTCGCCGCACTTATCACTCATCTGGGAGACATCTCTAAAAACGAGATTGACAACAACATCATTGGCAACGAGATACCCTATCTTGCGGTAAAATATGCCACTGCCGCCGTAATGGACTACATTCTCGACAACGACCGCGGTCATCTGCGCGACAAGAGCATCTATGCGCTGGCAGACCTGACATTCAGAAAGTCACAAGTGGTAAAAGCATGGATGGAACTGGCAGCAGAGCGAAAGCCCAAGGAGACGATAGCGCTTGCCACCCAGATTATAAGAACCCACATGGGCTGCCGGCACTACACCGCTGCGGCCACGGTCGCCTCATGGGTTATACCCAAGATAGACAGTGGCAAACTGGACCAGGAGGCACGCCGCGACTACTATACCTTGGTAGTTCTCTATATGGAGTCGCTCTACCAGACGGGACAATATGAGAATGCCGCACATCTGTCAAACCATCTGCTGTCAGAGTGCTACAACGAGCTGGACAATCCAGACTACTACGAGATATGCGGCATGGCTATTCTGGTAAAGACACGCATCGAAAGCAAGAACCCCAACGAGCATACCCTGGGGTGGGCTGCGAAGGGCAACGACCTGATGGACCGTCTGGTGCTGGAAATGCAACAGGTGCAGATGATTACTTACCTGCGCGAGTTGAGCGAGATATATCTCACCATCCCAGGAGTAAACGAGCCAGAAGCGGAAAACAGGGCACAGTTTGTTGATGATTACCTGTCGGCTCCACAATGGATGTACCATCTATACTTTATGATTGCGCCGCTGAGGAAACATGCTGAAATGCTGGAGCAGCATGACGATTTCGCCGCTGCCATCCTACGCCAACAGGCTGATGACTACGAGCAGACCCTGCTCAACGCCTATCCCGACAATCCCCTCTTCAATGGAAACTGCACTATCCCCTGTGAACAAGACGGGCACGAGCCCGACAGCCTCTCCCGTAATTTCCCTGAGAGTCTGAGCCACTACTACAGCCAGAAGAACCCGTCGATAGAAGACACGCTCAAGCTGCAGATTGCCTTTTATCGTATGTGCAGCCATACCGAATGGAAACTGAAAGAAAACAGAAATCGTGGAGACAAAGAGCAAGAACTGCATGAGTTGCAGAGACTCAGCCTCGACATAAACCATATGCAAGCTACAGGTGTAACATCACCGTTGGTCATGATGGGCTATTCATTGGCAAACAGCTGCATGGCCTACTACTACGAACAAATGGGCGACAAACAAAACATGATGTATCACAACAAGCAGCATGAATATGCACTGTGCGAAGCCTACTGCCTCTATCCCAACATCGCAGAACTGAAGCGTCGTTATGCTGCCGCGATTGACGAGACAGGTCGTCTCTTCCTGATGCTGTATGACAACTTCAAGGCAGCCGAAAAGTGCTATGCCAAGGCCAACGAGATGTTTGCCCAGCTCTTTGAGCAATCGCAGGAGGGAACACTCGTGGACGATATGGCGCTGAGTACCTACAATCTTACGACCATCTATCTGATGCAAAAGGACTATAACAAGGTGTGCGATACGTCGGCGAGGCTGCTGTCTATACCGCAGATAGAAAGCCGCATCGGACAGCAGGACTTCTTGGCTGGCATCTACGAAAATCTGTCAATGGCAAAACTCGCCATGGGCGACTCTACTGCGGCCAAGGAATACCAACTCGCAGCCAAAGGCATCTACAAGCGTCTGCTCGAGGAGCATCCAGACAACGAGAAATACATGAGAGACGTGGCGATAAGTTGTATACGCCAGACCGAGCTGCTGATGTCTATCGGCGGAAAGGTGGATGATGCCATCGCCGAAATCAACGAGGGCGAGGATATGCTGAAACGGGTGCTGACTCTCATCCCCAACTCGCCCAAGGCCATCAACAACTATATAGGTCTGCTGTCGTGTAAGACAAAGCTGTATATACGACTGCACAACAGCGACAGGATGATAGAGGCATACGACAAGTTTGAGGCACTTACCCTCAGAAATATTATCGAGACACGCAACCCACAGCACATCCCACTCATGCTCAGCGAGATGGAATCGTTTGTCGTCACCGCACAACAGTCCAAATGGGAGGAGATGGCACATGCCTTCATGGAAGTAAAGCAGCAAGCGCTGAAGCACCTGGTAGAAAACCGTCTGATAAAGCCGCAATAGTCCAAAGGCAACCTGGGGAATAAGAAAAACCGGCACATCAATGATGAGTTTGGCAAAAAATGAGTAATTTTGCAACATATTATTAGCATTGAGAATATGGAACTGAGACAACTCAAATACTTTCTGAAACTTGCCGAGAGTCTGAATTTCTCTTCGGCTGCCAAGGAGCTGTTTATTACCCAAAGCACGCTGTCGCAACAAATTCTCAATCTCGAACGCGAATTTGACCAACCTCTCTTTGTACGCAACAGCCACGAGGTGCAGCTCACCGAGGCAGGGCGGCTGCTTATGCCCCATGCCCAAGAAAGCATCAATGCTGCCGAAAACTGCATAACTCTTGTGCAGGAACTCAAGCACATGCTTGTGGGCGAATTGAATGTAGGAGTGACCTTCTCGTTCAGCAATATCATGGCCGAGACCATGGCTGAGTTTCTGAAGAAATATCCCAATGTCAAGCTCAATGTATGCTATGACTCCATGGCTGTGCTTATGGAGAAACTGCAGCACCATGACCTGGATCTGGTCCTGGCGTTCAAGCCCCTAAAGACCGACAACCGCATCGACAGCGAGGTCTTGTTTCATACGCGCGCTTCGGCAATAGTCAATGAGTTTCACCCACTGGCCCGCCAGTCGAAAGTGACGCTGGAAGAATTGCAGAAATATGGATTGGCACTGCCCGCGATAGGCTTGCAGGCTCGCAACGCTTTTGAGAAGGTGATCGAAGGCAATGACATCACCTTCAAAATCAAATCGGAAATCAACAACGTGAACCTCCTGTTCAAGCTCGTCAAACAGACCAATTATGTGACCGTGCTGGCGGCGTCGACCGTCATCGGCGAGAGCGGCGTCTGCGCCATTCCAATAGACCTGCCCGAAGCCGACATGGAAGGATGTATCCACACCATGAAGAACGGATATACGAAGAATGCCGCACGCGAGTTTATCAATATGCTACACACCCCCGCAACTCTGTGGAAAGAAATAGCCCTGCCCAATGGATAAATCACATTTAGCAGGGTTATACCTTATTATATATAGATGACAGTAAAGGGAAGCAGACTTAATCCATACGATTCCGATAGTCTTCGTAGGAGAACTGGCGCAGCACTTCCAATTCATTGTCGGTATGCAACAGGGCTATCGACGGATGGCTGATGCCATTGAACATACAGGTCTTGACTGTGGTATAATGCAGCATATCCTCAAAGATAACATTCTCGCCTACTTGCAGTTCATGGTCAAACTGCCACATTCCCATAAAATCGCCCGACAGACAACTGTTTCCTCCGATACGATAAACATGAGGAAGGGATGCGTCGGCATCCATGGGCAAGGAATGAGCTCCACGTATTTCAGGTTGGTAAGGCATCTCGAGACAGTCGGGCATATGGCAGGTAAAGCTGACATTGACAATGGCTGTACGGATGCCCCTATTCTCAACCACATCTACCACTTGTGACACCAAAGGTCCTGTCTGCCAACCGAAAGCGCTACCCGGCTCAAGTATGACATGAAGATGGGGATAGCGGGCATGGAAGCCTTGAAGCAAACGTATAAGCCTGTCGACATCATAGTCAGCGCGGGTCATAAGATGGCCACCACCGAAGTTAATCCACTCAATCTGCGGGAACCACTTGGCGAATTTCTCCTCGATATGCACCAAGGTGCGCTCAAAGACATCAGATCCGCTCTCACAATGGCAATGACAATGGAAGCCACGGATATCGGACGGAAGAGTGGCAGGAAGTGCGTCGGCCATAACACCAAACCGGGTGCCTGGCGCACAAGGATTATAGAGGGCAGTACCCACCTCGGAATACTCGGGGTTGACACGAAGTCCCAGCTGGATGGTAGAGTCTATCTCCCTGACCCACTCATGATAACGGGAGTACTGAGAAAGAGAATTGAAGGTAAGATGGCTGGAGCAACGGGCGATATCATCGATTTCATAATCGGTATATGCAGGCGAATAAGTATGCGCACGCGCGCCGAACTCATGAAAAGCCAGCATAGCTTCGCCCAAAGAACTGGCTGTAGTCGAAGAGATATATTCACGGAATATAGGGAAAGTCTTCCACAGAGCGTAGGCTTTGAACGCCAATATAATCTCCACGTCGGCTTCGGAAGCCACACGCTGTATCAGCGCCAGATTTCTACGCAGTCTCTCTTCCTCCAGAATATACATTGGGCGATGAATTTCGCCATATGTCAGTCTATTTACCTTCATCACTGTCTTAACCTATGTCTATATTTTGGTGCAAAGTTAATTTTTTATTTGATTATAATTGCAGATTTAATGGTTTTTTCATACATTTGCATCGTAAAAACGAATGCAGATGAAACTAGTCATAATGACCAAGTCCACTTTTTTTGTGGAAGAAGACAAAATACTAGCCAGCCTCTTTGATGAAGGTATGGACAATTTGCACCTTTTCAAGCCAGGTTCATCGCCCATGTATTCTGAGCGTCTGCTCACATTACTCCCTAAAGATTTTTATAAGAAGATAACCGTCCACGAGCATTATTATTTGAATAATGAGTACCGTCTGGGCGGTATACATATAGACAACCCTGCCGACATTGCCCCCAAAGGTTTCAAGGGTCAGCTGGGGCGTACATGTTCAGACCTGAGCATGTTGCGACAGATGAAGAAGGAAAGCAACTACGTCTTTCTGAAGAATGTCTTCGACTGTATGGAATTCCCGGAAGAGAAATCCAACTTCAATCTTAATCAATTGGAGGATGCAGCCAAAGCCGGGTTGATAGACAAGAAAGTATATGCCTTGGGAGGAATGAGTCTGGAAAGGATTCGCATTGCCAAAGCCTTAGGTTTCGGTGGTGTAGTGATATGCGGAGACCTGTGGAACAGATTTGACATACACAACCAGATTGATTTCAAAGAGCTGATTGGTCACTTTCAGCGTTTACGCAAAGCAACGAACTGATAGAAACCACTTGTATAATTAAAATAACGCATAAAAATGAGTGAGAAAAACTCTTTTTTGGTGTTCTCGGGAACAAACACGAGATACCTTGCAGAAAAAATCTGCGCAAGTCTGAATTGCCAGTTGGGTAACCTTATCATTACCAAATTCTCTGACGGCGAGTTTGCTGTATCGTACGAAGAGTCTATCCGTGGTCGTGATGTATTCCTGGTGCAGAGTACATTCCCCAACTCTGACAATCTGATGGAGTTGTTGTTGATGATAGACGCAGCCAAGCGCGCATCGGCAAGACACATCAATGCGGTAATTCCCTACTTCGGATGGGCACGTCAGGACCGCAAAGACAAGCCACGCGTAAGCATTGGCGCCAAACTTGTGGCCGACCTGCTGAGTTGTGCCGGTGTAGACCGCGTCATAACAATGGATTTGCACGCCGACCAGATTCAGGGATTCTTCGACGTACCCGTAGACCACCTCTACGCATCTGGCGTCATCCTCCCCTACCTGCAGAGCTTGAAACTCAAGGACATGGTTATCGCCTCTCCCGACGTAGGTGGCTCAAAGCGCGCTAACTCGTATGCCAAATATCTTGGCTGTCCACTGGTGCTGTGCAACAAGACCCGCGCAAGAGCCAATGTGGTAGAAAGTATGCAGATTATCGGTGATGTGAAAGACAAAAATGTCATCATCGTTGACGATATGGTTGACACCGCAGGTACCATTACCAAGGCTGCCAACATCATGAAGGAAGCCGGCGCAGCCAGCGTGAGAGCCTGTGCTTCACACTGCGTAATGAGCGGCCCCGCCAGCGACCGCGTACAGCAGTCCGAACTGGAAGAGATTGTATTTACAGACTCTATCCCCTACACCAACCGCTGCTCCAAGGTAAAGCAGCTGTCTGTAGCTGATATGTTTGCAGAGACCATACGTCGTGTGGTTGAAAACGAAAGCATCTCTTCACAGTATCTGTTATAATGAAGATAACTTATAAGACACTACTTATTGGAGTGGCAACCGTCTTGTTTATGGACGGTTGTCACTCCAATGCGTCTAAGGCCCCTGTCGAAAGCAGTGTAGCGAAAGACACGATAGCCAACGTACAACTCTATGACCTGCAGCGCAACACCGCCAACCTCTATGACGAGATAAGCAAGAACAAACTTACCGTAATAGACTTCTGGGCATCCTGGTGTGGTCCTTGCCGTATGGAGGCGCCCAACCTGATAGAGATATACAACGACTATAAGGACAAGGGGCTGGGATTTGTCGGCATCTCGCTTGACGGCGAATACAAGAAGTGGACGGAAGGCATCGAACAGTTGCAATTGCCCTGGCCGCAATACTCGGACCTCAGACAATGGGATGACACTCTGGCAAGAATGTATAACATTGAAAGTATTCCACACACTATCATCGTCAACAGCAAAGGCGAGATTCTGGCCCAAGGACTGAGAGGCGATGAGTTGAGACACTTTATCGACACCCAACTATAAAACGCGGAGTATGGCCGTATCCATGATAATAGCCATAACGCAAAATATACTAAGAGAAAAGGAGACATTCGCCACATTCGGCGATTGTCTCCTTTTCTCTTTGTTGTCCAGTACGTGCTATTTGATAATTTCGGCTATGGCTTTAGCCATCTCGGCCGCACCTTTGGCTGATGGATGTACGCCATCGCTCAACATAAACTCCGGCTTAGAAGTCATACGCTCGCGAATGTCTATAATCTCACACTTGTTCTTCTTGGCCAACTTGCGGATAATGGGGATAATCTCGTTTTCAATCACCGTATTATTGATGTCATTCGGATTGACCATCTTGTTGGAAGCAACCAAGGGAAGCATCAGATAAATCTTAGGAGAAGAAGGCAGACGCTTCAGACTGTCTATCATCTGCTGCATATCATGGGCATACTCCTTTCCATATTGCCAGTTATGGGCTTTGGAATCATTGGTACCCAACTTAATGATGGCAATATTGGGATTGAAATCAAGAGCCTCACGCCATGCCTGCTCCTTCATATAAGGGTAGTCACCCTTGTTGAGCATGGTACGGGCGCCGACGCCATAATTCTCCACATGATAGCCTTCGCCAAGCAAATTCTGCATTTGGGCAGGATAGCCAAACTGAGAGCGCATATCAATACCCGAACCGTCGGTGATGCTATTACCGATACAAGCTACGCGGACGGCATCGCGGCGATGACTGGGCAACTGGTTGAGCCATGAGGTAAGATTGCCAAGCATCTCATCGTGATACTTGAACTTGGAATTAAATCCAAACCCATGTCCACCAGAGGGATAAATATAAAGCGCGCATTTGCCGCCCTTGGAACGCATGGCAGAATAATAAGCCACAGCATTGGTCACAGGAGGAACGCTCACATCGTCATTGGCCAACAAGAGAATGGCGGGCGGGGTGAGATGACGCTGCACATGGAGCTGATTGCTGAATTCCTTGACGAGCTCTGGATTATGCCATTCCTTTCCCAACAGGTTTTTAGCCGAACCGGCATGACCCTTCTTCTCGTCCATCGAGATGACGGGATAGAAAAGGATGGAGAAATTGGGACGATGGGCGAAATCGGCATGGGTAGAGATAGTCGAAGCAAGATGTCCGCCAGCCGAAGAACCCATGATTCCGACATCATAGGGATTGACATGCCATACATCAGCACTATCGCGCACCATCTTCATGGCAGCCATAGCATCGCCGATGGGAAGCTGACGGTTACCATGTGGCAAACGATACTTCAACACAAAGCAGGCAATTCCCTGCTGATTGAAATACTCTGCCCAGTCGGTGCCTTCATGCTGCATAGCCACAATCCAGTAGGCTCCACCAGGGCAGACTACCACGGCACGACCGGTGGCCTTCTCAGCAGAAGGAAGGAAACAACTGAGGGTGGCCTTGCCATCCTCGCTCACCGGCACTACAAACGAACGGCTCGTAGATTGAGCCTTGACCATTATCGCACATAATGCGATGAGAATGAATAAATAAACTCTTTTCATTGTTTTGTTAGATTATCTTGTTATTCTTAATTTTCATGGATATTACGCTCCTCGCCCACACCCTAATAACGATGCCCAAGCGGAAGATGCCGCCAAAGGCAATTGGGCACAAGACGCCAGAAGAACACCAAAAGGCAATAACGCCAATCGATAACCACCACATGACGCCGACGGTATATGCTGCGGACGATGTGGCGGGCCACCACTTTAGGCTTCATCTTCATGGGAAAGCCAGAACCGGCAATGAGCGCAGTGTCAACAAAACCAGGACGGATGTCAGTAAACCGAATGGGGAGTCGCTGGGAATAAGCCAACTGCTCCAAAGCCTGGATATAGGTATTCTGAAAGGCTTTGGTCGCACTGTAGGAAGGCGCCGGAGCAAGTCCTTTCACACCAGCTATCGAAGAGATAACAGCAATATGCCCTCCCCCATGCGTTTTCATATACTGAAAGGCAACATTGACAAGCCGGCAAAATCCCACCGCATTGGTATTGACGGTATTCATCTCTATCTGCGACTCCAAATCAAGGTTCTGCGAGCCGATACCAGCCGCATGGAAGTACAGGTCGACACCACCAAGGCGGTCTATAAGTGCCAAAAGACGGTCAGGCGCATCAGGCATGTTGACATCACACAGCGCATAGTCAACACGGTCATCAGCCATTTCGCGAAGAGAGACAAGAGGCTGTTCTCTACGCGCCATAAGCCCCACTTGCCATCCATCACGGATAAGACGGCATGCCACTTCACGGCCAATACCCGATGAAGCTCCTACTATTATTGCCTTTTTCATCGTAACAAAATTACGAAAAATAGATGGAAAACAGAGAAAAATTGCAGATTATTTGTTTTTTCACGCGATTTCTACTATTTTTGCATTATATTTATATATTATAATAGGTATATCACACATAAATATGAATAGTTTTATAAAACAAGTATTGGCTACGGTAGTGGGCATTATGCTTTTCTTCCTCATTACCGGCGTTATTGCCACTATGAGCTTGGTGGGAATGATTGCATCAAGCGAAGCGACAAAGAATGTAAAGGAAAACTCTGTCCTGGTCATCAATCTCTCTGGCGTGATGAAAGAACGCAGCCAAGATAATGTCCTCAACAAGCTGACAAGAAATGCCACCAGCAATCCTGGTCTGGAGAACACCTTAGCCGCCATTAAGAAAGCCAAAGACAACAAAGATGTCAAAGGCATTTATCTGGAAGCCGGCTTGTTCAGCACCGACTTTGCCTCGCTCCAGGAACTTCGACAGGCTCTGGCCGATTTCCGCAAAAGCGGTAAGTGGATTGTTGCTTATGGCGAAACCTATACACAAGGTACATATTATCTGGCATCGGTTGCCAACAAAGTATATCTCAATCCCCAAGGCAGTCTGGACTGGCATGGCATCGCTGCCGAGCCTATGTTTGTCAAAGACCTGCTTGCCAAGTTTGGCATCAAGATGCAGGTGGTAAAGGTAGGCAAATACAAGAGTGCCACAGAAATGTACACCGAAGACAAGATGAGCGATTCCAACCGCGAACAAGTCAAGAGATATATCGATGGCCTCTGGGGCAATATGTGCAAGGCGGTGTCAACGAGCAGAAGTATAAGCGTGGACAAGCTCAATGAATACGCAGACAACATGTTGCTCTTTGATGACCAGAAAACACTGATTAACCGCAAGCTCATCGACGGCCTGCTCTATACTGACCAAGTGAAGGGCGTAGTCAAGAGCATGCTGAAGATAGACAGCGACGAGTCTATCAACCAGATTTCCGTTGCGGATATGGGCAATGTCAAGGAATCTTCTACCGATGGAGAAGAGATTGCCGTTTATTATGCCTACGGCAACATTGTCAACACCCCACTTGAGGCATCAGGAGGCCTGTTGGGCAACGACGACTACATCATAGCCACCGACGTGTGCAAAGACCTGCAGAAACTTGCCGACGACGAAGATGTCAAAGCCGTTGTATTGCGCATCAACTCTGGAGGCGGCAGCGCTTATGCCTCTGAGCAGATGTGGCACCAGATAGAGATGCTCAAGAAGAAGAAACCAGTAGTAGTATCTATGGGTGGAATGGCCGCATCGGGTGGCTACTACATGAGCTGCAACGCCAACTGGATTGTGGCTGAGCCGACCACACTCACCGGAAGTATCGGAATCTTTGGCGTCATCCCAGACCGAAGCCAACTGCTTACGCAGAAGTTGGGCATAAAGTTTGACGAGGTAAAGACCAACAAGAACTCCACATTCGGCAGCAGCGCCCGCCCGATGAATGCAGACGAGCAGGCCATACTGCAGAGTTATATCAATCGCGGCTATTCCCTCTTCCTCAAACGCGTAGCGGACGGCAGAAAGATGAAGGTCGAGCAAGTGAATGAGATTGCACAGGGCCATGTCTATCTCGGTCAGGATGCCATAGGTCTGAAACTGGTAGACGAATTGGGCGGAATAGACCAAGCCATTGCCAAAGCTGCAAAGCTCGCCAAACTGGACCAATATTATACAAGCAGCTATCCCGGCGAGCCCGACTTCCTTGCGGCTCTGCTTACCGACGTACAGGAAGGCAACTATCTTGACGAGCAGATGCGTGCTGGACTTGGCGAATACTATGAGCCATTCAAGCTCCTCAAGAGCCTGAACAAGATGGATGTCATCCAAGCCCGTATGCCCTTTTACATGAATCTGAGATAACAATGAGAACCGAAGGAGATTTTATCAAAATCAACGAATGGCTTTCACCGCTAAGCTGGCTCTACGGCTTAGGGGTGAAATTCCGCAATCTGCTGTTTGATACCGGCGTATTGAAATCACAGTCGTTTAACACGCCGGTTATCTCCGTAGGCAATATCACCGTAGGCGGTTCCGGTAAGACACCACATGTGGAATACCTGATACGTCTGCTGCAAGACTACGTGCCCGTCACCGTATTGTCACGTGGATACAAGCGCAAGACCAAAGGCTACCAACTGGCCAACGCCCACTCTACCATGAGTGACATCGGCGACGAACCGTATCAGATGAAGATGAAGTTTGACTCTATACACATTGCTGTAGATGCCAAACGCACACGAGGAATAGCACATATCATCAACGACAAGGAGACACGCGACACCGGAGCCATCCTCCTTGACGATGCCTACCAGCACCGCTATGTGAAGCCGGGCATCAACATTCTGTTGGTCGACTACCACCGACTCATCATCTACGACCGTCTGCTTCCTGCAGGCCGACTCAGAGAGCCTGCCACCGAGAAGAAGAGAGCAGACATCGTGATTGTCACCAAATGTCCGAAGGACCTGAAGCCAATGGAATATAGGGTGCTGACCAAGGCTATGAATCTGTTCCCATTCCAGGAACTCTACTTCACCACCATCGACTATGACAACCTGAAGGGAATATACAACGGCAAAAGCCTAAGCCTGAAGGAGATAGCCAACAAGAAGATTGTCTTGCTCACAGGCATTGCATCTCCCAAACAGATTGTCACAGACCTGTCTCCGCTCTGCAACAGCATAATCCCTATTACCTTCGGCGACCACCACGCCTTCACAGACAAGGATATCGAGTATATCAACCAGTGCTATCAGGAGGTAGACGGCGACAAGGTGATTGTAACCACCGAGAAGGATGCAACCCGCCTGACAGAGATAGAGGGACTCAGCGAGGAAATCAAGTCGAATATCTATGTACTCCCTATCCATGTCACTTTTATGCTCGGACAAGGAGAGAAATTCAACCATAAGATTCTGAGTTACGTACGCAAGAACTCCCGTAATGCCAAGTTGCTCAAGGCCAAAAACGAGCAGCCTGCCAAAAACAGCAGCAAGCCCGTCAACAAGCCACGGACCATAAGTTTTAAGAACAATTGATTCGCGTACGCAATGCCACTTCCCGGCACAGGACTACTATAACTAATGATTAAACGTTCATAAACAATAATGACTGATATTTCAAAACTGGGTGAGTTTGGACTTATCGACAGACTCACCAAAGACATCAAGCCCAAAAACGATTCAACAATCTACGGTGTAGGCGACGACTGCGCCGTACTCAATTATCCCGACACCAGAGTACTGACCACAACAGACATGCTGATGGAAGGCGTCCATTTTGACCTGACCTACATTACCATGCAGCAGTTAGGCTACAAGGCTGCCATGGTCAACCTCAGCGATGTCTTTGCCATGAATGGCAGTCCGCGACAGCTGCTGGTCAGTCTGGCAGTAGACAAGCGTTTCGATGTAGAAAGCATCGACGACTTCTACACCGGCCTCAGACAAGCCTGCGACAAGTGGAATGTAGATATAATAGGTGGAGACACCACCTCTTCGCGCACCGGTCTTGCCATAAGCATCACTTGCATCGGCGAAGCACAGGAAAAGGACATCGTCTATCGCAACGGGGCTTCAGAGACCGACATCATCTGCGTGAGTGGTGACCTGGGGGCCGCCTATATGGGTTTGCAGCTGCTTGAGCGCGAGAAGAACATCTTCTACGAGCAATACGATGCTCTGTCACAGAAGGTAAAGAAAGCCGAAAAGAGCGGTGACAAAGATGCGCTGAAAGCCCTCAGCAGCGAGGAAGAGGCACTGCGCATGTATCAGCCCGATTTCGCCGGCAAAGAATACATCATTGACCGACAGTTGCGCCCCGAAGCCCGCGGTGACATCATGGCCCAACTGCACGAAGCCAACATACACCCCACAGCTATGATGGATATTTCCGACGGACTAAGCAGCGAGATACTGCACATCTGCAATCAGAGCCATTGCGGGTGTCGTATCTATGAGAACAAGATACCTATCGACTACCAGACTGCAGTCATGGCTGAAGAACTGAATATGAACGTGACGACCTGCGCACTCAATGGTGGTGAAGACTACGAACTGTTGTTCACTGTTCCCATTGGCGACCACGAGAAGCTGAATGGAATGGACAACATCAAGCAGATAGGCTACATTACTAAAGAAAGCCTGGGAAAAATGCTCATTACAAGAGATGGAAATGAGTTTGAACTTACAGCCCAGGGGTGGAACCCGCTTAAACATTAATTCACATTTAAGCCCTATAATGCCGTTTTTCACACCATAACTGTTAACAAAGTGAAATTCGGCATTATTTTCTTAGGCATTATGCTTGTAGTTCCAGAAAATGTTGTACCTTTGCACACGCAAACAAGAAACAACGATGGTGCCATAGCTCAGTTGGTAGAGCAAAGGACTGAAAATCCTTGTGTCCCCGGTTCGATTCCTGGTGGTACCACGAAAGAAAGCAGTTAAGTTTTACTTAACTGCTTTCTTCTTTTTTCCCGTTACCAGACTCACCATATATTATAGTGCCACACTTAGTGTCTTCATAAGAAAGGAGCACACACTACCAGCCCAGGAGTATTTGACCCCAGGAGGCCGTTTGGACTTTGCCTTTTTCTAGAATTAAGACTGGGCATGCAGATGGTAGCCCGCTTATCTGGCGCAGTCATTGCTATCAGTCAGGAGTTCATCCCTACCGACTTTCTAAGCCCCTTCAGTGCCGCCGTGACCATCATTGGCGGCTCGTATCGGACGATACTCACATCCGCATCGAACGCCACGCACATCCGTACCGTCCGATACGTGCATCCGTTTCGGACGGTACGCGTCGGCCAAGTCACCGACCATGCCTCCAGAACAGCTCATCCTAACACTGTTGGTCGAATACATGAAATGCGTCACTTATGAACTCGAAGTCACTATCCCTCTCTACAGAAACCAAAAAAGGGATAAGCCATTCTGTTACGGCCTATCCCTTGGATATAATCATCATCCTTGATGCTATTCTGTCTTCAATTGCGCGTCCTTGTTGCTACGATACTTGGCAAAGTACTGGTCGATTACGGCACGTTCCTCGGGAGTGACCGTACCCAGACGACGCATGATGCCATAATAACAGTTGCGCACCTGCTCACTTATCTGCTGACGGCTGTGTGTGCCAATAGAGTCACCCTGATAGGGACGATATATGCTCTCCAGCCTGGCCGCGATAACCTGCTTGACACTATCAACATTGCAGCCCGATGGCACGACGGCAGACAGCGTATCGACTTCGGCTACCTGCTTGGCGGTATCTGCCGCTACCGTGTCGGGCAAGATATAGGAGGTGGCCTCTTCGGGCGTTTCATCCGAACCGAAGCTGATGCCACTCTGGGCGATATAGACGATAGCCCCCACTATCACTGCGGCACCTGCCACCAACGCTGCCCACTTGAGACCTCGAGAGAAATCTACCGACGGACAACTGTCAAGGGCCGTTGCCACGTCTTCGGCATACATATATCTGTCTGTTCTGCCCAGACTGCAACACTTGGCAATAACCGGCGCAAAGTTGTCGGGCAATGTCATCTGCCGCAACACCAGTCCCAATGAGTAGATGTCCGACCGGGTGTCTACCGCCACGGTCTCGTCTTTCTGCTCAGGAGCCTGAAAACGGGTAGATGTAAACGGGGCCTGAATTTCATCGGCAAACGGAGGACGCAGGTCTAACAGTTTGACATTGTCGCCCTGCTTCGTAATAAGGATGTTCGACGGCTTCAGATTGCGGTGGACCATAAAGCGCTGATGGATGCTCTGTAGTGCATCTATCAGTTGTCGCGCCACCCGCTCTTGTTCCTCTTCCGTATGTTGTTCTGCCAAATAATCGGTTATGGAGCGCCCTTCTATATACTCTTCCACGATGCACCGCCCCAAACGGGCGTCATCTATCAGTTCATAATAGACGGGAAGATAGGTACTGTGCAACTTGGCCACAGCCTCATACTCTTTCTTGAGCAAGGCTACATACTGGCGGCGCTCGACATATTCCTCCTTTAAGGTCTTGGCAATATATGTTTTGTCATCTATGGTAAAACGAAGTAAACGGAAGATTCCCTTTGAGGGTATCTCAACATATTTTATATTAGATAAATCAAATTTGCTCATGCTACCAAATTCTAAATACGTTATCTATGGCTACAAATTTACGAAATGTTTTAGAGATAAGCCCCATTTTGTTTTGTATTTTTTTATATTATTCCTAATTTTGCCGTATGATATTCTATTTTTCAGGCACAGGCAATACAAAATGGGCCGCAAAGCATGTTGCTGCACGCTTAAACGAAGAGTTGAAGTTCATCCCCGATGAACTTTCTACCGACATGACCTACACCGTCAATCCGGGTGAAAGCATAGGTTTTATCATTCCTGTCCACGGATGGCGTCCGCCGCTATTGGTGCGACGCTTCCTATCCCAATGCCAGTTCATTCATACCGACAAAGTATATACCTATATTATATATACAGCTGGCGACAGCATCGGCAAGGCTGTCGAGATATTCGAAAACGACCTGAAGCATCACGGGCTGACTGTCGATGCCGCACTCTCGCTCATCATGCCCGAATCGTATGTGGGTCTGCCATTCATGGATGTAGATAAGGTAGAAAAAGAAAAGGCCAAGAAACAGAAAGCAGCCGAAGAGTTGGAAGTCTTTGTCAGCGATGTCATCCTCCCCAAGAAGCAGGACATACGGAAAGTCATCAAAGGTCCCGTGCCGTCATTCTTCAGTGGGCCTATAGGCAGTTTCTTTGTCAATCGCCTGATAACCGACAAGCGTTTCCACGTAGAAGCAGACCGTTGCCTACAGTGCGGAATGTGTGCATCCGTATGCCCGGTCAATGATATCGAAGGCGGAAAAGGCAAGATGCCCTCATGGAAACACAATGGCCAATGTCTTACCTGTTTCTCCTGCTATCACCACTGCCCTACCCACGCTATCGAATTTGGTCGGCAGACACAGAAAAAGGGACAATACTATTACGACAAGAACAAGTAAGTCAGAGGTATTTCTTGAATGAAATGCCAATGCGCCTGGGAATAAGAAACATGATGTCTACGGGTGCCAACGGCAAGAACCCGAGACAATGGCGCATGGCCATCCATGCCGTCTCGATGCTTTTGCGCAGACTGGCTGTCTTGTTCTCACGGCCATACTTGCCGAAAGTACCACCAGCCATTACCTCACGCATAATCTGCCGCCCCCACCGGCTGTCGGCCTTTGTGAGCGGGAATGGAAAACTGTCGCGCGGTAACCCTATGCTGTCGACCATCAAGGCGCCGACAGCCCTGAAGCCACGATAATAACCAATCTGCCGAAGGCGGGCGGCAAGTAGGTCTACATCATAATTACCCTTATTCCTATCCAGCATCAGGGCCAAATCGCAGATTTGCCGCAAGCCTACCCCTTCGACCAGCAGATGGTTGAACAGGTGTTTGAAAACGACCAGAATATCCATAACTGCCGACAACGTATGGACATCGACACCATTTATCGGCAATGTATGGGGCGATGCAGCCTCGTCGGCTATCCATCGGTCAAAACGATGCTGATGACCGGCAAAGCCAAATGTCTCTATACGATGATGAAGTTCGAAGCGGGTCTTCTGATACGAGAATTCTGCATGCTTGTCCAACTGGTCGTCCACTACTGGAACGTTCAACTTGTCTGCCATCAAGCGTTTGGCTGACTCATAATGAGACAAAGGCACATAGAAATCAATGTCGCCCGTACTGCGCAGACTGACCTGGTGATAATAGCGTGCTGCAATCTGACCCTTGAAAACCAGATAAGGTATCTGCGCCTCTGAGAGGATTTGGGCTATCATTGCCACATGAGCATCTCTGGTGGCAGCCTGGCGCTTATGCCCCATGAGGATAGACATAATCTCCATCGCCCCCTCGTCATTGGTACGCACATTATTGGAAAGCAAGGCCTGAGCTACGAGTGCCGACACGGCCTGTTGCCGCGAAGCCCGAAAAACGGGGCTCAGCAGTTCTTCATCATAAGAGACCGGCAGTTCTTCGTTATGCCATAGAGCACTTCGCACAAGCCTCAACAGTTCTTTATGTATCAGTTTTTCTTCCATACGCGGTCTTATCTTTTGAGAAATGCCATAAACTGTGGCAGTTTCCACATCATCTTCATCACCTTCATAACTTTTCCCGACAAGTGAAACGACTGGTAGATGGCCGTATCTTCACGCCACATCTGGCGCCGGCGCGAACTGTCGGTCGACAATCCGCCCATATCCATCTTTACGATATAGCGGCGAAGATAAACCGTACGAATACGATTGACATAAAGATTGCGGAACAACCAATCGGTATCAGCAGCAATCTGATAATGTTCGTTGTAGGCACCATAGCGGGCAAAAACATCGCTACGCACATAACAGGTAGGATGCAACGGCAGCCACCCCGCGCGCAACTTCCACCGCCTATTGGTTCCACTTATCCAGTTGCGTATCACTCTGTCGCCTCTGACAAACAAGCCATCACCATAAACCATATCGGCAGCCGAAACGGCCATCGCCTCGGCTACTTGCGAAATGACTGTGTTGTCATAGAGCACATCATCTGAATGAACCAGTCCTATGACATCGCCCGTGGCCAGGCGTAACCCTTTGTTAATGGCCTCGTACATGCCGTGGTCGGGCTCGCTAATCAGGTGGGATATATGGTCTCTATACCGGTTGATGACATCGAGTGTACCATCGGTAGACCCTCCATCGACCACGATATACTCGATGTCGGCATAATCCTGACGGATTATGCTCTCTATCGCCCGGCCTATAGTGTGGACGCGATTGAGACAAGTGGTTATGATGGTAACTTTCATCCTGACGACTTTGGATAGGTTTATACTTTCAATTTGGATATGGATATGCGCTTGATTTCTTCCTCAATGGCTTTGGGGTCATTGCCGCAACGCTTCTTGACCTCATAGACTTTGGCATCGGCAAGAGTACGATACCACCATCCTTGCAGAAAATGCCAGAGAAATCCCTCCTTGCCATCGAGGAAACCCAATCGGAAGAAATAACGATAAACAAACAGGGCAAAAGCACGCCAGAACAATGGGAGACGGGCGTATTTGAGTTTCTTGGCACGCACACCTGCTGAATGGGTGCCAATATTAAGAATCTGTTGGGGGCTATGCTTCTGACACTCTATGGTCAGCAGTTCGATGGCTTCGCGCGTGGCATACCAGTTGTGCTTGGCCGTCCACTCGGTAAGCGTCATCAGGCTGGCATTGTAGAAGGGATATGACATATCGGCCGTCGTACCCTCGGTGAGATAGATATGTTCATCCATCAGCTTGTCCTCTATCCTCGCCTTGCCATACCTGAACAGGCGCAACAGTACCAACGGAATGATGCCATGATTGATTTCACGGCCCATGAAATTATAGAGACATCTCAGGGTATAGCCATTGACTCCCGAAGGGGTGGCAGGCAATCGGCGTTCTATCTCGTCTATCAGTTTGTCTGTGAGATATTCGTCGGCATCCAATCGCAAAACCCACTCGGTGGTAATAGGAAGATTGTCCAACGCCCATTGAAACTGCTTGGCATGCGACTGAAACTCATGCCTCACGGCTACAGCTCCCATCTCCGTGGCCAGTTCTACCGTGCGGTCTGTACTGAAACTGTCAACGACATACACCGTACGGGCAAACTTCTGGGCATTCTGCATTACCCTTGCGATATGCCGCTCTTCGTTGAGCGTAAGGATGATTACGGATATATCTTGCATAGAGTCAGCTGTTTAATACACGTTTCTTGATAAATCGGGCAGGATTGCCACCTACTACAGTCCATGCCTCGACATCTCTGAACACACAGGCCCGAGCTCCCACTACGGCACCCTCGCCGATGGTCACCCCTTTACCGATAAAACACCCCGCAGCCACCCACACGGAATGTTCTATCCTGATGGGGGCGGTTATCAATGGATTGGTCGATTGGCTGATGTCATGGGATGCGGTAAAGAGTTGGCTTCCCTGGGATATCACGACATTGTCGGCGATGGTCACCACATCCTTATTATATATCTCGACACGAGGGGCCAGACAGCTGTGGTCTCCGACCTGCAGATTCCATGGCGCCCAGATTTTGCACGATGGATAGATGTCGGCCGTAGACGACACGCGCGCACCAAAAAGCCTCAACAGCCAAATGCGCAACAGATTGAAGCAAGGCAAAGCCAAGCATCTGAACAAAGTCATATTGACCAATCGCCACAGAAGCTGTTTCTTGTGGTGGGGCTTAACCTCACTGTAATGTGAGAGATCTACATGCTTTATTTCTTCCATCTTCTTCATTGATTATCTTTCTCAATATACCCGTAACGGTAAGCCAAATCCGGGTATTGCATCATCTTATAGATATAATAGATACAAGCAAAATAGAGAACAAACTGGAATCTCATCGAGGATATGGGCGAGAACAGGCTATCCCATATCAATCCGATTAGGCTGCTGGTCAGCACAAAACTGAATATGCTCTGGCGACGCAAGGCAATGACGCCACATCGGATGAAGAATGCAATAATCAGGACAGACAGCAACATGGCCAAAACGCCATTGTACACGCCATAACCCACTATGACCGAGTGGGTAGGTATGACATCTATATTCAGCTTGCGCATATCTATGCGGGCGCCCTGTATCTCCAGCAACATCGTATTATAATACATACCTGGGTCGCGCGCCCATGCACCCCATCCCACCCAAGGAGAGTCGGCAAAGGCATTGAGTCCTACGAAGGGCTCTGTGCGTCCTATCTTGAGCAACTCCAGCACATTGTATGGATTGTCCATTTTGGCTATCTGCGTGTGAGCATTGCCTCCATATATCTTGCCAGACAACACGCTGTCGACATACATCTTGTAGGAATAGGCACCAACAGCAAGGACCAAAGCGGCTCCCACAAATACCTTCTTCTTGTTCCACCTTATGCGCTCGTACAGAAACAGGGGTATCAAGCCACTGACAAGGAGTATAAGTCCATTGCCTCGCGCGCCAAGCACGATGGAAATCGCTCCGAGGGCGATAAACACGATTGACGCCTTAAGGTTTCTGAATCCCAACCAAACCGACAGCAGGACAGCAGCGCTGTTGATGAGTGGGCTTATCTTGAACTTGAAATAAGCCATGGCTATTCCCTCGCCGGACTTGACGTCCTGGAAATCAACATCCATCTCTCCAAGTCCGAAGAAATCGTTGACCCTGAAAAACAAGATATTAGCCATCAACGTGCCCACCAGGAAGAAGACTATGTTGGACCTATTCTTGAAAAACATGCCCAAGACAAACAAGAACTTCAGATAACACATCGCCGTGACGGCCACTCCCTTGGCAGCATTCTGCAAAGAGTTGTCCACAAGTGTCTCGCTGACAATCTGGACAACCAACAAGGCTACGAAACACTTGGAGAGTCTCATTATCTCGGCATCATGCTGGAAGACACCTAATCCACGGTTCTTCATCACATAAAGCCAGAAATAGAAAATCACAAAGATATCAAAGGCAGAGACGTTTCCAACGAATTCAAAACGAATCTGGTCAAGTATACAGAGGATGACTATGGAAACAAAATTCATCATCTCCCACCCTCCTTGTTATGGTTAAACCTGTCGGCAATCATTGCAAACAGCCTGCTACGCTCTTGCCTGTTGACACAGACCAACATAAAAAGCGCGGGGACCACCAGGGCAATAGCCAACACAACGGCTACAAGCCCAAGGAGCGAGTCACCGACATACAGATGGATGACGCTGACAATGACATAAGACGCTGCTGTCAGCACAACTGCCCCCGTCAGTACCTTAATGATATAATCGCGATAGCTCACACCCACCATCCGATGCAAGAAGAAGACGCGCACCATCTGGGTCATTCCAAAGACTATCGCCAAAACCAAATAGGCGCTTTGCGGAGCTGCTCCCATATACAACACTATCAGAACAACGGGAAGTACCAAAAGCAGGGTTATGGCCTCTGCCACCTGATAGCGCTTCACGGTGCCTGTGGCTTGGATAGCAGTGTTGACTGGCGCAGCAAGTGCATTGACCAGTGTGGCCCAAAGCATCATCTGCAGCAAGGCCGAAGTGGTGGCGGGCACCTCCACCAACCATATTCCAAGCAGATAGTCGGGCATAATCAGAAATGGCAATGAAACCATCAGCATGATACCCACCGAGAGTTTGGAACTGTAATAGACCAGCTTGGCCATCGCTCCACGGTTCTCTTCTGCATAATACTTGGTAATCTGAGGCTTGGCAGCCATCATAAAGTTTGCACCAAAAGTGGAAAGTGAAGCATTGATCTGCTGGACGAGCGCATTGGCCGCATTGACGACAGGGCCGAAAAACAGATTGAAGAGTATGGGGATGCCCTGGGTATGCGCCACATAAGCAAAGGCTCCCGTGAGCGACCAACCGGAAAATCCCAACATCTCGACGAGCAGAGACTTATCCCTCGGCTCACGCGTCATCAATATAGAGAAATGCTTCTTGCAGAAATACCCGTAATACACGCGCACCCCGACCTGTATCAGACATAGCAATACGGCATAGGCTACGAGGCGGTCGCCGCCCCAAGCCAACAGGACAAAAGCCGTCGCAAGGACGGCTAACGACTGCACCACAGAGATATACGCAAAGACGACCATACGCTCGTATGAGATGATGAGCGCATTGTAAGGCAGGCTCAACACGTCGATGACAGCGGCAACTATCGTAAGTTGGCAGACAATATTGGCTGCCAACAATCTGCTCTCGGGGATATAAAGCACATAATTGGGCGCACCCGACAAACCCTGTGGAGTAGGCCGTGCAGATGCTAACCCAAAAA
>ERZ809074.1366-NODE-1366-length-32255-cov-6.961770_pt1 | contig 32255 bp, 37 predicted proteins | sample MGYA00520795_ERZ809074 | MGnify/ENA primary metagenome ERZ809074 (study PRJEB31570, sample SAMEA3212989) | Homo sapiens | biome: human-gut; feature: human gut; material: fecal | place: Sweden | collected 2011 ...
TGTATAAGTCCATCATGATTAACTAAATCTACTTTGATATTGTATTCTTCCTCGTACCTGGCAAGCATGTCTACAAGGTGTATAACCTCTCTTAACATCTAATCCACTGCCTCAAATCGTGACATCTAATCCGAGGTTACAACCTGACACACATTTTGCAGTAGATATGTTTCCATATAAGAAAACCGAGCCTTTTCAGAAGTCTGGCTTCAAATCCAAACCTCCGAAAAAGCCCGGAAATACGCCGCTTTCTGGCACTTATTTATCTTTCCTTGACATCAAGACTACCGTCTCGTCGTGATTCCCGTCAACCCGGGAATTTCCATCAGGCGTGTATTCCGTCGTTTCGAGGCGGTTGAACTCGTTGATGCCGAGCACGTCGTAAGCCTCTTCCGGCAGCGTTCTGTAGAACGACACGGGGCACTTGAAGCGCACGCGCTTCACTATCGCGTCGCCCTTCTTCGGGTTCGCGTCCGGGTCTATCTCCACACGCTCCACGACCTGCTGCAGAATCTCCTTCTGCTTCGCCGGGTCGTACGTGTCGAATTTCTCCTGGAACTCGTCCAGCATCTCGTACACCCTCGCGGTCGTGACCTGCTTCTCTTTCGCGCTCTCCAGCTTCGCCTCGGCCTCATCGAGTGCTTCTTCTATATCGGCGCTCTCGTCGTACAGCTTGTCGAGGCGAGCCTGCATGTCCTCGTACTTGCGCTCATAGCTGCGGTCTGACGCGTCCAGTGCGTCCAGCTGTCGGGACAGCATCCGGCGGGCTGCGCCGTTGTTCTCCAGCGCCTTGCCGATACGCGCCACATCCGCCTCCAGCTTCTCGATGTCCACGGCGGCGTCCAGTTCCTCGCGCACGCGCTCCTCGAACACAGCGGAGTGGGCAGCGCGGGAAATGACCTCGATGACCTCGCGGTCTATGTATTCCTGCTTGAACTGGCGGGTGAAGGTACAGTCGTGGCCGAACTGCCGCTTGCTGTATTTGCACGTGTAGGCATACGTCGTCTTGCCGATGGTTCCGTCCTTCTTGCGCTTGCCGCGCGACACGTTGGCTATCATGTTGCGCCCGCACACCGGGCATACCAGCATCCCCGTGAGAAGGTGTGTGTGACCGTCTGGCTTCGCTTCCGGGAACGGATGCGAGTCTTCGGCCAGGCGCTTCTGTGCGGCATTCCACGTCGCCTCGTCGATGATGGCGTCGTGCTCACCCTCGTAGATGTCGAAGTTGTCCTGCTTGACCATGTGGTACACGTTGCGCTCGCCCTTGACGGGCGTTGTCCTGCGACGCCCGAAGGCGATTTTTCCGGCATACACCGGGTTGCGTATGATGTTCTTCACGGTGCCGGGGGCGAAGTGCTCATACTTGCTGTTGCCGCGTATCTTCTTGCGGTATCCCTGCGTGTTGAGCCATGACGCTATCGCATGCACGCCCTTGCCGTTCTTCGTGTACTCGCGGAAGATGATGCGGACGATTTCCGCCTCGTCCTCGTCGATTTCGAGATGCCCCTTGCCCTTCTCATCCTTGACGAGCCGGTAGCCGAAGGGTGCCTGCCCGCCGTTCCATTTGCCCTCGCGCGCCTTCTGCTCGCGCCCGGCCATGGTCTGTACGAGGATGTTCTCTCGTTCCATCTCGGCGAACGCCGACATGAACGCAATCATCATCTTTCCCATCTGCGCTTCGCTGTTGATGCCGTCCTTCACGCAGACGAGGTTCGTGCCGTAGTCCTGCATGAACTGCAGAGACGAAAGGGCGTCCGCCGCGTTGCGCCCAAATCGGCTCAGCTTGAACACGAGCACATAGTCAACATGGACGCCGGATTTTATCTCTTCCATCATCTCCTGGAAGTGGGGGCGTCCCGTGATGTTCTTGCCGGAATAACCGTCGTCGATGTACTCGTGCAATATGCGCAGGTTCTCACGCTTCGCATATTGGCGCAGGTCGTAAAGCTGCGCCTCGATTGACTCGCCGTTCTCCACCTGCATCTTCGTTGAGACGCGGACATAGATGAAACAGGTCTTTGCCTTTCTCGTCATTGAACCACCCCCTCGCCTTTGAGGAGTGCCTTCAGCTCGTCGTTCTGACGGTCGAGCGTGTCGATGCAGTCGCGCAGGCGCTCGTTCTCGCGCTCAAGCTCGTAGCATTTGCGCATGAGGCCGATGACGAACGGTGCGGGCTTCCTGTCGCCAATCTCCCAGTGCTGCAGGGAGCGCAGCGGTATGCCGAAATGTTCGCAGAACTCGGAGCGCTTCATGCCGTAGAGCCCGCGCATATATCTCAGAGCCTCGGAAGGGCTCATATCTTCGATGCTCTTGTCCATATTGATTTACCTCCATATATGAGGATATTATACGCCCATTCGTGTACATAGTCAATCCCGGTACGGAGGTTATGGGCTGGAGACGCGTCCTATGGGCGTAAAAAAGAAAGCCCGGCACGCTACGTACCGGGCTTTCATGAGTCGAAGCTGTAAATCAACCGAATCACCTCACATGCTTGTCCATGGAGACCTTGAGTGCTTCCACGGTCTCAATCAGCACGTACAGCTGCTCGGTAGTACAGGAGTCCAGCACCTTCTGGACGCGCTCCGCCGCGACGTTTTTGCTGAATCGCGGGGAGTCATAGAGAAGGGCGTCCGTCTGCACGTCCAGCGCCTCCGCAATCTTGACGAACACCGGCAGGCTCAGCTTCGTGTTGCCGGTCTCTATGTGGCTCATGTGCGTTACGGAAATGTCAGCCTTATCGGCAAGAGACTCCTGCGACAGTCCGCACGCCTTTCGATAGTGGCGTATGCGCTGTCCTATGTCGTAGTATTTCATCCTTTCACCGCCCATACAATTCATCTACACTTGAATTGTATGGAGATTATGTGTATAATATAATAACCTGTGTGGGCTTTTTCCAGCCTATACACTTCATATTCTTCTGTCCCAGCCATATCATTAGACCCGCATCTATTCAGATGCGGCGGGGGCGGTCAAAAATCAGAACTGTTGGAGGTACATAGCATGAAGAAAAGACGATTTACCGCAGCTGCGGTAGCCGCTACATGCCTGCTCACACTCACACTCGCAGGCTGTGGGGGAACGAACGATGTAAAGAGCGCGAGTGAACCGCTTTCTGCATCACAGGCTTTCAGTCAAGAAAGCGTATGGGTGCAGTACGACGATAATGACGCAATAGAAAAAGACGGCGACATCGAACGCATTCTTGTCTTTGACGGAAACGGGAACGTCACTGCCTACCTATGTAACAGCGCGACGTTCGCAGACGTGAACGGTCTGTCTGACGATGAAATCATCGAACTGGCAAAGGAGCAGGACAAGGAAGTATTCGACACCAGACGTCAGAACGCCATCGACAGCAACGCAAAGGCTATTGAGGTAGTTCAAAGTATCTATGATACTCTGAAAGAGGACTACGACAACGGCACGTACGCGACCGCGCTTGGCGGGACTGCGCTATCAGACCTGCCCGCCGGGGAAGCCGAAGGTGTGGATGTCGAATGGCTGGCGTCTACGTACAGCTATGCACTCTCCGATATGGAGTCAATACTGAGCAACGCGAAGGAGGGACAAGCCGCAGCTGAGGCGGCTACGTATCAGGAGCCACAGGCTCAGCCGTACACGCTTCACATTGAGACCGACGGTACAGGAAACAGCACGCAGAGCGAAACGATATCATTCGATGCGCCCTCATACTCCTTCGCCACAGTAGAGGTGAACGATGAGGAACAAGACCCTTACGACGTATTGACATGGGGTATAGATGGAAGCTCTTCCCTTGCCGGGGACTCAATTACCAACGAAAGCATCCAGCTGTCTCCTGTTGAAAATCAGACCGTCTACGACATGACGTTCGGAGGATTCGGCGGGCTTGCCACAATAGTCAACGATGACCATGCGGGCTTCACGTTTGACGCCCCCGACACAGAAGGAATAGAGGTGGACTAAATGGAGAAGGCAACTGACTGGATTAAATCTCACAAACCGCATACAGCGGCAATCGCTATCGCTATCATCGCAGTCGTTGCCGTAGTAATTGCAGCAGCGACAGGCGCGTTTTCCACAGCAGACAAGCAGAACAGCACAGCAAAGGCGGAGACCGCCGACCTCGTCCTCAACGTGACCGCCGACACCGGCTGGGATGCGAACTCCACTCCGGCAATCGCCCATATCACGAGCGATGAGGTGGACTTCTACCACGCGGTTTCGCCGGACGCCGAAGGCAATAAGGGCACATCGACCGTCACCCTCGAAGAGGGAGACTACACGGTCGACTTCATCAGCCCGGTCAACTCGGACGGTTCCGCTTACGAGCTGTTCGACACGGGCGAGGCGCAGACCGTGACGGTCGATGCCGACGCGACGGACACGCTGAGCGTGACCTGCGAGATGACGCGAATCCCGGCCGACAAGGTGACTGACGAAATGCTCAAGGGCATCGTTGACCAGACCAAGGACGCCGTGGAGAACGGCGACGAGACCTTGAAGGGCGACGCCGGCAAGGACATTCTCGACAAGCTGGAGGGCAACGTGGCCAACAACCCGAACGCCTCTGACGAGACAAAGCAGGAGGCTACCGACGCCGACAAGGAGGTCGACGTGAACGGTCAGCCGGAGGCTACGACGCCTTCAGGCAATAACGGCAACGCGAGCGACAAGGGCAACGCCAACAGCAACGGCAACAGCGGTTCCAACGCAGAGAACTCCGGTTCCAACGGCAACGGTTCCAGCACTTCCGGCGGGTCTTCGAGCGGTTCTTCGAGCCAGCCTTCCGCACCGGCGCACAGCCACAGCTGGAAGGACCACACCGCGACCAAGCAGGTCTGGGTTTCGAACATTGTGACTGTTCCTGACTACGAGACCCAGCAGGTCTTCAGCCACTACCTGTATGTGTTCTCCGCCGACGGATACTCCACAACGGATATCAACGCCGTAAAGGCTCATTCCGTTGAGCTTGCAAAGCAGGGACTTTCCACCAACTACAGCAACGTGCCTCAGTACACTGAGCAGACCGTTCAGGTTGGTTCCCACACGGAAGACCACGGCCACTACGAGACGCAGACTTACGTGGACTACCAGTATTGCGACTGCGGAGCGACCCGCTAACACATACCGTCGCGATACAGACGCCATCCGAGCAATCGGGTGGCGTCTTTTTTTATCACAGGCGCCGCTCTCTCGCATAAAAGGAGGCATCATCCACTCCGTACACAGCAGGAGGGCTGAGTTTTTGAGAATTTTAGGGCAAAAATGAGAGTGAAAAGCCGTTTTTGAGAACGTTCTGAGACCACGTTTGCTCACAGTATCCCACAGTAAGCCATACTAAGGGCAAAAACGGGCTAAATTCTCAAAAACTCATTTTTTTTGGAACTTTTATATATATAGGCAAAGGACGTTGAAAGGCTCTATAGGAACTTTCTTCCAAATTTTTTGAGTTTTTGAGAATTTTTAAGAAAAAATAAAAGAAAAACCCTGGTTTACGAACGTTTTTGCCTCCCGGAGCGCCCGTTTTCACTCTCAAAAACTCTCCGAAATTCTCAAAAACAGGCCTAAAATTCTCAAAAAGTGGCCGAAATTCTCATTTTTGCATTGCCCGTCTACGGTGTACGGCGTGGTTGTGGTTCATATTTTGCACGTCGGGGCAAAAAAAGAGCGCCACCCATGGAGGGTGGCGCGTCTCTGTCTCGTATTCTGTTTACGCGTCGGGCGTATCCTCGTCCTCGGTCTCACCGTCAATCACAAGGTCGCCGTCGTTCTCAACGGTCACCTCCGGCAGTCCGACGATGGACATGAGCACGGACGCGACAGTGGCCGCCGCAGCGACGCCGAGTGCCATGACCCAGTCAATCTCTCCGATGGCAACGCCGGTCACGCCGACGAAACCGAGCAGAGCCTCCGCGAACGTCTTAGCCGCGCGGATGCCTGCTGCCTTTGCCCAGTTAATCCAATACTTCTTGCTCATCATGATTATCTCTCCTTCACGTAAAGAGGGGCGCTGCGTGCGCCCCGTTTTAGATGTCGTTGTGCTGCGTTTCGCCGAAATGGCGCTCGCAGCGCTTCTCAAGAACCGTGATACGGCGCTCCTGTTCGTCAACCTTCGCCTCAAGGCGCGTGATTTGCGTGCCGTGCTGCTCCAGCTTGTTGTCAATCATCTTGACCATGGAACGCGTCTCGTTCACGGATTCCCCGATGTTGCCCAGTTTGTCGCTGATTCTCTGCTGCCGCTCAGCATCCTTGCGCAGCATGTCGACGTTCGCCTTGCTGCTGCGACGCGCGCCTGCCACCGCAACGATAGCCGCTACAAGCAGGGAGCAGATGGCGATAAACTGGTCAAGGTTGATGGGAAGAACCATATACCGTCACCGCTCCTTTCCCCCTGCTAAAGCAGAGCGTTGACACGAGCCTGTACGGTCTCGTAGTCGTAGCCCGCGGCTTCCAGCTTCTGCTTGCGGGCGTTGCCGTTGCCCCACTCGCCGCGGATGACCTCGCGGGCAACCTCGTCGATGGACTTCTTGCCGCCCTGGTTTACGATTGCCTGAACCTCGTTGTACCGAGACCCGAGCACCGTCTTGCGGGTGTCTCCGTTGCCGTACTTCCCGGCAAGAACCTCCTGTGCCAGCGTCTGCGCCGACGCCGTGGAGATGTGGTTGATGAAATCCTGCACCTCGTCATAGCGGGAGCCGAGCGCCTGCTTGCGAGCGGTGCCGTTGCCGTACTTGCCCTGCATCACGACGACAGCGAGAGACAAAACTGAACCGCTTGGGGTCGTCGTAGACCCGCCGGAACCGCCAGACGCCGGGGAACCTCCGGCGTACTTATCCCACGCGGCTGCGTCACCGTAGAACACGTCGCCGTCGAGATTGCCGGAATAACCGCTGATGCGCACCGACGAGGAGAACTGCCAAGCGCATACCAGGCCGTTATTGACCTTGTACGCGCAGTCGTTGTTCAAGCCGTAGTTGATGTCGGTGATGCCGTTGCTCGGGTAGCCTGCCACCCAGCGGCCGCAGTTGGTGTTCACGGTTCCCTGGTTGAAGCGCCAAGCGTTGCCATACACCCACGGCCACACGCCGGTCAGCTCGTGATAGCGCTCCACGAACTTGTTGACCCACGCAATGCTCTGACCGTCCTCCCAGTCAAGAACCGGGATGCCCTTGCCCTCGTAGCCCGTTGTGTTCTTGCGGAAGAACTCCGCCTCAGCCGCCGCGTCGTTGTTGCGCGCGAAGTGGTAGAACCCGAAGCGGATGCCGTTGCTGATGCACTGCTGCACGAACCCGTCGCAGCTCTTGTCGACGAACCCGACGCCCTCGGTAGCCTTGACGATGACCGCGCCCAGCCCGCCGTTCTTGACGACGGACGCGACGTTGAGCCCCGCCTGCCAGTTGGAAATATCAATAAACTTCATGCTCATAGTGTCCTCATCCTTTCCGCCGCTCTCCTGCGGCTCGTTATCTTCTCCGGCCTTGTACTCCGGCGTTATGAACCCGCGAATATATCGACCGTCCACGTCCAGGCTGCGACGCCCGACTTTCTCGGACATGTTGCCCTCGATGACCGTGATGACGCCGTCGGATACGCTCTCGACGATGCCCACGTGGTCGGGGTTCGCCGTGTTGTCGCCGTTTCCGCTGTCGTCCCAGTCGTACAGGATGATGTCGGCCGGGGACGGCACGTAGCCGTCGTTCTCCTGCCAGATGCCCATGTTCTGCGCAATCTGAATCATGCGCGGACACGAGACCTCCAGCGGGACGTTGTCCGTGTTGCCGGTCGCAATCGCCACAGCGGAGACGAATCCCGCGCACCATTCGTCCGTGTACTTCAGCTCATATCCCCTCGCGAGGGGCGTGTGGCTGTTGTACGTGTCGATGATGCTCTTGAACGAGCCGTCCGCCTCGGTGCGACCGACCCACGCCTGCGCCTGCTCAATCATTGAAGCCCTTGTGTTCAAACGCATCTCCTCCTCTGATAGAAAAAGCACGCGCCACTCCTGCGGGACGTACTCGCCCGCAATGACTGACGGTGCAACTGACAAGGCGGCGCGGATGTACTGCATCCACACCGCCTCGGTGTTCGTGTATATGAAGCAACCGACGAGACATAGAGCCGCGACGGCCGCCGCGACTCTTCGCCTCACCGATAATCGCTCCCTTCTGCTACAGCGCAGGCGCTACATGCCCGATAACCTTCACGGTCACCGTGTCGCCCTTCGCCACGGTCGCGCCGTCGTCCAGTCCTGCCGGTACGAGCACCGCCTTCTTCTCCGGCACGTCTGGCGTAGGAATGACGAACGGCTGGTCGTACACCTCCTTGAACGCACAGCCAAGAGTCCCGCCCTTGTAGACGTAGATGCTGTCCAGCGTCATACCGTTCAACGGCTTTAGCGCCTCGCTGACGATAATCGGCGCGAACGTACAGAACTTGCGGATGGAATAGGGGTACGTACCATCGGTGCCGTTGTAGTTGACGCCGTAGGCCACGGGGTTACCCGTACCCATGTCCACCTCAGCGGTGAACTCCAGCGATACCTTGCCCGTGTCTGGCTCCAGCTCTCCGGTGACGTTGATGCTCTCCGTGTTGATGTTTATCCATGCGGTATCCGTGCCGTTATTAGCAAGTCCGAATGTCGCAGTCTGGAACAGGTTATACAGGTCAGTTCCCTTCAGTGCGAGCGGGGTCGCTGCGCCGCCGCTTGCTCCGTCCATGACGTTGAACTCATGCGCACCCTCCGCGTCCGTGATGGTTACCTTGTGCCCGCCTTCGATGCTCTCGACAGATACAGTCGGGGAGAAGCCGTCGGCTCCATCCTCACCAGGGTCGCCCTTTGCACCAGGGGCACCGTCCTCGCCGGGGTCACCCTTCGCGCCAGGGGCTCCATCCGTACCGTTCATGACATCGAACTCGTGGGCTCCGCTTGCATCCGTGATGGTCACGTGAGTGCCGCCATCGATTGCCGAGGTCGCCACAGTCGGCGAAACACCGTCCTGGCCATCAGCGCCGGGGGCTCCGTCCTTACCGTCAGCACCAGGCTCTCCGGGGTCTCCCTTCTCACCAGGAGCACCGTCCTGACCGTCGTACACCGTGAAGGCATGCTTCCCCGTGGCGTCTGTGATAGTCACGGTATGCGAGCCCTCTCCATCAGCGACCTGTACGGTCGGGGAGAAGCCATCGGCACCATCCTCTCCGGGGTCGCCCTTTTCACCTGGAGCGCCATCCTGACCATCAGCGCCAGTGGCTCCAGGAGCACCGTCGGCTCCATCAGCGCCGTTCATGACATCGAACTCGTGGGCTCCGCTTGCGTCCGTGATGACAACATGCGTACCGCCCTCGATGCTTGACGTTGCAACAGTCGGCGAAACGCCGTCCTCGCCATCCTCACCAGGCTCTCCGGGGTCTCCCTTCTCACCCGGAGCACCATCCTGGCCGTCAGCACCCGGGGCTCCGTCCTCACCGCGCGAAGGCTTTCCCGTGTCCTCGCCGTTGATGTACCAGTTGCCGTTCTCTCCGATGGTAGGCGTTGCAGCCTCGCCACCGTCCTGACCGTTCATGACGTCGAAAGAATGAGAGCCCTCTGCGTCCGTGATGGTCACGCGCGTACCGCCGGAAATGGTCTCGGTGGTTACGGTCGGGCTCACGCCGTCCTTGCCATCGGCACCATCCGCGCCAGGAGCACCTGGGGCTCCGTCCTGACCGTCTTCTCCGGGCTCTCCGGGGTCACCCTTTTCACCTGGAGCGCCGTCTGCGCCGTCGTTCACCGTGAACGAATGGTCTCCGTCCTTGTCTGTGATTGTCACGACATGAGAGCCGTCTCCGTCCGCAATCTGTACGGTCGGGGAGAAACCGTCGGCTCCGTCGTTTCCGGGGTCTCCCTTCTCACCAGGCGCACCGTCAGCACCAGGGGCACCGGGCTCGCCCTTCTCGCCGGGAGCACCGTCCTGTCCATCCTCGCCCTTCAGCGGCGTGGTGGTGTACTCCGTGCCGTCGCTCATGTGGAACGTGATTGACGTGTCCTCGTTCTCCTCGATGGAGACGATGCCAGTTCCGACCTTCTCCAGCGCATCGAGCAGCTGCTTCATGTAGTCGTAGCCGGGCTCCGGCGTATCCCCCGAAACGCCGATGGAATCGTTGGTGTACGTGGTGAAGAGCACCGACTTCACAAGCACGTCGTCGATGTAGTAGTCAACCTCTGCGCGACCGCGCCCGGCGATTGCCGTGTCGGTCTCAGTCGGCTGCCACGTCAGACCGTCGCTTTCGTCAACGGACGCGGCGGGGTAGGGCTCGTCCTCGCCCGGGCGCTTGACAAGCACCACGACCTTGCCGCCGTCGCCGTAGTCGTTCTTGATTTCTGCGATGATGTCAGAGAAGTCAACGGTACGAGCAAGGTTCTCGCCCTTGCGACCGATGGGAATGTCGCGGCCGATAATCGGCCTCACATGTGTACGAATCATATATGAATCACTCCTTGTTAAAGCTGTGTCTCGAAGTCAAAGTAGCCCGCCCACGGGTCGCTGTAATCCGCCCAGCCGTCCCCGTAGCACTTGACCGCATACGATGTGTCGGACTGTGACAGAGCGCCTATGAAAGCGCCGTCGGTCACGTTAGGCAGCTGCCTCGACTCGATGTTGATTTGGTACTGTGACGCGTCCGCGCCAGTCAGCCCGCGCGTGAACGTCAGCGTGTGCGTTCCGGCTATGTGACGACCGATGCCCGATATAAGAGGCGTGGGCACTGCCGCGTTCTCGTTCCCGGGTATCGTGAACTCGTCCGGCGTCATGATGTACGCCAGATAATCGTCCTGGTTGAACGCGCCGGTCATGGTGGAGATGAGCAGCCGCCACCGAGCCGTCGTCGCGTACCCGTCCTCGTCTTCATCCACGTCGACGAACATAAGCCGGACAGTGAACGCAGGGTCTTGCGCAAACACAGCGAAGCTGAACCACTCGTACTGCATGGCGGCGCGTATCTGTGCCGCGTCCGCCTCGTCCCTTACTGTCACGTTCACGTTCGCCGTCGCGTAGTCAGCGACGTCATACAGGCCGTTCTTCGTTATCACCTTTGTTCCGATAGGCTCCTTCTGTGCGTCGGGCGTGCGCCAGCCGCGAAGTGCTCTGCCGACCTCAACGCCCTTGAAGAAAGTGTTGCTGTCCATACCGTCACACCCCCAGCATTACGCGTTTCTTGATGAGCATGTCGAACACCAGGTACATGGTGCGCGAGCGCCAGCCATCACCTATGAGGGACATTTTGTAGAGCTTGTCCGCGTTGATGCCGAACCCGACGTCTCCGTAAATCGGGTCGCTGCTCTCCTCGATTAGGATGCCGCAGTCGGTCATGTCGTCGTTCACCGTGTACGTGTACTCGCCGTAATACTCGCCAGCCAGGGACGGGATAAGCAGTTGCGTCTTGCCGCTGTCTTCGGATGAAAGCAGCGTGTTGTACGGTGGCATAAGCCATCCCATGAACTCGTTATCCTCCTGCGGGATGTAGTACGACATAAATCTGAGGATGAACCCCCAGTCGACGTATGTGTCGGTGATTTCCTCAACGCCCAGATACACGAATATCGTGATGCCTATGTTGATGTTCGGAACCCCGATGATGGAACCCGCCAGGATTTCTCCGGTCGTGAACTGCTTGTGCGGCACCTGCACGTTCGCCTGCTCGTAGTTGGTCACGTCGTAGGTACCGTTCTCCGTGATGTCGATAGTGCCCTCGACGCGGATAGGCTCGCCGTTGGCTCCGATATGCCGCCCATGGAGGGCACGGCCTGCGATAACGCCAGCCAGAAAGTCGTTCTTGTTGTATGCCATACCAACCGCTCCCTCCTTTACCAGATGATGTCCATGGTGTGCCCGTCGGAGCATGTCAGCTTGACCGGGCGACCGCTGCCGTCGAAGTCCACGTCGTACGTGATGGTCGGGTCGGCGCTGTTCTCAAGCGTCTCCGTGAACGAGCCGCTGTCAAAGCTCGTGAAGTCCAGCTTCACCGTGCGCTTGCTCGACATTGACGCCACGCTCGACTTGAAATCCTCAAGGTCGGCGCTCACGCCCTTCACATCCGTGTCAACGCGGGCGATTTCCTGTTCCACCTGCTTCAGTTCGTGATTGCCCTTGTATCCCGTATACACGTACGGGAACTCATGATTCAGCTCCTCGTCGTCGGGTGCCGATAGGGTCGCATCGCACATCTTGTCGAATGTACGGTCGAGCTTCGCCACGATGGACTTCCACCCGTTGATTTGCACCGTGTCGCCAAGCTCCACGGCAGGTTCAAGAAGCGCCTCGGAGGCGGTGAACGGTCGATACACCCACCCGTTCACCTTCGCGAGCACGCTGTCAGCTATGGCCTGCGTACCCCATGGGCACTCGCCCTCTATGGTCAATCCCGTGTCGTCTCCTGCGGTGTACTCCGTGACACCGTCAACGCCCGTGATGCCTGTGATGCGCACGCGCGTGAACGAAGCAGAGTCAACGCCGCGCGACAGCGAGCCGACGTTCAGACCCAAGTCCTGTGCGACCGTCGCGGACTGGTTGAGTTCGGGGCACGCGAGGTTCCCGTAGTCGTCGATGATGAAATTCCCGCCCAGTGCCACGGCAATCTGCCGCAGAATGTCGCGCGCCGTTGAGTTGCCCGGGTAGGAAATCCTCCATGTGGCGGGAATGCGCTGGATGATGCCCATGATGCCCGTCGCGTCGATGTCTCCGGCGATATTCTGGAACACGGTACGCACGCTCATCGGCCACGACGCTGCGCTGTCCTGGTCAAGATGCTTGTCCAGGTACACGTACTCGGTCTTGAGCATGGTGTCGAAGCAATGAATCTTCAGCACGTCTCCCGTCTCGTCGTACGTGCGCGAGTCGATGAAGAACGTGCCCATCGGAATCCATGTGCTCCAAGTGGTTGTCCCGGTGTCCTCGTCCGTCGCTGCGATACGTGTCTCCACAACGCATTTCGCTGATGTCGGAATCGTGTTGTCTCCCGGAAGGAACTCCAGCTCCATCTCGCGGGAGACTGCAGACCCGATGCCGGGGCTGCCCGTGTCGAACAGCTGTCCCGGCGTCTTCAGGCTGACGATGGACTCCATGCCGTACACCGCATCCGCGATGGTCACACGGTGCTCAGACCAGTGGTGAGGGTCTGCGAAGATTTCAGAATAGCTTCCCTGGATGTCTTTCATTCGCCTACGCCTCCCTCAGTTCAATCTCACCGCCCTTGTAGCGGCGCTTCCCGTCCACGCTCTTCAGCGCGAACGTCTGCTCGATGTTCGACGTCACGCGCATGGTCTTGGTGGTCGTCGCGCCGTTACTGTTCGGGTCTGTATAGATAACCGTGACGGAGAGCTGGTTCAGCGCCCCGTAAAGAGCCGTCGCCTGCGCCTCCGTCATCGGCAGAAACGAAACGCTCAGGACGTCGCGGAGCTTGCCCGGGTACGGGTGCTCCACGTCGTCCAGCGTCGTGATAATCTTTTTATAGGTGACCTCCTTGGTCACCTTGTAAGTCGAAACACTGGCGGACATGTCCACGCCAGCGATTGAAAGCGTCAAATCAGACATGGACTACACCCCCAATGCTCGGCTGATTTGCCGGTTGTAGTTGTACGCGGTCTCTCCAATGACTCGGCCATCGAGTACGCTCTGGACGATGATGGTCATAGGCGTACCGTCGCCGCCGTCGCGGTTCGTTGCGGAGATTGCGTTATGCAAGCCGCCCGCCGCGCTGTCGCCGTAGCTGACGTCTTCCGTGCCGAAGCCTCCGGCCACCTTGTCGCTCACTGCCTCGATGGAGCCGACAGGCTCGGAGGCGTTCTCGTCAATGCCCTCGGATAGTCCCTGCATGAGGAACTGACCGTACTGCCTGAACACGCGGGACGGTGAATGGATGCCGAAGATGTCGCAGAACGTGCTGATGATGCCGTTGCCGAAATCGAGAATCGCTTTCGCCGCGTCAGCCGCGTTTCCTACGAAGCCGTCGATGAATCCACGTACCAAGTTCGCGCCAGCCTCAAGCAGCCACGTGCCAGCGCCAGCGAAGGCGTTCACGATGGTCTCTACCAGCATGGTCGACGCCTCGACGAACATAGGAACGCCATACTCGATGATGCCGCTGACGGCGAAAGCCAAAAGCGTCAATATCGCGTTAAGCAGCCCCTCAAGTACGCCAGGCTCAGAGAGGATTTCCCACAGACCCTGGAGCAGCTGCATCAGCCCCTCCGCTACGAGGTCGATGTTGTCCACAAACGCCTGAGCGAGCGCAAGGAGCAGCGTCACGATGGCCTGGATGAGACCCGGTGCCATCGTGTTAATCATCGAGATGAGCTGTTCGAGAATCTGCGGCGCGTTGTTCACGAAGAACTCGCTCAGGTTGGTCAGCACACGCTCCGCCACCGGGGCGATGTTCGTCACGACCGCCTCGATGGACGACATGAGCTGGTCTGCCAGTGCGCCGACGTCTGCGTCAGGGTTAGCAAGCCCGGTCAGGAAGTTCTGCCACGATGCCTTCATCATCGCAACGGAGCCTTGAATCGTGGTCGCCGCCTCTTTCGAGGAGGTGCCGGTCATCTGCATGTTCACCTGTACCTGGTGAATCGCCGTGATGATGTCCGCGAACGTGACGCCCTCCAGGCTCTCGTCCACTGTACGGCCAAGAGTGCCCGCGTCGTTGATAAGGCGCGCCATCTCGCTCGCCGTACCGCCGTAGCCGAGCTTCAGGTTGTCAAGCATCTCATAGTTCTGCTTGGCGAAGCCCTTGTACGCGTTCTGTACGTCCTCGGCGCTCGTGCCCATCATGTTCCAGTTGTCAGCCATGTCCGAGATGGCAAGGTTCGCCATCTCAGCCGCTGCGGCGGTGTCTCCGCCCAGCGCCTGTACAAGGGACGCACTGAAAGAGGTGGTCAGGTTCAGATAGTCGTTCGCCGACATCTGAGCCGTCTGGAAGGCATTGGCGGCGTAGCCCTGCACGATTGCCGCGCTATCGCCGAAAATCTTCTCGATACCGCCAGACAGCTGCTCATATTCGCCGTAGGCTTGTATCGCCTTGGTGGTGAGGGTCACGACAGCAGCGCCAGCCGCCGCGAAACCGGCAGCAGCGACCTTTCCTGCGGCCGCGGCCTTGCTTCCGAATTTCGAGGCAATGCCGTCTCCGGCTCTTGACGCCTTGCTTTCGGCGTCACTAAGTCCACGCTCATATTCCTTCGTGTCAAGCGTTAGCTTGGCGTAAAGGTCAAACAAATCCATGCGCTACGTCACCCCCTTCACCTTCAGACCGGCGCGCTTGATGATGTCTGCCGCAATCTCGTCGCCTGTACGCGTGTCAACCTTCGGCGGGTTGATGACGTCGTAGTACCGCTGCTTGGTGTACGCGCCGCCTCCGAATCGAGCGGTGTTCTCCGAGATGATGCGCAGCGTGTCCGAGACGTACACGCGGTACGTCTCCGCATGCAGGTCTTCGAGCATGCGGGCTTTGGCGTATTCGAGGAAATGCTTCAGGCTGTTTCCGCGAAAGTCGTTTAGATAGCAGAAGCAGCGGCAGCTCCCTGCGCCGAACTCGTAGCTGTTGCTCCCTCCGCAGACATAAAAAAATCAGCGAACATCGGGTCGCTGATAAGGTCAGCCAAGTCAGTGATGAGCTTGCCGAGAGTCAGGTCTGCCGCGTACTCATCAGCCGGTACAAGGTTGATGGCCGCAAGGATGGCGACGAGGTCGTCCTTGTGGTCGCGCATCAGAGGGGGAAGACCCGCAGCGAGACGCTTCATCGCGACGGCACGTATGTCCGTGCCCTCTGGAACCGTCTGCTTCTTGAACAGCGCCATGGCCTTCTTGTCAGATGCGATATTGGTGATGGGTACGATGCAGTCGGCAATGACATCGAACACATCGGCACCCTTGATTTCAGAAAGTTTCATATCTACTACCTCCACTGTGTACGTGCTAAACAAATAAGGGCAACGGCCTCGCAGCCGTTACCCTTCGTCGTTGTCATGTTTATCGGGCAGCTCGACAGCCGCCGCGTCATCATCCACGGTCTCGTCCGTGGGTGCACTTCATGCGGCCGGAGACTCCTCCGTGCCCTTCTTGATGTAAATCTCGAAAGGCACCGTGGACTGGTCTTCGATGCTGTAGTGTCCGGTGAACTCGAAGCTCAGCGTGCCCTTGTTCTTGTCCGCCGTCTGCAGCTTGAAGCCGCCGGTGGAAAGGGCGTTGAGCATGTGGATGGCAACGAAGCCGCCGTTGGTGTCGCCGTTCTTGCTCGAATAGTCGCCGACGAGCCAGATGTCCTTGAAGTCCGTGTCGAGTACGTCGTTGCGCGGCGTAATCTTGTCAGCCGTGCCGTCCTTCGCGGTGTCGGCAGCGCCGACCATCATCTTCGCGGAGGTAGCCGTCACGGTGACGAAGCTGCCCGACATCTTGACCTCCCACGAGTCGAGCTTCTTCAGCTCCTTCGTGTTCTTCGGACAGTTGTCAATATCCTCGCCGAAGTCGGTGTACGTCGGCGTTGCCTCGAACGAGATGCCGCCGCTCGTAGCTGCGAGAATGTCACCAATCTCACCCGAAGACGGCGTAAAGGTGGTAGAAAGTACACCGGCGTTCAGCTGAATCTCGTCGAACGCGGTGTCGGGAATCTTAGTAAACTTCATTCGTTGGTCACTCCTTTAATCAATAGTCAGAAACTCGGCGGACACGTTGATGTACCGCCTCTTGATGCTCAGGTCGTCGTATGGTGCAGCCTGACACCACGGAGAGCCGCGCTTCAGCCAGATGGCTCCGTCGTCGCAGCTGATGACGTGCCCGCCCCGGCCGATTGCATCGGACAGCTTGCGCGCCATGGCGTTAATCTCCGCCTCGGAGTCGGTGCGAGCGTAGATGTTCACCGTGATTGCCTGGTTCTCGTCACCGAATGACCCCTCGTTCCACGCATAGGTCAGGTACGGCGCCTTCGCGTCGTCTGGTACGGCGGACTGTGGGTATGAGCGCATGACGCTGTTGAAAAAGTCGTTGATTGCTTTTGCCTTTGTCGTCATTACGTCTCACCCCATTCCACCGCTGTGACCTGTTTGAACTGGAACGTCGCGCAGTCGGGCGTCGCCGTGTCCTCCTGGTCGCTCACGACCTGGAACAGCTTGCCGTCGGACTTGCGCATGAACACGCTGTGATACGGCAGGCTCATGGCCTTGTCGAACGTAACCGTGTACGTGCAGGCAGCCTGCTCTCTGTCGGCGATGACGCTGTCCGCGTCTTTGTCCTTCACGATGGCTGGCTCGAACGTCTCGCCGTCCGTCCAGTCCGTGATGTATCCGCCCTCGCCGTCGGGCGTCTGTGCCTTTACCCGCACAACGCAAGGCGTGCGGAAGAAATCAATCAAGCTCATATCTTCCTCCACTCGTTCAGTTGCGAGCGGAACACCTTCTTCCAGGACAGCGGAGCACCGTCTGCGTCCGTGTTGCGCGTGTAGCTGTAACCGCCGAAGCTCTCTGACTTGTAAGGAGACGGCTTGGCTTCCGCCCGGTTTTCGTAGTCCTCAATCTCAGCGACCAGCCGGGAAAGAGCGGGCGGTACGTTGAGCGCCCAAATCGTGCCGGTGAACGTCTCATCGGTCAGCGTCTCCGCAGCGTATGCGAACACGCCGTCGTTGAATGTGGAGCCGCAGATGCGGAAGAACTGACCGTCCTTCAGGAAATCGGACAAGTCGATGCTTCCGTCCTCGATTGTGAACGTCCCCTCGTGTACACCGTCAGGAGCCACAAACCAGTTATGGAGATGGCTCAGTACAGAACCCATCATTTGCATGTGCTTGTCCTCCTTCCTTCGTTACTCGGTGGCCTTGGTATCCGCGGCCTCGGCGTCTGACTTGGCTGCGGGCTTGCGTGCGGCAGGCTTGCGCGCCGTCTTCTTGGCGGGCGTGGCCTCCACAACAGTGAAGCGGGCGTCGTTGAGCATCATTGCCTCGACGGCCTCGCTATGCGGGGCGTAGACCGTCCCGTGTGCGTTCTTGAACTTCTTCAACGTTCAAACCTCCTCCTATAAAGAAAGCCACCCCGACGGGATGGCTTGGTGTGTACTGATATGAAAAGCAAGGGCGGGACGGTTGCCCGCCCTTGCCGTCGGCTACTCCTCGGCGTCCTTCAGCGTGAAGATAAGGTCTTCAGCAACGGCCTTCGTACCGTAGTGGTAGAACACGCCGAACGAGTAGGCTTCGGACAGCGGAATCTTCTCCGCGTCTGCGATGTGCGGAAGAACCGGCTGGGCAACAGCGCCCTCAGCCATAGCGATGGCCTTATAGCCGTCAGGCAGATACACGGAGCTGTACACCTTCACACCGTGGTAGGTGTCAACCGCCTCAGCCTTGGTCTCACGGTTCGCGCCATCAAGGTACGTGCGGATAGAGCCGTAGAATGACGGATTGCACACGACGTGAATCATGTCGCGCTCCACGCCGTCAACAAAATCGTTCTTAACAGTCTCGACAGACTGGATAAGCTCCTCAAGAATGTACTGAGCCTGCGAGGCCGTCGGAGTGACCGCCGTTCCTGCAGCCGCCGCGGTGGCAAAGAAAGCGCGCTCCAGCTTGCGAGCCATAGTGCCCCCAGAGGCAGCCGCGCGGCGCTCGATAAAGTTGTCGATGCCATACAGGCTGACATCCTTCTGCTCGACCTCCTCGATAATCTCCTCATCCTGGTCGATAGGAATAGTTACGGGCTTAGCCTTGACCGCCGCACCCTTGCCTCCGGAGCGAGCCGTCCCATACGGATTAGACGCGGCGTTCGCGAAGCGCTTCGCCTCAACGGAACCAGAGGTCGGACTACCGGACAGGTCGGTGTTCTTCATGTGCGAAGAAATCAGCCTCTTCTGAAGGTTCTCAATAACCTTGCCATACTGCTCAGCAAGGAAGTCCTTGCCCGAATCAGTGAGCAGGACATTAAGTGCGTTAATACGTGCCATAGTTGAATCATCCTTTCATGTGTTCGTGTGAATCGTCGCGGCGTGCTCGCCGCATTAGTTAAATGAGCGTCGGGATGCTGATAGGCTCCGAAGCGCCACCCGCGCCACCATCCGGCGGCGTTGCCGTGTCTGCGCCCTTCGTGCCGGTCGTAACGACCAGGGAAGAGAGGTCGCCTGCGATGGCATCGTCAAGGCTCTTCGTGTCCTTGATTTTGCCGTCTGCAAGCTCCAGCGCGTCAACGTCTGCGCCGATGTAGCGCATTGCGAGCGTCATGGACTTGTCAGCGATGCCCTTCTCGCGGAAGTACGCCTTGACAGCCGATTCCTTGGCCGCGTGCGTCTCCTTCGCTGCGATGTCTGCCTTGTACTCCTCGAAAGCCTGATGCTCCGCCTCGTACTTGGCCTTGAACCCACCGTCCTTCGTGTCGTTCAGTGCTGCGTTCGCGTCGTCAAGCTGCGACTGTACGCCGGGCAGCTTCTCCGCGTCCGCCTTGTATCCGTCCCTCTCTGCCTTGAGGGCGTCTACCGTCTCGGTATGAGCTGAGATGATTTCGTCAACCTTCTCGTCCTCGATGCCAAGAGCCTTCAAAAATTTCCTAGTCAGTGCCATGTCTATCATCCTTTCCTTTGGCGCTCGTGCTTCAGCGCCCAGATTTGCATGTGTCTATATGAAAAGCGGCATGCGCCGCGTTTCACCGTGTTCAGTTGCCGTATCAGCCCTTCAGCTCGCTGCGAATTATTCGCGTGTACGTGCTCTGATGGTCTGCCACGGCTGGTTTTAGGAACGGCTGCGCCTTCATGCGCTTCGTTCCAAGCTCGACGTGTGGCGCATATTCGACATTCGTTCCGACATATACGGATACGCTATCGTCGCCCTCGTCGATTTCTGTTGCCACACTGTTGCGCAGCCGCCCCGTATCAACGGGGCACATGCGCTTAGCGTGCTTCTCCATCTCTCCGGCGCATCGTGTCATCGCGCTGCGGACACGTCGCTCAAGCTCTGCCTGCACCTCCGGCCTGTGGCTCGTCAATGTGAAGCCGCTCATGTCACAACACCGCCTCTCATCCGCATGTACTCGTCGAACGTCCTGTACGCAAGCACGCCATGTCCGACGGCATCATGGTTCACGCGGCGCGTGCCATCCTCGCCCTCGGGGTCTACCGTCACCATGGTGCAGCGGCAGTTGTACACCTCGGAGGCCGACCCTCTCGGGTCGCCCGGGTAGCGCAGGCCATTGGAAAACTTCTCGTTGTACGTCACCGTCTCGCCGTCAAGGCTCGCATGGCTTGAACGCGTGCGAGAGTCAACCGTGCATAGCCATTGCTTCCGAAGCTCAAGCCCTTGCTTTGCCGCCTCCTCGTAGGTCATCTGCCGCCCTGCGTTCTCGGCGCAGGTGCATGCGGTACGTGCGCTGCGTATGGACGCCGCGCGCGTCATGCCGGACACGTTGCGCAGGCGCTTCGCCATCTTGTCGATTGACTCGCCCTGCATGATGCCCGCTGTGATTTCACGGCGAATGCGCTTCTGCATCCACGCGCTCGCCTTCTTGCCGTTCTGAGCAAGTACGGGGAGGACGGGAGCCTTGCTGTGTTGCAACAGCTCGACCGTCTGCGCGTTGATTACCGTGAACGATGTATCGTAGAACGTACGCTCGATGACGTACGCTGAATAGTTGTGCGCGTGTACGAACACGTCAGCCCGTATCTGGTCGATAAGCGCCAACGCGTCGGCGTCCGTGCTCATGAGCAGGGACACAAGCTCATCGCTTACGCGGGCGAAGTCCTCGCCACGGAACACCGTGTCGGTCGCCCACTGTATCCAGTCAGCCATCGTGATGTTCCCGCGCTTCAGCTCTGCGAGCTGTTCCGCCCACTCGGCCTTGTACTGATTGAAGTACGTCGCACCGATGCTCGCAGCATCGGTCGAAGCCTTGCGGTACAGCCGGTTGATTGCCTGCTCAAGGAGCCTCAGCTGTCGAGATGTGTGCCGATGTACGGCGTCGATGTTACGTTTCGTTGCCATCTTCCGCACCTCCGTCGCCAATGAGAGCGAACTCCTCGGCGTCGCGCTCTGCCTTAATCTGCTCAACCTCCTCGACGGTCAGCCACGGCAGCTTCTTCAGCACCATGTCGTCGCCGATTTGCGGAGCAGCCATGAGCACCATCTGCGTGTATTCCAGCTGGTTGCTAATCATGTCGCGGGTGAAGCTCGGCGTGTCCTCGATGCCGACCAGCTTGAAAAGGTCTGTCAGGAACTCGTCCACGCAATACTCGTACATGTCGGCCTTCATGTTTATCGGCTCGTACGCCGCGCGAATCTCCGTGGCGGTCTTCTGCCCACCCATGAGCTTTGTCACGTCCAGCGCCTGGAAGTCGTCGTACATGTCAGCCTTCAGCTTGTCGAGATACGCGGTACGCGACTGATACGGCACCTCGACGGTGTGCGCGTCAGCCTTCACTCCGTCGTCACCGTCGACGACAGCCGCCCCGACAGTGTGCAGACGGTCGAGGAACCGCGCGAGGTCTACGTCGTCCATGCCACCGGTGTTCTGGAGAATCCAGTAAATCATCGAGGCCTGGTCGAGGTCGTTGGCAAAGCCCGACTTGATGAGGTCGTAGCTGTCGATGGCCTCGCGGATGCCCACAAGCTCGCTCTGGTGGTTCTGATTGCACCACAGCGGGATGATGGGGAACGACGGGTAGTTCTCCCCGTCGTAAATCTCCGTCCCGTCGATTTCTGACGTGGCGATGTGGAGGATATAGCTGCGCTTCTCCTTCAGTACGCTCATGGGCTTCTCATCGGTCTTGATGTAGTCCGTGTAGCCGTCAAGCTCGTACAGCGTTGCGCGCAGCGGCTTCGTCTTGGACACCTGCCAAAAGCGGATGCCCGCCATGAGTGCTCCGTTGTTCTCGTCGTACAGCGGTACGAACTCGGTGAGACGGAACACGTCCAGATGGTCAAGGTTCCAGAAGCCGAACGCCACTCCGCCGACGATGGCAGCGTGTCCGAGCTTCTGAAGCTGTCGGTCGAAACCGCGCCCCAGCTTCGCCTTGTTGTTCTGGTCGGTGAGCGTCACGCCGTTGCCGAGCAGGAACTGGTTCTGCTGGTTCACGAAACGCGGGAAGAACCCGCTCGCAATCTTGTGGTTCGCCCGGAACGGGTCTTCAACGGCCTGTCCCGATACCGTGTACAAGAGCCGCTGATAGTTGCGGATTGTCACGTTGAGACGTCGGTCGTACAGCTCTGCGTCACGAGCTACCGCGTAGGCGGCGCTTCGCTTGTGTGCGTCGATGGCAGCGAGCACGAAACTCATACGCGCCGACTCATCCGCGCCGACATCGAGCAAATCTTGATATGTCTTCATCGTATTGCGTACCCTCCTCGCTGCAATCCCTTCCGCTCAAGGAGCGGGGTGTAGTTATCCTTGGGCTTCCACGCCTTCGTCGTGTTGACGAAGTACCGCGTGGCGTCCATGGCGTGGTCGTTCTCCTTTATCGGCTTGTCCGTGCCGTTGTTGGTCTTCTCCTGCCATGAGTAAAGCCCGTATTCTTGAATCGTTCTCGTACAACAATCATTCACGAGCAAGCGGTGCTCCTGAATCATCGTTGCGGTGTGCTGGATGCCGTCCAGCACGTCGTTGTTCGCCTTGCGTACGCGGAAACGCCCACGCTTCCGTACAAGGGCGATGAAAGATGACGCCGAGGGGTCGATGATAAGCTCCCGAACCGGCAGGTCTCCCACCAGCTCGCAGAGGTCGTCGTAATACTCCTCGTCTGTCTTCTGCTGTCCGCTCTCGCGCCCGCTGTGGTAGAACTCGTCCACCTGATACCAGACGCCGTCGCACAGGCCGAACAAAAGCATGGCCGTCGGGTTCTGTATGCCGTAGTCCATGCTCACGCAGTATTTGCTATAGGGTCGAGGCACCGCCGGAACGATGCTCTCGGTGGTGAACGCCTGGTAGATAACGCCCTCGGCGAGCACCCACAGCCCCTTGATGTATCTCTGATAGAACACGCCCGAATACATGCTCTCGTATCGGGCTTTGATGCTCGCGTCCAGCGCGAGGTTGTCGTCCATGGTGAAGTGAAGTCGCAGGGCGTTCTTTTCCTTGTGCTTCTTCACCCACTCCTTGTAAAACCAGTGCTCCGGGGAGCCCGGGTTACAGTTGAACCAGTATTTCGAGCCCGGTACAGAGCAGCGGGCACATGCCTGCTCCACGAAGGAGCGTGGCATAAGCGCCACCTCGTCGAACATCACGCCCGCAAGCGTCATACCCTGGATGAGCATGTACGAAGACTCGTCACGTCCGCCGAACAGGTGGTACGAGTTCTCCCGCCCGTCTTCCGTAGAGATGATGAGGCGGTTCTCGTTGCGCTTCTCAACCAGCGCGAAGTCTCCCGGGAGCCAGTCACGCAGGGGGAGAATCACGTTACGCCGCAGGGACTCGATGGTCTTTCCGCATATCGCGAAGGCTTGATGGTCGAAGCAGGTCATGCTCCAGAGTACGAAGCCGACCGTCATGGAGACGGTCTTGCCGGAGCGGATGGAGCCATCGGCTATGATGGCATCGCGGTCTTTGTACCGCGGCTGCTGCCACCAGAGCATCGACATGAGCTGTCGGCGCGAAAACTCGCTATAAATCATCGTCCTCGTCCTCCGGCACCTCGCCGAGGTCGATTTGCGACTTCTGAATCATATCGAGCAGGTTGTTGTCCGCGCGATGCTCAACGCTTGCGTCGGACTTGGAACCGTAGCCGTATTTGCTCATCCACAGAGGCGCCAGGCGGCTGTTAATCTGCCCAGTCTCGAACTTGGCGCGCACGTCTACCTCGCACTCCGTGCGTATTTTCTCCACAATGTCAAGGTAGGCCGGGTCTTTCTCGTATGTTTCAGCGAAACCTTGGCGGGAAATTCCGATGTACGCAAGGAATCCGACCTTGGTGTACGAGATGGGCGATAGGATTTCCTTCACGCTCTTCGTTGTCGTCGTTCCGTCTGGTGTGGTGTATGTGCTCTCCACCATTTCCTGCTTCGTGTAGGAGTCGCAGTATGCCTTGTACTCCTCCCACAGCTTGGCAAGAACGGCGGGCGATTTAATCTTTCGCGAAGCACGCGGCATGGTCTGCACCTCCTCACTGTGTATAGTCGAAAAATAACTAAAGCCTGATACCTCGCCCCGTGTTGCACACGGTACGAAGCACAGGCTCCTCGTCTTCTGTGTCTTTTATCTCGGCCTTGAACTGCTCAAAGCCCCGTTGGTCTTGGTCGCGCAGCCGCTTGAGTTCCGCTTCGATAAGCTCAAGCTCTACGCGCTTCGTCCTCGCCATGCCCTCCAGCACAGCGATGCGCTCGTATCTCTCCATGTGGGCACCCCCTTAGACCGTTACGAAAACGGCCTTCTCGTTGCCGCCGTCGCCGTGAAGTTCTATGACGGGGTACGCATTGGACGCAGGGGCATAGCCCTGACGGTCTCCATATCCGCCGTACAGGAGAGCTGATGCCGTGTTCACGAACGTCTTCTCAACGCGCGCTATGGTTCCGTTCTGCGGGCACGGGCGAAAATACTCCATCTTCGCCACTGCAGGCATGTGCGTATGACAGCACACGTACACGTCAGCGTCCACGATGGTCGCGTAGTCCAGGAGACGGTTAATCTTGCCGCCGGCCTTGCGGCCTCCGCCGGAACCGTGCGTGTAGTAAAGCGTATATACGAACGGTCGTCCGCGCGATTGCGCTCCGACCTTCAGGAAATACAAGGCGGTGGTTTCCGAATACAGCCCGGTGAGCTTCAACTGGTCGCAAAAGACTCTAGTCATGTCAACGCCCGCCGCCTTGTAGATTCTGTTCTCATGGTTGCCCGGAAGCACGCCGAGAATCTTGCCCGCGTCCGCCAGGGGAGCGAACAGCTCGACGCATTTCTCAAGCTGCTCCATAGGCTGCAACTTGGCCGCGTAGGTGTCGCCGATAGACGACGCGATGGCTGAGTCCATCATGTCGCCGCCAAGGATGCAGTACGTGTCGGGGGACGCAAGGATGGCATCAAGCAGATTCTGAATCAGCTTCATGTCGCTCTGGGCATCCCCGATATGCAAATCAGCGAGAGGAACGATGCGAACGTTCTTCCCGCTGGCGCTCAAATCATGTGTAATGGCCTTCACTTTCTTCATCACCTCTCGAACAGGAGTCCTCCCATCCGCAGGCATAAATAGCAAAACCCCCGAGGCGCTGCTGATAAGATACAGCGCCGCGAGGGCTGCCGTCTCCCGGCTTACGACCTCCGGGAGACTATAGAAAAGAAAGGAGGCAATCGAAAAACACGCAACGGAGCATCGTCTCGTTGCGTGTCAATCGCTATGGAATGGTTGGTGGAAGCAATGCTTGACCCATGTTTTCAAAGAAAGGAACGTGTTCCTTAATTACATTACTTCCACTATAACTATAGTACCACAGAGGGGTGACATTGTCAAGCGTAAAATTTATATTTTATCACGTATTTCTGCCAGTGTCAATATATCCACTCATATATGAGCGGATTTCGTCAAAATATTTTTTCAGACCGTTGCGACGGCAAAAATCGCAGCCACGACCCCCGCAAAACGAGAGCCACATCATCGCCGTACACGGTTGGGGGCGTGAGTTTTTGAGAATAGGAAGGCAAAAATGAGAATTTTAGGGCAAAAATGAGAATGAAAAGACGTTTTTGAGAACGTTCTGAGACCACGTTTGCTCACAGTATCCCACAGTAAGCCATACTAAGGGCAAAAACGGGCTAAATTCTCAAAAACTCATTTTTTTTGGAACTTTTATATATATAGGCAAAGGACGTTGAAAGGCTCTATAGGAACTTTCTTCCAAATTTTTTGAGTTTTTGAGAATTTTTAAGAAAAAATAAAAGAAAAACCCTGGTTTACGAACGTTTTTGCCTCCCGGAGCGCCCGTTTTCACTCTCAAAAACTCTCCGAAATTCTCAAAAACAGGCCTAAAATTCTCAAAAAGTGGCCGAAATTCTCAAAAACTTGAAGCACATCAACCTCAAATCCACCCTCCTGCTGTGTACGGAGTGGATGATGCTGCCTTTTACGGTGTGGGCGCGGTGGATGATGCAGGGGAAAAGCCGCGGGGCGGCTTCGACGGTACGCGTGAAGAAAGGAAGGGAGCAACAATGGCATACGAAAACATCAAGACATACGCCGACCTTGCACGCACCGCCGGGGACATGGTTCTCGCGAATGAGATGGCGAAGCGCCCGCTGGAACTCGTGAGCGGTGACTGCGCACCGTGGGACGAGGTGTTCCAGTGGTATATCATCAGCGACCCATCGTTCATCATGGAGCACACGGACGAGCTTGTGTTCCACGACGAGGAGCTTGACCTGTACATACTCGGTGTGACGCACTTCGGCACAAGCTGGGATTACGTTCCCGCCCCGGACATCCGCTAAGACGCCCTCAGAGCACGAAAAAACCGCCCTCACAGCGAAACGCTGCGGGGCGGTTCTTTTTTATCCTCTGCGGATAGAGTCGAAATCGAACTCGGACTCATTCTCGGCCTTCGACAGCACCCTCTCGCTCGCTGCCAGCGTCCTGCGCGTGAGGTCTTCGTTGCGGCCAAGAACATCCTCGCGCACCTGGCGCTCGATGCGCGCCTTCTGCTCGTCCATCTGCTCCTCATACTCCGTAGGAAGCACGTTCGGCGCCCGGTGAACCCTAGACTCGCTCTTGCGCCTGCGCTTCTTGGCCTCCTCTTCGCGGCGCTTGCGCTCGCGTTCCTCGCGGACGCGTGCCATGTTGTGCTCCCACAGGCTACGCCCGTCCGGCATCTCGATGGCCTTCATCTCCTCGATTGCGCACGTCGCCTCGGTCGCCTCTTCGAGTTCCTGGCGCTTCATCTCCAGCTCCGCCTCCATGTCGTCCGCCTCGCGGAGCATGGCGCTCAGCTTCACCTTCTGGTCGTCGATGCGCTTCAGGGCTTCCTGCTCCTGTGCGTACACGCGCCACGGAATGGACTCCTTGTACTTGCCCGCATCCGGGTGGACGATGGTGTAGCCGTACTGCTCGGTCAGAATCGACTCGATGAAATCGCGCTCGCGTTCCGCCCATATCACGTGAGAGTTGCGCGTCCAGCCCTCGGAGACGCACCCCTGCTGAGCCAGCGCCCGGTTGAGGCTCGTCTGCACGCTGAGCCCGCGCTCGTACCCGTCAGCCCACGGAACGAAGTCGAGGTGCATGTGCATCGCACCGCCCTCGTCGCCGTGGAGGTACGCGCCATAGAGGCGCAGATGCGGGTTGCGCGCGTCCCACGCCGCGAGGTATGCCTTCAGCACAGCCTCGCAGATGTCGTCGGGCACCAGGTACGGCGTCACGAAGTTTCCCTTGCTGTCACGCTTGAACCTGCCCGTCTCCTCGTCAAGCTCCGGCTTGACGGAACCAACGCCTACGATGACCTCGTAGGCGAGGTTCTTGCCCTTCGTACGCGTCTTGTGGTTGACGCGTCCTCGGGAATCAGCGCGCACCTGCTCCATGTAACCATAGACCCCGCCATAGCGACGGTCGCGGCGCTTCTGCTTAGCGTCGTACTCCTCAATGGCTCGTCCGAACAATTCCTCATACACTGACTCCAACTCCATGTCGCGAAGCACCTCGTGCTTCCCGTCCATGTCGATGTGCTTTTCCCACTTGACGGTGTTCTCATCTCGACGGTTGTGCTCCGTCTTGATTTCGTCATCACCGCCCATGTGGAAACGCACCGTCGTCACTTTGCTATTCGTCATCTTTTCGTCCTCCTAACATATCGTCGTACTCCATCACGTCTTCCTTTGTCAGTCGTGATAATCCAGTAGTAGTAGTGTCAAGGGGGAACCCTCAACACTACTACCCTGGACAATGGGGATGCTCCCCCTTGACCCCCTACGAAACCTCCGCAAGAACGTCGCCACATGCCATGTCGCAAAGCTCGGCGATGGCGTTGTTCTTCAGTCGGTACGTCTGCCGCAGGCTCAAGCCCAGGGCGTCTGCAATCTGCGGCCATGTAAGCGCCGGTGTCTCCACGTAGCGCGACGTAAGGACTGCCTGCTTGCGCCAATCGGGAAGCATCCCGATGTAGCGCTCGGCTGTGTCCACGGCGGCCGTGTAGTTGGCCTGCGCCTCATCAAGCTCGATGGAGCGCTGCGCCACCATGATGAGCGGCATGTCGGGGTCACCTCCGCCGCCATCCACCTTGTCCTTGTCGTAGCGAATCGCACCGCCCGCGACGCGGGTGTAGGCGCGCTCATAACGCTCGACAGCCCTCTCCAGCTCACGGAGCGCAAACTCGGGCGCTTCGAGAATGAGGAGTGCATCTTCCTTCGTCATATCAATCCCTCCTTTTCGTGTACCGTTCGCAGCCCGCTAGTGGGCTTTTTGGTGCCCATCTGTGGGCTCTCCGTGGTCTCTGAATGACCAGAGCCCATTTGCCGCCCATCTGTGGGCTCTTGCTGGTCTCAGCGGGGGCTTTAATCAGCCCTCGCGTGACCGTTTCGCGTTCATTTGCCCATTTGCAGCCCGTTTGCGGGCTTTGCCTGGGCTTCGTAGAGACCGCTAACGGGTCTCCATGAACTCCAGCGCCTTGCGCATGGCTTCGGCGCGCTTGCTGTCGCTCTCACGGAACAACGAATCGAGGAAATCAACCCCACAGGGCTCATACGCCTCTGCGCTCTCAAGCTCCGCCCTCATGCTCGCCATGACCTCTTCCTTGAACCCGCGGTGACCAGTGGGCAGGTTCTCCGGGTCTTCCATGACCTCGTGATAGGTGCCGTAGGCGTAGCGGTCGCTGCGTGCCCCATACGTTGCGATAATCAAATCGCCGGAGCCGTACCCGGGGTTAGACCCCCGGTAAACCTCCTCCATGAAATAGCTCATCATTTCCATCTACCTCCTCTTATGCTGCGGCGTATGCACCGTCGAGACGACGGATGCCGCGAATCTTCGTCGTGATGCCCTTGAGACTGTCGATATGGTCAGCCGTTGCGGAGTTGCCCACGTTAGACAAGTCCTTGATGTCGAGTTCCTTGATAAGCGGCTCGACCGCTGCGTGGTATGCCGCGTCAACCATGAACTGACCGTCTCCGGGGTGGTACTCCCACCCGTAAGTCCCCGTGTCGAGGATGTTGCGGACTGAGTTCCTGAAGTCGCGGTACTTCACGCACCCGCGCCCTGAATCGCCGGAACCGTAGCGGCGGAGCCAGCCACGGTAGAACGAGTACAGCTCCTTCCACGAGATGGCGTCCCACGCCAGCTCGTCAAGCACCTCGCTCAGGAACTCCGCCACGTTGTCGTTGCTCAGGCGGAAGTCGTCCAGGGCGTCCTTGCAATACTGCGGAACCTCGATGCTGTAGTAGTCCGGGATGTCCTCCAGCACGTGCTTCAGCACGTACTCACGCACCTCCTTGCGCTTGAGGTAGTCCTCCTTGATGTACTTGCGCTCGCGCCCCGTGAAGCACTTGTCGAACGGAACGAAGATGATGCGGCGCAGCATGGAGTCCGTCTTGTCGCGAAACTTGGGCGCATCGTTCAGGCACTGAATCATGAACCCGCGGAACGTGTAGCTGACCGGGTCGCGGTGCTTGATGTTGATGTTCAGGGCGTCGCCCGTGATAATTGCCTTCAGGTTGGCCGTACGCTCCAGATACTCGCCGACGTTGTTCTCGTCCGTGATGATGGCGCTCGCCTTCAGAAGCGGCGTCAGCATGAACTCGCGGCCAAGTGAGTCAAGCGAGAGGGAGCAGCAGTTGCGCTTCCCGACAACGCCGCGGATAAGCTCGCACAGCGTACCCTTGCCGTTGTTCCCCTTCGTGCTGTAGAAGAACGCCGCCTGGTTCCATGCCGTGTTCGGGCGAACCGCCGCACCGATAATCTGCCACAGCAGCTTCGGGGCTTCGGGCTCGTCGGAAAGCTCCTCAAGCCACGAATCGAAGTCCCAGTCGGTGCCGTCCTCGTCGTTGTGGATGAACACGTTCTTGGCGTTCTCGTTGTAATCCGTGCCAATCTTCGATGCGAAGACCCACTCGGGGTCGAATCCCAGGAGCATCTTGGTCTCGTAGTCGAACACCCCGTTGTTCAGAGCGATAAGGTTGCGGTCGTTGCTGCGGAACTTCACGGGAGCCATCGCGCGCAGGAAAGCCTTCGTCTCGTTCACGTCGCGCTGCACGATGGTCGGGCAGGCGTCGCGGATGATGCTCTCGATGGTGTCGTTGTCCGTCGTGTAGATGCCCTCGTCGTGCCCGCTGTCGTTGTACACGGCAAGGGGGCACATGTCGGTGGAGTTGGAATCGCTCGTGCCGTAGTTCATGCGAATCACGTGGTGCTTGAACATGATGACCGACGCCAGCATGTACGGGTTGGGTGAGGCGAGCATCTTGATGTTCTGCTCGACGACAATCTGCGACAACTCTGCGAGCTTGCCGGGGTCGCCTTTTGCCTTCTCCTTCTCGGCATTGAGCATATCGCGGCGATACTTCAGCTCCTCGTTGACCTTCGCGATTTCTCCGTTCACCACACGCGTCAGGTCTGCCGCGAGCGTGTCAAGCGGCATGGCGAGGTAGGTGTCCTCGTCAGCGCGGGCATTCTCGATGTACTCCTCCGTTGCCCGCTTTATCACCGTGTCAGGTGTGTAAATCATCTCCATCATCTCGTCATTAGTCATTGTCTATTGCCTCCTTTTTTGAAAGTGCGTCGATGAAAGGCGTGTCTGAGTACAGCGCCTCGTCATCGCCAGGGTCTATGTCGTGCTCTTCAAGCAGCAGCTCGCGTTTCATGGTCAAGTCGTTGGCGAGGTTCTTAAAGGCGCGCTTGTATGTTGCAGTGGGCTTCCTAATCTCAAGCCCGAGCATGCGCAGCGCGTGGTTCAATCCGCGCAGGTAACCCTCGCAGAACACCGCGTCCACGCTGTGAATCTGTCCCTCATAGAAAGAATCTGCGACCTTTGTCATACCGTCGCTCTCACGGCAACTCGGAGCTGCCGTGCTGTTGTTGTGTGCCGTCTGCCAATCCAGACCGCTGATGTCGTAAGTGCTCATTGCTAAATCTCCTCTCGTATTGTTGTGATGTGCTTCTCAAGCTCTGCGATGGTCTTGTTGCTGTCGTCCACCCAATCACGGGCTTCAACGACCAGCTGGCGGATTTCGCCTCGGACGTTCCTGCTCCTGAGCGCGTACTCCATGCGCTGGATGCACCAGTTGAGCGCGCTAATCTCGGAACGCGCCGCCTCCACCTCACCGAAAAGGCTCTCGATTTCGAGCCGCCTCTCGATGTCGGAATCAGGCTCCTGCAGAGCCGTCTGCGTGCTGTTTTCGTTTGCCATTTCCTTTGCCTCCTTTTGTGTTTGAAAAACAAAAAAGCGGCGAACCCGAGTCATGACATATTGGAAATAAATCCATATGCCACAACTCGGATTCGCCGCTTCTCACTTTGTGTATGTGGAATCGTGCAAGTTATATCCGCTCAGTATCGGGCGGACAGTGAACCCACTTTGACGCTGTGCTCCGTCACCATAAACCCGTCACGGTCTATGGCTTGTGCAGGGCTTATTGGCGTTGCCTGCTAAGGAACTTATGCTCGCGAATCTTGTTGTGTTTATTCATTTATCAAAGTACCTAACCGGTTTCCCGGTTCCAAGATGCCCTTCGTTCATCTTGTGACTATATTATAACTCGGGTTGTGTCATACTGTCAACAGTTCGTGCAACCCGATAAATAGCCTGACCTGGGGCGATGCCTTTGCGGAGGCCGATGCTGTCGGCACCTACGAGGGGCGGTCTAAAATAAGTTTTTGAGAAAAATTTTGAGAAAATAATCCCACATACGACAAAAGCCAGCGGGACGTTGCCCGCTGGCCTGTTTGTTCGGTATTTACTCGGTCTCTCTGGCGTCTTCGTCCAGCATGCCGAAGTGGATGAGCGCGTCGATAATCGCCGCGCGCTTCTCCGACGGGCAGTTCGGACGCTTCTTCGCCGACATCCCGGCTTCCTCGTAGGAGAACTGCTTCTCCAGCCCGAACTCGTCCTTGACGTTCGCGATGTACAGCGGGGACACCTTCAGGCCGTGCGTCTCCAGCACGTAAGCCTGAATCTGCTTGTACGTCGGCTTCTTGACCTTTCCGCCCATGCCAAGCTCCGACGGGGTGATGTCAACGTACGCGTAGCTCTTGACGGATTTTTCTCGGGTTAGGAGGCATACCGTCTCGACGTGCGCGGTACCCGGGAACATATCGACGGGGGTGACGGCCTCAATATTATAGTCTTCGGCGGTGAACTGCTTTAAATCGCGGGCGAGGGTGGCGGGGTCG
>ERZ809074.1367-NODE-1367-length-32248-cov-7.736123_pt1 | contig 32248 bp, 25 predicted proteins | sample MGYA00520795_ERZ809074 | MGnify/ENA primary metagenome ERZ809074 (study PRJEB31570, sample SAMEA3212989) | Homo sapiens | biome: human-gut; feature: human gut; material: fecal | place: Sweden | collected 2011 ...
GTTACTATCGCTACGCTCTGTAGTGCCTTCCAGGCACTTAACGCATAATTTCACGCTCGCCTTGCACAACTTTGGTTTTTATGACCCACGAATTTTCACTAATTCAATATTTTTGGCTGCGCTCGGCAATATTTCTTAATATTTTCGGCTGCGCTCGGCATAGCCCGTTTCAAGCACCACTATCCGCAAGATAGTTTTCATTATCCGCAAGATAATTTTTACGCTCATATAAGATAGTTTTTGTTACAAACTTTGTAACATGTATTACAAACTTGCTAACATGCATTACAAAGTTTGTAACATGTATTAGAAACTTTGTAATAAACTTTTTCTGTGCAGATAGTGAAAACTATCACGGGCTTAGGATCATTTTTCTTGCGGATAGCAAAAAATATCTGCCTTAAAACGCGGAGCGGATAGGCAGGGAGTAGGACGTTCTAACGTTCATTTTCTGCCTTTTCTCTTTGCTCTTCGCGCTTGTTGCAGTAACTTTGCATCGTTTTTTAGGTATTATCATATATGCAAGACATTCGCAACATTGCTATCATCGCCCACGTGGACCACGGCAAGACTACGCTGGTAGACAAGATGCTGCTCGCGGGCAATCTGTTCAGGAAAAATCAAAACGCGGGAGAACTCATTTTGGATAACAACGACCTCGAACGCGAACGAGGCATCACAATTCTCTCCAAGAACGTTTCAATTGACTATAAAGGCACTAAAATCAACATCATAGACACCCCGGGACACTCCGACTTCGGCGGCGAGGTGGAGCGCGTGCTCAATATGGCCGACGGCTGCCTGCTGCTCGTCGATGCCTTTGAAGGCCCGATGCCGCAAACGCGCTTCGTGCTGCAAAAAGCCCTGCAAATCGGGTTGAAGCCCATCGTGGTGGTGAACAAGGTGGACAAGCCCAACTGCCGCCCCGAGGAAGTTTACGAAATGGTGTTCGACCTCATGTGCGACCTCGATGCAACGGAGGAGCAACTCGATTTCCCCGTGGTGTACGGTTCAGCCAAGAACGGCTGGATGAGTGAGGATTTTAATAAGCCTACCGAAAACATTGACTATCTTCTTGACAAAATAGTAGAGGCCATTCCCGCCCCCACGCAACTCGAAGGTACGCCGCAGATGCTCATCACCTCGCTGGACTATTCCAACTACACGGGGCGTATCGCCGTGGGGCGCGTGCATCGCGGACGCATTTCCGAAGGCATGAACTGCACCATCGCCCACCGCGACGGCACGTTTGAGAAAACGAAAATCAAGGAGGTGCATACCTTCGAGGGCATGGCGCGGCAGAAGACCGACGGCGTGGAGTCGGGCGACATCTGCGCCGTGGTGGGATTGGAGAATTTCGAAATCGGCGACACAATTTGCGATTTTGAAAACCCCGAGCCGCTGCCCACGATTGCCATCGACGAACCTACGATGTCGATGCTTTTCACCATCAACGACTCCCCCTTCTTCGGCAAAGAGGGCAAATATTGCACCTCGCGCCACATCAACGACCGCCTCGAAAAAGAACTTGAAAAAGACCTCGCCCTGCGCGTGGAGAAAACCGAGGGCGCAGACCGCTGGATTGTATCCGGGCGCGGCGTGCTGCACCTCTCTATCCTCATCGAGACGATGCGCCGCGAAGGCTACGAGTTGCAGGTGGGGCAGCCGCAGGTGATCTATAAGGAAATCGACGGCGAGCGTTGCGAGCCGATTGAAGAACTCACCATCAACGTGCCCGAAGAGTTTGCCTCAAAGATGATCGATATGGTGACGCGCCGCAAGGGCGAGATGACCTCAATGATTACCCTCGGCGACCGTGTGGACATAGAGTTCAACATTCCCTCGCGCGGCATCATCGGCTTGCGCACCAACGTGCTTACCGCCAGTCAGGGCGAGGCCATCATGGCGCACCGTTACAAGGAATATCAGCCCTATAAAGGCGACATACAGCGCCGCTCCAACGGCTCGCTCATCGCGCTCGAAGGCGGCACGGCCTATGCCTACGCCATTGACCACCTGCAAGACCGCGGCCGCTTCTTCATCTCGCCGCAGGACGAGGTGTACGCCGGGCAGGTAGTGGGAGAGCATGTGCACGAGAAGGACCTCGTTATCAACGTTACGAAGGCCAAGCAGCTCACCAACATGCGCGCTTCGGGCGCCGACGAGAAGGCGCGTATCGTGCCGCCCATCATCTTCTCGCTCGAAGAAGCCCTCGAATACATCAAGGAGGACGAGTATGTAGAGGTAACGCCCAAGTCGATGCGCATGCGCAAAACCATTCTCGACCACACCGCGCGCAAGCGTGCCGGAAGAGAGTGATGTCAGGTACATCTTATTATATAAAAAACAATAAGGCCTTGCGCTCCCCGTACCAGGGCGGGCGCAAGGCTGTTTTCGTATTGAAAAAGTTATTATGCTATCTTCCGCAGACATAAAATCTGCCGCCGTTGCTGTGGGCTTCGACCGCTGCGGCATTGCGCGCGCCACGGCCGTGAGCAGGCAGCGTGCCGCAGAGTTGCGGGCATGGCTGGCAGAGGGTTGCCACGGCGAGATGGACTATCTGGCCCGCAATGTGGAGAAACGGCTCGACCCAAGGCTTTTGGTCGAGGGGGCGCGGACGATTGTGAGCGTGGCGCTGTGCTACAATCCCGGAGAGGAAGCCGTGGGTGCGGAGTGGCATTTGGCACGCTATGCCTACGGCCGCGACTATCACGAGGCGGTGAAAGACCGCCTGCGGCAGATGCTTGCGCTGCTCTCACTCGAAGAGGAGCGCGACGGACGCGCTTTTGCCGACACTGCACCTATCGACGAAAAATATTGGGCTGAGCAGGCGGGCATCGGCTGGCGTGGGCGCAACAGCCAGATTATCATTCCCGGCGCGGGCAGTTATTTCGTGCTGGGCGAACTCGTGCTGCGCGATGAGGCAGACGTTTATGACCGCCCTGCGCCGAACCGTTGCGGCACGTGCCGCGCCTGTCTCGATGCCTGTCCCGGCGGGGCATTGCTTGGCGACGGCAGGCTCGACGCGCGCCGCTGCCTGTCGTATCTCACGATAGAGCATCGCGGCGCACTGCCCAAAGAACTTGGGGCAGATATGCACGGCTGCTTTTACGGTTGCGACCGCTGCGCCGAGGTGTGCCCGTGGAACCAAAAAGCGATGACCGCAACGTGCGGGGATTTTCTCCCGCGAAGGGCCATCGCTGATATGAAACCTGCCGACTGGACGGCGCTCACCGTGGAGCAATATCGTGCGCTCTTTAAGGGCAGCGCCGTGAAGCGGGCAAAATATGAGGGGTTGATGCGCAACATTCGTCTGTTGCGCGATGCGGCCGAAGAGTAGGGGCGTTTTGATAGCAAAACGCCCCTACTTGCAAATCAATAATTCTTATCTTTCCCGCCCTTGTCAATCGCGCGCCACGCATAGAATATATATGCCAGCACGAAGGGAATGAGTAGCGAAACAGCCGACATCACTTGCAGCGTGAAGAGTCCGGAGGAACTGTTCTCGATGGTGAGCGAGCAGGCGGGGTTGGCGGTCGAGGGGTAATAGGCGGTGTTGTTAAGGCCGGCGAGGAGCAGCAGGCCGAGTACGGCGAGCACCGTGCCCGTGCCGGAAAGCCAGATGCCGCGCACGAAGCCGGGGCGCAACCAGGTCAAGGCCATGCCCGTGAGCACCAGCACCGCGCCAATCAATAGAGCGGCGGTCACGGCCGGCAGGGCGAGGGCGTTGTGCAGATACTTAAACGGTTCGGCGGCGATGATGCCCGTTTCAGGATTGATGGCGAGGCCGTCCATCGTGAGCACGTGCGCCAGGAACGCCACGAAGAGCAGGGCAAAGGGCACGCCGTCGATGAGCATCCTGCGGCGCAGCCGCGCGCGCAGGGTTTCCTCGCCGTCGAGGTTATTCACCATATACATAGCACCCAGCACGCGGGCGAGGAACATTACTGCCAAGCCCAGCACCCAGTTCCACGGGTTGGCCAGCGCGTCCAAGCCGTGCCAGCCGTTTGCCCAGCGGCTGATGACGGGCGAAAAGTCCGTGCCGGGCAGTGCGCCGATGGCGCTTTTGTCCACCGTGAACGCCGCGCCGTTGAAGAATGTGCCTACCGCCATGCCGATGAGCAGCGGGGCGAGCAGTCCGCTCACTGCCAGCACGCGCCGCCATGACTTTTGGCTCAGCCATGCGCCCTGCTTCGCTTGGAACTCATAGCTCACGGCTTGCAGCACGAAGCAGCAGAGGATGAGCATCCACACCCAGTAGGCGCCGCCGAAACTCGTGCTGTAAAACAGCGGGAAGGAGGCGAAGAACGCGCCGCCGAAGGTGACGAGCGTCGTAAACGTGATTTCCCACTTGCGCCCCGTGGCGCCTACGAGCCGGTTGCGCTCCTCGGGCGTATGCCCCACGCAGAAGATTAGGCTGCCGCCGCCCTGGACGAACAGCAGGAACACGAGCAGCCCGCCCAGCAGGCTGACAAGAAACCACCAATATTGTTGCAAAAACAGTTGTGACATAATTGTTATTAATTTTTTTAGTAGACGAGTAAACAAGTAGACGAGTAGACGAGACATGAATGTCGCGCTAATTATATTTTATGTGAGTAACTTCTCTCGTTTACTTGTTTACTTCGTGATTTTCGGCTGCGCTCGGCATAGCCCGAACAAGTTCGGCTCTGCGCTCGCTTGCACGAAAATCTCCTCGTTTACTTGTTTACTCGTTTACTTGTTTACTAAAATATTTATTCCGCTTTATGCTCGCGTATGGCTTTGAACATAATGCGCAGTTCCACGAAGAGCAAGGCCGTGAAGAGCGCGAGGAAGATGAAGAAGGTGGTCTGCACCGCCTGCGGGCTGAGGCTCGAAACAGCCGCGTTCACGGGCAGCAGGTCTTGAATGGCCCACGGCTGACGGCCCACTTCTGCCACAATCCAGCCCGCCTGTCCGCCGAGATAGGCCAGCGGCAGGCACCACATGCCCGCATGGAGCAGCCAGCGGCGCTCGGCGAGGTTGCCTTTCTTGCGCGAGAACCATGCCACGAGCACGAAGAGCAGCATCAGCGCCATACCCGTGCCCACCATGATGCGGAACGACCAGTATACCAGCCATACGGGCGGCACGAGTTGTTCCTTGTCGCTGATAAAGCCGTAACCGAAATAGGGCAGATTTTCTTTATATTCTTTATTGGCAACCGCTTGCTCTTCGGGCGTGGCGAGCGTGTCGCCTTGCATGGTGCGCAGTTTTGAGAAGGCTTGCACTGCCAGTTTGCCGCGCTGCATTTTCTCTTCGGCAGAGAGATGCTCCGTGCCGTCGGGGGCGGTGTAGCCGTCGAGCAGATTGTCGATGCCCGGCACGTAGCCGTTGAAGTCGTGCGTGGCGAGCATGGAGAGCATGCCCGGCACTTCCACGCCCGGCACAATGGAGAACGGTGCCTGCGGGCCGCCCTGGCGCAAGCCCTCGGCGGCGGCGAGTTTCATGGGTTGCCCTTTGGCTATATTGACGCCCGACTGGTCGCCCGTGCCCATCACGATGAGGCCGCTTGCCAAGCCCGTCACGGCGGCGATGCGCATGCTTGCTATCGCCGTGCGCACGTTGCGCCCGCGCAGCAAGAACCAGCTGCTCACGGCTACTACGAACACCGCGCCCGTGAGCCAGCCGCTGCTCACCGTGTGCAGGAATTTCATGGCTGCCTCGGGGGCAAACGCCACGGCGAAGAAGTCGGTCATCTCGCTGCGCACCGTGAGCGGGTTAAGTTCCATGCCCACGGGGTGCTGCATCCAGCTGTTCGCCACAAGAATCCACCACGCCGAGAGCGTAGCGCCGATGCCCGTGAGCCACGTGGAGGCGAGGTGGAACCCGCGCCCCACCTTGTCCCAGCCGAAGAACATCACGCCGATAAAGGTGCTTTCCATAAAAAACGCCACGATGCCTTCGATGGCGAGCGGTGCGCCGAAGATGTCGCCCACAAACCACGAGTAGTTGCTCCAGTTTGTGCCAAACTCAAATTCGAGAATCAGTCCCGTGGCCACGCCGACGGCGAAGTTGATGCCGAAGAGTTTTTGCCAGAAGCGGGCGGTGTCTTTCCAAAACGCCTCGCCCGTGCGCACATACTGCGTTTCCATCAACGCCATAATCAGTGCCAGCCCCAGCGTGAGCGGCACGAACAGCCAGTGATAGCAGGCCGTCAGGGCAAACTGCGCGCGCGACCAGTCGATGAGCGCAGTGCCGATGCTTTCCAAGAGATACATATTTATATATATAAGGTTAAAAGGTTATTTACTCGTCTACTCGTTTGCTAAAAACTCGTTTACCGATGTCGTCCTACTTCGCCCTTTCCGTCAGTGTGCCGCCCACCGTGTCGCTCCGCTCGCTGTCAGAAAGCCCGGCGAGGGCGGGGCGGAAGAAGCAGAGGCGCAGCACGGCAAAGATGATGATCAGTTTAATGATGACCAGCAGCCACAGTTGCCGTCCCCAGGTCATGCGGCGAATGCCGTCGGCGTACATTTTGAAGAAATTCATCTTTTATCGCGCGTAATATTGCCGCCTAAGTTATTAAAAAATCCATAATTCGCGCACTAAATGCCGTGAAAAACGCCTTTTTCAGTAATAAAAGCCGTACAAACGCCCTTGAAACCTTGCCATAATGGCGTTTTTTCCCTAATTTTGCCGCCGAAAACATAGTTTTCCCCTTTGCATCAGCAGGGCGGCTTCTCCAAAAGAGGATGCCCGGATGGTGGAATGGTAGACACGAGGGACTTAAAATCCCTTGGCCATTACCGGCTGTGCGGGTTCGAGTCCCGCTCCGGGCACTTCCCCGTTATTTTGCCTCCCGAAATGAAGAAATATTCTTTTCGGGAGGCTTTTTTAGGCAGCATGGTGCGAAAAAATATTGTATTATGTGCGGAGAAACTTAGAAATAGGTAAATTTGCATTGCAAACGAAAAACCTTTTAATACCCCTAATAATTTTATCTTTATGATTAACTACAAAGACTTAGGTTTGGTGAACACGCGCGAAATGTTCGCACGCGCCATCAAGGGCGGCTACGCTATCCCCGCCTTCAACTTCAACAACATGGAACAGCTGCAGGCCATCATCAAGGCCGCTTCTGCAAAGAAGAGCCCCGTTATCCTGCAAGTATCCAAGGGCGCACGCGCTTATGCCAACCAAACGCTGCTCCGCTACATGGCAGAAGGTGCAGTGGAATATGCTAAGGAACTTGGCTGCAAGCACCCCGAAATCGTGCTTCACCTCGACCACGGCGATTCTTTCGAAACCTGCAAGAGCTGCATCGACATGGGCTTCAGCTCTGTGATGATTGACGGCTCCGGCCTTCCCTACGAAGAGAACGTTGCCCTCACGAAGAAGGTGGTTGACTACGCTCACCAGTTCGACGTAACCGTAGAAGGCGAGCTCGGAGTATTGGCAGGCGTTGAGGACGAAGTGTCCCACGCTGAAAGCCACTACACGAAGCCCGAAGAAGTAGTAGACTTCGCCACCCGTACGGGTTGCGACAGCCTCGCAATCTCTATCGGCACGAGCCACGGTGCTTACAAGTTCACGCCCGAGCAGTGCACCGTTGACCCCAAGACGGGTCGCCTCGTGCCTCCTCCCTTGGCATTCGACGTGCTCGACGCCGTGATGAAGGAGCTCCCCGGCTTCCCCATCGTGCTCCACGGTTCTTCCAGCGTGCCTCAGGAAGAAGTTGACACCATCAACAAGTACGGCGGCAAGCTCCCCAACGCCGTTGGTATTCCCGAAGAGCAGCTCCGCAAGGCAGCTGCCAGCGCAGTTTGCAAGATCAACATCGACTCCGACAGCCGCTTGGCTATGACCGCTGCTATCCGTCAGGTGTTTGCTGAAAAGCCGGGCGAATTCGACCCCCGCAAGTACCTCGGTCCTGCTCGCGACAACATGCAGAAGCTGTATGAGCACAAGATTGTCGAAGTGCTTGGTTCTGAAAACAAGCTTGCCAACCTCGACTAATCTTTTAGTCAGGTAGCAATAAACAAAACAGGGAGCAGCCCGCACGGGTTGCTCCCTATTTTTGTTGTTTAAATATAAGATTATATCTGCACCGTGCCGCCGGCGGCATCTATGGAGCAGGTCATCTGTCCGCCGCTGTAATAGAACACGCCGTCGATGGAGATGGCTTTCGACTTCTCTCCAGTGGCAGAGATGTCGATAAAGCCGCCAGCGAACGTCATGTCGCCTTTCACCTTGATGCCGCGGCATTTCGATTCGAGCGTGGCGTCGCCTGGCATGTAGGTAGTGCCCGTCACGGTCATCTTGATCGTCGTGCTGCCGCCCTGGGCTTGCGACACTGTAAGGTTGGTGCCTGCGCTGATGCCCTTTGCGCCGTTGCCGCTCACAGTGGCGGTGATGCTACCGCCGTTGAAAGCCATGTCGTTTTCGCTCTTAATGCCCTTGGTGTCGTCGGCCGCCACGTTGAGCACGAAGGTACCGGCATTAATGAATGTCTGGCCGTTGAACTCATCGAGCGGGTCCTTCGTCGCCGACACGTCGATGCAGTCGCCCTGCACGCCGCTGATGTTGAACGTGCCGCCGTCCACTTGCAGGTATTGCTCCACGTGCATGCCATCGCTAAGGGCGGAGGTCACTTTGAATGTGCCGAAACTGCTCTTAAACTGCGTGTATTCATCGGAAGCATAGGCGTGCTTTGTGTTGCCTCTAAGGTTGAGCGTGCCCGCGCCGCTAAACTCTGCATGGCCGTTGATGAAGAAGCAGGCCTTGTGCGTGCCGCCTGCTGCATCGGCGAGCGTGGTGGCTGTGCCTTCGGGCAGCTCTACGGCGATGCGCTTGCCATTTTCGATGTCGATGGCCGCGCCCGTGGCAGAGGTTAGGTTGAGATTGTTGAGCACGACGGTGCTCTTAAATTCGCCGTCCATGAGGAACGAACCGCTCGCCGACGTGCCCGAGAGCGTGTAGGTTACTTCCTCTTGCAGGGCGGCGTCAGCAAGGACACTCACGTTTGCGCCGTCAACGCTGACCGTGACGAGGGCGGCAATGTCGCCCGAAACGGTGACGTTCGCCCGGTTGCCGGCATAATCTACGTTGATGCTATTCGGCGTAAAAGTGCTGGGCACGTTCGTCACCTTGATGCTGTCGATTTCGGCCGTGGAGAACGAGCGTCCCAAGATGGTCAGCGTCTGCCCGCCGTCGGTATAAGTCATCGTTTCGAGCAGGCTGGCGGGGTAAACATACGTCACCGTGCCTTGATGCACGCGGAGCTGCTGCGCCGTGGCGGTGAGGGCGAGGCAGCAGAAAAGGGTTATTGCGGAAAATATCTTTTTCATCGTGCGAGTACTTTAATGGTTCGACCTGCTGCTTTCATCACATAAATGCCCTTGGCGAGCTTTGCGGAGAGCGCACCTCTGCCGCTTGCCACGGCCTTGCCGCTTGCATCGTAAAGGCGGATCATGGTGTCGTCGTCGGCAGCTGCGGCGTGCAGGCTGCCCTCATCGAGGTGCCAGTCCAGCGCGGCGGCATCGCCCGCGCCGACTTTGTCAATGCCGGTACGCTCGGGGGCGAAATACATGGCGGCGAGGTCGGAGAGCGCAATGTTGAGCGTTTCCGTGCCGGCGGTTGCCAGCATCTTGCCGTCGGCAAAAGTGATTTTAAGTCCGGCTGCGGCGATACCCTGCTCCGTGCCGTTGGCCGTGCGGAACGTGAGGTAGCCGTAGTCCTGCGCCTGCACTGCAAATGCCGGCAGGCACATCAGAAGGAGTAATATTCTTTTCATAAGCAAAATGGGATTTTGTGGGGGCGCCAGGCAGAACGCCCGCCAAATAAACGAATTGGCAAAGAGAAATGGGTATTAGCACGCCGCAAATTTATGCGGCATTTGTTACAAAAAGATTAAGTTTAGAAGAAATTTAGGTTTAGAACTTGAACTTATACCCTACTTCGAGGACGTGCAGGTTGCCGTTGCTGTCGTCGTCCTGTCCGTCGTCGTAGAGATAGGCAAGCGAGAGCGTGTGCTGCTTATTGATTTTCCAGTCCGCCCCCACGGTATAGCGCGTCTTTTCGAGCAACATGCCCTCGGAAAGGTTGTTGCTGAACTCTACCGTGACAAACGGGTCAACGGGACAGTGGGGAATGTTATAGTCGAGGGCAAAGCGCGAGCGCAGATAGTGGCGGCGTTTTTCAGCCTTGTTGTCGGTTTGCCGCTCATAGCCCTTGGGGTCGTCATAACCGGTATATTCTTCGTAGTATGCCCCTTGAAATTCATGGAGTTTAGCCATTTCCTCCGCCAGCCTCTCTTCGGTGAGCGGGTACCACGGGCCGTAGCCGGGAAACGAAAGATCGTTTTCATCGCGATAGCGTTGGCGGTAACGGTCGCGCACGCATTGTGTGGACTTATATAAGGTGAACTGATAGCGTTCGCGCACTGAGAGCGAAAAGCGGCCCAGCGTAAGCTTTGCCGATACGTCGAACCACGCGCGGTGCTTGTTGCGCCAATAGCCGTGGTCGATGATGGAGTCCACGTTCCAGCCGTTGCGCTCCCCCTCTTTATTGTAATTCTCCTTAATCTTGATGCCCTTGAACTCCTGCGGGTTGCGGTCGCGCAGGAAGGCATAGCCCGTGCCAAATTTCACGGAAAAGGCGTTTTTCTTGCCGCCGAACTTCACGGTCTTAAACGGCTTGTAACTCAGTCCCAGCGACACTCCGTTACGCGAAATAGCATCAAGATTTTGCTCCGTGCGGAAGTCGTAGCCGAAGTCGGCGGAGAGATGCTTGCAGATGCTTTTCTCCACCGACACCTCCGTCCAAAGCCCGAAGTCGTCGCCCGCGCGCAACTGCTGCGTTGCGGCGAGAAAGGCGGAAGATAATAATAGGGTAAACTTTCTAAAACGCATTGTCGGCAGGGATTTTAAGGATACGGTCCACGGCTTTGATGCGGTGGCTGGGGTCTTTGTAGAAGACACGGAGCATCGTCATGTCGGTGAGGAAGTCCACAGCGCCCACGTCCACGCGCAGGATTTCCAGCCCGAGGCGCTTTTCGAGGTCGGCCACGAGTTCGTCGTAGCGTTCGGGCTTAATAAGGTCGATATTATCATATTTCACAAACTTGCAGCCCTCGCGGTAGGCCGAGAGGAAGTTTTCCGACACCCACACCACGATGATAAACAGCGCGTTGATGATGAGCCGACCGAGGAAATTCATCTCGTCGATTTTGCCGTTGAGCACCGAGAGCGCCACGAGGAAGAAGAGGTAAGTCATTTCACGGATAGGCACGCTCTCCGTGCGGTAGCGGATAATGCCGAAAATGGCGAAGAGCCCGAGGGCCGCGCCGATGCCCATGTCGCTGCTACCTTTGAGCAGCACGCTGATGAGCATGAAGATGCTCACTGCAAGCATCAGGAAGGTGAAGTAATAGTCGCGCCTGTGCCCTTTGGGATAATAGAAGAAATGCACGATGATCCAAACGACCACGAGGTTCATAAAGAAACTCATGCACAGCTGTGCGATGTCTGCCGTAAAGGCAAAGTTGCTTGCGCTGAAAAAATCGGCGAAAAAGTTGTTCATGGCATTAAATAAGGGAAAGAAAAAAAGGTTTTTTGTAAAGTTATGATTTTTGTGATGGTCTTCGCTATGTATTAGTAGACGAGTTTTTGAGTTAACGAGTAGACAAGTTTACTCACTCTTTATTGCGCCCCGCGCTCCAAAATCTTGTTGATCTTGATGATGCGCTTCTTGAAGCGGTTCACGCGCACGCGGTCGTTGGTGAGTGCCGTGCCGATGCAGTATTTGCTGAACCCCGAAGGCTTGATGCGGAGCTCGCGGAGCATGGGCAGAATGGGCGAAGGCACGCGGCCGTCGCGCTTGAGCTCTATGATGGCGATGTTGTCCATATCCTGCTCCGCCTGCGTTTCATAGTTGAAGAATTGCAGGTCGAAGTCAATGGTCAGGCGTTCCGTCTTGTCGTAGTTCACGAGCGTGATGCGGTTGAAGCGGTTGCCGAGGGCGGGCACGATGTCGGAGAAGGTGTAGCCCGTGAGTTTCGTGAGAAACTCCTCGCCGGCATGTTCCTTGATCACGGCCTCGAGCGAGGGCACAGCCACGCGCTTCTTGGCGGTCTTGCCGTGGTTGTCCTTCTTCTTTACTTCGAGAAATGTGTGGTTGGAGTCAAGATAGGTGCGCACCCTCACCTTGGTGCGCGGCCTGTGCCCGCACTGATGCGTGCGGAACATGACGTGCTCCTCGGGGTCTTCCCAATATGTGGTTTGATAGGGGCTGTAAGGGTGTCCGCCCGTATTTTGCGCGAAATAACTGCCGCAAGCCATTTGCAGCAGTTTCTTGAGCGTTTCCACGTTGGTGACGAACTTCGTGTCCATTCTGTTCATCAGTCTGATGGACGACATTTCGTCGAGCGTGATGGGCGGCATATCCTTCACAATCCCTGCCAATTCCTCTGCGTGCTTTTCCATAACACGGGCAAATGTAGGGAATAAAACCAAGGTTTGCAAACTTTTCGTTACAATTTTGTAACATCGCGCCGCCATTCTCCCGTTTCCCGCTCCTATGGAGGGCGTATTTTGATGCTCGGTGCAGGATTGGCGGGCGGGAAACAACGCGCCCCGCGCCGCTTCTGTTTCTTAATTGAAGAAAGGCAAAACTTGTTAATGCCGTTTCGCTCTCTGCGCAGAGAGTGAATGGCGCGTTTGCAATCGTTAAGGCTATGCGGCGTGAAAGTTTAGGGATAATTAAGGAAAGAAGAATTCGCTCCTTGAAAATTTCTGCGAAAAATAAGGAGATGTTCACTATAAAGCACCTCGGAAAAATTATAAAGGAGCAAATTTTTACGAGCTTGCTTATAATTTTCACGATCCTATAAGATAAATTTTTCCGCTCATATAGGATAGTTTGCCCCAAAAACGCAGAAAGAGGAAAAGCCCGCGCTCTTCCTCTTTTTGCTAAGGCAAAGATATGCTTTTCCCTCCATTCTGCCAAAACGAACCTGATCGTGCCACGTACTGGCACAAGCCAGGCGATAAGATAACGGTAAAGATGTTGCGGTTGGTGGCCCGACGCGCAGGTTTTTTGTAGCGTTTATTACATTTTTTGCCGTGAAAAGCAAAAGCGAGGGCGTTTTGCTGCGCATTATCCAACGATTATTCATAAATTTGCAGAAGATGCTTGCAAAATCAATGGATATATCTGAAAATCATTATAGCAACTCGCGAAAAACGCTGTGGGTGCTGGCGCTTTTCTGCATCGCGGCCTTTTTCCTCTTTCTTGGCAGTGCGCTTTTCAACACGCGCGGCGAACCGCGCGAGGCGATTGTGGCGGTTTCGATGCTCGACAATGGCGATTGGATTTTGCCCGTAAACAACGGCACGGAAATCGCCTTCAAGCCGCCCTTGCTGCACTGGTGCATCGCCGCCGCCTCCACGCTGACGGGCGCGGTGACGGAATACACCTCGCGACTGCCGTCGGCCCTCTCGCTGTGCCTGATGACGCTCTGCCTGTTTGCCTTCTTCGCCAAACGGAGCGGCGAGCGCGCGGCACTGCTCACGGCACTCATCACCCTCACAAACTTTGAAGTCCACCGCGCCGGCTATGCCTGCCGCGTGGACATGTTGCTCGCCGCGCTTATGGTGCTGGCGCTGCTGGCACTCTATCGCTGGTGGGAGCAGGGGCTGCGCGGCGTGCCTTGGGGCGCGGCGGCGTGCCTTGCCGGGGCGGCTTTGACCAAAGGGCCTGTGGGCGTGCTGCTGCCCTGCGCCTGCGCCGGGCTGTTCTATCTGCTGCGCGGCGTGCGGCTGTGGAGTGCAGTGTGGCGACTCACGCTCGTGGCATTGGCGGCATTGCTGCCCCTTGGGGCGTGGTACTGCGCCGCCTATATGCAGCCCCACGGCGGCGACCGGTTTCTGCAACTCATTTATGAAGAGAACGTGCTGCGCCTGATGGGGAAGATGACCTACGCGTCGCACATCAACCCCTGGTGGTACAACGTGCAGACCATTCTGACCGGCATGTTGCCCTACACCTTGCTGCTGCTCATCGCGCCATTCTTCATAAAGCGCGGCAAAAGCGCAGGCGAGGCAAAGGAAAATCCATCGCTCTGGCAAAAAGTAAAGGCATATTATAAACAGATACCCGCCGTGCGCCTGTATGCAGCGACGTGCGTGGCGGTTATCTTCGTGTTCTACTGCATTCCGGCAAGCAAGCGCAGCACCTACCTGTTGCCGCTCTATCCGTTCCTGTCGTATTTCGTGGCGGAGGGCATCCTGTGGCTCGTGCAAAAGCGGGCGGGCGCGGTACGCGCATTCTGTGGCATTGTGGCTGCGCTCGGCGTTGTGCTCACCCTATTATATATATGTGTACTGGCGGGACTTGTGCCCGAGAGCATTGCGGCACACGGCCGCCATGCCGACCAAAACATGGCCTTATTCCGCGCCTTGCAGCAGCCGGCCTGGTGGCAGATGGCGGTCATCGCCGTGCCGCTGATGGCAGGATTGCTCTATTTTTTCAGAAACAGGTTGCCGAGGTTGAATGGCAACCTTGCCCTTTGGAGCGCATTGCTGCCCGCCGCCCTCTTTTTCGCGCTCGACGGCGCGTACCAGCCGCTCGTGCTCAACGCCAAGTCGGACAAACGGGTGGCGGAGCACATCGCGCTGCTTGCCCCCGAGGGCACGATTTATTCCTATCGTGCCGACGTGCTCCTCGCCAACCGTATGCATCCCTTCACCGTGAACTTCTACCTCCACGACCGCGTTATTCCCATCGACTGCGCCCCGCAAGCCCCCGAAGAGGGCTGGATACTCACCGGCAACAACGAAATAGAAGATTTCAAGAGGGAGTATCCGCAATATGCCCCAACGCTCGTCTACGACAGCCGCCACCGCAGCTGCGACGACAAGAAATTTCTCAAATTGTATCGGTTTGAGAAGAGGGTAGGGGCGTTTTGCAAAACGCCCGCAAAGTAAACGAGTAGAAGAAGACTATGAACAACCTGCACATCATAACGCCCGTTAAGGACTCGATAGAAAGCACGCTGCAAACGCTCCGCGCCATCTGCGCGAGCGACCTGCCGGGCGCGGCGAGTGCGCTCACCGTGTACAACGATTTCTCCACGCCCGAGAACACGGCGCGGCTCGCGGCGGCGGCAAAGGAAATGGGTTTCACGCTCGTGAACCTCGCCGACCTCACCGACCACCCCTCGCCCAACTATCTGCTCGTGCTGCAAACGGCGAGCCGCAAAGCACTCGAAGCCGGGGCTGACCTCATAATCGTGGAGAGCGACGTGACCGTAGCCCCCGATACTTTGCACCGCCTGCATGAGGCGGCGGATGCCCGCCCCGACTGCGGCATCATGGCGGCGGTGACGGTGGACGACCAGGGCGCGGTGAACTATCCCTACCTCTATGCCAAGGGATATGCCAAGGGTATCGCGCCCTGCAAGAAGCATTGCAGTTTCTGCTGCTCGCTGCTCTCTCACGAACTCCTGTGCCGCTTCGATTTCGGCAGCCTCAATCCCGAGAAGAACTGGTACGACGTGACGATTTCGCACGCCGCACCCGCCCTCGGATTGCAAAACTACCTCGCCACGGACATTCCCGCCGTGCACTGCCCGCACCAGAGCCGCCCGTGGAAGCAACTCAAATATACCAACCCTCTGAAATACTATTGGAAAAAGTTTACGAAGGGATTGGATAAGATTTAGAAGACAAGTAGGGGCGTTTTGCAAAACGCCCGCCACGTGAACACGCAAAACAAGTAGGGGCGTATCGCATACGCCCGCCAAGTAGACGAGATGCAAAGCAAATATGACTTCCTTATAGTTGGCGCAGGACTGTATGGCGCGGTCGCGGCGCACGAGTTGGCCGAAAGGGGCAAGCGCGTGCTCGTGGTCGATAAGCGCGGGCATACGGGCGGCAACCTCTACTGCCGCCACGCGGAGGGCATACCCGTTCACACCTACGGAGCGCATATCTTCCACACCGACAAGCCCGAGATATGGGACTACGCCTGCAAACTCGGCAAGATGAACCATTTCATCAACTCGCCGCTGGCACGCTTCGGCGACAGGCTCTACAACTTGCCGTTCAACATGAACACGTTCCACAGGCTCTTCGGCGTTGTCACGCCCGAGGAAGCGCGTGAGCGCATCAATGCGGAAATCGCCGCCGACATTCTGAAAAACAGTTCGGGCAATGCGCCCCGCAATTTGGAAGAACAGGCGTTGCGCCTCTGCGGCAGAACGATTTACGAAACGCTCATCAAGGGCTATACTGAAAAGCAATGGGGCAAACCCGCCACGGAGTTGCCAGCATTCATCATTAGGCGCGTACCCATGCGCTTCACTTACAATAATAATTACTTCGACGACCCTTTCCAAGGTATCCCGGAAGGCGGCTACAACGGTTGGTTTGACCGTTTGCTGGAAAAAGTCGACGTGCGCCTCGGCACAGACTTCCAGAAAGAGCGCGGCGCGTTGGAGCCCCTTGCCGCTCACGTCGTTTTCACAGGTTGCATTGACGAATATTTCGACTTCCGCCTCGGGCGCCTCGATTATCGCAGCCTGCGTTTTGAAGAGAAAATGCTGCCCGTGGGCGATTTCCAGGGAAATGCCGTGGTGAACTACACGGAGGCCGCCGTGCCCTATACCCGCGTCATTGAGCATAAGCACTTCGAGTGCGGCAGGCTTGCGGAGCTGCCCGTCACGGCCGTGACCTACGAGTTCCCCGATACCTATGCGCCCGGCAAGACGCCGTATTATCCGATAAACGATGCCCGCAATACAGCACTCTACAACGAGTATAAGGCATTGGCTGCACGCTGCCCCGGCGTGACGTTCGGCGGACGGCTCGGGCAATATGCCTATTACGATATGGACGACACCATCGCCGCCGCGCTTGCTGCGACAGCCGAACTGGCTGCATTATAAAAACATCATTCATCATGTCATTCCTACATCCCGAAATATTGCAACTCGCGCCCAATTACAGGCATCTCGAAGCGTTCGTGCGCTCGCTGCCAGAACGCTTCGATAGAGGAGAGGGCCGAGTGATACATAAGAGCCGAAACGAGTTGCGCGTCATCAGCCACGAGGGGCAGGCATACGTAGTGAAATCATATCGCCGCCCGATTGCCGTGAACCGCATCGTGTACGGATTTCTCCGCGCCTCGAAAGCAAAACGCGCATACGACAATGCCAATCTCCTGCTGAGCCTGGGCATCGGCACGCCAGAGCCGGTGGCGTATCTTAACATACGCTCAGCGGCGGGACTGCTGTTCGACCGCAGTTTTTTCGTGAGCGTCGCCTCTACCTGCCCCTACCGTTACGAAGATCTGTTCAAAGAAGAGATACCCTTTGCCGATGAAGTGCTGCGCGCCATAGGACATCTCACCGCAAAACTGCACAATGCAGGGCTGGCGCATAAGGACTACGGACGCGCCAACATACTCTTCGATAAGACGGAACGCCTCGGCCTCAGGCTCGAACTCGTTGACCTTAACCGCATGGCCCGCGGCCCGCTCGATATAAAAGCCGGTTGCAAAAACTTTGAACGGTTGCCCGCCACGCCCCACATGCACCGCCTCATGGCAGAGGCCTATGCCGCCGACAGAGGCTTCGACCCCGATGAATGTTTCAGCCTGATGCAGGCCTACCGCAGCACGCAGCCGGGAAAGATTGACGATAAGTATTAAACAGATATATAAACCAATGAATATCATAGCCGTTGTCGTAACCTACAACCGCTTGCCGCTCCTGAAACGCACGGTGGCAGCCTTGCGGGCGCAAACGCGCCAGTTGGGCGAAATCATCGTGGTGAACAACGGAAGCACCGACGGCACGGGCGAATGGCTCGCCAGTCAAACGGGGCTGCATGTGGTGGAGCAGGGAAACGAAGGCGGCTCCGGCGGCTTCTATACAGGCATCAAGGAGGCTTGTGAAAGAGGAGCAGAGGCGGTGTGGTGCATGGACGACGACGTGTTCCCGCAAAGCGAATGCCTCGAAAAGTTGCTCAAGGTTCAAGCCGCGCACCTCGAAGCCGGCATCTTCGCCCCGCGCCGGCTGCAAAACGGCAAGGTGTTCTGCCACGACTTCACGGCGTATAACCTCACAAATCCCTTTGCCTCGATGTATCGCGGCAAACTCGCCAAGCAAAGCGTCACAGAGCCGACTGCCGTGGCGGGCACGGCGTTTGAAGGGCCGCTCATCATGCGCCCCGTTATCGACAAAATAGGCCTGCCCAACCGCGACCTCTTCATCTTTTGCGACGACACAGACTACTGCCTGCGGGCACACCTTGCCGGTTTCAGCCTAATCTATGTGCCCGATGCGCTGATGGACAAAGAACTGTTCTTTGCCGACGACACATGGGCGGAGCGCGAACAGAAAAAGAAATGGAAGCGTTTTTACCAAATACGCAATTCCACATACCTCAACCATCGTTACGGCCGCAATTTCGGCGTGCGCTATCTGCGCGGCCTTATCGGCGTGGGCGGCTATATCCTCACCGCCGCCCTCACCGCCCCGTTCTCGAAAGGGTGGGCTTATGCCGACATCCCGCGCCTGTGGCAGGCCTACCGCGACGGCATCAGCGAACGGCTGGGAAAATATTGACCTATACATATTATAAATATGCGTCTCATAAAAATGACTGGCGGGCTGGGCAACCAGATGTTCATTTACGCCATGTACCTGAATATGCGCCGCCGCTTCCCGAACACGAGAATTGACCTCTCGGATATGGTGCACTACAAAGTGCACAACGGCTACGAAATGCACCGCGTATTCAAACTGCCCGAAGATGAGTTCTGCATCAATCAGAAAGTAAAGAAAGTTGTGGAATTTCTCTTTTTCAAAACCATTCTCGAACGCAAGCAGAACCTCGACACCTTGGAGGCATATCGCCGCCCCTATGCCTGGCCGCTCGTTTACTTTAAAGGCTTCTATCAGAGCGAACGGTATTTTGTCGACGTGGCGGACGAAGTGCGCTCGGCATTCGCCTTTCACCCAGAATTGGCTTCAGAGCGGACGCAGGCCTTGGCAGAAAAAATAAAGGCCGATGCCCTTTCTGTGAGCCTGCATGTGCGGCGCGGCGACTACCTGCAGCCGAGTGTCTGGCGCAACACGGGCGGCGTGTGCTGCCTGCCCTATTACAAGCGTGCCATAGCCGAGATGCGGCGGCGCGTGGACGGATCGCATTTCTATGTATTCTCTGACGACCCAGAGTGGTGCCGCGCCAACCTGCCGCTCGACGACACAGCCGTTTTCGTAGATTGGAACAAGAAAGCAGACAGCTGGCAGGACATGATGCTCATGAGCCTCTGCCGCCACAATATCATCTGCAACAGCACCTTCTCTTGGTGGGGCGCGTGGCTCAACGGCAATCCAGAGAAGACGGTGCTCGCGCCCGACCGCTGGTCGCTCCTTTACCCCACGCCTTATCTCAACTGCCCCTCTTGGATTCCCGTTTCCACTGAAAACAACCCCGAAGAAGCATGACCCACTCCCTCGTCTACAAAATAGCGCGCGCCCTGCTCGACCTGCCCTTTACGCTGCACCGCCCCCGTCGCCCGCACATCGTGATGACGCTCCTCGTGAAAAACGAAGAGCAGATGCTCGCGCAGCAGATTGAGTTTCACCACGCTTTGGGCGTAGACCATTTCATCGTCACCGACAACAACTCTACCGATGGCACGCCCGACATCATACGCCGCTATCAGGACAAAGGCTGGGTAGTTGACGTAATCGAAGAGCACGCCACCGACTATGAGCAAAAGGCGTGGGTGGACCGCATGGTAGAACTGGCACGCGCCAAGCACCATGCCGACTGGATTATCAATGCCGATGCCGACGAGTTCTGGCTGCCAGCGTGCGGCTCGTTTCCAGAACTGCTCCAAGCCACCCGCGCCAACGTCTTGGCGGGCGAACTCCATAGCGTGCTGCCCGAAGAAAGCAAGCCATGGCAGGAATGGACGCAGCTGGTGCGCTACGTGGACGATTACGAAGCCTACGGACTGTCGCGCTTTTCGATTTTCGAACGTCAGAACAAGAAAGTACTGCATCGCTCGCGCGGTTATCTGCAAATTTCCATGGGCAACCATAAGGTAAGCATGTTGCCCCACATAGAGCGCCGCGCCGATATCACCATCTTCCACTTCAACGTGCGCGGCCGCGAGCAGTTCATGCAAAAGATGATCAACGGCGGCCAACAGCTCGAGCAGCATAAGGGCCGCCACGGCGGCCGCCATTGGCGCTATTTCTACAAACTCTACAAAGAAGGCAAACTGGCCGAGGAATACGACCGCGTGGTAGGCACGCACGTCCGCGACCGCTTGCTTTCCGAAGGCTATATCTACGAGGACACGCGCCTGCGCGATTTCCTTGAAAAACTTAACGCAAAAGAGCGATGAAACACGCATTTCTCATCATTGCCCACAACGAACCCGGAGTGCTCGCCGCCCTGCTTCATCAGTTGGACGATGAGCGCAACGACATCTATCTGCATATAGATGCCCGCTCGTCGGCAATGCTTGGGCAATTCGCCGGCTATCGCGCCTGCCGAGCAGGATTTTACCTCGTGCCGAAGCCGAATGCCGTGTATTGGGGCGACATCAGTCAGGTAGAAACCGAACTCCTGCTTTTCGAAACGGCTTTCAAGCGCGGCCCGTATCAGTACTACCATCTGCTTTCGGGCACAGACCAGGTAATCAAAAGCCAGGACTATCTGCACGGCTTTTTCGAGAGAAACGCCGGCAAGGAGTTCGTCCACTTTTGGAACGGCGCGGGGCATGAGAAAGACTTGCGGCGCAAGGTGGGCCGCTACTATCTCTTCACCAAGCACCTGAAAGATAAGGGCACCGCCGTCCACCTTTTCACCGCGCCCCTGCGCAACCTTTTCCTCCTGCTGCAAAAAGCCACGGGCTTTCGCCGCCGTGCCGATTGGGAGTTTCGCAAAGGCAGCCAATGGGTGAGCATCACGAACGCCTTCTGCCAATATCTGCTTAACCGAAAATCCGAAATACTGGCACGCTTCGCCCATACGCTGTGTCCCGATGAAATCTTTGTTCAGACAGTTCTGTGGAATTCCGATTTTCGCAATAATATAGCCTGTGCTGACGACGACATGATACGCGCAGCAGCCCGCGCCATCGACTGGCAGCGCGGTTCACCCTATGTGTGGCAGGAGACCGATGCCGACTATCTTGCCGAATGCTCTGCCATATTCGCCCGCAAGTTTTCTAAAAAATTTATTTATACCCGCAACGATGAGCATGACAAACGTTGAGAGCCAGCTCATAGCACCGCCTGTAACTAACATTCCGCACATAGGCGTGGCTTTCCTGCACGAAGAATTTCCTTGCGGCGGCGCAGAGCGCGTCACTATCGATATCGCCAACTTCCTGTCGGAACATGGATGTCGTGCTTATGTATTTACGGCAGATTTTCATGAAGACTATCTGCCGCCGCATTTGCCCCGCAACTATCAGGTTATCACTTTGCCCGAGCGACATCTTACGCGCTCGAAAGCCGATGCTGATTTTATCGTCAAAACAATTAGGGAAAGGGGTATCACTCATTTTGTCAGTTTCCGCTACCTCAACCACGCGGCTTACATAAAGGCTCAAACCGGCTGTAAATATATCTTTACCTGGCACAATGTCCCCCTGTGGGAACCGCAATTCATAGAGAAGAACAAAATGCGGAAGCGGAAAAGTTTGCTTGGCAAACTCAAATGGGCGTTCTATTATTATCCCCTGATTAGAGGATGCCGTTTTTGGGAGCGCAAATACGTGCGCCGCTATCGCGAAATCCTCGACATGGCCGATGCCTGCACCGTGCTGTGTGAGGAATATAAGGAAGAGACGCTGCGCAAGATTTCTTCCGCCGACCCCGCCCACAGCCGCAAGATACACGTGATACCCAATGCCGAGCGCAGCGGCAAGCCCCTGTGCTTGGAGAAGGAGCACACAATATTATATATAGGTCGCCTCACCTATGAGGACAAACGCGCCGACCGCCTAATTGACATTTGGGAAAGAGTGTGCGAAGACATGCCCGACTGGCATCTCTACATTGTGGGCGACGGCAATGCCCGCCCGCTTATGGAGGCTAAGGCGCAGCATTTGCCTCGCGTGCATTTCGAGGGGCAGCAAAGCGACGTGAAGCCATATCTCGACCGTGCGTCAATCCTCTGCCTTGTGTCGGAAATGGAGAGTTGGGGGCTTTGCCTCACAGAGGCGCAGGCCAACGGCGTTATACCCATTGCCTTCGATTGCTCCGCCGGAGTGCGCCACATACTTTCCCCCTCAGGAGAAAATGGCTTCCTCGTTCCCAACGGCGACCTCGATGCTTTTGCCGAAACGCTCAAGGGTATTATGTCTGCCCCTCTTGACAGAATATCAAGGCTAAGGGCTAATGTGCTCCTGAAGTCGGAGCAATATTCCATGCAAAGGATTGGCGCGCTTTGGAAAAATCTGCTTGACCATACGATTTGAACAATGAAAATATCTATCATCACAATTAACTACAACAACCGCGACGGCTTGGAGCATACCATTCAGTCGGTTCTTTCACAAACGGTAAGCGATTACGAGTATATCGTTATTGACGGTGCGTCGACTGACGGTAGTGCCGATATCATCAAGCGTTATGCTGGGCGCATTGACAAATGGGTGAGTGAGCCCGACACGGGCATATACAACGCCATGAACAAGGGCATAGCCCGCGCAGAGGGCGATTATTGTCTTTTTCTTAACTCGGGCGATACCTTTGCAGATGCTCATATTCTGGAGCGAGTACTTCCGCTGCTGGGCGAGAAGGATTTTTATTCTGGCGGCATTCGCTTTCTCTACAAAAAACCAGAAATCAAGATGCCTCCCGAGCGCGTCACGGCCTACTATATGTTCTACCGCGCTCTTTTTCATCAGGCAACATTTATTCGCACCTCGCTGCTCAAAAATCATCCGTACACGGAAACCTATCGCATTGTGTCGGATTGGGAGCAGATGCTGCGTGAACTGATTTTCAACGGGCGCAGTTACCAAAAGCTCCCGTTTGTGATGGGCAATTTCGATGTGAGTGGCATCTCTTCGCAGAAGGAGAACAGCGCGCTGCTGGAACAGGAGATGGATTCCGTGCGCCGTAAGTATTTCCCGCCTGGCATCTACGATGAGTATAAGAATTCAAGCCCTTTTATCGGTAAAATTCTCTACGCTTACCATTTCAAGAAACCTCTTTCCGGAGATTTTAAAATGCTTCGTAACATTATCAAAAAACTATTTCATGATTTATTTTCAAAATAAAATGTTTCGGATATGAAAATCTCCATTATAACCATCAACTACAACAATCGTGAGGGACTGGCACGCACCCTTGCCTCCGTGGCAGAACAAACCTGCCGTGACTTCGAGTACATCATTATCGATGGCGGCAGTACCGACGGCAGCGTCGAGGAAATTCAGCATCATGCTGCCATTATCGATTACTGGGTAAGCGAACCCGACGGAGGCATCTATAATGCTATGAACAAGGGTATTGCCAAGGCACAGGGCGATTACTGCCTCTTTCTCAATTCGAGCGACATGCTGTATTCGCCCGACATTATTGCAAAGGTGGTTCCCCTGCTTGATGGCACGGATTTCTGCGCCGGCGACATATGCTTCCTTTACGAAAAACCCGAGGTGAAGGTAGTGCCCGATGAAATCACCGCCTACTACATGTTCCACAGCATCCTTTTCCACCAGTCTACCTTCATACGCACAGCTTTGCTGAAAGCCGAACCATATAGTGAGAACTACCGCATCGTATCGGATTGGGAACAGATGCTACGCGAAATAGTGTTTCGCAACGCCACGTACAAGCATCTGCCGTTGATTGTCGCCAACTTCGATACGGCAGGAATGTCGCTCTCGGCCGAAAGCGACAAACTCTTGCAGAAGGAACTTACTGCTGTGCGCAAGAAGTATTTCTCGCCCCTTATCTACAAAGATTACGTTGAACTGGCGGAGGTGCGTGCAGAGGGGAGAATGAAACAACTACTGATGATGTACAATGACAACGATATCTTTATGAAGAAAATCCTACATTCGTACTACTCCAAAAGTCCTCTCTCTGGTGATTTGAAAATGTTGCGCAACGTAATCAAAAAGACTTGCAGAGACATGTTTAGCTGAAATCGGGGCGTATGGATATTGAGATGACGAAAAAACAAAATACATATAAATAACAATAAATGGTAAAACAATTCTTCTCTTTGCTGGGGCGCTACATGAAGCCTTACCGCAAATTCCTCACGTGGGCCATTATTCTTAACTTCGTGTCGCAGTGGCTCAACGTGTTCTCTTTCATGGCGTTGATACCTATCCTGAACATCCTGTTTAAGATAGACACCGCTACTTACGAGTACATTCCTATGGATATCCATAACCTGAGCAAGGACGTGCTTATCAACAACGGATACTACATGATTAGTTACATCATCAGCCACTATGGCGCATTCCTTACGCTCATCATGATGGGTATTATTCTGATATTGATGACGATGCTCAAGACAGCTGGCTATTTCGCGTCCTCTGCCGTTATGGTGCCGCTGCGCACGGGCATCGTGCGCGACATCCGCATCGAGGTCTACGCCAAGGTGCTCAAATTGCCGTTGAGCTTCTTCTCTGATGAGCGCAAGGGCGACATCATCGCCCGCATGAGTGCCGATGTCTCTGCCGTGGAAGGCTCCATCACGAGCTCTATCGACATGCTTATCCGCAATCCCATCACCCTCATTGTATGCTTCATCACCCTCTTCAGCGTCAGCTGGCAGCTCACGCTCTTCGTTATCGTGGTGCTGCCCCTTGCCGGTTGGGTGATGGGCGTTATCAGCAAGAAACTTAAGAGCCAGTCGGTCGTAGCGCAGTCGCAGTGGGGCGACATCATGTCGCAGCTCGACGAGACGCTCGGTGGTTTGCGCATCATTAAGGCCTTCATTGCCGAAAGCAAAATGCTGCAGCGCTTTATCAAGATCAACAATGATTTCCGCACGGCGATGAACCAAATGGTTATTCGCCAGACTTCCGCCCACCCCATGAGCGAGTTCCTCGGCACGTGCGTCATCGTGATTGTGCTGTGGTTCGGCGGTGCGCTCATTCTCAACAGTTCCTCGCCCATCGATGCCTCCATGTTTATCTTCTACATGGTGATACTCTATTCTATTATCAATCCCCTCAAAGAGTTCTCTAAGGCATTTTACAACATACCGCTCGGTTTGGCGAGCATGGATCGTATCGACATGATTTTGAAGGCAGAGAATCCCATCAAGGATCCTGTATCGCCCCTGCCTTTGGAGGGGTTCGAGCGCGACATCGAGTTCCGCGACGTGTCGTTCAGTTACGTTGAAGGCCGCAAGGTACTCAAGCACATCAACCTTACGGTGCCCAAGGGCAAGACCATCGCCCTCGTGGGGCAGTCGGGCTCGGGTAAGTCCACCATGGTCGACCTCGTGCCGCGTTACCATGACGTGAAAGAGGGAGAACTGCTCATCGACGGCAAAAACGTGAAAGATGTTTCCATATCTGCCCTCCGCACGCTGATTGGCAACGTCAACCAGGAAGCTATCCTCTTCAACGACACCTTCTACAACAACATCACTTTCGGCGTGGAGCACGCCACGATGGAACAAGTCATTGAGGCAGCCAAGATAGCCAACGCACACGACTTCATCATGGAGTCGGAAAAGGGCTACGACACGATGATCGGCGACCGAGGCGGACGCCTCTCCGGCGGTCAGCGGCAGCGTGTCAGCATTGCGCGCGCCATTCTCAAGAACCCGCCCATTCTTATTCTCGATGAGGCTACCTCTGCGCTCGACACAGAGTCAGAGCGCCTCGTTCAGGAAGCATTGGAGCGCCTCATGAAGTCGCGCACTACCATAGCCATCGCCCACCGTCTCAGCACGATTAAGAATGCCGACGAAATCTGCGTGCTTTATGAGGGCGAGATTGTGGAGCGCGGCACGCACGAGGAACTGATTGCACTCAATGGCTATTACAAAAAACTCAACGATATGCAAAGCCTATAAAAAAACAACCCAAATCAACTAATGCCATGACTAAATCCCCCTTCTCTGGCAAACTATTCATTTCCCTGTTTGCCCTGTGCCTCGGCCTCGCCGCTGCACTTCCCGCCCTTGCCGCCGACCCGCCGCAGACGGGTAGGCTCTACCGCATCATCCACCGCGCCACGGGCAAAGCCCTCACCAATGGCGGAGCCACCGCTAAGGACGCACAGATCCTCTATGCCGCTCCCGCCGACGGCGATGCCGGCCAGCAGTGGACGCTCCACGCTGCAGGGCGCGGCAGCAGCTTTATGCTCATCAATCCCAAGGCCCGCCTTGCTTTCGACATGGCGCCCGGCGTGGGACACCCCGTGCAATGGACGGCCGACCCCACCAATGCCAACCAAATCCTCGGCATCGCTCGCGTCGACGGCGTGGACGATGCCTACCGCCTGCTCAATGCCGCCAATAAGGATCAGGCCCTCGGCATCGCTGCCGACGGTACGCCCGTCATGACCGATGCCGCCGACGAGAGCACTTTCTTTACCTTTGAGACGCTCGACGCGGACTATCCCCTCAGCGTGCCCGTCACGGGACTTACCTTCCAACTCATCGGCTACACCTCTGGAAAGGCCTATTCTATCCAGCAGAATACCGCCGCCGGCGCTTACCTCTTTCCCGAAGAGCCCGATGGCAGCTCCACGGCGCAGATGTGGAAACTGCAAGAGGGCAAGCAGAGCCAGATGCTCGTCAATGCCCGGCTTAGCGGTCTCGCCCTCGACTGTAATCTCAACGGCGACCGCGTGCCGCTCATCTACACCATTCAAAGCACCAATGCCAATCAGAATTATTATTTCACCGAGGTGGAAGGGCTGAAGGGCGTATATAATATATATGCCTTGAATCGTTCTACGAAATACTACCTCACCGAGGATGGCGAGTCAAACCTCAAAACCACTACCGATGCCACGGCCGAAGCCGCTCGCTTCCGTCTTGCAGTGGTGTCGGAAGAAGTGCGCCCCGAATGGGAGGACGAGACTTATTATAAGGATAATAAGGAAGATGGCCATGCCACTTATATTCCTTACGCCACCTCCGCAGCCATGCGTGCCGACGTCAATTACGAAAAGCCTTGGCTCACGCCCGAAAAGGCGGACTACCTCTCGCTCAACGGCGTGTGGAAGTTCAAGTTCGTGCCCGAACCTTCGCAGCGCCCCGGCAAGGAAGATTTTTATGCCGATGATGCCAATACTGATGGCTGGGACGAAATCGAAGTGCCTTCCTGCTGGGAGATGAAAGGCTACGACCTGCCGCTGTACGTGAATGTAGAATATGCTTTCGTGGACAATCCGCCCTACATCGCCAATAAGGTTGAGGGCGTGGGCGACAACCCCGTCGGCTCTTACCGCCGCACGTTTACCCTGCCCGAGGGCTGGGAAACGGGCAAGCGCGTCTACCTCCACTTCGACGGCTTGTATAGCGCAGCCTTCGTGTGGCTCAACGGGCAATATGTGGGCTATACGCAGGGCGGCAACAACGATGCCGAGTTCGACCTCACAGCCTATCTCCGCACGGGCGAAAATAATATTTGCGTGCAGGTGTTCCGCTGGAGCGACGGCTCTTATCTCGAAGGCCAGGATATGTTCCACATGTCGGGTCTCCACCGCGACGTTTATCTCTATGCCACGCCGGCCGTTGCCGTGCGCGACCACTACATCACCGCTGCCCTCGATGCCCCCTCCTACACCTCCGGCACGCTCTCCGTGGCCATGACGCTCGACAACCGCGAGCGCCGCGCCGGCACCAAGCAGGTGGAAGTGGCGCTGATTTCGCCCGAGGGCGAAACCGTGGCAACCCAGACGGCCTCCGTGGATTACACCGCAGCCGACCTCCAAAAAGACTTCTCTGTTGAGATTCCCGTGAGCGGCCTCACCCTTTGGACGGCTGAGACGCCTGTGCTCTACACCGTGGCCATTCGCCAGATGAACGAGAGCGACGCGGAGGAAATGGCCTTCTCTACCCGCTACGGCTTCCGCGATGTCCGCATCTCCGACGGCGTGGTACTCATCAACGGCAAGCGCGTCTTCTTCAAGGGCGTGAACACGCAAGACACCCACCCGCTCCGCGGCCGCAGTATCGACGTAGAAACGATGCTTAAAGACATCGTGCTCATGAAGCAGGCCAACGTCAACACCGTGCGCACCAGCCACTATCCGCGACAGGCCAAGATGTACGCCATGTTCGACTACTACGGCATCTACGTGATGAACGAGTTCGACCTCGAATGCCATAAGGATTGGAACAAGAATGGCAACTACGGCGCCATCTCCAACAAGTCGTCGTGGACGGGGCAGTTCGCCGACCGCAGCACGCGCACCGTCCTGCGCGACCGCAACCACCCCTCCGTCATCTTCTGGTCTTTGGGCAATGAGAGCGGCGTGGGCGTAGGCTTCACCGCTGCCTACAATGCCACCCGCGCCCTCGACCCGCGCCCCATCCACTACGAAGGCTCCACCAACGCCGGCACCACGCAGTGGACCGACATCCATTCCATCATGTACCCGCAGCTTTCCTACGTGCAGAGCAAGTCGGCCAGCAACAGCGGCACGCAGCCCTTCTTCATGTGCGAATACGCCCACGCCATGGGCAACGGCATAGGCAACCTCAAGGAATATTGGGACATCATCGAGAACAGCAAACTCGGCATCGGCGGTTGCATTTGGGACTGGGTGGACCAGTCGATCTACGACCCGCAGGCTATTCTCTCGGGCAACCTCACCGTCAACGGCTTCCCCAAATACATGACGGGCTACGACTACCCCGGCCCGCATCAGGGCAACTTCGTGAACAACGGCATCATCACTGCCGACCGCGCCTGGACGGCTAAGCTCACCGAGGTTAAGAAAGTGTACCAAAACGCCGGCTTTGCCTACGACGACGCAGCAGGCCACGCCCTCACGCTCACCAATAAGAACGTCTTCGCCACGCTCGCTGGCCAGAAGCTGCGCTACACCCTCCTCGCCAACGGCGAAGAGATAGAGCGCGGCGAATTTTCCGTGCCCGCCGTCGAGCCGGGCGCCTCTGCCACGCTTACCATTCCCTACACCTCGCCGCTTTCCGATGCCTCTAAGGAATATATGCTCAACGTGAGCCTGCACCTCGAGGAGGAACAGACGTGGTGTCCGGCAGGCTACGAAACCGCCTCTGCGCAATTCACCCTCCAGCCGCGCCCCGAAGCCCTGCCAGCTGTCGGCGAAACGGCAACCCCGCTCACCTTGACCGACAATGCCGATGGCAGCCGCACTGTGGCCAACGATCTCATCGACATCACCTTCGATGCCTCGGGCTTCATCTCTTCGTGGACGGCCAACGGCGTGAACATGCTCGCCGCCTCCATGCCGCAACAGCCCATTTACAGCAACGTGCGCTGGATTGAAAACGAAAGCCCCTACGGCAACCACGATTTCGGCGACCTCACGGCCGAAATCTCCTCAGCCTCCGTCACCGCCTCCCGCGCTGCCGACGGGCAGACCGTCACCGTGACGGTCAATGTTAGCGACGACGCCTGCCCCTACGTGGCTGTCTACACAGTTTATGCCATGGGCGTGGTGGACATGAAGGTCAGTTATTCGCCCGCCAAGTCGGGTCTGCGCCGCATCGGGCTTGATATGCGCTTCCCCGCAGGCTTTGAAGACGTGTCCTACTACGGCCGTGGTCCGTGGGAGAACTACATCGACCGCTGCCAGGGCTCCTATCTCGGCCGCTACACCACCACCGTGACCGACCTCTTCGAAATGTACGCCCACCCGCAGTCGATGGGCAACCGCCTCGACCTCCGCTCACTCACCCTGCGCAACCCGCAGACGGCCGACGAAATCCGCGTAGAGACCTCCGGCCCCGTATCCTTCTCCCTCCTCCATTTCAATGAGCCCGACTACTTCGTGCCCGAAAGCCACCCGTGGGAAGTGGAGATGAAGCCCGAAGTCTACGCCCACTTCGACTATATGCAGCGCGGCCTCGGCAACGGCAGTTGCGGACCGGGCACCATCAACCAGTACCTCTGCCCCTCTTATGGCACCTACACGCACACCCTGCGCTTCTCCGCCGTGAATGGCACGGCCTCCGGCATCGCCGCCCAGCAAACGTCTTGTGCTGCCGATGCTGCCCTTGTGCGCTACGACCGCGCCCTTGAAGCAGCCCTCTGCACCAGCGTGCCCGAAAGCGTGAGCGAAGTCCGCGCCACCGATATGGGCGGCGCGGTGGTGGCCAGTGCCGCAGTGCACGGCGGTTCCGCCGTCCTGCCGCTCAAGGCCCTGCCGCAAGGCACATATCTCGTCACCTTCACCGACGGCAAGCGCATCCTGCGCACCCACAAACTCTTGAAGAGATAGTACAAACCCTATCGCCCACTCTCATTATTAACAAGGAGGCACGTCCCGCTCGGGACGTGCCTCCTTACTTTGAATTTTCGTGCAAGCGAGTGCAATTTTCGTGCAACCGAGTGCAGAGCCGAACTTGTTCGGGCTATGCCGAGCGCAGCCGAAAATGTCAAGAAATAGAGCTTACTCATATTGCCGAGCGCAGCCGAAAATCTCGAAGCAAAAATCTCTAATACAATGCTTTGATTAGTGAAAATTCGTGCGACCGATCAGGTCGCCATTAATATAATTGAGCATGTTTCGTGTAAATCCGTGAAATTCGTGGGCTAAAAAACATTCGTAAATAAAACGAGCGCAACCCCAAATCAAGAAAGCCGTGCAAGTTTCATAACTCTGGTTCTCAATAAATAAAATGCGCCCGAAAACACGAGCGTGAGCGCGGCAAACCACCCGAGAGGGAGGCCGCACCCTTGAAATCGGAATGTATATTCCAAAATCTTGTTGTGCACAAGGTAGATGTCAAATGATAGGTCTCCCAGAAGCGGCACCTTAGGCAGTTTGAGTTCGTAATTCGAACATACAAAAATCATAATGCCTACAAATCCGTAATTCTGCAGGAGTAGCGCTGTGATGCTCGAATCGCCATGCAGAAGCGCGGAGAGGGCGCAGCACGCAGCCAATGGCAGCAGCGAAAGGTGGAGTCTGCGAACAATCTTGTGCTTGTAGTATGAAGCAAACGCTCCGATGCCGAATAGCGGAATGGATATGGCTTGGTATTCGTTGGAGGTGCATTTCATGAGATAAATAGCCAAAGTCCCTCCCGCCATCAAAGCCCATGCCGCGGCCTGCTTGTTTTTGCGCAGAAGTTTCGTGAAAAAGAAGAATACCAAATACAGTTGCAGCAGGCTTCTAATAAACCATAATGCGGCGTCGCCCCATTTCCAAAAGAGCGTGGAAACGCCCCTGCCGATATATCCTGCCACCTGTTCCCATGTTTCAGGTGTTCCTGCAACTTCTGGTAGATATAAAGGTAACCATAGGAGGGCGACGAGTAATACGGGCACATAGATTTTAAGGATTCTTCGGCGCATGAAACAGCCGAAAGTTGCCAACGGCTTTCGCTGTTCGCTTTCCATAAGTCCATAGCCCGAGAAGAAAAAGAAGATGGCTATGCCCCAACTTGCTAACTTTGAGGTTGCTGCGTAACTGAACGAGAAAACTTCAATGGTGCCACACCATACGCAATAACTATGGTGGAAAATGGCAACGCATATCGCGGCGGCGATTTTCAGTGCGTTTGTGACGCTGCGGTCGAATACAAGTTTTTCCATCCTGATTTGTGAAATTTACTTGCAAAAGTACGCAATAATTTCTGTCGAAAAGGTGTTGTGTGGCATATAGTCTAACTTTTTCACGCTATTTTATGTTACCTGCTCTGCCGTCAGATGCCGAAGCCGCATGCAAAAAAGCACTTCTTATACGCATTTTTTTACCCCAAAAAACCTTTCAACCCTTCAATATTGCGCTTATCTATCTGTATATTAGAAGGATATATTTGAATTGTTTGAAGTGCAAACCCATCACAACCATTCATAACCCAATTGCCTTGGAAAATCCGACTCCCTGCCTACCCGCTCCGCAGTTTAAGGCAGATATTTCTTGCTAAGCCCTTGAAAGTTTTTCCTAAGTCGGTGATAGTTTTCACTATCTGCGCAGAGAAAGTTTGTTACAAAGTTTCTAATACATATTACAAACTTTGTAATACATGTTAGCAAGTTTGTAATACATGTTACAAACCGAAATTCCCGAATATAACCATGTTGTTATGGTTAAATTATAATAATATAT
>ERZ809074.1370-NODE-1370-length-32180-cov-10.699019_pt1 | contig 32180 bp, 22 predicted proteins | sample MGYA00520795_ERZ809074 | MGnify/ENA primary metagenome ERZ809074 (study PRJEB31570, sample SAMEA3212989) | Homo sapiens | biome: human-gut; feature: human gut; material: fecal | place: Sweden | collected 2011 ...
CGGACTATTGACATTTTCCTACTTTTGTGATATGATACGGTAGGCTTTTCGCACCACGTGCGGTAACGATGTCACATACAAAACACGGCTGCTATGCTATCATATGATATCATCTGCTAAAAGGAGTCATAAAATGAAAATTACACTGAATCCGGACAAGGAAATCGTCGAAACCGTCCGTGAGGGGCTCAAACGCACCGGCGGCTACTGTCCCTGCCGCAGAGAAAGAAAAGAAGAATACAAATGCATGTGCGAGGAATTCAAACGGCAGATTGCCGACCCGGACTTTGAAGGGTACTGCCACTGCATGCTCTATTATAAATCCCGCTGAATCCGCCCACGCCCCTGCATTCCGCCCCCTCCGATGACGACATAAAAAAATGCGCAAAAGGGCTTGCAAAAAGGAGGGAAAATATGTTATACTATTGGGGCAGAATATAAAGAGAGATTGATTGCCCCGGCGATTGGGGCGGATGGAGGTTTTACGTTGATCGTTGCATTGGAAGAAGCAAAGCAGAAGTTGGTTGCCCTGCGGGCGCCGATCAAGGAATTGGGCGCGGCACTCCGCCTGGAGGAAACCAGAGACAAAGTCAAAGAGATGGAAAGCCGCACGCAGGATCCCGCCTTCTGGAACAACACCGCGGAATCTTCCAAGGTGTTGCAGGCGATCAAGCAGGGTCAGGATAAAATCACCGCGTATGACAAGCTCTGCGCGCGCCTGGAGGACGCCATTACCTTAGCGGAAATGGCAATTGAAGAAAACGACGAGGATTCCGTGGAGGAAATCCAGACGGAACTCAAGGAAATCTCCGAAGAGGCGGAAAACAAGCGGATCGAAACACTGCTCTGCGGGCAGTATGACCGGAATAACGCAATTATTTCCTTCCACCCCGGCGCAGGCGGCACCGAGGCACAGGACTGGTGCCAGATGCTCTACCGCATGATCACACGCTGGTGTGACCGCCATGGGTTCAAGTACAAACTGACTGACTGGCTGGACGGAGATGAAGCGGGACTGAAAGCGGCAACGATTTTTGTCGAGGGCGAGAACGCCTACGGATATCTCAAAAGCGAAAACGGCGTGCACAGACTGGTGCGCGTTTCCCCGTTTGACGCGGCGGGACGCAGACACACTTCCTTCGCTTCCATTGAAGTCATGCCAGAATTTCAGGAGCTGGACGAGGTGGTGGTCCGCGATGAAGACTATGATTTCATTGCCTTTCACTCCAGCGGCGCGGGCGGTCAGAACATCAACAAGGTGTCCTCTGCCGTGCGTCTGATTCACAAACCAACCGGCATCGTGGTTGCCTGCCAGACCGAGCGCTCCCAGTTGCAGAACAAAGAAACCGCAATGCGGATGCTGAAAGCAAAACTGATGGAAATCAAAATCCGTGAGCGTCTGGACACCATTGAAGAGATCCAGGGCAACAAGACCAACATCGAGTGGGGCGCACAGATCCGTTCCTACGTCTTCATGCCCTATACACTGGTCAAGGACACCCGCACCGGTTATGAAGAAGGAAACGTCAATGCGGTCATGGACGGCAATATCGACGGATTTATCAATGCATATCTGAAATATATCTCCGCGGACAATGCGGAAAATAAATAAACGACCGAAGGAGGCTTTTTCATGAAAATCAAAATGACCAGACGCACCGAAACCCTGATTGGGGCAAGTCTTGCCGTTTGCGCAATCAACCTTGCCGCATGTGCAATGACCGGACATAAGAAAGCACGCCTGGGACTGGCGCTTGCGGAAGGAGTTGCCGCTGTTTCGTTGCTTGCGCTCTCCCGCAGACCCCTGCGCGGGCCCAAATTCGTCAACAGCCCGAACAATCCCTTCGGCAATGAGATTTTCAGCGACGAGGAACTGGATTCCATACACGCCGCCATTCTCGCGGAGCTGAGCGCTTCCGAAGCAGGAAACGCCGCCGAAAAAGAACCCCCGGCAAACGATCCTTCCTGATTGCAACAAAATACCCGCCCGGCAAATGTCTACGGGCGGGTATTTTATCAATAGCGGTAAAAGGTTCTTCAGCGCCGCGCAAACAGTTTGCGCAGGCAGAAAAACACAAAAGCCCCTCCGACCAGTACGGCGGAAAAGACAAACACAATAAAGAACAGCGACGCAGCAACTGCAGTATAAACACCGAGCCCGTAAAGGATTTCGGCACACAGCGCCTCTCCGAACAAAAAGGTCGGCAGCGCAAACAGAAGCACAAGTAGCAGATACAGCGGGAACGCACCAAGACTGCCCCTGATGTCAGAAACGCTCAGGTTGATGTGCAGGCAGGCGCACAAGATCACCGTAACCGTCAGCACCCGCAGTGCCGGATGCACACTGTTTTCCGTAAAGAGCGCACAAAACAGCCGCCACCCCCGCGCACCGAGCGAAGCCACCCCCTCCCCTGCCGCAACCGCACTGCCGGTCTGCGCAAGATAGGTATGCAACGCGTCCGGGTAACACAGAAACAGGAGCAAAAGAATCATCCCCAGTCCCGAAAAGATCGGACCTATACCGATGAAGAGATTGCCGAGCATCTGATAGGGATTGCGTTTACGGTAGGTATGCGTTACATACCCCAGCACGCCATCCGGACTGCGCGGCTGCCAGAGCACCATCCGACTGATCCGGTGTCCGAACAAAAGGCACATCAACGCATGCCCGGTTTCATGAACGGGCGTCCCGACAAGAGAGGTCGCGATCACCAACCGGTACCCGAAACCGCCGCCCAGCAGGCGCCTGACAAGCGCCTCACACCCCGCGACCGCCAGTCCGCACATCACGAACACCCCGACCGTCAGAAACAGTATCCGTACATAATACCAAAGAAAACTCCAAACCGCGTCCACTGCCGCACCTCCCCCCACAAAAAATGTCCCGTTGCCGGTTGGTTTGCCAACCGCCGATGCAGCTATTATAACGAACAAATTCCGCCCTGTCAAGGGCTCCGCCGAAAAAGGAGCAAAACAAACCATGATTCCGATTCTGACCGCACGGCAAATGCGTCTTTGCGACGACGCCGAAACAGAGAAAGTTCCCGCACACGTTCTGATGGACCGCGCGGCGCAGGCACTGTTCCAAACGCTCCGGACTCACCCCGCCCTGCGTGAAAAAAGCCGCACTCTGATTCTGTGCGGCAGCGGAAACAACGGCGGGGACGGTTTTGCGTTGGCAAATCTCCTTCCGACAGCGACGACCGTTGTCGTTTATGTCGGAGAGATGACCGCGGACGGGCAGCCGGACACGGGCAAAATGAGTCCGGAATGTGCCCGCAGGTACGCAAATGCCCTTGCCAACGGACTGCGCGTACAGGTCACCCTGCCGGAGGACACCACAGACACCGTGATCGTGGACGCCGTATTCGGCATCGGGCTGAGCCGACCGATCACGGGGCGTTGCGCCTCACTTCTGTCAAAGGCGGCGGCACGCGGCTGTCCCGTGCTTGCGGCAGATATTCCCTCCGGACTGCACGCAGACAGCGGAGCGGTGTTGGGCACCGTCCTGCCGGCAACCGTCACACTTGCCATCGGCTATCCGAAAAGAGGGGAGGTCCTCTTCCCCGGTGCTGCATACGCGGGAGAGGTTTACACCGCGGACATCGGCATCGGAACCGGTGCACTTCCCACCCCTGCAACCGCACATCTTTTGGAGCGCACGGATCTGTTTCCGCTTTTGCCCCCGCGCCCGCGGCGTGCCAACAAAGGAAGCTTCGGCAGAGTTCTTTTGGCGGTCGGTTCCCCACTGATGAGCGGCGCGGCTTATCTGTCCGCCTTTGCAGCATATCTGTCCGGCGCGGGGCTGGTGGAAATTCTGACCCCCGCGTGCAACCGCACCATCCTCGCGACCGCATTGCCGGAAGCCATTATAACCACCTACCCCGAAAACCAACCGGACCCGCAGATCATAAAAAATGCCCTGTCCCGCGCGGATGCGGTCGTGATCGGATGCGGCATCGGAACGGACGAAGCGGCTGAACAACTGCTCCGTTCCCTGCTCGGGCAGGTGCATGTTCCCCTGGTGCTGGACGCGGACGCACTCAACCTGCTTGCAAAGAATCCGGCGCTCTTTGCGGCTGTTGTGCCGGAACAACGCGCACAGACCGTTCTCACGCCGCACCCCGGCGAATCCGCGCGTCTGCTCTCCCGCTCCGTCGGTGAGGTGCTTGCCGACATTCCGCAAAGCGCCAGGGACTGCGCCGCGGCATTTCAGGCGGTTGTCATCCAAAAGGACGCGCATACCGCCCTTGCCGCTCCGGACGGCACCGTTCGCCTGTGCCCGTACGGCAACAGCGGCATGGCAACCGGAGGAACCGGCGACGTGCTTGCGGGTCTTGTTGGCGGACTGCTTGCCCAGCACGCCGCGCTCGGTACCGGCGTTTCCGTTTTTGACAGTGCCGCCTGCGCCGTTCTCGTACACGCAATAGCAGGCGATCTGGCAGAATCCGCGCGCGGCGGGCGCAGCCTGCTGGCACGCGACGTATGCGACGGAATTGCCGATATTTTGCGAAAAGCAGACATCCGGTAAAATCTGCCCATTGACAGCGCCGTTTTTCCCTGCTATAATGTTCGCGTTTGGGTAACGCTGATTTTGCGTTGCCGCATCCCCTATTTCGCTCAACCTGTTTTCCCGGAGGCACCATGAAGACCCAATCCAGACTGCAATTTCTGATTTCCCTGATTCTCTGCGCACTGTTCTGCGCGGTCATCGCCGTGTCGGCACAACTGATTATCCCCGGCGTCATTCCCTTCACCATGCAAACCTTTGCGGTCTTTCTGACCGTTGCCGTGCTCGGCACCGCCTGGGGCAGCGTCTCCGTTCTGGCGTATCTCTGCCTCGGTCTGATTGGCGCTCCCGTGTTTGCCGGATTTCACGGCGGCATCGGCGTTTTGTTCGGTGCAACGGGCGGTTATCTGATCGGATTCCTTCCCGCCGTCGTCCTGACCGGTCTTCTTCTGCGCTTTTTCGGCAAAAACCTGCTGCTCCGCTTTTTCTCCATGTTGGCAGGGCTGGGGCTGGTCTATCTGTTCGGTACCGTCTGGTTTGTACTGGTCTACACACCGCAGACCGGTCAGAGCGGTCTTTGGTATGCGCTGGTCAAGTGCGTGTTTCCCTACATCCTGCCGGATGCCGTCAAGCTCTTTCTTGCGGCACTCCTGGGCGGCAAACTGCAAAAGCTTGTGCGCAGAAAATGAATTTTTGAACGCCGCAACGGATTTTTTCCGGGGCGGCGTTTTCCGCTCCGCCCACGCCGGCTCCCGCCTTCCCCGGCAGCCGTTTCCCGAAGAGGAATCATCCGGTTTCTCTTTTTTCTTTTGCGTAAAAAGGATCCACAAACGCGCGGCAAAAAAATTGTGCGTATCTCCGAAATTGGTCGAAATCGCTTGCATTGTGCGTTTCTGTATGTTATACTGATTCTGTATTGTGGCGACATTGCAAGGGCACTGTCCTCACACAATCGGCAAAAAGAAAGGGGGAAGCCTATGGGAAACCGGCAACCGAATCTGCAATGCGGTCTGCTCGCCTGCGGGACGGCACATACCGTTGCCCTGGCATTGGACGGTCACGTCTGCAGCACCGGCGACAACCGTGCCGGGCAGTGCAATACGGATACCTGGAACCGGATCACCGGCATCTCCTGCGGTGCGGATTTTACGGTAGGCGTCCGGGAGGACGGTACGGTCTGCGCAACCGGGAACAATCTGTACGGGCAGTGCAATGTTTCCAATCTGTTCGGGGTAACGGACGTTGCCTGCGGCGCCCGCCATACCGCCGCGCTCCGGCGGGACGGAACCGTGGTCTGCCTGGGTGACAACAGCGCCGGGCAGTGCGATACGGTCGGATGGGAAGAGATTGTTTTTCTCTGCTGCGGCGGCGCTTTGACACTGGGAATCGACCGGGCAGGGCACCTGCACCTGTGCGGCAGGCAAAAGAAACGCTTTGCGGGGAGCGCACGATGGGAGCACCTCGTCTTTGCCGCAACCGACGGCAACCGCATCTGTGCCATTGACCGGGACGGGAGGCTGTACAGTCTTCCGGGGCTTGGGCAGAAACAGCGCAGGCAGACGGAAAAAGTGCGCTTTTCCTCGGTTACACCTACCCCTTTCGGCGTGATTGCAATCGGCACGGACGGTTCTCCCTATCCGATTCCGGAAAAGCTGCTCCCGCTCTGTCCGGACACACCGGAGGACGACCCGGCACGCGATTCCGCATGGGTCATGTGTGCCGCGGGTGCGGCGCACGTAGCGCTGTTGCGCCGCGACGGCAGGATTCTCTCTGTCGGCGACAACCGCGCCGGGCAATGCGAAACCGGCACCTGGAAGCTGTTTCCGCTTTTTTCCCTGCTTGTCAAAGATCGCGAACGCCTGCAAAAACAGCGCGCATTGCGCCTGTCGCGCCGTCGTGCGCGTGCCGCGGATGCACGGAAATACAGCCGCCGGATCTCGTGCGGACCGTACGCCAGTGCGGCAATCACTGCCGCCGGCAACCTCCTGACCGCCCCCGATCTCTGCCGCGCGGATCCGCAGTCCGATGTCGTATCGGTCAGTCTGGGCAGTACACATCTGCTCGCCCTGCACGGGGACGGAACCGTCAGCGCCGTCGGCATCAATCACGGCGGGTGCTGTAATACCGACCGTTGGCAGTCTGTTGTGGCAGTCTGCGCGGGAAAAGACGTTTCCTACGGTCTGCGTGGCGACGGCTCTTTGTTGGTGGAAGGAAGCAATACCACCGGACAGTGCCGTGTGACCGACTGGGAGGACATCACGGCAATTGCCTGCACGGAAAAATTCGTGGTGGGACTGAGCTACGGACGCACCATGCGCGCCGCGGGCGCCATACCGTTTCCGATCAAGGAACTGCTCCGCTTCCGTGATATTGTCTCCTTTGCCGTCAGCGAAGATCATGTCGCGGGACTGTGTGCCGACGGGACTGCCGTTGCCTGCGGTGAAAACGGCTACGGACAGTGCAATGTCGGCGACTGGCAGAATCTGACCGCCATCGCCTGCGGTGCCGGGTATACCATCGGGCTGTGTGCGGACGGCAGCGTTGTGGCAACCGGCAATAACAGCCTGGGGCAATGTAACACGGAATCCTTCCGCGAGATTGCCGCGATCGCCTGCGGAAGCGCCCACACGGTGGGATTGTGTGCAGACGGCAGTGTGGTTGCAACCGGCGCAGATCTTGCCGGGCAATGCCGGACCGGGTCTTTTTCGGACGTTGTGGCAATCGCCTGCGGAGATGCGCACACCATTGCGCTGACCGCGGACGGTCACGTTCTGGCAACCGGGGACAATCGGCAGGGACAATGCGAAACCGCCGATTTCTGTCTTTTCTCCGATGCCGCCTCCTCTGAAAAACAACCCGGTATCCCCGAAAACGCCGCTCTGTCGTCTCCCGATCTTTCCTCCTCCGGGGCTTCCGCCGCAGAACCCGCGTTCCCTGCGGTCTGCGACCCGTACCGTCTTGCGCAAATCCGCCGCGACTGTGCACGCTATGCCGCGCGGGTATCGGTCAACAGAGACTGCTCGACCCTTTTGGATGAGAACGGCAACGTATTACCGGTCAACGGCAAAGGTGCCCCTTCTCCTGTTCCGTTTCTTTGCCCGGATGGCATTGAAATTGCTGCCTGTGACCGTCAGATGTTTGTCCGCAGGCAGGACGGAACGGTTTGGGCGTCCGAGGGGAATATCACCCTGCCGGACAGCATCCCGTTTGCACAGATTGCCTGCGGGAAAGACCATATCGCCCTGCGCACCCCGGACGGAAAGGTGCTCGCATACGGCGACGACACCTGCGGGCAATGCGATACCTCCGATTTTTCCGACATCACGGCAATTGCCTGCGGCGCATACCATACCGTAGGACTGTGCCGGGACGGACATGTGGTTGCGGTGGGCGCCGACTGCCGCTTTGATGAAAACGGCGAGCAATCCTTCTGCGGACAGTTGGATCTGCAGGATATCCGGGATGCCGTGGCGATTGTCTGCGGCAATGCCGTCAGCGCCGGTATCCGAGCGGACGGCACGGTCTTTGCCCGCGGGGATAACCGGTACGGGCAGTGCGAAACCGATGCGTTCCGCAATGTCGTTTCCCTCGTCTGTGCTTCCGGACATACCCTTGCGCTGTGTGCCGACGGCAGTGTCTGCGCCTGCGGAAACAACCGGACGGGCGCCTGCGATACGGGCAGTTGGAAAAACATTGTGATGATTGCCGCTGCAACGGATTACAGTGCGGGACTTTGCGCGGACGGAACCGTCGTTTTTGCGGGTTCTCCGCCAGCCTCTATCCCCGACGCCGAGGGCATCCGCTGGATCGGCGCAGGAGAAGAAGTCTTCTATGCCGTCTGTGCGGACGGCATGCTCTACCGCTGTGACCGCGCAGGCGTTGCTGGCTTTCCCCTGTACACACCGACTGCCTCACATGGAATCTTCCCGCGCATCGGCAAAAATGCGGGCGACCCTGCCGCCATTGCGGCATTTGCCGACTCTTTCGGCATTACCCTGCAGAACGATTTGTATCTGGATCCCGACGGACAGCTGTACATCCGCGGCGCCGACGGCACAGACCTTTGGCAGAACATCCGCGCGCTTGCCTGCGGCAATTTCTTCTTTGCCGCCTTGGATACAGACGGCAATGTCTTTGCCTCTGCCCGTGCGCCGTCGCTCCCCGTGCCGGCAGACGGCGCAACTGCGGTTTCCCTTGCCTGCTCTGCTTACAATATCGCTCTTGTGACAGACATGGGAACCGTCATCGCGGCAGGTGACAACCGCTTCGGGCAGTGCGACACCGCTTCCGTCACCGATGCGTTGCGCGCGGTATGGGGGCTGTTCCACCTTGCACTTCTGCACACCGACGGCACCGTATCCGCATACGGCGACAACCGCTACGGGCAATGCGAAACGGCGGACTGGACGGATATTGTCGATCTCGCCTGCGGAGAAACCTTTACGGTCGGCGTTTGCCGCGACGGAACGCTTCGCTTCACGTCCGACGCCCCCCACCCGGAGATTCTGCGCAATGCGCAGGGCATTCTGTCACTCGCCGCGTCGCCGGATGCGGTGGCATTGATCCGTCAGGACGGCACCGTCCTGCCCGTCGGCTTTTCCGACCCCTACACCTTTTTCTTCTCCGCCCTCTCCGACACCGTCAGCCTGCACTGCTCCGAATACCGTGTTGCCGCGCTCTGTGCGGACGGCTCCGTCCGGTACTACCCTTCCCCCATCATTCCGCAAAACAAGGAGGACTCCCCCTGTGAACAAGCAAAATAAACGCACCCTCTCCCTCGTTTTACTGCTCTGTCTTTTGCTCTCCACCCTTTCCCTGACTGCCTTTGCGCAAGGAGAATCTACAGAAATGGATCAACAGATACAATCCTACATAGACACCGGATTTCCCGCGGAATATGCGAAAAAGCTGGCAACCCTGCATTTTTTGCACCCAAACTGGACCTTTACCCCCTTGCGCATCACCGATCTGCAGAAAACCTATACATGGGACTACGTCCAGAAGATGGAAACTCAAAATCCCAAAACCAACCTGGTCAGCGCCGGGGATGCCTATACCGCCTACCGGCACGAAACCAATACGGGACGTTATGATTCCGGCTGGTATCAGGCATCCGCGGCAACCGTTGCGTACTTTATGGATCCGCGCAATTTTCTCAACGAAAAAGACATTTTTCAGTTTCAGAACCTGCAATACAGCGGCAACACCGTCACTCCCGACATGATTGAAACCGCGCTTTCCGGCACCTTTATGGCAGACACCAAACTGGAAAACGGAATGACCTATGCGGAATACTTTGTGTCACTGGGAGAAGAGCTCGGCGTCGACCCCATTCATCTTGCCGCACGGGTACGGCAGGAGCAGGGCGTCAAGGCAGGGGTACTGGTCTCGGGCGCATGCGGTGACCGGCTCGCCTATTATTATGAAAACAACATACAGGAAGAAAACGGCAAGCTGATCAAAGCTCCTTCTTCCGGATATACCAAGGACGATCTGCTCGCCTATAACGGCTATTACAATTACTTCAACATCGGTGCCGCCGGAACCGGCTATTTTCAGATTTATCTGGGTGCTATGAAAGAAGCGCAAAAAGGAACCGCAGCCATGAAAGAGACATGGGGCGGCAGCGCCTCCTGGGATACCCGGTGGAAAGCACTGTACGGCGGCGCTTTCCGGATTCGTGAAAAGTACATCGACGACTACCAGAATACGCTCTACCTGCAAAAGTTCAATGTCGATCCCCGCTCCAAGCGCAATTTCTGGGGACAGTACATGCAAAACATCTCCGGCGCTTTCAGCGAGGCGCGCACCTTCTATACCTCCCTTGTCTCCTCCGACTGTCTGGATCTCCCCTTCAATTTTCTGATTCCGGTTTACGACGACATGCCCCAGACAGCGTGCGCCGACCCCGCAGGCGGAACATGCGCGACCTTTGCCGCAGCGGACAGCGGCTTTTCCACCCTGTCCGGACTGCGCTCCCCGCAACGCACGGAAGGCTCACCTGATACCCCTTATTGTGCCACGCTGACGGATCCGGTTACAGCGGGAGAAGCACTCACGATTGAAGGCTTCTCTGTCAGCACCAGTGCGCTGGGCGATTTCGCCTACGCAGTCGACGGCGGTGCATGGCAGGAAACGGAAAGCGAGAAGAATCCGGAAATCTGCACCGCTTACAGGGAAAATTACCGCCCGAGCACCCTCGGCTCCAGTAAAAATGCCTATACTGTCACGTTGCAGACGGATCAGCTGTCGGCGGGAACCCACACGCTTGCCATCCGCGCTACGGTCAGCGGCAGGAGCAATTCCGTCCGGTACTATCTCGCGGCGCTCCTGACCTTTACAGTCACAGAGGCACCGCAAACAACGGAATCCGAAACAGAAACGGAAGCGGAAACCGGAGCACCGTCCCCTGATTCCGGCACACAGACAACGCAGGAAACAGCCACGCGGAAAGAACCAGACACCCCGGCACCGGGAACCGATCTGACCGCAACCGATACCGCCGTGACCGAACAATCCGACACTGCCCGGACCGATACCGTTACCGCCGACACCGACCGCACAGGCGGCTGCGGCAGTGTGATCAGCCTCTCGCTCTTCCCTGCCATGCTTGCTTTTGCGATTCTGTTGCGCAGAAAGGAGCAACAGGCATGAGCGCTACCGCTGCAAAAAATGTCAAAAAGCGCATTCTGCTCATCGTCTGTGCAACAGCGGCGCTTGTCCTGGTCGCATTGGCACTGCTCTTTTTGTTGCACCCGCGCTTTCTCTACCGCCGTTTTCTGATTGCGGACACCGTAAGTTCCTGGTTTGACAAGGCGGAAATGCAAACGGTATCCCCGGAAACGGTCTCCGTTGCGGCAGAGGAGCTGCAAAAGGATTCCCGGATACGCACCGACAACAGTCTTTTGCTTGTCCGGAAGGGATACGCCCTGCCGGCGGATTACCAGGACCGCGTAGTACTGCAGGAGTACCGTGAAACGGGACTTCTGATGGAAGAAAACCTCATTGCGCCCTTTTCCGTTCTCTCACAGCAGATTTTGGAAAAATTCGACAAAAAGCTCCTGATTACCAGCGCCTACCGGACAGCGGAAGAGCAACAGCAGGCAATCGCAGAGGAGGGCGACCTTGCAGCGGGCGTCGGCGAAAGCGAACACCAGGCAGGACTTGCCCTGGATGTGGCGGTCAGGGGCTACGGCGGCGCCTCCTTTCTGAAAACCGATGTCGGCAGATACCTCAACCACAACGCCTGGCGGTACGGCTTTATCATCCGGTATCCTTACTACGGCACGGAACAGACCGGTATTTCCTATGAGCCATGGCACATCCGGTATGTGGGACAGCCGCACGCAACGCTGATTGCCCGCAACCGCCTGACACTGGAGAGCTACCTCGACTCCCTGACCCCCGGCACCTTCTATGCCTACGGCGACTGGCTGATCTCCCTGCAACCGATCGGGGAATCCTACCGGTTTCCCGCAGAATACGAATCCCTGACCGTTTCTCCCGATAACCGGGGAAACCTTCTGTTTACATTTACCGTCAAAGACTGAAAGGAATCAGAAAAATGCTGGATAAAAAAGCAAAATACGACAAAATTTATGCCTGTTGGTTAGGTAAAAACATCGGCGGAACGCTGGGAACGCCGGTGGAAGGGTGCAAGGAGGTCATGCACCTGGACTGGTACCCGCACCTGGACCCGGACGGCGGCGCCCTGCCCAATGACGACCTGGATCTGCAACTGCTCGGACTGCACGCCGTCGAACAGTACGGTGTACGGCTCACCGCCAAAGACATCGCAAAAGAGTGGACCGAGCACGTCTATTTCCCGTGGGACGAGTACGGCTATGCAGGAACCGCAATGCGCATGGGGTTCACCCCGCCCTTTTCCGGCATGTTCGACAATGCCTTTACCGATTGTATGGGCAGTCCCATCCGCTCCGAAATCTGGGCGGGCATGTGCGCAGGAAACCCAAAGCTTGCCGCCTACTTTGCCTGGCAGGATGCCGTTGTCGATCACGCAGGCGGTGAGGGGGTATTCGGGGAAATCTTCAATGCCGCTCTGGAGGCTGCCGCTTACACCAATCCGCATGTGGAAGAAATCATAGAGGAAGCGCTGACTTACATTCCCGCAGAATGCCGTGTGCACCGCGCGGTCAGCCACATCCTGGCGCTGTACCGGAGCGGCATGCCGCTGTCGGAAGCGCGCGAGGCACTTCTCTCCGCGCATGGCAGATATAATTTCACCGATGCCCCGCAAAACATCGCCTTTGAGCTGTGCGGTCTGCTTTGGGGTTCCGACTTTGAGGATGCCATTCTCAAGGTCGTCAATCTCGGCTATGACACCGACTGTACCGTCGCCACCTGCGGCGCTATTTGGGGAATTCTGCACGGAACCGCGGGAATTCCGGAAAAATGGTCTGCTCCCATCGGGGATGCCATTACCGTTTCGGCACAGATCCGCGGCTTCCGGGCGCCTCAAAATCTTGCGGAACTGACCGAGCGAACCATTTTGGCAGGCAAAAAACTGGCGCTGGAAGACACGGACCGCTATGTCATCACCTATGAGGATCAACACGATTTCGCCGTTCAGCACTATACGCTGCCCGCAGACGCGGACAGCCATGAAGCCTTCCTTGTGGATCTGCGCTACCCGGACGGTCCCGTTATGGCACCCGCCTGCCGGATTGACCTGACCCTGACCAACCGCACCGCCTGCCGCTGGCTTGTACGCGTGCACGCCGAAGGAACCGGCATTTATACCTGGTCGGATGACAGTGCCGATGCCCTGATTCCGTGTGATGTCGCACCCGGAGAAACCGTGCGTCTTTCACGCACCCTGCTTTCCGCCTGCGACGGATTGCCCCGCGTCAACACGGTCAATCTGTACATAGAGCGTCAGAACGCCGGCAGTCTCTGGACAACCTACACCATTCCCTTTACCATCCTGACCCCGCACCGCTGGTATCTGAACAAACAGGACACGGCAGTCGCCGGAGCAACCGTATGCTTTACGGAACCCGCAGAAAACGGCATCTACATTGCGGAGACCATCCTGCATACCCCCATCGGACGGGAAACGCTCCTGTTCTGCAACACGGAGGATGCCATGCGCCTGGAGTTGGACGGCGAATGCATCCTGGACGCTCCCGCCGGGCTTCCCTTCCTGCCTGCGTACCACCGCTGCCCGAAGGAACAGCGCATAACCCTGCATCTGGCAGAGGGACCGCATACCCTGCGTATCACCATCACGGCAAAAAAGCCCCCGCGCTTTGTCTTTTCCACCAATGCCCCCGCCGTTGTCCCGGAACCGGGGAACTTCTTCTCTTACATCGACAACGTCTGTAATCTCAAACTGACCTGACCGCAACCGCCCGGAAAATTTTTTCAACTTTTTTTCAAAAACCCCTTGCAATCCGAAAGAGAATGTGGTATAATACATTCCGTTGCGGAGGCATAGCTCAGCTGGTTAGAGTACTTGCTTGACATGCAAGGGGTCACTGGTTCGATTCCAGTTGTCTCCATTCAACACCCGGATACTTCGGTATCCGGGCTTTTTGTTTGCCGGACAAAAATTCCGGGATTTCACTTGCAATCGTGGGCAACCTGTAGTATAATGAAAAAGAACCAAATCTGAACCCCGGAGTGTGACTTTGTATGATCGGATATTATAATTACACCGTAATCCTGACCTATGTCAGCTTGCTTTCCTCCGCAATCGGTATCTTCCTGTGCGCCATCGGTGAACCCGTTGCGGCGGTCTTTTGTCTGATGGCATCCGGATTCTGCGATATGTTTGACGGAAAAATTGCCGGAACCAAAAAGGACCGTACCGATGCAGAACGTCACTTCGGCATCCAGATCGACTCACTGAGCGATATTGTCTGTTTTTGCGTGCTTCCGGCATGTATCGGAAGTGCGCTGATCGCCCATCACACCCAAAACTGGACTGACTACTGGTGGTACATGCTGCTTGCGCCTCTCCTGATTCTGTGCGGACTGATCCGCCTGGCTTATTTCAATGTGACCGAAGAAGTCCGGCAAAAAAGCGAATCCGGCAGACGGAAGTACTATTACGGTCTTCCCGTAACGGCAAGCGCAGTCATTGTTCCCTTTACTTTTTGCTTTGAACGCCTCTTCCGCCCGGATGGGGCGTCGGTAGGGGCAGGACTCTATACCAACGGATTCCGGATTTTTTATGCCGCATTCCTGCTTGCGACGGCAATCACCTACATCACGCCGCTGCGGTTGCGCAAACCATACAAAGCCGGCATTGCCCTGCTCTCCCTTCTGGGAGGTGCAGAACTGACCGTCCTTCTGATGAATTTTGTATGCGGCATATTCTGACCTGATCCTCAACGCAAGAAAGGGGTAGCGCTACCCCTTTTTTGTGTTTTTGCCGGTTCACTGCCCGATGACCTGACGCGTCTTGCTGAGCAACACGGCAACATCGGCACGGGTCAGTTGCGCATTCGGTGTCAGCTTGCCGTCGCGGCTGTCAAGAATCCCCAATGAATGCAGCGAATCAAACGCCTCGCTTGCCCACGCGGGAATGCTGTCACTGTCGGCAAACGTCTCGCTGACACGCAGTTTGGCATAGCCGATCATATTGGAAAGCACGACTGCCGCCTCCGAACGGGTAATGGGCTGATCCGGGCGGAAACAAAGCTTTCCATCCTGCTCAAATCCCTTAAAATATCCCTTTTCATATGCCGTTGCAATGTATCCCTTCATTGCCTGCGGGATATCCGCATCGTCCGCATATCCCGTATTTGCAACATCGGCGCACTGCATGCCGATTGCCTTCATCGCCGTCACTAAGAATTCCGCACGCGTAACCGTCTTTTCGGGATAAAAATAGTAGCCGTTGCCCACCTGCATGCCGCTCATGATTCCTGCACCGGTCAGGCGAATTGCGGCAACCTGTGCGGGGTGATTCTGCATGTCGGAGAAGGTCGCCTTGGCGCGTTTTTCCTCCACGCGGACGCTGACCGTCGCGCCGGCACTGTAATTTCCGTATTGATCGTAGGCAATATAGCGGAAGCTGTCATTCCCCGTATAACCGCTCTGCGGTTTGTAAACATAAGCGCCCGTATGTGCATCCGTGATCTCCAAGGTTCCGTGCACCGGGTACTCCGCAATCTCATAGGTCAACCGGTCCCCTTCCGGATCATACGCCCGCATGACACCGTAGGCATTGACGCCGGTGTAGGTCTGCAACGCAAGTGAAACCGCCGGTACGGTTGCAACGGTCGGGGAATAATTGACCTCCTTGAGCATATGAACCCGGCAGGTAACGCTGTACGGTGCGCCGTTTACCGCTACCTCAAAGGTTCCCGTGCTCTCCCCCGTTCCGGTCTGCGCATAGATCAGCCGGGCAATATGACTTCCCGTCAGCACCTGTCCCTCGCTGACCGGCGAAGACCCGACAAACAGCCTTCCCTCCGCGGAGGACGGCAGGCGGGTGATCACGACACTTTCGATCGAAGACAGATTCATGGCACGGGCAAAGCTCTGACTGTCAAAGGCAACTTCATCTCCGCAAAGTCCTGCCACATGCATTTCCGTTTCAGCCGCCAGATGATACAGTGCAGGGCTAACCGCCGTTTCCTGTTTCCCGGCTGCATGTGCGCCCGTCACCAACGCCGCCGTCATACCCAGAAACAACATCATTTCCCAGAGTATCTTTTTCATACCATTCACACTCCATTTCCAGAATTTCACTATATTGTATGGCAGCCGGTACCGGAATATGACGGCAGAACGGTTTTTCCGGATTGCCGGTCGGGCGTATATTGTTCATTTTTTGTTCTTTTTATACGCATTGCATGTTCATATATATGTGCAATAATATGATATATTGGATCAGAATGGTCTGTGATTTGCACATAGTATTGCACAATCATTGCATACAGACAAATGAAATTTGTATCTTTATATGTCCATTCAATCCAAAACAATCAATCACCGAGAAAAGGAGTGCTTCCCCATGAACGTTCTGAGAAAATGTATCGCCTTTGCACTGATTCTGTGTATGCTCCTGCCCATGCTCGCCTGCGCCTCGGATCAGGAGAACAACAATGAAGAAAAAACAACCGGCGCCGGCAACGTTGAGAGTTCCGGTGAAGCACCGGATCCCTTTGCAGGTACCGACTATAAGGGCAAGGAATTCCGGATTCTGACCTCCACCAATGCCGCATCCGTCGGAATGGGAAACTCCAACTTTATGATTGAGGGAACCGGACAAACCGGAGAGGACATCGTATCCAATGCCGTCTACCAACGCAACCTCGACACGGAAGAGCTGTTGAATGTCAAGCTGAAGTTCGTCCGTATGGATCAGACCTATGATCAGGTTGCCAATGACATCAAACGGATGGTCGACGTCGGAACCGATGATTACGACCTGATTATCAACGATCTGTACCCGCTTGCAGGGTTAACCTATCGGGGCTACTTCTACAATGTCGCAGACACAGGCTTTGAAAACCACATTGATCTGACCCAAAACTATTGGTACAGCGACTATATGAAGGATATTTCCCTGCACGAGGACTACCAGTTCCTGATGGCGGGAGATTATTTTGCGGATGTGCTGCGCAGTGCGCATTGTCTGTTCTACAACAAGAACCTGTATGAAAACATCTACAAAGATCCGGATCAACTGTACAACGTGGTACTGAACTACGAATGGACCTATGACTACTGGCTGAAAATTCTGGATAATTCTTACAGGGATCTGAACGGTAACAGCACCAAGGATGCCGATGACCGCTACGGCTTGCTCGTCATGGAAATGTGGGGCACCATGATCCCCATGATCGTCAGCGGCGACTGCCGTTATTACGCCCGCGACACGGAAACAGGATATCCTACGCTGACCATTTACAACGAGCGCTCCATCAAGTTGGTGGATACCCTCTACAGCATTTACTACAGTGAAGGAACCTCTCCCTGCGGCGGCGGTGGAACAACTGCCATCTTCAAAGAAAGCGATCTGCTGAACGCCTTTATGGAAGGCAAGGGACTTTTTGTCGGTTATCAGCGTCTGGGCTCTCTGGAAAATGTGCGGAACAGCCCCATCAGTATCGGCGTTATTCCCTATCCGATGCTGGAGGCATCCGACAAAAAATATATCACCAGCTCCCATGACACCACTGAAATCGGCGCTATTCCGCGCACTGCCAATCCGGATAACCTGCCCTTTATCACGGCGTGTATCGAAGTGCTCTGCCGCGAATCCGCAAAAACAGTGATTCCGGAATATTACGAAACCGCACTCAAGGTCAAATATGCCAGCGACGCCAATGTAGCTGCCATGATCGATATTATCCACGACAACTTCGGGAACACCTTCCAGCTCGCTTACGACACCTCGCTGAACTCACTTTTCAAGAATATGTTCTACGAAACCATTCACTCCAAATCCAACAAATTCTCCTCCAGCGCAACAAGATCCACCAAGAAAGCCGAAAACGCGCTCAACAAAATCATCCAAACATTTGAAAAGGATGTTGTCAACAAATCTTAACGGAAAGAAGGAACTCACATGTCTTATCCAATCACCTACTGGTACGGCATTCCGGAGGCATTTGTATGCCGTGAACGTTTGCAGGAAGCCAAGGAAGCCGGGTTTACCGTTATTGAATGCCGCTACTCCAAAGAAACCAATCTCCGCGTGCTCGAACTTTGCGCAGAGCTCGGGCTGGGTGCCTTTGTCTACGACGAAAGGATGCAATTGGCAGTTGACGGCGCCGATGGCTGGGAGGACGCACTCCGTGCCATGATCCGTGACTACCGCGACTGCCCTGCGCTCCTGCAATGGTTTGTCAAGGACGAACCGACCGACGCCTTGTTTTCGGTTTTGGGGCGCATCGCCGCTTTCATGCGTGAAAACGATCCCGCACACCCCGTCTACATCAACCTTCTGCCCCTGGTTGCGGTTCTGCCGATCGAAAACTATGAGCGCCATGTCAGAGGATTTCTGGAGGCGGTTCACCCTGCCCTTCTTTCCTACGACCACTACAATCTGATGAAACGTGAAGTTCCCTCTCTGGATGGTCTGGTCGAGGCGGCAATGTCACCGGAATGCCGCGCACGCAACCACTGGGAAGATAAACTGTTTGCCGCATATGACCGCGGTGACTACTACAACAACTTGGAGATTATCCGCACCGAAGCGGCGCGGGTACAGATCCCGTGGATGCAGATCATTCTGCTCGTGGAGCACTGGGATTACAGATGGCTGACCGAAGGCGAGGTGCGTTGGGAAGCATTCACTTCCTTGGCGTACGGCTCCTCGATGCTCTCCTATTTCACCTACTGGACGCCGGGCGTTGCCCACACGGAGCCTTGGTCCTACCATCACGGTATCATCGAATCGGACGGCACCCGCGGAGAAAAATACGAAACGGTCAAACAGATCAACCGGGAATTGCAGACATTGCACACGGCACTTGACGGTGCCGCATCCACCGGCGTCTTCCACGTCGGTCCGGAATCGGATGCACTGGTACACCCCTTTGCGGGATTTGCCGGTTTACAGGCGGTCTGTGCGGAACGTGCTGTGCTCGGATTCTTTGAAAACAATCTGTTCGTTGCGGTCAACAAGCTGCACCATGAAGAACAGACCATGACCTTTACCTGTGCGGGACCGCTTCTGCACCTCGATAAAAAAACGGGCACATGGCTCCCTCTTGCCGACAAAACCTACCGGTTTGCCCCGGGGGACGGCGAGTTGTTCCGGCTGGGATAAACCGTGTCCGCAAAATCAATACACCCAAAACGGGGTGCGGCAGAATCCGTCTGCCGCACCCCGTTTTCTCTCTGTAACAGTGGTACTTTATTTGATTGCATCCGTGCGGATAATGAAGCGGACACTGCCCTTCATCTCATCGCCGATACCGCTGAATGCCGTGTAATCCTTCGACACCTCAACCGTTGCACGAACGCGTGCTACCAATTCCTTCAGGTCGCCGTTCACTGCCGCAGTCAGCTTTTGCATTCCCTGCTCATCCAGAATCTGCAAACCGTCACGCAACTGCATGGAGCCGTCCTTCAGTTTTCCGATTCCGTCGGTCAGTGCCGGTGCTCCGTCCTTCATCTTCAGAATTCCGGTCAGCAATTCCCGGATACCCGCATCCAGTGTCACAGACCCGTCATACAGATCGCTTGCGCCCTGTTTGAGCGCATCCGCACCGTCACTGGCATCCTTGGCACCGTCCGTGTAGTCGGCAATACCCTTGTAGAATTCATCGTACTCATCCAGACCCGCAATCAACTGATCAATGCTCCGGACGCCTGCCTTTGCTTTGGCTACTGCTTCTTCAATCTGCGCTTTGACCTCGTCGCTCTGCATATTGCTCTCGATCAGCTGCTTGACCTGCGCATCGGTATTCTCGGAAATCAGCGCCTGCACCTCTGCTGTCTGCATCTGCAGATCCGTTGCAGCCGTGATTTTTGCCTTGACCCCATCGCTCGCCATCTGCGCGTCCACAGCCGCCGTGATGGCTTTTTGCTGTTCCTCACTGATCACTCCGGCTTCCACACCCTTGCGGTAATCGTCAAGGGTCATTCCCTGCGTTTCCAGAACCGCCGCAAGTACCTGCTCACGAACGGCGGCAGTCACCTGCGCCTCTACGTTTTTGCGTACCTCAGCAGTCACAGCAGCCGTAATGGTCGGTCTGGCAGCTTCCACCTTCTCGGTAATCTTCTCCAATGCAACTGCCTGTGCCTGTTTACGGACATTGCTCTCCGAAAGGGCTTCCTTCACAGCTGAGAGCACGGTGTTGTAGTTTTCAATGGTCAGATCCTGCGGCAATGCCAGCCCTGCTGCCTCCAACTGCGTCTGCGCAGTCAAAAGAAGTGTTTCATAGACCTTCTTTGCACCGCTGTTCAGCTCATCGTTATGTCCGACCAACGTATGCAGACCATCTGCAAGCTCACCTGCGCCGTTCTTGAGTTCGCCGGCACCCGCGGTCAGCTTTCCGCTCCCGTCTTTCAGTTTCTGCGCGCCCTCTGCTAACTGATTGATTCCCGCAACCAGTTCGTCCGATTTTTCTAAAAGCGTGGCAATGCCATCATACAGTTCGGAAGAACCGCTGACCAACTGTTGCACTCCGTCGTTCAACTCCTGCAACTTGCTCTCCAACTGATCAATCTTGTCAAATCCGGAAAGGTCCAGTTTGTTGAACAACTCATTGGTTGCAACCGTTACCGTGTTGGTCATTTCGAAATTCGTCACATCGGCACTGATCTCCACATAGGAAGGGATTTCCACGACATCCGCATCCAACCCCAGATTTTCTCCCAGTCCGGGCAGTGCAAGACCGATCACCACCGTGCGATCCCCGTCGCTGACCACTTTGCCGTTGGAAACCTCCACATTGGAGAAGATCTCATTGTCAAGGAGCATACCGGTCAGCATGGCAAACGGCACGTAAATCTTCTGCTTCTCGCCGTCGATCTCCACCGTTTCATACTGTCTGTTTTCATAGGTAATCCGCATGGAAAGCTTTCCGCTCTTTCCGACGAGCGATGCGGCATCCGTCTCTTTTCCGTCCAGGGTATAGGTGATCTTCATTCCCACCGGCACTTCTTTATCGATGTTGCCCTGGTAGTAGATATCCTTCCCTGCGGCATCCCAAACAAGCACACCGTCCCGGTTGGTATATCCCTCATCACCCTTGACATTCTCGATTCCGGACAAATCGCTCTTGTCATTCAGGGTCTGATCGTTCAGCACATTCTTCAAATGATCGCTGACAATCAGCTTTTTCACAGTGCCGTCCGCACCCGCAATCACATAGACCGTTTCGCTCTTCTCCGGCGCCTTCACACCCTCTTCCCCGTCCTTTTTCAGAAGATCGGAAAGGACGTTCTTGTCCGCCGGATCCATTGCCTGATCGGCATGGATTGCCGAAACCGCCACACCGGCACTGCCGCCCAGCACTGCCGCGCAAAGCAAGAGGGAAAGCCCTCTGATTCTGTTCTTCTTGGTAAACATCATGTATTTCTCCTTTACTTCACAATCACTTATCAGTTTTTGGTTTGCTTCTGCTTTTTCGAATTCATTCCCAATGTCGTCACACAGATCAACTTATCGCAGAGCATCAACAACGCAGGCAGAATAAAGATGACGCACAGCATACTGACCACAGCACCGCGTGCCATGAGCATGCACATGGATTTGATGATGTCAATATCCGAATACAATGCCACACCGAAGGTTGCCGCAAAGAGTCCCATGCCCGACACAATAATGGAGGGGATGGATGCCGCAAGCGCGGTTGTGACTGCACTGCGTTTGTCATTGCCGGCTATGCGTTCGGTCTTATAACGCGTTGTCATCAGGATCGCGTAGTCCACCGTTGCACCCAACTGAATCGTACTGATGCAGATCGGGGCAATGAACGGCAGTGACTGTCCGAGATAGTGCGGCAATCCGAGGTTGATGAAAATAGCAAGCTCAATGACCGCAATCAGAATGAACGGCAGGGTTGCGCTCTTTTCCACAAAGAAGATGATCAGGAAAATTGCCAAAATGGAAATGGCATTGACCACCTGGAAGTCGTGATTGGTTGTCTCAATCATATCCTTCATGCAGGGCGCCTCACCAATCAGCATACCGGTGGGATCGTACTTCTTCAGAATGGCATTCAGGCTGTCGATCTGCCCGTTCACCTGGTCACTTGCGACCTTGTACTCCGAGTTGATCAAAAACAGTTCCCATTTGTCACTCTTCAGGATGGAAACAATGCTCTCCGGTAAAATCTCCTCCGGTACGGCAGAACCGATGACCGATTCCAGACCGAGCACATATTTCACACCGTCCACCTTTTCCATTTCTTTGATCATGGAGCGAACCGCTTTGCCGGAAAGGTTGGCGTCGGCAAGTACCATGTGGGTAGAGGCAATGTTGAACTCTTCGGACAGTTTGGAATTTGCAATCACATATTCCATATCCTCCGGCAGACACTGTCCCATATCATAATAAACTTCATCGTTCGTCTTCTGATACCCGTAAAGTGCCGGGGCAATCAGCAACAGGAAGATCACAAGGAAGATCGGGAAACGCTTGGTTACAAACCCTGCCATCTTCTTCATGTCAGGAATCAGGGAGCGGTGCTTGGTCTTCTGCAACGGCTTATCAAATACCAAAATCAGAGACGGAAGAACCGTTACGCATCCCAACACACCCAGAAGCACACCCTTCGCCATCACAAGCCCGAGGTCACGTCCCAGTGTAAAGGTCATAAAGCACAGCGCCGCAAATCCGGCAATGGTCGTTGCGGAAGAACCGACAACCGAGGTCAGTGTGTCCCTGATGGCATATGCCATCGCCTCTTTATGATCCGCATAAAGCTCCCGCTTTTCGTTGTAACTGTGCCAGAGGAAAATGGAATAGTCCATTGTGACGGCAAGCTGCAACACCGCGGACAATGCTTTTGTAATGTAGGAAATCTCGCCGAAGAAATAGTTGGTTCCGAGATTGAGCAAAATCATCATGCCGATGGAGAGCAGGAACACAAACGGCACCAGCCAGCCATCCAGGAAAATCAACATGGCAACCGCCGCAAGAATCACGGCAATGGCAACGTAAATCGGCTCCTCCTTCTCGCAAAGGTCTTTCAGATCCGTCACCAACGCGGACATACCGGAAACAAAGCACTGCTTCCCCGCCACCGAACGGATTTCACGGATGGCATCCATGGTTACATCCGCGGATGTCGCGCTGTCAAAGAACACCGCGATCATCGTGGAATGATCGGTATTGAATGCCTCATAGATCTCATCCGGAAGAATCTCCATCGGAATGGACACATCCGCAAGCGTATTGTACCAAAGCACGGTTTCCACGTGATCCACCGTTTTAATCTTCTCGGTCAGCTTTGCCACATCTTTCTGCGGCATATCCTCCACAATAATAAAGGAAAAAGCACCTTTTCCGAAATCCTTAAGCAACTCCTCCTGCCCCTTGACCGTGTCCATATCCCCCGGCAGGTAATCCAGCATGTCGTAATTGATCCGTGTCCCGATCATGCCGAGCACAGCGGGAATCATCAGCACAGCAGTCAGAATCAGAATGAGCACGCGGTATTTGACTACCGCTTTTGAAAAACGCATCTTACTTTTCCTCTCTTTCGTCTCTTTCGTATGAAGTAACAATTTCACAATCCGGCACCTGATTTGCGACGATCCGGACTGCGGCAACCGCAGTGGCAAGATTCAGAAGTCCCTCCGCAATCAGGGTCGTCCCCAACAGCACACCGAGCACCGCAAGATTCTTGCTCGGCTGTACCACCGGCAACGTTCCCGCCACACAGGTCAACAACCCCATGACGAGAATCACCCACCACGCGCGCAAGCCGAACTGTCTGGCATCCATCGAGATCTGTATTTTGAACAGTCCGTCCGCAACCACCATGACACCGACAATGCCGCACAGAAGCGCAACCGTCTCCGTTGGTCGGAACAGCAACACCGCGCCAACCAATTCCAACAGCACACCCGCCGCGAAATCATACTGAAAGGCAAGACGGAACAGATCCTTTGAAAAATACCCGACCAGTTTGAATACGCCGAACAGCACCATCAAAGCCCCTCCGTATCTGCCGATTGTCTGTACCGACAACGTCGGCTGACAGCACAAGACAATTCCCAACGCGATCAGCAACACCGCGCTGACGATATAACCCGTTTTCGCGATGTGCATTGGTACCGTAGAACGCATAACCACCACTTCCTTTTTGTTTACTGCCACATTATAGCACGCAGATTCCGGACTGAAAACGGGCAATGCACCCACAAATGCAAAAAAAGCGGGCAACGCCCGCGCAATTGTACAAAAACCAGACAATTCACCCCGAATTGTCTGGTGTTGGTTGCGGGTCTGCCCGCACCGATTGCTATTTCATTCAACACGTTTCATTTTCACGGATCCGACGGATCAGATCATCGGAAAGCCCTCGGCACACCTTGGTGATCCGATGAATTTCCTCCACCGCATCCTCTTTCATACCGTTCATAATCCACGCAAAAGAAAGCCCGAATATTTCACACTTGAAAAAATGAACCACCGTCTGCAGATCGCTCTCCGAAATGGTCACCCCGGCAAATGCAGTACGCAGATAACTGACCACCACATAGTCACAGATATTCATCAGGCTGCGCTCGTACAGATCCCGATTGACCGAATTGTAAATATGCCAAATTGCTTTTTTGTTTTTGACCATATAATCAAACAGGTAGGTCACACACTCATCCAGCGACTCCACCGTAGGGTACGCCGCGATCAGCTCACTCACCTGGTCATGCACAATCTCCTCAATCAGCGCAAGCATATCCTGGTAGTGATAGTAAAAGGAATTCCGATTGATTCCGCAATCCTCGACAATCATGCGAACGCTGATCTGCGACAGCGGCTTTTCATTGAGCAGTTTGATAAACGACTCCTTAATTGCCTTCTTCGTAAAATTCGGCATCTCTCTCCTCCCTTCTCCTGCCGACATCCCGGCACCAAAGGGTATTTTACCATAGCTTGCCGTTTTTGTCAATACCACTTTGGGGAACGACGGCTTTGATCCGGTCCGCAAACTGCGCAATGGCGCCGTCGGACAAGGAAGGCAGTGCGATTCCCTCTGCGCCCCATCCGTTTTCTCCGCCGGTCAGTGCCTGCGAACGAACGGCTTTCATCATGACCTTATCCAATCCGCGGGCGCGGGCGGGATTCAGTTCCCCGCCGAAACAGGCAATGGCAAAAGCATGATGACGCAATGCGTCCGGAAACAGCTCCTCATACGCCTCCGTCCTGTCGGCAAACCCGCACAGATAAAACAACCCCAGCGGACGCGCAAGCAGGATTTGCTCGTTCCGTTCCAGATACATGCGCAGATGTCCGCTCAGCTTTCCGTACCGGATCGGTCCGCCGACCAGGATCGCATCGTACCGCTCCAACGCTTCCGGCGCGGGACTTCCGTCCCGCAAATCCTGCACCGTCATGGCATGCCGCGGCAATTCCCGTTCAAGCATATGGAGCGCAAGCGGCGTTGTCCCCGTGCGTGTATCGTAAATGGCAAAAAGATTCATACAGAGAAACGACTCTCCTTTCCCGTTCTCACAGCATTAGGTTCTGCTTTTCCCGCTGCGCCGCGAATTCTTCGTAGGTGCCCAGGAAATCGGTGCACCCTTCGGGTTTGATTTCAATGATCCGGTTGGCAACCGTGTTGACCAGTTCATAGTCGTGCGAGGTAAACAGCACGTTGCCGCGGAATGCGGAAAGTCCGTTGTTGACTGCCGTGATGGACTCCAAGTCCAGATGGTTGGTCGGCTGATCCAGAATCAGCATATTGGAGCCGAACAGCATCATGCGGGAAAACATGCACCGCACCTTTTCGCCGCCGGAGAGCACCTCCACGCTTTTGTAAACACTGTCCCCGGAAAACAGCATCCGCCCCAAAAATCCGCGCAGATAAGTTTCCGTGTGTTCCTTGGCATACGGATCGATCCATTCCAGCAGATTTTCCTTGTGTCCGTTAAAATATGCGGAATTGTCGTGCGGGAAATAAGAACGGGTGATGGAAACACCCCACTTGAAGCTTCCCTCGGTCGGCTCTATTTCTTCACAGATGATACGGAAAAATGCGGTAATTGCCATTTCGTTGCCGACAAAGGCAATCTTATCCCCTTTGCGCACCGAGAAATTCAGACCAGAAAACAACCGAACACCGTTCTGCTCGCAGGAAAGATCATTGACAAACAGAATGTCCTTCCCCGGCTCCCGATCCATCTCAAAGCCGATAAACGGGTAACGGCGGGAAGACGCCGGCATCTGTTCGACCGAAAGATTCTCCAACAGCTTACGCCGTGAAGTTGCCTGGCGGGATTTGGATTTGTTTGCGGAAAAGCGGGAAATAAATGCCTGCAATTCCTTGATTTTCTCTTCCGCGCGCTTGTTCTGTTGCTTGAGAACACGCTGAACAAGCTGGCTGGATTCGTACCAGAATTCGTAGTTACCGACGTACATCTGAATTTTTCCGTAGTCGATATCCACAATGCCGGTACAGACGTCGTTCAGGAAATGCCGGTCGTGAGAAACCACCAAAACAGTGCCGAAGTAATCGGCAAGAAAATCCTCCAGCCACTCCACGGCGGCAAGGTCCAGACCGTTGGTCGGCTCGTCCAAAAGAATAATGTCCGGATTGCCGAACAGTGCCTGTGCCAGCATGACCTTGACTTTTTGACTTTCCTTGAGGTCGGACATAAGACTGTAAAGGATCTCCTCGGGCAGTCCCAGTCCCTGAATCAGGCGGGAAACATCGCTCTCCGCCTCCCATCCGTTCATTTCGGCAAATTCACTCTCCAGTTCCGACGCGCGAACGCCGTCCGCATCCGAGAAATCCGGTTTCTCATACAGTGCGTCCTTTTCCTTCATCACATCGTACAGGTGCCGGTTTCCCATCATAACGGTATCCAGCACCGTATAGCCGTCAAAGGCAAAGTGATCCTGGCGCAAAACGGACATCCGTGCGCCTGGCTTGATTGCAACCTCTCCGGTTGCCGGCTCCAGTTCCCCGCATAAGAGGCGCAAAAACGTGGTTTTTCCGGCGCCGTTGGCACCGATCACGCCATAGCAGTTGCCGGGGTTGAATTGCAGATCCACATTTTTGAAAAGCAGCTGTCCGCCGAAATGGAAGCTGAGATTGGTAACGGTTATCATCGGTTTCTTCTATCCTTTGTCCTTTCGGGTATTTTCAATGAAACGCACTGCCGTCCGCGCAGAGCATTTCTTCACGCATGATTTCATAACAGTCGGTCGTATTGACCTCCCGGAGCAATCCGGTTTTCTCCTTGATGGCTGTCATCAGCATCTCGGCATTCAGATTGGACGTATTGCCCGCGGCAAGCACCAGGTGCAGAAGAATGGTTCCGTCCTGCACACGGAACGTTGTCCCGGCTTCCTGTACATATGAAAGAATATTGATTTCCTTATCTCCCGCCTTGGTTTTCTTGGTCATCATAATCGGCTCGCCGTGCAAAAGCGCGTCGATCGCTGCCGCCTGCGCCTCCGTTGCGCCTGAAATATGGATGCTGATCGTGTAGCATGCCGCAACAATATCATTGAATGTCGTCTGTGCCGGGTAAACATCCAGCACGCACATCTCATCGGGCAGTTCCGCATTCAACTGTTCTTTAATCTCCTGCGGCATAATTGCCCGATCGATCCTGACGTCCAGATATTCGCATTCACTTTGCGTCCCAACCGGGAGCGGGCAGCCGTAATTGAGCTTCGGGTGCGGATTGAACCCCTGTGTATACCACATGGGAATCTTTGCCCGCGTCAGTACACGCATCCAGGTTCTCTGCAGATCCAGGTGGGAAATATATTGCAGATTTCCCGTCTTGCGGTACCGGATCCGCATGGTTTCAAAATTCGGCAAAAGCGGTCGCTCCAACCGATCGGGATAGGTTTTCTTTACTCCGTTTTCATTTTCGGGCAACATGCTCTTTCACCTCCGAACTGATTGGCTCCGCACCCCGAGCATGCCTCGCGGCAATTGGGGGTTGTTTTTGCCGCATACGCTCTTTCACGCTCACGCCACAAAAATGCCTTGCTGACCCCGCAGTCAATGACATCCCACGGCAACACCTCATCCCTTCCGAACGCGCGGTTTGCGTAAAAGGCGGGATCGATCCCGGAACGTGCAAACACACTCAGCCACTTCTGGTAACTGAAAAACTCGCTCCACGCGTCAAAGCAAAATCCTTCCTTGTGCGCCAGCAGCAACGCCTTTGACAATTTACGGTCTCCGCGGGCAAATACCGCTTCAATCCGACAAATTTCGCCGTCATGGTGTGTATAACGCACCTTCCGGTCGGTCACGCACTCACCGACGTACTCCTGCTTGGCAAGCATGGTGTCCAGGTCGTCCTGGGCTTCCCACTGAAAAGGTGTAAAGGGTTTGGGAATAAAGGGAGAAACACTGATGGTCACAAGCGGCGCCCGCTTGACGTGATTGGGATTTGCGTAAAATGCCTCCACCACACGGTGCGCCAGGTCCGCAATGCCCTTCAGATCCTCGTGCGTTTCCGTCGGCAGTCCCTGCATGAAATACAGCTTGATCTGATTCTTGCCCGCGTCAAATGCCACATTGACCGCACGCATCAGATCTGCCTCCACAACATTCTTGTTGATCACATCCCGCATCCGCTGTGTTCCCGCCTCGGGCGCAAACGTGATGGAAGAAGCGCGCACGGACGCCACCTTCTCCATCAGTTCCTTCGTAAAGGAATCCACCCGCAGCGACGGCAAAGACAGGCTGACCATATTCGGATCCGTCCAGGTCAGCAACCGATCGGTCAGCTCGTCCACTTTTGTGTAATCACTGATGGAAAGGCAGCACAGCGAAACCTCTTCGTATCCTGTTGAGGCATACAACGCCCTCGCCTGCGCGTCCAACACCTCCGGTGTTTTTTCACGGACCGGGCGATAGACCATTCCCGCCTGGCAGAACCGGCATCCGCGGATACACCCGCGTGCAGGCTCCAGTACAATCCGGTCATGCACGGTGTCGATATACGGCATCACCAGCTTCTCCGGGAAAAATGCCTTGTCCATGTCCTGTATGATCTGCTTTTTCACCCGCTTCGGAATATCGTCATACACAGGCGTATATGCCTCCACCGTTCCGTCCTCGTGGTAGGTTACGCGGTACAAAGACGGCACATACACACCCGGAATGGTTCTTGCCGCCTCGTGCAGAAATGCCGCTCTGGTATAACGTCCCCCTTCCTTCATGCGAATATACAGCCGGACAATATCCACAAGCATCTGCTCGCCCTCTCCGATATTGAACAAATCGAAGAAATCGGCAATCGGCTCCGGATTGTAGGAGCAGGGACCTCCGCCGATAACCAACGGACAGTCCTCCCCGCGCTCCGATGCCAAAAGGGGAATATTCCCCATCGAAAGCATCTGCAACACGGTGGTATAGCACATCTCGTACTGCAAGGTAAAGCCGACAAAATCAAAATCGGTCAGCGGATCTCCGCTCTCATGTGCCCAAAGCGAGATCCCGTTCTGCTTCATCTGCGCCTGCATATCCGTCCACGGTGCATAGACTCGCTCACACCAAATATCCTCTTCCCGGTTCAGACACCCGTACAGAATCCGGATTCCGAGATTGGACATCCCGATCTCGTAGGTATCCGGGAAACAAAAGGCAAACCGTGCCCTGACCTTGTCCTTATCTTTGAGCACCTGCCCGTATTCCCCGCCGCAGTATCTGCCCGGCTTCTCCACTGCCTTCAGAATAGAACTGAAATTTTCCTTCATTGCTTTTTCTTTTCCTTTTTGTTCTTTTTACCCTTCTTGCCGGTATCCGGTGTGCAAAGCCGGTATCGGATAACGCCGAAAACAGGCAGGCACACAAGAATCTGCACCCCGGCAATTTCCAATCCGTTGACCGCACCGATCGCTCCGGTCCATACCAGCACCCCGGTAACAAGCGCCAACAGCACACTGTAAAGAATCTGCAACCGCTTTCCGAAACGGCGTACAGACTGTAGCTTTTCACATGCCACAACCGGCTCCACCATATTTTCTTCCCTGCCCGTCACCAAAATACCGCTGTCGGCGGTGCGGTTCATGGCTCTGTTGCGTGCCCGGAGCCGTTCGGGTTTGATCACACGGATCACCTGATCCTCTCCCCCGTGCGCATGCCGCGCCATGAAAACCTCGTTGATATTCGGATCATAAGAGCTGATCGCCACACCGATTCCCATGCGCATCAGCGTATCCGCCGCGCGCAGAAAGCTCTTGCGCTCCTCGTAATCCACGGCATATCCCATTTTGAAACGACCGTCAACCGCCACGTAAACGACCGCGCTGTCTTCCTGACGCTGCAGGTTTCCGAGGCTGTTCTCCACGGACGGCATCGGAATATCGTTTTTGGTCAGATAGGCATAATCGCCCATCAAAATGTGTGTTGCTCCGTCCTTATACAGTTCAATTCCGTCCTCGGAAACATCCGCAATCTGCACGACCGAATCGGCAGCACTGTCGTCCGGATCCGGATCCCCCGCCACGCCTTCCAGCGTCCCGCCGATGGCATGGAACAGCTGCTGCAACAGGCGCGTGCACTCCTTTACTTCCGCCTCTCCGCGGATTTTGATTCTTGTTCTGCGGCGCACGACAAACATCTCCGTATCGCTGAACACGAGCGTCTTCTTTCCCGCATACTGCTCAACCGCCGCATCCCCGATCAGAGCGCAACCGCTCTTTTCCAACTGTGTCGCGGCATAATAGCCGGACAGTGCATAATACAGCGGGACAGACAGCGGCACGCCTGCAAGCAATACCGTCATAAAAGCGCCCAACGCACGGTTGAAGCTGCCCTGCAACGCACCGACCGCACATCCTGCGGCAACCGCAATCAAGAAAAGTGCGACAAACAGATAAATCAACCATGCACACCCCGATGACAGATCCTCGCTTCGCCGGAAAAAGCCGGTCAGCCGGTCGACCTTCCGTACACGGTACATCCGGGTCTCTCTGCCGTCCCCTTTCTCACTCCGCGCAGTCTGCACGCGGCGCACACGGGTTCCCTCATAAAACCGGAGCGGCTCATTCTGCATCGGCTCCAGGACATACTTGTCCGCCTCCGAAGCGGCAACCTCATAGGATGAAACCGTCCTGCGCAAATACAGAATCTCTCCCACCGTACAGGCAAGCAATAAAAAGCAAACCGCAAAATGGAACATCTGCGTGCCGCTCTGCCAACGGAACAGCATAATACCGTCATACAGGACATCGGTAACCACCACAAAAGTGACCGCCGAAAACGGCGTTGCCTCAAAGTGCAGCAGCTCCTGCACCGAGCGGTACAGAAAGCGCCAGGATACCGCCAGGCATCCCCAGAACAAAAGCATCCCGACCAACGGATAGGCAAGAGTCGACAAAAACGGATCGGTTCCGATTGTTTCCACCGACCGGAACAGTGCCAGGTGGTCGTAAACACCGAAAAATGCAGTCAACACCGCCGTTACCACAAAGCGAAGACGCAACCGTTTGTTTTCCCTGTGAAAATGCTCTTTTTCCTTCTGCGTCTGTTTGCGATCCGCCCCGATTCCCGCATCCTGCGGTTCTGTGTCATCCTGATGGTATTTGACACTGTCCACACGTGCGTCTCCGAGCGTGCGCCGCAGCTCCTCCTCATATCCCATGCCGATCAGCATCAGAATATCGTTTTCGTCCAATTCCTCATCGGAACGGATTTCCGACAGCACTGCCCGCTCGCGTCCGTCCTCTGCCGCCCACGGTGTTCCCTGCGCCCCGTCGGTACGGTAAGGCTGTAGAGCTTTTTCCTCCAGCGGGACTACCGCCGGCGCACTTTCCTGCCCAACCGGTGTCTGCCCGGCGGCGACCGCCGCCGCAATCGGCTCTCCCTCCGGTTCTTCCGCATCGACAGATTCCGGTTTCGGGACAGATTCCGTCTCCGATTGCGGTTTCGCATCCCGTTCCGGCTCCGGCGTCGGTTCCGGTTCGGGCGTCGGTTCCGGTTCGGGCATCGGTTCCGGTTCGGGCACCGGCTCGGGCTCGGTTACCGGCTCGGGCTCGGCTACCGGCTCGGGCTCGGCTACCGGCTCGGGCTCGGCTACCGGCTCGGGCTCGGCT
>ERZ809074.1378-NODE-1378-length-32039-cov-12.400263_pt1 | contig 32039 bp, 28 predicted proteins | sample MGYA00520795_ERZ809074 | MGnify/ENA primary metagenome ERZ809074 (study PRJEB31570, sample SAMEA3212989) | Homo sapiens | biome: human-gut; feature: human gut; material: fecal | place: Sweden | collected 2011 ...
CGAAGGTGCCGTTCTCCTTCATCTTAGCCAGCTGATCCATACGGTCGATGCGCTTGCGGATGGTGCGGAAGTTGGTCAGCATACCGCCCAGCCAGCGAGCATTGACATAGTGCATGCCGCAGCGCAGAGCCTCGTCACGGATGGACTCCTGAGCCTGCTTCTTGGTGCCGACGAACAGGATGTCGCCGCCCTCAGCTGCAACTTCCTTCACGTAGTTGTAAGCCTCGTCCAGCTTCTTCACGGTCTTCTGCAGATCGATGATATAGATGCCGTTGCGCTCGGTGAAGATATACTTCTTCATCTTGGGGTTCCAGCGGCGGGTCTGGTGACCGAAGTGCACACCTGCCTCGAGAAGCTGCTTCATAGAAACGACTGCCATAGTAAAATTACCTCCAAAAATTTGTTTTGCCTCCGCACACCGTGATCCTGCCGCCGCATCGGACGGGGCCGGACTGCCCTCCACCCGCAATTGGGCACAAAAGGGCATAGTGATGCGTGTGTAATGCTAAGTAATAGTAGCACAAAAGTGAAGAAGATTCAAGTGCTTTTCGCTCTTTTTTACAAAAAGACGCGTCAAAATTCTCTCATTTGTCCGTACTGCTCTCCCTCAGCCCTGCCATATCCATCCGGTCCAGCGCGTAGCCTTTGCCAAACATGAGGTCATACTGGAGCATCCAGTGGTTCTGATTCCATTTTTGCTGCAGGGCGGTCATCGTATTCGTTGTACTGCCGTCCCGGTTCAGAATCGTGCCGCGGGTATTGCTGCGGCAGGCCACTTGCAATTGCCGGTTGAGATACTGGAAATAGAGCGGCTGCTTCAGGCCGTAAATGTTCATCATCACCGGGGAGATATCGTAAGCGGCGATGGTGCCCAGATCCACCGGCTTGTCCGTGTAGTTCGCCCACATCAGCAGGGTGGTCTGGTGGAGCTTTGGGTCCGCGCTGGAATCGCTGGCGTAGCCGCTCCTGGTAAAGACATCGTAGTTGGAGTCAATGGGGTTGTAGTGGTCACCCCAGAAGACCAGGATGACCGGCTCGTCCACCTGAGAGAAGTATTCCGTCAGCTTGCCCAGCATGGCGTCCGCATCCCGGATGCCCGTTGCAAAGTCCTCCAGCGCACCCACGGTGCTGGCCTTGAGGCCCGCCGGGTGTTCCAGCACTTTCACCCGCTCGTCGTCGGGGTAGTTGTCCTTATTATAATTGGTGTGGTTCTGCATGGTAACGGCATGGAGGAAGACCGGCGCGTCCGAGCTTGCTTTCATGCTCTCATACTGCTGAATGATCTGGTCGGCCATGGAGTCGTCCGTGACCAGGCCGCTGGTCCAGTAGTGCTTGCGTACCTTGTTGACGCCGTGCATTTTTTCCAGGCTGAGGAACGTATCCAGGCCCAGATTGGGGTAAGCCGTATCCCGGCTCCAGTATTTGGCCCAGAAGCAGTGCACTGCCGCCGTCTGGTAGCCCTGTGTCTTGAGGTAGTTGGGCAGAGCGAACATCGGTTTGGTTACATGCTGCTGGTAGGGCTTGCTGCCGTTGGGCAGGAACGAGACGGAGTAACCCGTCAGCGCCTCAAACTCCACATCGCAGGTACCGCCGCCAAAGCTGGGGCTGTAGGCCCGGCCATAGGCACTGGTCTGCTGCAGCCTGTGGAGATTGGCGGAAACGTCTGTGTCAAACTGGTAACCGTACTGCTCCAGCTCCGAGACATCCCAATAGGACTCATCCATCACATAGAGGATGGTCGGCTTCTGCACGGCCTCGTCCGCCGGGGTGGTTGCCCCATAGGACTCCGGGTAGAACGGGCTGGTGGAGTACTTTTCCCCCGCCTCCACGTCATCCAGGATCTCGTTGACCGCCTCTTCCGAATATTCCTCGGGTTTATCAATTTCCAGATTGGTCAGGTTGGTCAGAAAGCTGGTGATGACGCCATAGTAGCGGTAATAACGATCCTGCATCCAGGCGTCCGGCAGGATGCCAAGGCTCTCCGTCACGGCGGACTGCAAAAAGACGCAGAACACCAGCGCGCAGCCGGCTGCCGCGCTGGCGGAAAAGCCTGCCACCCGCTGAGGCCAGCCCAGCTTTGCCCGCTTCCGGTAGAGGAAGAACGAGCCCACCGTCAGCACCAGCACCACCACGATGGAAACGGTCATGCTGGTCTGGATATGGATGCCGGCCGCCGAGGCCACGCCCGCCGCCTCCGAGACCTGCATCAGGTCCCACGGCAGGAACGGCTCACCCCGCAGCTGGAGGGTGTAAAAATCGACCGCTGCGGGCACGCAGCCCAGAATGGCTGTGACCAGCGTGGCCAACGGCGAAAACCGGGTCAGCCAGTCCACGGTCAGCCAGACCAGGAACAGCAGCGCCCAGGCCAGGGCGTAGGCTTCCCAGTGGGGCTCGATGTACTGTGCAAAGGTATCCGCGTCCAGCGTGCCGCGTGCGATCCACTCCGTCAGCACCAGCACCACCAGCGCTGCCAGCGGCGGGAACACGAGCCGCGCCGCATGGAGCAGCGGCGGCGTACGCGTATCGTTTGATTGCTTGTTCATAAAGAAGTTTCCTTTCACTTCTCATTCATCTATTTTCCAGGGCCTCCGCCCTGTTTCTTTCCCGCGGGATGTGGCGACAAACCATGCCCGCAGTTCTTTATTATAGCGCGGTTTTGGCCAAAATCCAGTCCCTATTGGCCGGAAGATAGCTGAAAATCTTTCACCCGTTCAGCCAGCGGCGCAGCTTTGCGAAAAAGCCCGCCGGTTTTGCCGCTGTTTCCTCGGGCACCGGCAGCTCCGTGCGCACCAGAATGGCATCCAGTCCGATCCGCTCGATCTCATGCCACGGGATGGTCAGCGTTTCCTCCCGGCCCATAAGCCCGAACAGCCGGGGCTGCCCCAGCAGCTGCAGGCTGGTGATCTCCGCCGTCTGCGGGTCAAATTCCAGATCATCGGCTTTGCCCAGGCAGACACCGTTTTGCAGCTGGACGATCTCCTTGGTGCACAGATCCCGGAACGTCATCCCCTCACCTCCCTGTTCCCACCCTATGCCGCCGGAGCGGCGTTCATGCAAAAAGAGTGGAAAAAGCTGGGGCAGTTGTGCTATACTAGGCCCGGAATCACACCCAAAATGCAGACAAGATTTGAGGAAACCGGAATGTATAAAAATATCATCTTTGATTTTGGCGGCGTCATGGTCGATTTTGACCCCAAGGAATACCTTGTGGACCGCTTTTGCAACGCCGAGACGGAAGAGCTGGTCAGCCAGCTGACCTTTGAGAGCGAGGAGTGGAAGCTGCTGGATGCCGGCCTGCTCTCCCGTTACGAGGCCAACCAGCGGATGCTGACCCACGCCAAGGAGCACGATTGTGTATTTGAGGTGCAGGGCGTGCTGGACGACTGGATGCACATTCTGCGCCCCCGCCGCAAAATGCAGGAGCTGGTGCAGAAGCTGAAAGCCCACGGCTACTGCGTCTACTACCTGAGCAACATCCCGGAGGATGTCCTGGCCCTGCTGATGGAGCGGGATTTTCAGGGCCTGTTTGACGGTGGTGTCGCCTCCTGTGAAGTCCACGTCAACAAGCCGGACCCCCGCATTTATCAGGCACTGCTGGACAAATACGGCCTCAAGGCCAGCGAGAGTGTTTTCATCGACGACCGCCAGGATAACGTGCAGGCCGCCTTTGAGCTCGGCTTTGTCGGCATCCGGATGAAAGACAGTGTTGGCACGCTGGTGCGCAGCCTGGCCACCTGCAACGTCGTGGTGCGGTAACCTCTCACCGCTTCGTATCAGCAAAATCCCCGCCGGGCCTTTGTGAGAAAGGCCCGGCGGGGATTTTTTGTGCGGATGAAGTTACTTTTTCTCGTAGTTCTGGCAGTAGTGCGGGGTATCCACCTGCTGGCTGGAGCAGGTGCAGTGTTCCGTCACCTTGATCTGCGGCAAGTCACACTTACAGGCTTCCACATTGTGGCGGCACTCGCAGACATCGCAGGTAACACCTGTGTTTTCCATTGTTATCACCTCTCTTTGTGCCCTTAGGATACCCCGCTTTGGGAGAGATTATACACAATTTTTGCCCGCGGCAAAAACAGAGGGCCGGGAGTTTCTCCCAGCCCTCTGTAAAAAGCTTCTGTTTCAGGAACAGCGGCTTACCATGCAGCCAGATCTGCACCCAGCTTGCGGCAGGCAGCCTGTGCGTCGTCATCGGGAGTCTCGTTGCAGATGAGGCCCTCCTCGCTGAACAGGACAGCGCCGTCCTCCTTCGCACGCTCGCACCAGTCGCGCATCCACTGGCCATCGCCCCAGCCGTAAGAGCCGAACAGCGCGACTTTCTTGCCGTTCAGAGAGCCCTCCAGCCCTGCGAACATGGGCTCGAACTCGCTCTCCTCCAGCTGCTCAGCACCCATAGCGGGGCAGCCAAAGGCAACCACATCAAACTCACCCAGCTTTGCGGGGGTCATGTCCGCGCAGGGAACGATGGTGGCGGCGGCGCCTGCGCCCTCAGCGATGCAGTTTGCCATGGTCTCCGTGTTGCCGGTCGCGCTCCAGAATACGATTGCTACTTTGCTCATAATGGTCAGCCTCTCTTTTTTGATGTATTTAGTTAGTATTCTCTAACTTAAGCGTGGTTGAAAATGCGCCGCAAACATCTCACGACGCATTCTATTTGGTTAGGCTTCTCTAACCATGGATAGGATACCACAGCCAATGGCCTCTGTCAAGGCATTTTTGCAAAATAGTTTGTGTTAACTTACCGCAGCAAATAGAACCCAAAATTGAGCACTCCATACAGCACCGGCTGATGCAGCAGATACACCACCAGCGAGTGCCTCCCCAGCCACCCCAGCGCTGGGCAGATGGAACGGCGCAGCGACTCCATCCGCTCCCGCCCTACCAAGTGGTGCAGGAAAAAGCCCACCCAGAACAGAAACAGCCAGGGCACCAGCGGGAAGTAATCGGTGGAGAAGAACCCCTCCGGGTAAAACCCGAGGTAGGCGGTAAAGAGGTTCTGGTATAAAAAACGCGGCAGCAGCACCCAGCCATCGCCAAAACCGAGATACCCCAGCTGGGCATGGTAGGTCAGCCCGAACAGCGCAACGCTGACCACAGCGCCCACGGCAGGCGGAATTTTACGCAGTGCCTTTTCCAGCAGCGCAGTGATCACCATAGCCGAGCCCAGCAGCGTGAGCACCCCAAACAGAACCACATCCTCCGGCATGAAAAGCACCGTCACCGCCGTGACCAGTGCCCCGGCCCCAAAGACCAGTGCACCGCGCTTGTACGGGTGATGTCCCATGGGCAGGCAGAAACCGGACAGCAGGATGAACACCCAGCAGATGCTCTGCTGCCACAGATGGCCGGGCATCCCGGTATACCATGGCAGCTGCACCCCAAAAAGGAAGACCACATCCCACAGGCCGTGGTAGCACATCATGCTGATGAGGTCGAGGCCTCGCAGCTCATCCAGCAGGGCGTAACGATTTGCAGATACTTTTGACGGATTCATTTTCCCTCTCCCCTTTTCTTTCCATCGCCCTGCTATTGTATTCCCCCGCGCAAGATCTTGTCAAGAAACAAAAAGCTGCCGCGCAGCCAAAGCCACGCGGCAGCTTATCAAATAACTGGGGAAAAATCAGACCTCGGTGTTGAAGTAACGCTTCAGCAGGCCCTCGAAGCCGCGGCCATGGCGGGCCTCGTCCTTGGCCATCTCATGCACGGTGTCGTGGATGGCGTCCAGGTTCAGAGCCTTTGCTTTCTTGGCCAGATCCATCTTGCCGGCGCAGGCACCGCACTCGGCCTCAGCGCGCATCATCAGGTTCTTCTTGGTGCTGTCAGTAACGACCTCGCCCAGCAGCTCTGCAAAACGGGATGCATGATCTGCCTCCTCGTAAGCATAACGCTTGTAAGCCTCGGCGATCTCGGGGTAGCCCTCACGCTCTGCCACACGAGCCATGGCCAGGTACATGCCAACCTCGCTGCACTCGCCCTCAAAGTTTGCGCGCAGGCCATCCACGATCTCCTGAGGAACACCCTCAGCCTTGCCGATACCGACCACATGCTCGGTCACATAGGTGTTGCCAGTCTTCTCCACAAAAGCGGAAGCGGGAGCCTTGCAGACGGGGCACTGAGCAGGGATCTCACCCTCAGCAATATAACCACAAACGGTGCAAACATATTTTTTCATAAGAATAGACCTCCATCATTCTCAATTTACGTTACAAAATTTTGTGAGAGCAGGAGCTCCGGTGTTGGTACTCACCGGCCCTCCTGATGGCTCTATTATAGCGAATAATTCCTAGTTAGTCAAGCATAATTTTGAGAATTATTCCTATTTGCAAAAATCTGGCAAGGTCACTAAAACCCTTGCCAGAAAGATGGGCACTTTGCCCGGTACTCTATTTGAAGCGATCCGAAACTCAGACCTGCAGGTTGGCGCTGGAGGGTGCGTCGGAGCCGTCAGCGGAGTCGAACTCATAGTCGTTGCCGGGCAGGATGGCGTTGAGCGCAATGCCCACGATGGCAGCAATGGCCAGGCCGGACAGGTTGATGGAAACGCCTGCAACGGCAAAGGTCAGGCCGCCCACCGAGTTGAAGCCCAGTGCCGAAACGAGGATGACGGCCGCAATGATGAGGTTGCGGCTGTTGGTGAAGTCCACCTGATTCTCCACCACGTTGCGGACACCAATGGCAGAGATCATGCCGTACAGCACAAAGCTGATGCCGCCGATGATGCCGGTGGGGATGGTGTTGATGACGGCCTCAAACTTGGGGCTGAAGCTCAGGATGATGGCCAGCACGGCGGCGATGCGGATGACGAGAGGATCGTAGATTTTGCTCAGTGCCAGAACGCCCGTGTTCTCGCCGTAGGTGGTGTTGGCCGGGCCGCCCAGCAGGCCAGCCAGAGCGGTTGCCAGACCGTCGCCCATCAGCGTCCGGTTCAGGCCGGGGTCATTGATATAGTTGTGGCCGACGGTGGCGCTGATGGCGGCGATATCGCCCACATGCTCCATCATGGTAGCCAGTGCGATGGGGATGATGGTAAACAGCGCGCTGATAAACTCGGGGCTGCCGTCGATGGCAAACAGACCCATGGCAGACTGATGCAGCGGGATGCCGAACCAGCTTGCCTCGGCAATGCGGGCAAAATCGACGGCACCCGTCACCAGCGCAACGGCATAGGACACCAGCACACCAATGAGGATGGGCAGAATTTTGATCATGCCCTTGCCCCAGATGTTGCAGACAATGACCGTGCCCAGTGCCACAAAGGCCAGCAGCCAGTTGGCCTGGCAGTTGTTGATGGCCGAGGGAGCCAGGATCAGGCCGATGGCAATGATGATGGGGCCCGTGACCACCGGCGGGAAGAACCGCATAATGCGGCGGATGCCAAAGGTGGAGATGAGCAGGCTGACGACCAGATAGAGCAGGCCGGAGAACGCCACGCCTGCGCAGGCATAAGGCAGCATCCGGGTGTTGGCCACGGTCAGATTGCCGTCTGCATCCGCCAGCATGGGTGCCACAATGGAGAAGCCGCCCAGATAGGCGAACGAAGAACCCAGGAACGCGGGCACTTTCTTTTTGGTGATGAAGTGGAACAGCAGAGTGCCCAGACCTGCGCAGAGCAGAGTGGTGGAAACGCTCAGCCCCGTGAGCAGGGGCACCAGAACGGTGGCACCAAACATGGCGAACATGTGCTGGATGCCCAGAATCAGCATCCGGCCCGTGCCCAGCTGACGGGCATCATAAATGCCCTTGGAATAATCAATGTTTTGCTGCATGGTTTTCCTCCTTTAAGAAACCCACCCCTGAAAAAAAGGCACCGCCGCGCAAAAGCGGCAATGCCTCTGAAATCAGGATGAAATGTAAGATGGAACGGAAACAGCAGCACCCTTGCTTCGGAACATCGAATCTCGCATACCGCTCTCTCCTTTCGTGTTTTACCTTGTAAAGTATACCAGAAACCCGCGGTTCCTGCAACCGTTTTCCGTATTTTGTGCTCTGCATCTTGCAATCAGGGCAGCCGCGCACTATAATGTTACCTATTATAGCAGTTTGCGTTTTTAACGCACAAGCAGCATCCGCAAACTGCATCTCGCAAATATGCCGTTTTGATCGGCACTATTTATGAAAATTGCGATAAAACAGTTTATTGATAGAGGATTATTATGATATATCTGGATTATTCCGCCAACACCCCGGCAGATGAGCGGGTGCTGGCGCGGTTTTGCGCGGTGGAGCGCCGCTGCCCTGGCAACGCGAACTCGCACCATCAGGCCGGGTTGGACGCCAAGGCCGAGATCGACCACGCCACCCAGACCATTGCCCGGCTGCTGCGGGTGCAGCCTGCCGAGATCATCTACACCTCCGGTGCCAGCGAGTCCAACAACTTTGCCCTCAAGGGGCTGGCCCGGCTCTCCCGCCATGTGGGCAAGCATATCATCTCTACCCCGCTGGAGCACTCGTCTGTCAGCGGCACCCTGACCGCTCTGCAGGAGCAGGGTTATGAGATCGACCTGGTAGACATCAAGCGGGACGGCACCATTGACCTGGACCATCTCAAAGAGCTGCTTCGCCCGGACACCATCGTCGTGGCGGTCACGATGGTGGACAGTGAGCTGGGCGTGGTGCAGCCAGTGCAGGAGATTGCCGAGATCCTGAAAGAGTACCCTCACTGCCACCTGCATGTGGACGCCACCCAAGCCGTGGGCAAAATTCCGGTCTCGTTTGAGGGCGTGGACACCATGAGCCTGACAGCCCACAAATTCTATGGTCTCAACGGCATCGGCCTGCTGCTCAAACGGCGGAATCTGGCGCTGGAGCCTCTCATCCACGGCGGAGAGAGCACCACCATCTACCGCAGCGGCACCCCGACGGTGGCTCTGGCCTCCTCGCTGGCGCTGGCACTGGAGCTGGCCGTGGAGCAGCTGCCGGAGCACGCCGAGGCCGTCCAAAAGGCCAATGCATTCCTCCGCACCGAGCTGGCCAAGTATCCCAAAGTCCGCATCAACAGCCCGGAAAACGCCATCCCCCACATCCTGAACCTGAGCGTGCAGGACGTCAAGGGCACGGTCTTCCAGCGGGAGCTCAATGAAGAAGGCGTCTGCGTCTCGGTCAAATCCGCCTGCTCGTCAGACGGGCTCCCCTCCCGCGCGGTCTTTGCCGTCAGCCGGGACCGCCGCAACGCCCTGTCCTCCTGGCGGGTCAGCCTGAGCCATCGAACCACCGAAGAAGACCTGCGCGGCTTTCTGGCCGCCTTTGACCGCTGCTACCGCGGACTGACAGAAACCAAATAAAACAGCCCCAGAAAAAGAGAGGAATTTGTACCCATGAAACGCGAACTGGAACCTTACCAGCTGATTGAACGAAGCATCATCAAAAAGTACCGCAAAGAGCTCTGGACCCCGTTCATTGTCGCCGTCAAGCGCTATGAGCTCATCCAGGCAAATGATAAGATCGCCGTCTGCATCTCGGGCGGCAAGGACTCCATGCTGATGGCCAAGCTGATGCAGGAGCTGCAGAAGCACAGCGATGTCCCCTTTGAGCTGGTTTTCCTGGTAATGGACCCCGGCTACAACGAGATCAACCGCCAGAAGATCGAGTCCAACGCCGAGCTGCTCCACATCCCTGTGACCATCTTCGAGAGCAACATCTTCTCTGTGGCCAATAACACCGACAAGAACCCCTGCTATCTCTGCGCCCGGATGCGCCGCGGCCACCTCTACAGCAAGGCCAAGGAGCTGGGCTGCAATAAAATCGCACTGGGCCACCACTTCAACGACGTCATCGAGACGACCGTTATGAGTATGTTCTACGGCTCCCAGCTGCAGGCCATGCCGCCCATGCTCCACAGCACCAGCTTCCCCGGCATGACCCTCATCCGCCCGATGTACTGCATCCGCGAGGAAGATATTCTGGCGTGGAAGCGCTACAATGAGCTGGAATTCATCCAGTGCGCCTGCCGCTTTACCGAGAACTGCACCATGTGCGACAACGGTGGCGGCGGCTCCAAGCGGCAGGAGGTCAAGATTCTGCTCCGCCGCCTCAAGCGCGACAACCCCAACATTGAAAACAGCATCTTCCGCAGCATCCACGCCGTGGCGCTGGATACCATGCCCGGCTACAAATCCGAGGGCGTGGAGCACAGCTTCTTGGAACGGTTCCATGCGATGGAAAAATAATCATGGCAATGAAAAATCCCCCTCAGCAATGCTGAGAGGGATTTTTTCATGCCACCGGCGGGGCTTGAACCCGCACTCTGTTTCCAGAAAGGGATTTTAAGTCCCTCGTGTCTGCCAATTTCACCACAGTGGCACAGAAAAGAGCTGCCGATTTACGACAGCTCTTATAATACAATAGAAACCGTTCTTTGTCAAGAACTGCTCTTAGACTTTGCCGCCGTGCAGCTCCGCGTACATGCGGGAGCGGCACTCTGCCACAGCCGGGGTCATGTTGACATAGTGCTTGTGGGGGCACTCGATGCGCAGCTCGGTTTCCCAGGTCTCCTCGGTGAGCTGCTGGGCAATGTAAGCTTTCTTCTCCGCGATGGAGGGCAGCTCAATGGCCAGCTCGCCGTTCAGGATATGGGGCACCAGCAGCTGTTTGACCCTGGTGGGGGTGATGGTGATGGTGCGCTCGATGGCATCCGGGTCCAGGTTGACCATCGTCACGGGCTTGCCGGCCTCAATGACCTCGCCATCCATGGCGATCAGGTCGCACTGTGCCTGGCCGTTCTCATCGTAGAGTCGCCAGGGCATCTTCTTGCCGGGGATGATGGCCTTACTGGCGGAATCAGAGCACTTCATCTTAGGCTGATAGCTGCCATCCGCCTGCTTGACGGCCACCAGCTTGTACACGCCGCCGAACACGGGGTCGGAAGCCGAGGTGATCAGGTTTTCGCCCACGCCGTAAGAATCAAAGTGGGCGTGCTCATACAGCTCCATGTTGGCGATCTTTTTCTCATCCAGACCGTTGGAAGCTACCAGCTTGATATAGGGCTTGCCAGCCGCGTCCAGCGCCTTGCGCAGCCGCTTGGAGCCGCGGGCCAGGTCGCCGGAATCGATGCGGGCGCTCTTGACACGGCGGTTGGGGTCATTGGGATATTTCTCCATGAGGTAGTCGTCCAGCTTGATGAGGTTGGGCAGACCGCTCTCCATAATGTTGTAGGTGTCCAGCAGCAGGCTGACAGAATCCGGGTAGGTATCCGCAAAAGCCTTGAACGCGTCAAACTCCGTCGGGAAGAACTCGATGAAGCTGTGTGCCACGGTGCCCACGGCTTTGACATCCGAACCATACTTCATCTCGGCCAGACAGTTGGCCGTGCCAATGCAGCCGCCCAGAACCGCCGCATAAGCGCCATCGTTGCCGGCGCTCTCGCCCTGTGCACGGCGGGTGCCGAATTCCATCACGCTGCGGGGGGTGTGAGTGTTCAGGCCCACCACGCGTGTGGCCTTGGTGGTGATGAGGCTGTGGAAGTTCATGGTCTGCAGCAGGTAGGTCTCAATGAGGATGGCACCCACCAGGTCGCACTCAATGCGGACCATCTGGACATGGGGGTAGCAGACCGTGCCCTCAGGCAGGGCGTACATATCGCCTTTCCAGCGGTAGGTGCGCAGGTAATTGCAGAATTCCTCGCTCATGCCCTTGGTGCGCAGCCACTGGACGTCCTGCTCATTGAAGTGGTAGTTGAGCAGGAAGCGGGTCAGCTTGCGCTGGCCGGCGCTGATGGAATAGCCCATATTGTCCGGGTTCTTGCGGAAGAACATATCGAACACGAGGGTAGTATCCTTGAAGCCGTTCAAAAACAGGCAGTTGGCCATCGTGAACTCATAAAAATCCACGACCATTGCGGGGTTATCATAATCTTCGTCCGGAATGTACGGAACAACTTTGATCTCTTCCATGGGGGTTTCCTCTCTTTTTTCTCCATCCGGCAGGATACCGCGCGGTCCTGCCGCCTGAAAAACTTCCCGGGACGCCGCGCAGAGGGCTGGCCGGGCGTGTGATCTGCCCTGTCATGACAGGGCGTTGGTAACACTATAGCATGGTTTTTGGCCCGGTGCAAGGCCTTTTGTAAAAAAGGGACTGTGGTTCGGTAAAATCTTTTTGCTGTCACAGCCAGAAGATACAAAAAAGCTGCCCGGCGGCAGTGTGCCAGGCAGCTTTGCGTCTTTCAAATTTTATCAGCCGTTGATGATGTTGGGGGTGGCGTTCTTCAGCATAACGTCATGGCTGCCGCCCTCCACGATGGAGGTGGAGGAAACGACGGTCAGCTTGGCTTTCTGCTGCAGCTCGGGGATGGAGAGGGCACCGCAGTTGCACATGGTGCTCTTGACCTTGTACAGGGTGGTCTGGACACCGTCAGCCAGCGGGCCGGCATACGGAACATAGCTGTCCACGCCCTCTTCAAAGCTCAGCTTGGTGGAGCCGCCCAGGTCATAGCGCTGCCAGTTGCGGGCACGGTTGGAGCCCTCGCCCCAGTACTCTTTCATATACTGGCCGTTGATGCGGACCTTGTTCGTGGGGCTCTCGTCGAAGCGGGCAAAGTAGCGGCCCAGCATGACGAAGTCCGCGCCCATGGCCAGAGCCAGAGTGATGTGATAATCGTGGACGATGCCGCCATCGGAGCAGATGGGCACATAGATGCCGGTTTCCTTGAAGTACTCGTCACGGGCCTTGGCGACCTCGATGACAGCAGTGGCCTGGCCGCGGCCAATGCCCTTGGTCTCGCGGGTGATGCAGATGGAGCCGCCGCCAATGCCGATTTTGACAAAGTCCGCGCCGGCCTTGGCCAGGAAGCGGAAGCCCTCGGCGTCCACGACATTGCCTGCACCGACTTTCACGGTGTCGCCGTAGTTCTCACGGATCCAGCCGATGGTGCGGCTCTGCCACTCGGAGTAGCCCTCGGAGGAGTCGATGCAGAGGACGTCCACACCGGCCTCGACCAGTGCGGGCACGCGCTCGGCATAATCGCGGGTGTTGATGCCAGCGCCGACCACATAGCTCTTGTTGGCATCCAGCAGCTCGTTGGCGTTCTTCTTGTGGGAATCGTAGTCCTTGCGGAAGACCATATACACCAGGTTGCCCTCGGCATCCACCAGCGGCAGGGTGTTGATCTTGTTATCCCAGATGATGTTGTTGCAGTCGTGCAGAGAGGTGTTCTCCGGAGCAGTGACCAGCTTCTCGATGGGGGTCATGAACGTGGTGACGGAGGCGTCATCGGGGGTGTGGTTGACGCGGTAATCACGAGAAGCCACAATGCCCAGCAGCTTGCCGTTGGGGGTGCCGTCGGCGGTGATGGCGATGGTGGAGTGGCCGGTGCGGGCTTTCAGCTCCAGCACATCGTGCAGGGTGGCAGTGGGGGCCAGGTTGGAGTCGGAAACGACGTAACCGGCCTTGAAGCTCTTGACGCGGCGGACCATAGCGGCCTCGTTCTCGATGCTCTGGGAGCCGTAGATGAAGGAGACGCCGCCCTGACGGGCCAGCGCGATGGCCAGCTTATCGCCGGAGACAGACTGCATGATGGCGCTGATCATGGGGATATTCATTTCCAGCGGGCACTTTTCCTCGCCCTTGCGGTACTTGACCAGCGGGGTCTTCAGGCTGACAGCCGTAGGAATGTTTTCTGCGGAGGAATAGCCCGGCACCAGCAGGTACTCGCCAAAGGTGCGGGAAGGTTCTTCGTAAAAATAAGCCATATTCTAAATCTCCTTTTTCTCTCATTGCAGCCCGTCAGGACAACAAATCCTTTTCACTTACAAAGCTTGTAACATGCTCAAAATGATTGTCTATATCATATCACAAAAGCCCGGCAAATACAAAACAAACTTTATAAAACCAAGCCAGAGAAAAACAGACATTTTGTATAGAGAATTTGCCGCAAAGTCACACTTTATTTTGGAAATGCTGGCCGATCTCTTAAATTCAGGGTGCAAAAAAGCTCATCCCTGTTTCAGGATGAGCTTTTTTGCACACGAAGCGAGATACCGCCTGTGCGGTGCGGGGGACTGTCAGCTGTGAAGGAGAACAGCCGGAGGAGGAAGCGCCCGACACCCGGTATCTCTTTAAAAACAAGAAGAAAAAGATTTCATGAACCAGAAAGGCGTCGCATTCCTTTCTGTAACTATATTGTAACTCTTTGCGTCGGATTTTGCAAGAGCTTTTTGTAATTTTTCTGTAATTTCTTTTTTATTTTCTTGTAATCCGTTCCGGTTTATGCTTCCGGTGCCTCAAATTCCAGGTAGCACTCAAAAGCGGCGTGCTCTTCCCTGCGGCCCACCACATACCAGCCCTGCTCCACCGGGGCATAAAAGACCGCCATCTTCTCCCCCATCGGCACCTCGCGGTGATACTTGATGGAGAAAAATTTCAGCTCCCGCGTCCGCCACACTTCCAGCGGGATGGCGTCGCAGGCAATGTCCAGATAGAGCGCGTTGTTGATGTGGCCGTTCAGATCGCACAGGGAGTAACGGGCTACCCACTCCCCCGCGGGCTGCAAGTCCTTGCTCTTGTGCACCAGCTGAGGCAGCTCCTCGGGCAGCTCTTCGTTCTGGAAGCCCTCGGTCTCCCAGCCGGGGGCTCGCCGGATGCGCTCCGTGTCCGTATCCACCAGCATCCAGCGGCAATCCACCAGCGCCAGACGTTTTCCCTCCGTGTCGGTCAGGATGGTCAGGCGCTTCATGGAACCTTTTTTGAACACCTCACAGGCCGTGGTCAGGGTAAATTTTTCCGCCCGCATGGGACGCCGGGTGATCTGCACCGCCGTTTTTGCCACCAGAAAGGCACTGTGATGCTCCGTGAAGAACTGGCGGTCCATGCCGTAAGCCCGGGCATGGTCGGCGGAGACCTGCTCCACATACCGCAGCAGGGCGCTGGGCTTGAGCTGGCGGCGGAAATCGCTGTCACCATCCAGCGCGGTCATAGTTTCTGAATATTCTCTGCGTTCCATTGGTCTTCCTTTCTCTTTGCAAAACCCGAAAACAGGCCGCGCTTTTTGCAGCGCAGCCTGTAAAAATAGGGGTCTTTGAATCAGTACATGTTGCGGCTGCGGCGGCGGACCTTGCGCCAGATATTGAAGCAGGCCAGTGCCACCATAGCCGTGAGCAGCAGCAGGAACAGATAGCCGCTGCCGCCCTCGTTGTAGCTCTTCATCTCGCTCCACTTGACGTCCAGCTCATTGTTGACTTCGTCACTGAGGGCGGTGAAGACTTTCTCCTTGGCCTCGATCTCATCCGGCGGGAACGCGATCTCGCTGTCCGCCAGATCTTCGTCCAGGATCTCGCGCACGGACTCCATAGGGGTAGTATACCCAATATACTCCGCATTTTCCTTGCCAACGTCCGGTTCGCACATAAAGTTGATGAACATTTCAGCCGCTTCCTTGTGCTCGCTGGTCGCGGGGATGCACATGCTGTCCACAGAAAGCACGCTGCCCTCCTCCGGGAAGACCCAGGCCAGATCCGGGTTGTCGTCGATCATGGTGATGGCGTCGCCGGAGTAATAGACACCGATGGCTGCCTCGCCGCCGATCATCTTATCAAAGATCTCGTCCATGACGTAGGCCTGCACCAGGGGCTTCTGAGCCTTGAGTTCTTCCACCACTTCATCCACTTCTTCGGTGGAGTCCGGGTTGATGCTCTTACCTGCTTTGAACGCGGCAATGGCATAGGCATCGCGGCTATTGTTGAACATCAGGATATTGCCCGCATACTGGGGGTCCCACAGGTCGGCCCAGCTGGTGGGGGCTTTGTCCACCATGGTGGTGTTGTAGATGATGCCCGTGGTGCAGAGCATGTAGGGTACGGTGTAGGCGTTTTCCGGGTCGTAATCCGCGTTGCGGTACTCCTCGTCGATATTCTGGAAATTGGGGATGTTGTCGTAATTGAGGGGCATCAGCATCCCCTCCGCGATCATCTTGGCCGCCATATAGTCCGAGGGCACGATAACGTCATAATTGGCCGCGCCGGATTTCAGCTTGGCATACATCGACTCGTTGGAATCGAACGTGGTGTAATTGACTTTGATGCCCGTCAGCTTTTCAAAATCAGACACCACATCCTCGCTGTCGTCCGAGCCATTGGAGATATACTCACCCCAGTTGTAGACGTTCAGGGTCATGTTCTGGCCCTTGAAGCGGGTCCAGTCATAATCATCGGAGACGGAAACGTCCTCTGTCACCTCAATGGAACCAGCAGCCATGGCCGGCGCCGCCATGCTGAGGGTCAGGGCAGCCGTCAGGGCCAGCACGCTCAGGCGTTTCAGCAGTTTCATACGGCGTCGCCCCCTCTCAGCGCTCTCTGATCCTTGCGATACTCACGGCTCTCCATGGCGTTGGAGAGGAGGATGATGCTCAGGATGACCACAAACATGATGGTGGACAGCGCATAGATCTCCGGGCTGACCTTTTTACGGGTCATGGAGTAGATGGCAATGGGCAGGGTCTCCACGGTGCCGCAGTTGAAGTAGGAGATCATGAAGTCATCAATGGAATAGGTCAGGCAGATGAGGAACGCCGACAGGATCGCCGGGCTGATCTCGGGCAGGATGACCTTGAAGAATGCCTGCTTTGGATCGCAGCCCAGATCCAGCGCTGCCTCATACAGCCGGATATCCAGCTGCTTGAGCTTGGGCGTCACGTTGAAGATGACGTACGGCACGTTGAACGCAATGTGCGCGATGAGCAGCGTGGGCAGGCCCATGATGGTATCGGGCAGGAAGTCCACCCTTTCGGTAAAGCGCTGGTATGCCACAAACAGCAGCATGAGCGAGATGCCGGTGATGATCTCCGGGTTGACCACCGGGATATAGGTGATGTTCGTCACCACCAGGCGGCTTTTGCGGCCCATGGAGGCAATGCCCAGAGAGGCTGCCGTGCCCAGCACCGTGGCGATGACCGCCGAGATCAGGGCCACCTCAATGGACACCCAGAGGGCGTGCAGGATGGCAGAGTTATGGAACAGACTGGCGTACCATTTCAAGGTAAAGCCCGTAAACAGCGCGTAGCCCTTGCTCTGGTTGAAGCTGAACACGATCATATAGGCGATGGGCAGATACATGAAGCAGAAGAACAGGATGACATAGGCGCGCTGCATCAGACGCAGATGTTTCGTTTTCATCAGGACACACCCTCCATCTCATCCTCGTCAAAGCTCGAGGTAAAGCTCATGCAGAGCAGGACAATGATCATCAGCACCAGGCTCATGGCCGAGCCGACGTTGAGGTTGTAGCTGTTGCCCAGGAACTGCATCTCGATCAGGTCGCCGATGAGCAGGTTGGAGCCGCCGCCCAGCATCCGGCTGATGACGAATGTGGACACCGCCGGGACAAACACCATGGTGATGCCCGTGCTGATGCCGGGCACGCTCATGGGGATGAGCACCCGCACAAGGGTCTTGGTGGTGGAAGCGCCCAGGTCCTGGGCCGCCTCCACCAGGCTCTGGTCGATCTTGGTCATGCTGGTATACAGCGGCAGGATCATATAGGGCACATAGTTGTACACCATGCCCAGCACCACCGCGCCGGAGGTATTCAGCATGGTATAGGGTCCCAGGCCAAACAGGCCCAGCACCGCGTTGACGGGGCCATTGACACTCAGCAGGCCCATCCAGGCATAGGTACGGAGCAGGAAGTTCATCCACATGGGCAGCATGACCAGCATCAGCATGATGTGCTGCTTGTTCACCCGCAGGCGGGAGAGGAAGTAGCCCACCGGGAACGCAATGACCAGGCAGATGACCGTAGCGATCAGAGCCAGCAGCAGGCTGCGGGCAAACACCGAGCTGTAGCCGCTGATGGACACCAGATTGTCCAGCGTAAAATGGCCCTCGCTGTCCGTCAGGGCGTAGTACCCCACGATGAACAGCGGCACCACGGTAAACAGCGTCATCCATACAAAGTACGGGTACGCCAGCTTTTTATCGTAAATCTTCATCATGGCCGCATCACCCCTCGGACCGTGCCATGATGTGGATCTCGTTGGGGCCGATCCGCATCCCGATGGTCTCGCCCGGCGTGCAGGCACGGGTGGAGTGGATGAGCCACTCGCGGCCCTCGCAGTCCACATGCATTTCAAAGTGGACGCCCTTGAAGATCACATCGTTGACCACACCGGTCAGCTGGCCCTCCATCGGGGAGACCACCTCGATATCCTCCGGGCGCACGACCACCTGCACGCTCTGTTCCCGGGCAAAGCCGCGGTCCACGCAGGGGAAATCCACACCCGAGAACGAGACGAGGAAGTCCTTGTGCATCACGCCGTCCACAATGTTGGAGTCGCCGATGAAGTCCGCCACAAAGGCGTTCTTGGGCTCGTTGTAAATATCCTCCGGGGTGCCGATCTGCTGCACCTTGCCGCCGTTCATGACCACGACGGTATCCGACATGGTCAGGGCCTCTTCCTGGTCGTGAGTGACATAGATAAAGGTAATGTTCATCTCGCGCTGCAAACGCTTCAGCTCCAGCTGCATCTCTTTGCGCAGCTTGAGGTCCAGCGCGCCCAGAGGCTCGTCCAGCAGCAGGATCTCCGGCTCGTTGACCAGACTGCGGGCGATGGCCACGCGCTGCTGCTGGCCGCCGGACATCTGGCTGATGCTGCGGCGCTCAAAGCCTTTCAGGCCCACGACCTCCAGCATATCGCGCACCTTGCAGCGGATGGTCTCTTCGTCCATCTTTTTCAGCCGCAGGCCAAAGGCCACATTCTCAAACACGTTCAGGTGCGGGAAAAGGGCGTATTTCTGGAACACCGTGTTCACCGGGCGCTTGTAGGGCGGCACGCCCGTGATGTCCTCGCCTTTGAGCAGGACCTGGCCCGCATTGGGCTCCAGAAAACCTGCAATGAGGCGCAGAGTGGTGGTTTTGCCGCAGCCGGAAGAGCCCAGCAGCGTCACAAACTCTTTGTCATGGATGTCGAGGTTCAGCCCATCCAGAATGCGCTGACCATCAAATTCCACCACGATGTCTCGCAGTGAAACGATCACCGAGTTGTCCATAATTCCATTATCCTCCTTAAACTCAGATACGAAAAAAGACAGGGTATTGACCCCATCCCTCGTACCAGGGTGACCCAGCCCCGCACAACATCCATGACAACCGTAATATTGCGCAGTTATTCTGCCCTGTCCCGTCTATCTTAATCAATCCTTGCCAAAATGTCAATCACTCTGCCGATGTTTGCCGAAACTTTACATCCCGCAGCAAAAAAACATGCGCCGCACCGGAATTTTGGTGTGGCGCACGCTGCGTGATTTTATTCCGATTTCAATGTGTTTTCCGGCAGCAGAAGCGCCTGCACCGTGCTCTGGTCCACGGTATAGAGGGAACCATCCCCCTCCACCATCAGGTAATAGCCGTCCATGCCGCTGGCGTAGCGCAGGGTGACGGTTTTTTCCGCCGTGGTCACCTGCACGGTCACCAGCGGGGTGTCAAACCCGGCCGCGGCCGGGTCGGCACCATCCGCAGGGGTGATCTGCCCGCTGACATAACTGCTGAGCGCCGTGAGGATGGCATCCGTTTTGTCCGTGTCGAGGTCTGCCGCGGGGTCATTTTCCAGCCGCCAGACCGTCTGATAGGCAGTGCTGCCCGAGGCCGCCTCGCTTGTGCCGCTGCCTGCACTCTCCACCGGCTCCGACATGGCTTTCAGGGAGACCGTCTCGCCATCGGCCAGCGTATAGGAGACTGCCTCGATGGCCGAGCTGGTGAGCCCCGCCGGGCTGAACGCGCCAAAAAGGGCAGCTTTGTCTTTCAAAAAGCAGTCCAGCTTGGAGGACGCCACCGTATACACAGCGCTCTCCCCTGCCTTTTGCAGGTAGACATCCCCCGTGACGGCATTCCGGGCTCCGAATACCAGTGTTTCCTCGCCGCTGTCCGTGGTGATGGTCACGGTGGCCTGCGGAGCGGAGAAGCCGTAGTCCTCCCCGGCTGCTTCCTGCAACTCACGTTTGGCGTTCAGCGCCGAAACGGCGGTCAGCATGGCGTTGCAGGAGGATTCATCCAGATGGTAGTCCGGGTCTTCCGCCAGAGACCAGCTTCCGTCGGCATACGCCAGCGTCAGGGTTCCGCTCCGCGCTTCCATTTGGATCTTCCGGACGGTATCCGACGGGATGGCCAGCACCGGGATGCTGCCGTCGGCTGCTTCACTGGCAGCCTGTTCGGCTTTCCGGTTGGATGCCGTCAGCACGGCCAGCGCGATGCCCGCCAGCACCACAAGGCCCAGCAACAGCAGCAAAACGGCGGTTTCCGGTTTCTTTTTCAGGTACTGCATCTGCTCTGCCCCCTTACTTGCGGCGGCGCAGCAGGACCACAACGGCACCTGCCGCCAGCACCGCAGCGGGCAGAATGATCACAAAGGTCAGGCCCAGCGCCACAGAGGTGGAGTTGGACACTTCCAGCGGGGCTGCCTCCAGCGCCTTGGATTCGATGAGGGTCGTGCTCTCCTCAAAGGCCAGCGTAGTGGCGCAGGCCTGCAGGAATGTCACGTTGCCGGGCAGCACCTGATAGATGCCCTCGTTATCCATATTGCCGCAGTCGATCCAGATGACTTCCGCTTCGGTGTTCTCATTGCGGGCGTAGGCCGCCAGCGTGAACGGGCCGTCCGGGTCGCCGTCCTCCTGCGTAAGGGTCGTCATCTCATAGCCCGCCGTCTTACTGTAGGCCTCAGCGGAGGTGGTCAGCAGGGCTTCCGAGATCACGTCTTCTGTCTCGGTCAGGGCGATACCCTGGGCCATCTGAAGCAGAACGCCACGGTTTTTGTCCACGTTGTCCAGCACGCCGCTCTCCACCGCAGAGGCGTAATCCGGCAGCAGATAGGTGGGGTAGCCGTTCATAGAATGACTTCTGTCCCCCTCCACCACCAGACCCTCCGTGCGGGAAAGGCCAAACTCTGCCAGCAGGGCATCCAGATTGGGGGTGCGGTTGTAGCTGTCCGTGGTGATCAGCAGTTTGCCGCCCCGGCTCAGGTAGCCGCGCAGGTCGCTCATCTCGTCCACCAGTGCCCCGGCGGAAGCAAAATCCTGCACGGGGTTGTTGATGATGAGCAGGTCACAGTCTTCCGGGATGCTGTCCGAGAGCATATCCAGCCCGGTGAGCGTCAGGTTCTGGTTTTCCAGTGCACTGGTCAGGGTATCCGTCAGCGTCTGCTCCCCGTGGTTGGTGGTGTAGTAGGCGTGATGTTCTTCCCCGCTGGTCAGACGGTAGATGGCCGAGGTGATCTTGTTTTCCCCGTCAAAGGTCACGCTGGAAGTGCCTGTGAGAGAATAGTTGCTGTAGTCTTCTTCGTAGAGGTCCGCGGCATCCAGCACCGTGCTGTTTTCGCCGCAGACCAGAATGAGGCTTCCATTGGTCACATCTGTGGCCCCATACTGGGTGGCAAAGGTCGGGTAGAGGGCCGGGTCTTTCAGTTCCCAGCTCAGGTGGCTGCTCTCCGCCGCGTAATGATCCAGCAGCTTGGAGAGGATGACATCCTCGTTGCCCGTCTCCGCCAGATAATAAATTTTAACGTCCTGGGTCAGATTTTTGACCACCTCAATGGAGTTGTCGCTCAGGGTGTAGAGCCCCGCCTCCGAGAGGTCCCACTCCGTATACCGGGACGGGATGGCCCGGACGATGAGGTTGAGCAGAATGACCAGCACCAACACCAGCGCCGTGACCGCTGCGGAATAGACTCCGCTGCGGAAGATTTTACTGGCTGCTTCGCTTTTCTTCCGCTTGTTCCAATTCAATTTCATACCGTTTTCCTCCTCTCAGTTCCAGCGGCGCTTCTCGATGCTCTGCGCCGTAAAGAACAGGAACAGCCCCGTCACCGAGAGGTAATACACCAACGTCGGGAGAGAAAAACTGTTGTTGACGAATTCTTCAAAGGGGGTAAACAGGCACAGCGCGCTCAGCACCGTGCTGAACGCGCTGGTCAGCCAGGCGCTCTTTAAGAGGAAGAGGCCGGACAGCCCCATGCAGAGGGCCGCGAACAGCAGACATCCCAGGGTAAAGCTCCGGGTGCGCAGCCCCACCAGCACGGAGGCTGCTCCCGCCAGCCCGGTAAAAACCGCCAGCGCCACGGCACTGCCCGCGTTGAACATGGTGCGCAGGCTGGGCATCATGTAGGCCAGCAGCAGCACTGCCACGCCCATAACGGCGGCAATGATCTGGTTCTCCGTCAGACCGGAGAGGAACTCCCCGATGGCGATGGCCGCACAGCCCAGCAGAAAATAGCATAAAAGGCCCGCGAAGTTGGCCGCCAGTGCCGTGGTGGTGCTGCCCAGCCCCCAGAGAATCAAAATCATGACGGCATCCACGAGGCAGGGAATCGCAAAAATGACCGCCATGGCAAAAAATTTGCCCAGCACGATGCCCCATACCGACACCGGGCTGGTAAGAAGAAGCTGATCCGTGCGGCTGCGGCGCTCCTCGGCCAGCGAGCGCATGGTGAGCACCGGGATATAGAGCAGCAGGATAAAAATGGTGCGGTAGAGCGTGTAGTAGCTGAAATCCGTCATGCCATAGCCCAGATCCAGCGCCAGAAAGTAAAGCCCGGAAGTTGCCAGCAGAAAGGCCGTGAGCACATAGCCCATCATGCCATGGAAATAGCTTTTCAGCTCCCGTTTAAAAATCGCTGTCATGGGGTTCCTCCTCTTCTTCCGGGTCGGTCTGTGCCACGGTCAGGGCCAGGAAGACTTCTTCCAGGCTTCTGCCGTCCGCGGTCAGCTCCTGCAGGGTGCCGGAGGCCGCCAGTTTGCCTTTGGAAAGGATGAGCACCTGCTGACAGACCGCCTGCACCTCGCTGAGGATATGGCTGGACAAAATGACGGTGTGGGCCTTGCCCAGCTCCCGGATAAGTTTGCGCATTTCGATCACCTGCGCCGGGTCCAGGCCCACGGTCGGCTCGTCCAGAATGATGATCTTTGGGCTGCCCAGCAGAGCCTGCGCAATGCCCACCCGCTGTTTATAGCCCTTGGACAGGCTGCGGATAAGCCGGGGCAGCACTTTTTCCAGCCCCGTCCGCCGGGCGGCACGGAGCGCCTGCTCCTTGCGCTGGGCACGAGGGACTTTTTTGAGCTCTGCCACAAAGTTCAGGTACTCCCCCACCGTCATTTCCGGGTAGAGGGGCGGCTGCTCCGGCAGATAGCCCACGCAGGCCTTGGCCTCGTCGGCCTCCTCCGGCAGCGGGTGCCCCGCCACCGTTACCTGCCCGCTGGTAGCCGAGAGATACCCGGTGAGGAGATTCATAATGGTAGACTTGCCCGCGCCGTTGGGCCCGAGCAGACCGTAGATCTGGCCGTCCTCCACCGTGAACGAGACATCGTCCACTGCCAGATGACGGCCGTATTTTTTGGTGAGATGGGATACTTCGATCACAGAATAACGCTCCTTATCTCAGCATCTTGTGCTTTATTGTTGGTATATTCTAGGATATAAATGTGTTCAAAATAAGGCAAAGAAGTGTAAACTCCGCAAGACGCCCCATTGCGGCAGAAAACGACACCTGCACAAAACAAAAAGCGCCGCTCCCCGCAGGGAACGACGCTGAGAAAAGACCAGTAATTACTTACGGCCGAAGCGCTTGTTGAAGCGCTCAACACGTCCGCCAGTGTCAACCAGCTTCTGCTTACCAGTGTAGAAGGGATGGCACTTAGAGCAAACTTCGACGTGGATCTCGGGCTTGGTGGAACGAGTCTTGATGACGTTGCCGCATGCGCAGGTGATGGTGCAGTCAACGTAGTTCGGATGGATACCCTGTTTCATTCTTTTCACCTCATTTCTGGTTCTGACTTATTGGGGCCATATTTAATGTATGTGCCCATCACAACCTTCAATATCGGCTACCCCGTCGAGCGGCCTTGGAAACGATTGCCTTAATATTATAGCACGGATTTTGAGAATTGCAAGAGGGAAATTTTGATTTTTTCGATTTTCATTGTGTTAAATCAAATTTCTTGACAAATGTTCCCCCAAAGGCTATAGTATCAGTATGCATGAATTAGCCCTTTCTCTAGGTCAAATCCTTTTGGCGTTTTGATATGATATATTCAGATCAGTTAGACGCTGATATGATGTTATCCTATGAGAGAGGAGGTCCTTTTATGGTCCGTTGTTCAATTCGTGACATTATCGTGAATTGGTACAGTTTGGCCGGCGCGATTTATTATACAATCGCCATTTTTAGGCTCTGTAACAAGCACTGATGAGGATTTGGTCGCACTACGGTGCGACCTTTTCTTTTTGTTTCTCTCAGTGGAGATTATCAACAGCATATTGTGCCTGTGACGAAGTGAATCCATCATGAACTAATTGCTTACGCACGTCTTCTTTTGAAAGCGACATGCTATAATAATATTGTTGTGCCCTCTCAAGTGCTAGGCCGTTCCAATCGACACTTCCCATGTTGTCCACGGCATACTGTGCCGCACCGTCTGAGAAGCCATCGTGAATTAGCTGCTTGTATACTCTGTTTTGACAAAATTCACACCACACAAAAAGACCGCAAGCGGCTTTTGTTCCGTCTGCGGTCTTGCGCTTAGATTGCTCTTAGGTTAGATTCTTCATAGCGTAGTCTATCGCGTCTCTTTCATAGCCTTCATGTTCAAGTTGTTTGCGAACCTGTGCTTTGGACAAATCCATATTGTGGTAATAACGTTCGGCCTTTGAAAGTGCATTTCTATGCTCTTGTGTTATATTATTCGTGCTACTCGATGTAGAACTATTGCTCTTGCTTGGCTTTTTACCTACACCGGGGCCACCCGTAGAATATCCATTATTTGAGGTTCTAGATGTTGAGGGATTGTCCCGTTCCTCATCGGTACTGACAGTTAGCTTTTCGTTAAAAACGCTGTACCATTTTCCATTGCTATGAATGTCTCCCAAAAGAATAGAATTGAATCCCATGCTGGCCTTAAAGATTGATTCATTCATTTTGTCGGACAATTCATCGTATTTTTTTACGATTGTATCATTTGCTAAAGAACTAAGTGCTTTTCCGTTTATATTGTCACACTCGATATTGATATAAAAAATAGGCGTACTTCCCGTTATTGTTATTGGAAAAATTTTCATAGTTGCTTTCGGGTTTGAGAAGTCGCAGCTTTGGGCAAGCTTTTCAGCAACTTGTAAGATTGTCTTTTCTAATTCGATACCGCTATCCAATGGAGAGGTCAGCCCCATGAAACTCATTGCACTAGCTGTATTTTCAATAGCGGTCTGATATTCCCCCTGCTCCACTAAAGCATCTTGCTGTTTCCAATACAAGTCTAACATTTCGGTTGCGCGTTTCTGTGCTTCTGTATAGTTAGAATCATCTTCTATCACTTTTTGGTACAGCGAATAGGCTTTGAAATATTCTCCGCTTTCTTGGTAGTTCTCAGCTGACTTGAACTTTCGTTCCGACTCCTCAAGCGCCGCCTTGCGCTCTTGTTCTTCCTTAGATATTGCTTCTGACGTTGCTGTGGTATCTACGGTTACCTGTTGTGAACCTGAGTTTACTGAACTGACCGCTATGCTATCTGCTGTACTTGCGCCGTCGCTGCATCCAGCAAGCAACAAAACACAAAGCAACACTGAGCCAACTGTCCCGGCTATTTTACGCCTCATTCCGATTTTCCTCCTAACTGATAAATGACTGTTGTTCGGTTGTGTCTGTCCTCCTTTTGTCAATTATACATCTAAAGACTACAAATGTATACACTTATAGTTTAATTATTATAATTGTAGGCTACAAAATCATCTGCCTTTTGGCTACACTTGTAGTAAAAAGAGGTGCGTTATGGATAACAACTTAAACAAAAAGCTTATAATTCGTCCCCGCCGGGCTGCATTGGGTAAGACTGCCGTTGTTTCCGTGCGCCTGTCAGAGGATACTATCAAGCGTTTGGACGCTATTACCACACAAACCGGGCATAGCCGCAATGAACTGATTCAGTTATGCGTTGAGTTTGGGCTAGAAAATCTTGAAATCAAAGACGATTGATAACTACATTCTATCTAAAAGAACGAGCCGCAGCTGGGAAAGTGCTTCCTGTCTGCGGTCTTATGCCTAGATTCTCTATTAGCGCCGCACACCGTATTCCTTTTCAGGAATCAACGCACCGAACCCGTTATGTTCACGATTCGGGTTGATAAATCCATTGTTGATTTTTACGACGATTTGGCGCAGAAAACGAATCGCTCCCGCAACGAGCTGATTGGCCTTGCATTGGAGTATGCAAAAGACAAAATCAAAATTGAACCATAACCTGATGATTTTAAAATATCATAAAAAGCAAAACCAGCCTAGCAGTTTCACCTGTTAAGCTGGTTTATTATTTTATCTTGACAATTTCTCAGTATTATTGGTGCCATTGGAGCCTTGCTGACCATTTGGAACCAGTTCAAGCGCTCCTAAGGGAGAAAAACGGCCATGCTGTGAAAACGGCTATGGCCGTTTTTTTATTTTACCCTACTCTCTGCCGCTTATCCAGCCGCATTTTGTCCGCAATCATTGCGATGAACTCGCTGTTCGTGGGTTTGCCTCTCAGGTTATGAATCGTATACCCGAAATAGCTGTTCAGGGTATCCACATCACCCCGGTCCCACGCCACCTCGATGGCATGGCGGATGGCGCGCTCCACCCGACTGGCGGTGGTGCCGTTTTTCTTGGCGATTTCCGGGTACAGGCGCTTGGTTACGGCATTGATGTAATCCGGTTCATCCATCGTCAGGAGGATGGCGTCCCGCAGGAATTGGTAGCCCTTGATGTGGGCAGGGACACCGATCTGGTGCAAAATCTCGGTAACGGTCAGCTCGTCGCTGTCCACGCTGGTCTGCACCAGAACGCGCTTCTCGTGGCCAAGGGCCACCTTGAGAACCCGGCTGGCCAGAACATTTTCGTCAAACGGCTTGACGAAATAGTACGCGAAGCCCTCATCCAGCAGTTCCTGCACCATTTCTTCACTCTGGAACGCACCTGTCACAAAAAACGCGGTGTGGCGCTCCCCGGCTGCATTGTACTTCTGTTTGACGGCCAACGCGTCCAGCCCCGGCATAAATGCATCCAGCAGGACCACTTGCGGCCGCACGGAGAGCATTTTCTGCAGGACTTTCAGCCCGTCTTTCTCCACGACCGTCACCTCGACGCCTTTGAGCTCCAGCGCCTCGCGGCAGGCTGCCGTGACTTCTGCACTGGTATCCGACATCAAAAATTTCACTTTATCCATCGTACTTTCCTCCAATGTGTGCTTCAATCTGTGCAGTTCCCTTAACGATTTATATTTTACCATATTATTCCATTCTTTTCAATGGTTATTTTTGACATATTTAGGAAAGTAATGTCGTTTTGGATTTATTTATTTTGCTATAAATTCCCAGATTTTACTCGGTTACCCGTTCTGCCTGTTCCAGCATGGTCTGCGCAAAGATGCCGTACCCCCGGGTGGGGTCGTTGACCAGCACATGGGTGACTGCCCCCACCAGGCGGCCGTTCTGCACGATGGGGCTCCCGCTCATCCCCTGCACGATGCCGCCCGTCTGGGCCAGCAGTTCCCGGTCCACCACCCGGAGGACCATGTTGCGGCGGGGGTCCGCATCGCTGATCTTCTCAATTTTGACCCGGTAAGCCCGGGGCGTTTCTCCAGCGGTGGTCGTCCAGATCTCAGCGTCCCCAGCCTCCACCTCCTGCGCAAAGGCCACCTCCATCTTTTGGCCTGCAAATTGGGCGCGGGTGCTGCCGTAGACGCCGTTTTCCCCATTGATCCGGATGGTGCCGATGGCGTGGGCACTCAGGAAGCGGCCTTTCAGCTCTCCGGGACTGCCTGCCGTCCCCTTGCTGCATCCGGTGATCTGGCAGGGCACGATCTCGCCGCTGCGCAGGGCGATGCTCTCCCCGGTATCGCTGTCACTGATGGGATGGCCCAACCCCGCGAACACGCCCTTTTCCTCGTCGGCAAAGGTCAGGGTCCCCACCCCTGCCGAGGAATCCCGCACCCACATCCCGGCCCGCCACTGGCCTGCCGTGGCGTCCCAGGCAGGGGTCAGGGTGGTTTGCAGCTGTTCCCCGCCGCGGATATAGATGACCTCCACTTCCGCTCCCTGCGCCGCGTCCAGCGCTGCTTTTACGGCGTCATTGTTTTCTGTGGCGGTTTCTCCGATGCAGACCACCCGATCTCCCAGGTGCAGGCCCGCCGCCTTGGCGGGGTTGGCGGTGCTGCCATCTGCCCGGTCCACATCGGAAAAGCCCACGATGAGCGCCCCCTCGGAGAACATCTTGACCCCAAAGGGCGTCCCGCAGACGGTTACGCTGGGGCGTGTTGTCACCACCGTGCGGATGGTCTTGACGGGCAGCCAGCCGCCTAGGGCCAGCGTGGTCTGGTAGCTGCCCACCGCGCGGGTGCTGACAACATTCTGGCTCCCGTGCAGGCGCAGCGGCTCCACCCAGCCAAACCGGGGCAGCACAAGGGCCTGCTCAGGTTCCAGGTACACGCGGTCCGGCAGGCAGGCGTTCAGCCAGCCCAGCGCGGCGGCCAGCGCCGCCAGCAGATACACTGCTGCCAGCTTCACCCGCCGTCCTCTTCCGCTCCTGCGGTTCTGCTCTTCCACGCGTTTTGCCCCCTTTTGCGGTTTGGGGGTAGTATGTGCAAAAGAAATGCGAATTATAAACAAAAAGAGCCCCTCAGCCAAAGCTGATGAGCTCATCTGTCTTTATGCGGAAGAAGGGACTTGAACCCTCACTCACGAAGAACTGGTGCCTAAAACCAGCGCGTCTGCCGTTCCGCCACTTCCGCACATACCAACTTGATTAGTTTAGCAAGATTCATGTAAAATGTCAATCATTTGCCGCACGATTCCCCTATTTCCCCCGGTAGACGTTCCTGACGTTCCAGAACCCGCGCACTCGTAAACGGGCCACTGGGCTGTTTACTGCCCCGCCTACGGCGTGGCCGTGCTGTTCAAATCCTCTCCTCCGCACAACAAAAAAACCAGAACACAATGTGTTCTGGTCTTTGGTGCGAAGGAGGGGATTTGAACCCCCAAGGATAAACCACACGCACCTCAAACGTGCGCGTCTGCCAGTTCCGCCACCTTCGCATACATCGGTGGTGCGTCCTACGGCTTTGAGGTTGAAACCGTTGTGCGGACTGCTTGAGTATATTATCATATTGCTCCTGGAAAGTCAAGCTTTTTCATAGATTTTTTTGGTGCTCATATCCTATAAAAGACCCTTTGAAACAAGAAACAACTTACAAAGGAGGATTTTGGAGATGCGGTTTTCCAAAAAGAATTTTCTGCTCGGTGCAGCACTGTTGTTCTTGGGCACGGCGCTTGGGTTTGGCCTCGGGAATTTCTTTGGTGCGGCGCCGCTCATTGGCTGCCGGGAGAACGATTTGACCCCGGTGCCGGACACGGAATTCCTCACACCTGCCCCCAGCTCTGAGCCCGCTGTCTCACAGCCGCCTGCACCACCTGAAAAATGGGTCTGCCTGACTTTTGACGACGGCCCCAGCAAAACAACGCCCGCGGTGCTGGAGGCTCTGAACAATGCAGGGGTCAAAGCGACATTTTTTGTCGTTGCCACGGGCTACAACGAAAAATATCTGCCATTGTTGGCGGAAGCATCCGCCGCCGGGCACCAAATCGCGCTCCACTCCGCCTCCCACGAATACAGCGACATCTACCGCGGCTCTGATGCCTACTGGCAGGACATCGCCCTGCTAAAGGAGCGCATCGCGCCCTATGTGGACGCAGAAAGCATCCGGTACCTGCGCTTTCCCGGCGGCAGCACCAACACCGTGAGCCGCCGTTATGGCGGAAAAGGGCTGATGAAACAATTAAAATCCGAAGTGGAACAGAAAGGCTACCAGTGGGTAGACTGGAACGTCTGCGCCGAGGACGCCGTGGGCGGGCACCCCAGCGCGGATACCATCTACCGCAACGTGGTGCGGGAGACCGGCGAGCAGATCCACTGCGTGGTGCTGATGCACGACTCTGCCACCACCCGCACCACCGCCGAGGCGCTGCCGGATATCATCCGTTGGTATACGGATAACGGCTATGCCTTTTTGACCGTAGCCGAGGCGCTGCCGCTGGGGTAATGCGCCTTACAGCCACTTTTCAAAGCAGCGTCCCAGCAGCACCCCGGCAGAGACCAGCACCGCCAGCCAGAGCCAGCCTGCACCGCCGGTCACCAACCACCCTGCCGCCAGAATAGCGACAAAGGTGCACACCGGCGGCACAGCGATACGCAGGATGCGCAGCAGCTTTTCCCGCCGGGGCGGCAGTCCGGTGTCCAGCTGCTCGGGGTGCACGGCATCGCAGCAGATCTCGTCCCGGTACTTGCCCGGGTTGCGGTAGGCCTTATACGCGATGCCGTCCAGCGAAAACTCCGGGTACATTCCCTCTTTGGTCAGGGCGAAAAGCATTTCCTTTTCCTCTGCGTAGGCCTGCAAAGCCGCCGTAAACTCCTGCGGGGTGTTGATGCTGCCCTGCGGGATAAAGAAAAAGTGCTTCTGATGCTGCACCTGCGCCAGCGTGCAGTAATCCTGCAGCCAGCCGGAGAAGAAGCCCTGCTGCGGGGCGGGGCTTTCCATGCGGGTCAGGCAGGCGTCCACATCCAGCGTGTCCGCCTGCGGAGCCTGCCGGGCAAGGTCGGCGCAAAACTGCATGGCTGCTGCCAGCTGCGCCGCCTGCTGCTCCAGCACGGTCTGCTGGGCTTGCAGCGCCTGCTGCAGGGGCTGTTCCCCGCGCAGCACCGCCTTGATGGTAGGCAGCGGCACATCCAGCATCCGCAGCATACGGATGAGCTTGAGGGTACGGATGTTCCCGGCGGTGTAATCGCGGTAATCGTTGCCCTGCCTGCGTGCCGGTGTGAAGAGCCCCTCTTTTTCATAAAAGCGGATGTTCGGGGCGGACACACCGCTTTGTTCGGAAGCCTGTTTGATATTCATTTGCTTCACCTCCGCCCTTACATTACACCTTAAAGCCGGTTGAAGGTCAAGGCTTTTGCGCAAAAAACAGAGCCGCCGCACAAAAATGTGCAGACGGCTCTGTGAAAAGATGTTTTTATGATATGTATGTCACAGTCTGTGACCGTGACATACATATTTTTTATTTTTAGTCCGCAGACTGGCAGAACAGGCTGAAGGTGCGGTAAGCCATGTACAGGTCGGTCTTGTGGATGACCTCGAACGGAGAGTGCATGGAGAGCACGGGCACGCCGATGTCAATGACGGGGATGCCGCGGTTTGCCACATACTTGGCAATGGTGCCGCCGCCGCCCAGATCCAGACGGCCCAGCTCACCGATCTGCCATGCCACGTCGTTCTCGTCCATCATGCGGGTAACATAGCCCACCAGCTCGGCGGAAGCGTCGTTGGCGGCGCTCTTGCCGCGGCTGCCAGTGTACTTGAACAGGGCGATGCCGCGGCCTGCGTAGGTGCCGTTCTTGGGCTCAAAGGCGCTGGCCCAGGACGGATCGTAAGCGGCGGTCACGTCGGCAGAGAGACAGACGCTGTTCTGGAATGCAATGATGTCATCCTGACCGGCGGCGCGGCAGAGCTGCTGCATAAAGTGGAAGACGTACATGCTCTGCATACCGGTCACGCCGTCGGAGCCGATCTCTTCCTTATCGGTCAGGACGCAGACGGTGGTAAACGCGGGGTTCTTGGTCTCGATCTCCGCCATCAGAGCGGGGTAAGCATCGACCCGGTCATCGTGGCCGTAGGCACCCAGCAGGGCGCGGTCAAAGCCGACGTCACGGCACTTGTAAGCGGGCACGACCTCGATCTCAGCGCGGGTGAAGTCTTTCTCGGTGATGCCGTACTTCTCGTTGAGGAGGATCATCGTGTTGAGCTTGACGGCCTCCTTGATGTCGGCATCCTCCACAGCCTCGGAGCCGATGAGAATGTTGAGCTCCTCCGCCTTGATGCCCTCGCTCAGCTTCCGCTCGTTCTGCTCAGCCCCCAGATGAGGCAGCAGGTCCGTGATGCAGAAGACGGGATCAGACTCGTCCTCGCCCACATTCACGCTGACGGTGGTGCCGTCGGCACGGGAGAACACGCCGTGGATGGCCAGCGGCATGGTGCCCCACTGATACTTGCGGATGCCGC
>ERZ809074.1380-NODE-1380-length-31997-cov-5.079363_pt1 | contig 31997 bp, 28 predicted proteins | sample MGYA00520795_ERZ809074 | MGnify/ENA primary metagenome ERZ809074 (study PRJEB31570, sample SAMEA3212989) | Homo sapiens | biome: human-gut; feature: human gut; material: fecal | place: Sweden | collected 2011 ...
TTGTCCGCTGCTGGCCATAGGGCGAAGCGGCGGGATGCTGCTGCGTGAAGCCCGCGCCAGGGCGCTGAGCGAAGGTACTGTTATTCTGCTGCTGATAATTGCGCGGATTATGCCAGGCGCGCACGCCTTCCAGCGAGAACACCGGCTTGTTGGTGCCGGGAATATTGCCGCGGTTGACCGTAGGCTGGCCAGGAGTGCTGGCTTGCGGCGCAGGCTGCGCGGGCCGCGGCGCGGGGCGCGCGGCAGGGGGAAGAGGGGCGGAGCCGCCCATGGTGCTGCGATTAAAAGGCACGTTGGGCGTAAGCACCGGTGTATCGTCGTCATCGGATACGATGGAGGCCACGCGGCGGATAATGGGCGTGGCGGGCTGTTCCGCCTCGGCGGCGGCGTCCTCTTCGGGCTTGACCAGGGCGGCGCAAAGGCGCTCCACAATGCCTTGCTTGGAAATGCCTGCGCTGAGAGTAACGCCGTTTTCACGGGCAACTTTGCGCAGCTCAACCACGGTCATGGCTTCAAAGGCTTCCTTGCTATACAATGTGTGTTCCTCCTTGAGTTCCTGACAATAATAATATGTTTAAGCGTCTTTAGCGGGACGAAGCAGCACCAGCACGCCGCGGTTGACGGCCTGCTCGACCCAGTGCTCAAAGTTGTCGTACAGCGGTGCGCCGGCGATTTCAAAGCCGGCTTTTTGCGCGATATCGGCAAAGCGATCGCGCCGCAGGGTGTAGGTGTTAAAGGCGACGGCGGCTGCGCAGCCGGGAAGCAGCGCCTGATACCAGGCGGGCAGGGCACGCTCCAATAATTGCTCCAGCGAGCTTATGCGGCGACCTTCCGTTGGGGCGTGCTGCACGCCGTAGGGCAGATCGGCCGCCAGGGCGTGCACGCGCTGCTTGCGCAATAACTGCCCGCACTGGGATGTATCGGCCTGGATCATCGTCATCGTCAGCACGCCAGTATCAGTCTGCACGGTAAACTGCGTGCCGGGGGCGTTTTTGCCGCCCGGCAGGGTCATGCCCGCGCGGGTCATGCTGTGCTTGACGCGGTGATATTGCAGCCACTTCTGCGTAAAGGCAATGCCTTCGCTCAGCTCCCGGCGGGATTCCTCCACGCCCACGGCGTGCATGCCGCGCGTCAGCGCGCAGTACAGCGTGGTGCCGCGGCCGCAAATGGGATCCAGCACCCTGGGGTGCGGCTGCTGCCATACCCCGCCGGAGGACAGGGCCAGATTGATCAGCAGGTGGGTAAAGGCTGCGTTGGTTTTGCCCTTATACTTGAGAATATCGGGCATATCGCCGGGCAGGCAGGGAATGGCCGGCGGATCAAGCGGCCGCAAAAGATCGCCTTCCAGCGCGGCGGTCATATACAGGGCGGAATGCCCATGCACAAACGCGGCCTGCGCGGGGGTGAGGGGATCGGCCTCAAAGCATAAAAATGGCGCGCCGCCCAGCGTGCAGGGGGTAATCTGCGCGTCAACCCCGCATGCGGAGAGCATGCAGGCCAATTCCTTTTGTGACAGTGAGATCAAAGAATCCTGATAGCGAGCGTTGGCATGTGAGCGTAATTGATAGGCGTATCGCATGAGTTCCCTTCCTATGCATAAATCTGCCTTACTCTCAGTATATCATGTTTGAACCCCAGAATCAAGAGAAAGGCAAAAAATTGGGTCGTTTCGAGCAAACAATCGTCCTTTTTTTGCGCAGAATGAATGAGCAGGCATATTGTATGGCAGCTTTGAATACGATGAATGCAGAAACGGAGGGAGCAGGAAATGAGTGTGCGCATGAAAAAGGAGCTTATCGAGGGCGGCATGCAGCTGCGGGCCGCGCCTCAGCAATTTGCCGTGGAGGCCGAGGCGGCGCTGCCCGGCGGGCTGCGGGATGAGGTGCGTCTGTTTTATACCGAGGCGCAGGCCGAGCCTGCCCAGGCCGAGGCCGTGGGCAATCGGCTGACGGTCAGCGGCAGGGTGAATTTTCGCGCCCTGTACGCCCAGGGAGATCTGACGCGCGTGCGCTGCGCCGAGGGCAGCGGCGATTTTTCCCGCGTCCTGACCATCACGCCCGGCGAGGGCAGCGCGGCCTATACGCCTCATTGCGAGATTACCAGCGCGACCGCGCGGGTGTTTAATGGGCGCTTGCTGCTGCGTGCGGAGATGAACGTGACGGCGCAGGCGGACGCGGCGCGGCAGGTGAACGCGGTGATGCAGGTGGAGGAGGACGGCGCGCAGGTGCTGTCCCAAACACTGGAGCTGCAGCAGTGCGTGGGCGGGGGCGAGAGCAGCGGGCTGATACGCGGCGAGTTTGAGCTGGCTCCGGCCCTGCAGGTGGAGGAAGCCCTGCTTGCGGGCGCGGACGCGCGGGTGGAGGATATCATTGGCGGCGCGGACGGCCGCGCGACGGTGACGGGCACGATTGATCTGACGGTGTGCCATGCCTCGCGCATGCCGGGACGGCCGCTGGTATACACCCAGCATAGCATGCCCTTTGAGCAGACGGTGACGCTCAGCGGCGAGATGGGCGACGCGCTGTCGGCCAGCGCGCAGACGACGGACGCCGCTGTGGCTCTGGAAGGCAAGGAGGATGAGCGCATCCTGCGTGCCGAGGTAAGCCTGAAGGTGGGCGTGCAGGCTTTGCGTGAGCAACGGCAGAGCGTGGTGGCCGATGTGTTTGCCAGCGCGGGCGATCAGCTGATTCCCTCGGGCGAGCGCATTGCTTATCGCAGCGCCTCCGTCAATGAGCAAACGGCCGAAAGCGGGCGGTTGCAGATGATCCTGCCCGAGGGCACGCCGCGCATCAAAACCGTGCTGGCGGCCTTTGTGCAGCCTGTGCTGGTAGGGGCAAGCGCCCAGGGCGGCAAGCTCAACGCCGATATGCTGCTGCGCGCTACGCTGATCTACATGACTGAGGACAGCGGCATTCCCGTGGCCTATACGGCCGAGGAACCCGCGCGCATGGCCTTTGCTGCCGATGCGCAGCCCGAGGATGTGCTGACGCTGTCCGCCCTGCGGGTGGAGCCCTCCGCCGTGGCCGGGGATCGGGCTGAAATCCGCTATGTGATTTCCCTGCGCGCGGAGGGCACGCGCTACGGGCAGGCGTTTGTTGTTACCGAGGTGGCGCAGGAGCCTGCCCCGGCGGCGGAAAGCGTGCTTGCGATGTACCGCACGCAGCCCGACGAGCGGCTTTGGGATGTGATGAAGCGCTATCGTCTGCCCCGCGAGAGCCTGTTGGCGCTCAATGAGCAGCTGACGGCGGACGAGGAGGAAACGCTGCCCGAGGGCACCTGCGTGATTGCCTACAAGCGATAAAACAGCAGCCCAAACAGCAGCGCAAGCAGACCGGCGGCAGCGTGCAGCCGGTCTGCTTTTTGTATGCGCAGCAGCAGCGAGCCCTGCAGCAGCAGGGCCGTCAGGCGGATAAGCAGGCGCAGCGCCGCGGCCATCCAGGGCGAGATAGAAGGCAGCAGAGAGAAGATCAGCTTGGATTCTGCCAGGCTGATGCCAACGGAGATCCCTGCCGCGCACAGCGCGCGCCCGGCCGCATAGGCAAAGCCGCTGCGGGCCTTGCTCCAGCCCCTTTGCGGCGTAGCGCCCGCGCATAAAAGCGGCGTGCACAGGCATTGTGCCAACACGCCCCACATTGCGCCGATCACGGCCAACGGGCATGCGAAAGCGGCGCACAGTAGCGTGCGCCGCAGCATGCGGGCGGTGCGCTCCACCGCCTTAGCCCTTGTACAGGCTCATGCCGTCCGCCAGGGTATCCGCGTTGGTCTTGACGGTGGTATAGGGGCTGCCGGACTGCAGCATCTGATACAGCGAGGCAATCTCGCTGAAGGCCGTCGGATCATCCGTGACCGCTACGGACTGGATGGCCGGGTTGACGGCCTTGGCGCGATCCAGCACCATACCGCGGATGCGGTCGTCCAGTTCGCCCTGATAGGAGCTGTCATAGGTAACGCCCACCAGCGCCATGTTGCCAATGGCCACGGCGGTGGCGGTGTCGATCTCGGTCAGCTTTTCCACCGCGTCGCGCAGCTCTTTTGACGCGGTCAGCGCATCGTCAGCGGTTGTAATCTGCTGCGCATCGCTGCCCAGCACGCCGTCCATGTTATTGGTGGCGGAGGGCATGTTGGTCACGTTCGGGCTGGTCATGGGGGTGGTCATGCCCACGCTGGGCGAGGGCTGGGTGTCCGCGTTGCTGGCGCAGCCGGTCAGCAGCAAGGTTAGCGTCAGGCAAAGCAGCGCAAGAAAAACCGTTCTTTTCAAAGAAAATCGCCTCCTCGCGCCTATTGTGCGCGGGGAGACGATTCTTTATCAAAGGAATTTTTTATTCGTTATAGAAGGTGTTTCCGCCGATAAACTCGCGCAGGATGGACAGCGGCGGGATTTCCTGCATCGCGTCGTCGGGCGCGGGCAGGAAGTAGTTGAGAATCTTGATCAGCCGGTTGGCGCGGAAGTAATCCGGCTCGTCGGGCGTGATGCGCTGCAGCATATCGTAGGCATAGCGGCGCAGCACGGGCAATTCATAGTGCAGCGCGGTGTTGAACACGATATCCGCCTGCTCCTGATAGGGGAAAATCCACTTTTCCTCGCCCCGGCGCACGCTGTCCCACATGGCCAGCGTCTTTTCCGGCGTGGTGCCGCGGAACTGATAATCGCGCACGATGCGGCGCAGCAGCCGCGCGTCGGTGGTGCGGATGCGGTTATGATCGTCCAGATTCAGGCACGTCAGCTCAGACAGGTAGAACTTGCAGATTTCGCCCGGCTCAAAGCCCTTGTGCAATTCGGGATTCAGACCGTGGATGCCCTCGATAATCAGCATCTGATCATGGCTGATGCGCAGCGGAATGGACTTTTCCTTGCGCATGCCGGTGGCAAAGTCATACTCGGGCAGCTGGGCGGTTTTGCCATCCAGCAGGTCGCGGATGCAGTGCCGGAACAGCTCGATATCCAGCGCGTACAGCGATTCCAGGTCGGGCTTGCCGTGCTCATCCAGGGGCACGTCCGGGCGGTTCAGATAGAAGTTATCCATCGAAATCAGCACCGGGTGCATGCCCAGCACGCGCAGGTGAATCTTGAGCCGGTTGGCCGTGGTGGTCTTGCCGCTGCTGGAGGGCCCGGCCAGGAAGATGGCGCGCGCGTCCATGCGCAGGATATCCTCGGCAATTTCGGCCAGGGATTTATCGTGCAGCGCTTCGTTGACGCGGATAAACTCGCGCAGCTGGCCGCTGGCGATCAGGTCGTTCAGGTCGGCCGCGTTGCTGCACCCCAGAATTTGGCACCAGTAGTTGGATTCAAAGAAGGTGGACATGTGCTTGGGCCGGGAAACATAGGGTGCGGGGACGGCGGGGTCGTTTGGCGCGGGCATTTGCAGGATGAGCCCCGGCGGATAATACCGGAGGGAGAATACCGGCACGTCGCCCGTGCCGGGCAGCATGGCGCCGTAAAAATACTCGGCCAGGCCGCCGCACTCATAAATATTGAAGTAATCGTAGGGACGGTAGGACAGCAGCGCCGCCTTATCCGTCCAGCCGAGCCGGGTAAAGTAATCGATGGCCTGCTGGCGCGACCAGCGGCTGCGCTTGAAGGGCAGGTTGGCGGCCACGATCTCGCGCATGGTATCCTCGATCAGCTTGGCGTCGCCCTGCACCACGCGGCGGCCTACCAATTGCAGGTACATGCCAAAGCCGATGGAATGCTCGATGCGCACGCGCACATCGGGATAGCAGCGGTGCACGGCCAGCAGCAGGATAAAGCGCAGCGAGCGCTCATAGATGCGGCGGCCCTCCTCATCCTGAAAGGTGATGGGGCGCAGCGTGGTATCCTGGGTCAGGCGGCTGCCCAGCTCCAGCACACGGCCTTCGCAGAAAGCGCCCAGGGGCTTGTCATGGCTTTCAGGCAGCAGGCGGGCAAGCGCCTGCGCCACGGTGACGGGTTGGTCGAAGGTGATATGCTGCTGATTGCATTCGATGGTAGGCAATGCTTACGCCTCCTTTTCTGCCTCCTCGCGCGCCTGCTGGGCAGCGAGCTTGTTCTGCCACTGCAGGAGCTTGGTGGAAATATAGGCGGGGTTTTGCTCCTCGCTCAGGGCGCAGGTGCGCACCATGACGCGGCGGTTGTTTTCGCCCTTTTGGAACTTGATGCGCACCATGAACAGGCCGTGATCTGCGCACACGCACAGCGCCTGCTGCGCGCCGTCGGACAATACGACATAGCCGGCCTTTAGCTCCTGCCTGCGGCCGCACACCGGGCAGGGCGGGGTGATTGCGTGCTTGCCGTGCATGGCGTCCGACACGCGGCCCACGCGGATGGTATCGCACTTTTCCTGCCGGCGGGAGCGTTCCTCGTGGGTCAGCTTGCGCGCGGTCTGCGAAAAGCGCAGCACATCCTGCGGCTGCGGGCATTTTTGGAACACCAATGCGGTATAGTATGCGTCGTTGAGCGCGTTATGAAAGGGATGATCGGCCTCGGGCTCGATGCCAAAGTGCTCCATGGCGGATTTCAACCCCGCGCGGTTCTTGGTATCGCCGGTCAGCTCGCCATAGAGCCGTTGCAGGTCGTACATTTGCGGGAACGGCTCAGAATAGACGAAGAAATCCAGGTTTTGCTGGAATACCGACACGTCGTCACAGCCCCAGGTGAGCAGCGCGCAGTCCCTGCCGCACCAGGAATGGAAGCGCTGCGCGGCCTCGCAGAACTGCGGCGCGTCGCACAGCTGATCCTGGCTGATGCCGGTGATGCGCTTGATGCGCGGATGCAGCTTGACATAGTGGGTGGGCTGAATCAGCTGGTTGAAGGTGTCGATGATCTCCAGCCTGTCGTTCAGCTTGATCGCGCCGATCTGAATCATTTCAAACAGCAGCTTGCCGCCCACGGATTTATAGGCGGAGCTATTGTAGGAGAGCGGTTGGTTCCATTCCAGATCCAAGATGATGTAATCCATGCGAAGATGATCCTTCCGATGGTAGATTTTGCAAGTATGTAAAAGCACGAGGAGAACGTTGAGGGCTGTTTGCTCTCAAGCTCCCAACCAGAGGCTACGCCTCTGGACACCAGCGCGCAATGCCGGGGACAGCAGCCAAGCAGCGGGGTTCTGCGAGAAAAGCGAGGGGACGAACAAGTATGTGCAGAGGGACGGCGGCAGAAAAGGGGAACGTTGAGGGCTGTTTGCCCTCAAGCTCCCAACCAGAGGCTACGCCTCTGGACACCAGCGCGCAATGCCGGGGACAGCAGCCAAGCAGCGGGCTTCTGCGAGGCACAAAAAGCAAGCCGGGGAGTGTGTATAGGCGGCAGCCCTGAGCGCAAAGCGCTCAGGCGCACGGGCAACATGGTTGCCCGTGGTGTTTTTCAGAATAATCGCAGTCGGGAAAACAAGTTTTCCCGCAGGCGATTGATTCTGAAAAACAGTAACCTGCCGCCGTAAAACAGCTCTCGTTTCCTATTGCTTATCATGCGCAGACAATTGCGCGATATCCTTTGCGTGGCATCGCGAACTGGGTGCAGGGACGATGTCCCTGCCCGCCGGAGGCCCTTCGTCCGTTTTCTTATTCCCGTTCGTATACCGCAGCGCTGTGCCCAGCCAGCGCGCCGGTGGAGAAAGCGATCTGCAGGTTGAAACCGCCCGTGAAAGCGTCCACATCCATCATCTCGCCGGCAAAGAATAGCCCATTCACTTTTTTGCTCATCATGGTGGCAGGCACAATCTCTCGTACCGATACGCCGCCGCAGGTGACGATCGCCTCGTCCATGCCCCGCGTGCCGGTAACGGTTAAGGGCAGGGATTGCAGCGCGGATACAATTTGTGCGCGCTCAGCCGCCGTGATCTGCGCAGGCTGCTTGATGGCGCTTACCCCACATAGCGCGGGGAAAACCTCCGCCAGGCGCGCGGGCAAAAGCGCAGGCAGGATGTTTTGCAGCTGCTTGCGCGGCGCGGCGGCAAACTCGCGCAGCAGGCGCGCGTCCAGCTGCTCCGGGGTCAGCGCGGGCTTCAGGTTCAGCGTTACCTGTACCTGCGGCCAGTCCGCCGTGGCCAGCACGCTGGATAGCGTAAGCACCAGCGGCCCGGAAACGCCGAAATGCGTGAAGAGCATTTCGCCCATCTCGCAATATTTTATTTTACCATGAACGGCCGCCGAAAGGCAAATGTTTTTGAGCGAAAGCCCCTGTAACTGCTTCACCCAGGGCTCCCTGACCTCCAGGGGCACCAGCGAGGGGCGCAGCGGCACGATGGTGTGCCCTGCTTCCTGCGCAAAGCGCAGACCGTCGCCCGTGGAACCGGTGACAGGATAGCTAACGCCGCCCGTGGCCAGCACAGCGCAGTCGCAGGGGATCACCCGCTCGCCCTGCGCGTCGCACACGCGCACGCCCGTTACGCGGCCTTCCTCAATCACCAGCCCCAGCGCTTCTACTTGCAGCTTGAGCGCCTGGCCGCGCAGCGCGTTCAAAAACGCGCGCGATACGTCGCTGGCGTGATCGCTGACCGGAAAGACGCGGTTGCCGCGCTCCACCTTGGTCGCGCATCCCAGCTCGTTCATCAGCCGCTGCAGATCGTCGGGCGAAAGAAATCTGAGCGCTGAATAGAGAAACCGCGGGTTGCGCGGCACATTGCGCAAAAACTCCTCGGTATCGCAGGCGTTGCACAGATTGCAGCGGCCCTTGCCGGTGATGTACAGCTTTTTGCCGAACTTTTCGTTTTTATCAATCATCGTCACCGCCGCGCCGGCACGCGCAGCAAACAGCGCGGCAGAAAGCCCCGCCGCGCCGCCGCCGATGACCACTACATGCTTATTTTCCTTCATTCATATAGACGCTGTATGCGTCCCACACCTCTTCCAGCTGCTTGAAGCGGGCGTTGAGCGCCTCGCGGTTTTGAATGCCCAGCGCCACAATCAGCGCGTTGATCACGCTCATGGGCGCGGCCATAGAATCCACAAAGGAGGCCATGTCTGTGCGCATGGACAGGCAGATGTCCGCCACCTCGTGCAGCGGGCTCATGGGGCCGTCCGTCAGGCCGATTACCTGTGCATGGCGCGAACGAGCAAAGCTCATGGCCTCGATGGTGCGGCTGGAATAGCGCGGGAAGCTGATGCCCAGCAGCACATCGCTGGCCTCGATGCGCGAAATAGCCTCAAACACATCCGTGCTTCCGGCGGCTACCACGCGCACATCGTCAAAAATATAGTGCAGATAGTATCCGGCAAACTGCGCCAGCGGCGCGGCTGAGCGCAGACCCAGAATGTAGATCCTGCGCGCGCCGGAGATGACCTGTACGGCCCGCAGAAAAGCGGCGTTGTCAATGCCATCGATGGTGGAGCGGATGTTCTGCATGTCCGCCTTCAGGACGGTGGAGAGCACCTCCTCCTGGCTGATATCGGAGGACATTTCAAATCGCTGCGTGGCGGTCAGGCGATGACGTACCAGCTCCTGCAGGGCCTGCTGAAGCTCGGGGTAGCCTTCGTAGCCCAGCGCTACGGCAAAGCGTACCACCGTGCTTTCGCTTACGTTTACCATTTCGCCAAGCTTTGCGGCGGTCATAAACACGGCCTTGTCATAATGCTGCAATATGTATTCAGCGATACGGCGGTGGCTTTTGCTTAGGCGGCTGCCGCTGAGATTGAGCCGCTGAATCATATCCTGCGTATTTTGCATCACGTTACCTCATAAAAATAAAATTTTAGGGAAACGAACGACCTCATTATACAGCCGCGCGGCTGCAAATGCAAGATCAGATGCATAAATCCTGCAATTTTGCGGCGCAGGCTGCGTTTTCATCGGTCAGCGTGCCCATAAAGGTGCAGGTGATGTGGCCCTCGTTCAGCAGCGCCATATCGGTTCCGGGTTTGTGCGGCTCGATCTTCAGCCCGCTTTCCAGCCAGAAGTATACATCGCCATGGGGACTGACGCGGCGCTCATAGCTGTCCAGATAATAGGCGTCGCTCAGCGGGGCGATGCGCAGGGGCTTTAGCTGCTCCACCGGCAGGGCGGGGGCGTTCAGGTTAATCAGGCACAGGCGCGGCAGCGCGTCGCCCTGATAGCGCTCGGCAATACGCACGGCCAGGCGTGCCAGATGCAGCCGCATGGCCTCGTCCGCGTGGGGCATGATGGAAACGGCCATGGCGGGGATATTGAGCATCCGCGCTTCGCGCGCGGCGGATACCGTGCCGCTGTAGTATACGGCTGTGCCTGCGTTTTCGCCGTTGTTGATGCCCGAGAAGGCGAAATCAAAGGGCTTGTCGGTCAGCATCTGGGCAATGCGCACGCAGTCCGCCGGGGTGCCGGCCACGCTGTACGCCTTGGCGTTGTCGCCCTCCCAGGGCACCTCGCGCATCATCAGCGGCGCAAAGAGCGTGATGTGATGGCTGACGGCGCTCTGCTGCGTCTGCGGCGCGCAGACGACCACGCTGTGGCCGCGCTCCAGGATGGCCTGGCTAAGGGCACGCAGGCCGATCGCCTGGATGCCATCGTCATTGGCAAGTAAAAAATGCATGGCTGTTTCCTTTCAATTCAGTCAAATCAAGGGGATACGGCCTTATTATACTTGATTTTTCGCAATCCGGCAAGGCTGGAATGCGCGCCGCATATGCTGTTGCAAGGGGGAATGAGCATGGAATATGTGCGCCTGACGGGAGAGGGCGGGGCCTTTGGCTGGCAAAGCGCGCAAGACGGCGTGTGGCGGCTGACGCTGGGCGGCTGCGCGGCAGGCGAATGCCTGGTGATTGGCGAAGCGGGCACGAGGAGGATTACGCCGGACGCAGGCGGGGCTTTTCGCGGGGATACGGCATGCGGACGCGCGCTGTGCGTGGCGGCGCTGCCCGAGGGCGCATTGCTTGCCTATGACGTACAGCGATTATCACGGCAGGAGGCGCGCATCCTGTGCCGGGAGCGCACGCGCCCCGCTGTGTCCGTGAAGCAGGAGCAGCCGGAGGCCTCGCCTGAACCCGCGCTGACTGAGCCTGTGCAAATAGAAGAGGCACTGCCTGAGATAGCGGAGCAGGCGATGAAAGAGGAAGCGAAGCCCGAAATTCACTATCGGGACGCGCCGCAAACGCCGCCTGTGGACGCCTTGCCTGTGCTGGAATGGCCGGGCACGGCGCAGAAGCTGCGCCCATATTTTGAAAAAAACCGCCCGCTGCGGCTGTTTGATTGGCCGCAGTGGCGGATGATACGCTGGCAGCATATGGGCGGCGCGCCCTGCTATGTGGGCGTGCGCGTGGGGGAACGGCGTGTAACAGCCGTGCTGTACGCCGTGCAGGCGCGCGGCGGCATGCTGCCGCCCAAGGGGCTGGCAGGCTACCGCTATCAGCGCGCGGCGGATGGGAAAGGCTATTGGACGCTGATTCAGGAGGTGTAGAGCCGCTCGCACACGCATACGGCCAGGCGGCACAGAAGCTCCGCGTTGGTGGGCTTGCCGCGCTCGGGGCTGATGCTTAGTCCAAACAGCGCGCTTTGCGATTGCAGGCTGCCGCGCAGCCAGGTGCTTTCCACGGCGCTGCGGATACGCCGCTCTACCGCGCCCTCGCTGCACTGCGCACGCTGCGCCAGCAGGGGATAAAGCCAGCCATGTGCCGGGGGCGCGGGCGGTGGAAAAGCGCTTAGCAGCGCCGCGCCATAGGCGATGGCGGCATAGCCGCGCAGGGTGCGGGGCATGCCCAGGGCGTCCAATAGCCGCTCGGCGCAGGATAAGCGATCAGGTATGGACGGTGCGGCGAGCCGACCATAGGGCAGGCACATCACATTGCGCACGTAGGCGGGCAGATCAGAAACGCTGGGCAGATCGACCGGAGCGTCTGTATCAAAGCAGGCCAGCACGCGCGGCGGGCAGGCAGGATTGGCGCGCAGGATGGATTCGCACAGGGCGGCTGGATGGCAGGCTGCGCTTTCCAGCACCAATACGTGCGGCTGCATACGCGCAATACGTTCAGGCAGGCTGCGCGCATCCGATACGATATCGCACACCATTACGCCCGGAACGTCCAGCGCGCGCAGCGCGGCCATAGGCGCGGAGGAAAAGAGCATCACGCGGATATTAAAATCAAAGGCTGGGGCGGAAATTGTTTGCATGGGAAAAATCATCCTTATTGCATGACAGGAACATCGGAAAACAGGCAAAACAACAGATCACTGGATGGGCTTTTGCCGTTGGCGCTGTACATGCCGTGCGCATACCTGAATTCGCGTCCTTCCACGCGGAAAATGCAGCAGGAATCACAGGCAAGATCAAGCGTGCTCTGCGCGCCGCCTTCGAAGGTGAGCGTAAGCAATCGTCTTCCAAAGGGGCATCCAGCCATCAGCGCGCCGACCTCCTGATGGGCGCTGAGCAGCGTGCGCAGTGTGGAAAGGCTAGCCTCATCGGTCAGCGTGCTGCGCTGCCATACGCCGGAGGCATCCAGCCAGCGCAGCTCTGCGCCCGTGATGGAGGGCAGCAGGGCGGGTGAAAAGGGCGTTTGCGGCGTATCCTGCGCGGCGATCCATAGCCGCTTGCCGCCATCGGCCAGCACGGTATAGCCGGCGGGCAGGCTGTCCAGGAGCGGCAGGCGCGCACCTGCGGGCAGACGCACACAGGGAGCGTCTTCGCCCTGCGCGGCAAAGGCGTTCGTGTCGGATTCCAATACCAGATAGGACGGCCATTGCAGCACATCGTCTGCACATACCCAGCCCAGTCGCTGACCGGCTACATTGTAGTAATCCAATCGATCATTTTGCGCTTGAGCGGTATAGAATGCTTGGCCAGCGGGCAGATGGGCAAGTACCTGATTGCCGGAGGAGGAAGCGTACAGCGGCAGATTGTCCGTCAATACGATGGCCTCGTGCGCGCTGATGCCGATCCCGGCAAAGTCGGGATCCACCTCGGGGCTATGAAGAATTTCCGCATGGGAAGCGGAGAAGAGCAGCAGCATGGACAGGAACAGAGCGGCGATGGCCTTCACAGAAAACACCTCCTTGATGCAATTGCTGCCTTTATTATCCATGACCGGCTGCATGTTGTCAAGGAGGGGAGATTTTTCAAAAAAATGATTTACATTTGCAATTTGTTCAAATACAGTTCATAAACGTTTGATATCATACAATTGCCGAAGGGAAGCTGCCGCACGATCGGTGGCCCGAACTTCTTTACATATCCAACAAGACACACTGTCCCGTCCAGACGCGGCTGAAACAGGCGCCGCGCGAGGGCGGGACAGACAATTTTGGGGCTGTGCGAATGCAGCGCGATGTGCTATACTTACCCCGTGGAGGAAAATGCGATGAATCAGAATGAAATTCGCGGAAACCTGGACACCGGGCTGCTCAAGATCATCGCCCTTGTGTGCATGATTATCGACCATGCGGGCGTGCGCCTGCTGGACAATGCCACCGAGTGGCGCTTGATCGGACGCATCGCCTTTCCACTGTATCTGTGGTGCATGGTGGTGGGCGCGTGCTATACACACAGTCCGGCCCGTTACCCGCTGCGGCTGCTGGCGGTGGGGCTGATATCGCAGCCCTGCTTTATGCTGGGGCTGAACCATGGCTGGAATCAATTGAACGTGTTTTTTACGCTTTTGCTGGGCTACCTGGGCATCTGGGGAATTCGGGAGAATCGCTACGGCAGCCGTATCTGGGCGCCGCTGCTGGCGCTGGCTGTGCCTTGCTTTGTCAGCATGGATTACGGCTGGCGCGGGGTGCTGCTGGCCATGCTGCTGTACGCAGCGCGCAAGAATCGCGGCGCGGTTGCGGCGGTTATGGTGGCCTTCTGTCTGTTCTGGGGGCAAGGCACGCGCGCGGTGCAGGATGTATTTGGGCTCAGCCTGCGCGGCGGGCTGTTTGAGCTGGACATTGTCAAGAACTTTTTGAAGCTGCAAACCCTGGCGCTGCTGGCTCTGCCGCTGATGCTGTGGCCGCGCACCAAGCGCACACCTTTTCCCAAGGTTGCGGCCTATGCGGCTTATCCGGGGCATTTGCTGATCCTGTGGGGTATTCAGCTGGCGCTGGGCGTAACCACGCTGCAGGATAGCCTGCGGCTGCTTATTCCGTAGATGTAGGCTGGAACACCCCAGCATGCCGCGCGGCGGCGCTCAACTGTGCGCGCACACGATCCAGGTTTTTATGGCTGGGCGGCGGCAGCGGACGCAAAACGGGCGCGGGGGTGGGGGGCTCTGCTGGGCGCTGCTGGGCGCGCGGCGGCTCCTTTTTGCTTTCTACAGCCTGAAAATCCAGCTGCTGGGCGCGAAATATGCGCCACTGTTCCTGCTGCTGGGAGAAGGACAGCTCTGAGAACGGCGATTTGCTGCGGTCGTTCTGATTCATGGCGATGGCTCCTTTCCTGCGGGTCTATCCCATGCTATGACGCATAAAACGCCCGCGTGCGTATGAAAAAAATACCTCCTGCGCATCCTGTGCACGGGAGGTATTTTTTATATGCTGTATTATTGGTTGGAGCGTATCCGTGCCCGTCGTCGCAAGGCGGCCGCGCTGCGGGAAATCCGCCGCAATGGCTGGCGCTGCCCCTGGCTGGGGGATGGGCGCAGGCGGCTGCGGTGGCGCGCATAGGGCGTTACCTGATAAACAGATCGTCGCGCAGGCGATACAGCGTGCAGCCGTGCAGCTTAAAGCAAACCGCGTCGATGAACCAATCGATGCTCTTGACGGCATTGTACTGCATATAGCCGTAGTGATAGCCGTTGACGGAGTCGTTTTTCATGTTGCTGTCGGTCCAGCGTACCTCGTTTGTGGCACGGTCGTAGTCCGCGATGAACAGCAGGCTGTGCGCGCCCTTGCCATAATAGTAATCGCCCGTCATCTGGAAGAAATCGCCAGCCTGCACGCTTTCCAGCACGGCGCGGCACAGGGCGCGGTTTTCTTCCTTGGTCTTATCGTTGTCATACTTAAACTGCCCGGCGATCTCAAAGGGACTGCCGTCCGCGGCGGTTTCAATGCGCCACTCGATGCCATAATCGTAGGGGGCGCAGTTCTTTTTGGAGTTGTTCAGCGGCATATGCAGCGGCAGGTCGGGATATTCCTTCATGGCGTAGGCATCCTTGAAGGTATCGAACATGCGCTTGACAAAGTTCTTGCAGATGCCGCGATCCCAGTCTTCCTTGGCGGGGGCGTGATAATAATAGGGATCTTTATAGTTCTTGGCGGCCAGGGCGAACATATCCTGAAACAGCTTATCGCGCGGAGAAAGGATACTGACCGTTTGCCGGCTTTCCATGGGATAGCCGAAAGCGTCTTGCTCGCCATAGCCTACCACCGTGACGGTAGCGCCGCTGGTATACTGCGGGGTATCGAAGGTGTAATCCAGCTCCGCACCGTCCATGGAGATGGTGGCGTTCTGCCCTTCGTATGTCAGCGTAACCTCCATGCGCAGCACATTTTTGCCGCTTGCCTGCACGCGCAGCTTGCCGCCCGCATCGTAGCTCTGCCCAGCCTGTGGGGTGATAAGCGTGACGTGCGGGGTGGGAACGATGGAATGATAGGAAAATTCCTCCTCGGCCTGCACGCACACAGGCAGGGCAAGCAGCAGAGCAAACAGAATAATCAGCGTGCGTTTCAAGGGCGGGTACCTCGCTTTCGGCAGATAACGCCTTCATGTTATCCCAAATGCCGCGCAAAGTAAAGGCTTTGGGCAAAAATTTGCAATTGGCGCGTCAGCCCAGCAGCTTGCGCAGGTATTCGCGGGCGTTTTCCAGGGCGGGCAGCGTTTCCTCGCGCCCCTCGAACTCTACCGACAGGTAGCCGTCATAGCCCGCATTTTGCAGGATGTGCACGCAGGCGCGCACGGGCACCACGCCGTGGCCTATCACCGTGCCGCGCAGATAATTGCCGCCGCGCGTGCCAAACCAGCCGCCAACGGGCACATCCTCCTGGCCGGATTTGTACAGAAAATCCTTTACATGCGCGTGCACGGCATAAGGCGCGGCGACGCCCACGGCATGGCGAGGTTCTTCATCGGCGCACAGGAAGTTGCCCATGTCCACCAGCCAGCCGTAGTTGGGGTGATCGACAGCGCGTATCAGGTATTCCACGCGGTCGCTATCCTGCATGATGCGGCCATGGTTTTCGGTGCAGGTGCGGATGCCCAGCGACTGCGCGTAATCCGCCACCTGACGAATGCCGGGCACTACGCGGGCTACGCCCTCGCGCCAATCGCGCAGCTCGCCTAACCTCCAGAACGCATCGTGCCGCAGCACCTTGGCACCCAGCAGCGCGGCGATATCCGCGCAGCGGCACACACGGGCAGGCTCGTCCTCCGGCGCGCCGCCGCGGCCGTTTAGAAAGTCCGCTGCCACGGTATAGGCGGGAATATCCAAGTCCAATGCTTCGCAATGCGCGCGCAGATGCTTGGCCAGACTTTCCACATTGTCCTCGCCCGGAGCGAAGGCTAAATCCAGATCGATAAACTCAATGCCGTCATAGCCCATATCGCGGGCATGCTGGCAGGCTTCAAAGTAGGTCATGCCGCGCTTGAGCAGCGTTTGGAAGCTGTAACTGCTGACACCGATTTTCATACGGATACTCCTTTCAGATCAGGCGGCTGTATAAAAATACAGGAAAATTGCTGCAATCAACACCATGATCAGGCCGATTACCAGCAAAAAGAACTGCGGCTTGCTGCGCTTGGCAGCCTGCTCGGCCTTGTATTCATAAAAGTGCTTATACTTGCGGCGATGATGAAAGGGCACTAATACGGAGAGATTCTTAAAGCCGTAGCTTAGAATATCGAAAAAACCTGTGGTAGACACCCAGATCATCGCGCCCAGGCCGGCAACCAGCATGCCCGACACGAAGAAACCGTCGCACAGCGCGGCCAGGTTGGCGGCCAGGGGCTGGCTGAAGCTGAAGCCGCGAATCTGCGCGAACAGCGCAGCCAGCAGCAGCGCGCAAGCCGTTGAAATCAGATATCGGCGGAGAGATTTTTTCTGTTCAGGGGCTTTTTTCTGATCCATAGATTTGTTCCCTCGGCTTAAAAATCCAGCCGCAGAAGGATATTCTGCGGCTGATGAAAATGATGATTACAGACCCATCTCGCGGCGATAGGCCATATATTCCGCGTCGTTGCAGTGTACAAAGTGACCGGGAGCAACTTCGCGCAGCGAGGGCTGATCCGTACCGTTGTAATCATGCGCGGACAGGGGATCATAGCGCATGCGGGTGCGCTTTTTCTCGCTGATGGGATCGGGCAGCGGGATGGCGGACAGCAGGCTCTTGGTGTAGGGGTGCAGGGGATGGGCAAACAGCTCGTCCGAGGAAGCCAGCTCTACCATTTTGCCAAAGTACATGACGCCGATACGATCGGAGAAGTACTTAACAACCGACAAATCGTGGGCGATGAACAGGATGGTCAAGCCAAGCTGCTCACGCAAATCATTAAGCAGGTTGATCACCTGCGCCTGGATGGATACGTCCAGGGCGCTGACGGGCTCGTCGGCGATCAGCAGGTCGGGATGCATGATGACCGAGCGCGCGATGCCGATGCGCTGCTTCTGGCCGCCGGAGAATTCATGCGGGTAGCGACCGGCATGCTCGCGGGTAAGCCCCACCAGCTCCAGAATTTCATAGACCTTCTGATCCAGGTATTCCTTATCGCGGATACCGTTGATGATCAACCCCTCGGAGATGATTTCCTTTACCGTCATGCGGGGGTTGAGGGAGGCGACAGGATCCTGGAAGATCATCTGGATCTTGGTGATCAGCTTGGTTTTCTTGGCGATGCGCAGATCCTCGCGGTACTTCTTCTTCAGCGCTTCGGTCTCCTCGGGGGTCTTGGCCTTTTTCAGATTCTCGGCATATTCGGCGTTCAGCTGCGCGACCAGCGTTTCCACATACTGATGGTCGGAGTGCTTATGATCGTACTTGGCCAGGTGAATCTGATTTTTATTCTCGGCGATGACCGCCTGCAGCTCGGCCTTGCGCTCGGGCGAGGCGGTTTTCATTTCAGCCTTGGCGGCCTTGATGGCCTCCACATAGGAGCGGGTGCCCGCGCAGATGCGCTGACCCTCAAAATAGATGCTGCCCGAGGTGATATCGTAGATTTTGATGATGGAACGGCCGGTGGTGGTTTTGCCGCAGCCGGATTCGCCCACCAGACCGAAGACCTCGCCGCGCTTGATATCAAAGCTGACGTCGTCTACCGCCTTGGTCGGGCCGAAATACTGGCACAGGTGCTCAACGCGCAGCAGGGTATCCTGCTGATTGATGGCGCTGCTCATTTATTCCACCTCCGCTTTCTTCATACGCTCGATGCGGGCGCTGATGATCTTGGGCATTTCCACCTTGGGCGCATCGGGATGCAGCAGCCAGGTGGCGGCGCTGTGGGTTTCGGATACCTTGAACATCGGGGGCTGCTGTTCAAAGTCAATCTTCATGGCGTACTTATTGCGGTCGGCAAAGGCGTCGCCCTGCGGGGGATAGATCATATTAGGCGGCGTGCCGGGAATGGACTCCAGCTTTTCCTTGGTGTCCAGATCGGGCATGGAGGAAAGAAGAGCCCAGGTGTAGGGATGGCGCGGATCATAGAAGATGTCATTGGCCGTGCCGTATTCCACAATCTTGCCCGCGTACATGACGGCGATGTTATCGGCCATGTTGGCCACAACGCCCAGGTCGTGGGTGATGAAGATGATGGACAGGTTGCGTTCGCGCTTAAGCTTGTTGATCAGCTCCAGAATCTGCGCCTGGATGGTGACGTCCAGGGCCGTGGTGGGCTCGTCGCAGATCAGGATATCGGGGTCGGCAGCCAGGGCGATGGCGATGACGATGCGCTGGCGCATGCCGCCGGAAAACTCGAAGGGATACTGATAATAGCGGGTGCGCGGCTCGTGGATGCCAACCTCCTCCATCAGGTGGATGGCGCGCTCCTTGGCCATGCTCTTGGTGATGCGGTAGACAGCCTGGGAGGCCTTCTCCTTGAAGAAATCCACCAGCGCGATGCCGCGGGCGTGGAGATCCACATGGGCGGAATTGGCCACATAGGCCTCGTAGCGCTCGATCAGGCGGTCGATGACCGTCAGGATATTGCCCTTCAGGTCGCTCAGATCGTATACGTTCTTGGGGATAACCTTCCATTCCACCGTTTTACCGCGGGCAATCAGGCTTTCGCGGCGGCGGGTCTGGCGGGCAAAGCGCGCTTCCTCGCGGGGATTATTGCGCATATGGTAGAAATATTGATCGATGGCGTGATCCAGGCTGGTGCCAAAGGCGTAGGCCGCGCTGTCCTTGATGACCTCCAGACGGTCGATGGAGGGCGCGATCTTGGCGGTCAGCTGCTTGCACAGCTGCTTGGCGGAAGCCTTGTCAAAGTCGCCCGAATAGAAATCATGCGCCTTTTTCAGCTCGGCCAGCACTTGCTTTTTGGCTTCCAGCGCGGTGCTGTAGGAGTGGGCGACGCCCTTTTCCTCCATGGCGACAAACTCCAGCATGAAGTTGTCGTCCAGATATTTCAGCATGTCCGCGTTGATCTTTTCGATGGGCTGCTCGCTCAGATCGGCGTTCGGGTTCTTATACAGGTAGAAGCCAATGCGGAAGAAATCCGGGCGGTTTTGCGCCACGATCTGCTGCAGCAGGGCGCGCAGCTCCTCCATGGCCTTGACGGCTGCGGCGGGGCGGGCTTCGCCATCCGTTTTGGCGGCGGAAAGCAGATTAGCGACTGCAGCTGGGCCTGATAATGGTAGGTGAAATAGGGGTTTTCAATGCGCGGCAGCTTCTGCGCCAGCTCGTTCAGGCGGGCCTTGTAATCGATGTTCTGCTTTTTGCTGGCCTTGAACAGCAGATCCTCCAGGTTGGAGATCAGCTCGGTCGCCTCGGAATGGGCGGCGTTGTAGGCCTGCTCAAGCTTGGTGGCCTGGATGCTGAACTTATCGAAGGTAGCGCACATCTCATTGATGCGCGCGGCGTCCTTCGCGTCGCTGGCGGCTAGCATATGGGTTTTCAGCAGGCGCAGCATGTCGTTAAAGTCCTTGCGGGCTTCGCGACGGTTGGACTTGTTCTTCAGCAGCATGGCCTCGGTGATCTGCTTGCCAATTTTAACGATGGGGTTCAGCGAGGACAGCGGATCCTGGAAGATCATAGAGATCTTATCGCCGCGCAGCTTGTGCATTACGTCCTCGGGAACGCGCAGCAGATCCTTGCCGTCGTATAGAATCTCGCCGCCCTCCACAATGGCGTTGCCGGCCAGGATGCCGATAATCGCCTTGGAGGTGACGGATTTGCCCGAGCCGGACTCGCCCACGATGGCCAGCGTTTTGCCGCGTTCCAGGTCAAAGGAAATATCGCGCACTGCCTTCAGCGTGCCGTTGGTGGTGCGGAAGGCGACCTTCAGTCTTTTTACCTCAAGTATCTTATCCATACCTTAGTCCTCCACACCGCGCAGCGACGGGTTGAACGCGTCGCGCAGGCCATTGCCAAACAGGTTGAAGCAGATCATCAACAGCGACAGGATGAGCGCCGGATAGATCATCAAATGGGGGTAGTTGGTCCAGATGCTGCTGGCATCGGACAGCAGCGTGCCCAGGGAGGTGCTGCCGGCGGAGCCCAGCTTTACAATGCCCAGGTAGCTGAGCATGGATTCGGAGTTGATAACGCCCGGGATAACCAGCGCGCAGGAGGTGATGATGGTGCCCAGGGAGTTGGGGAAGATGTGCTTCCAGATGATGCGGGAATCGCGCGCGCCCAGCGTGCGGGCCGCCATGACGTATTCCTGATTCTTGAAGCGGTAGAACTGCGTTCTTACGCGCGCAGCCGTGCCGATCCAGCCCGTCAGCACAAAGGCAAACAGCAGGCTGGGCACCGCGCCCACCTTGGCGGCCAGGTGAATCTGGAACAATGTGGCCACGATGATGAAGGGCACGCCGGACAGAATATCGGAGATACGCTCCATGATCAGGTCGGTCAGGCCGCCGTAGTAGCCCTCGATCGCGCCGTAAACCGCGCCGATGATGAAGTTGATGAAGGATACACAGATAGCCACCAGCAGGCTCAGCTTGATGCCGCCGGCCATGCGCAGCGCCAGATCGTAGCCCTGGCTGTCGGTGCCTAGGATGTAGTTGGGCTCAAAGCCGTTCTTGTAGCGGTAGTAGTTGTAGTACAGCACGCGCACCTTGTACTGCGCGGTTTCAAAGTTGCCGCCGCCGGCGTATTCATAGTACACCAGGTTGCCCTCGGCGTCGCGCTTGTAGTTATCCTCAAGCACGGTATCGGGGGAGTAGGTCAGCTCCTCCGCCTTGCCCTTTTCGTTGATGCGCACGGGCACATTCTTCTTGGTCTTGTACCAGTTGTTCGCGTCCTTGGCGTCGGCGTTGTAGCTGTTATTCTCAACCAGGGGATAGAAAACGTGCAGGTTGTTATCCTTTTCCCACTGGACGATGCGCTGATACTCGGCCTGCTCCAGGCTCAGGTACATGAAGCCGACTTCCAGATAGGTATCGATCTTGCCGTTGAAGGTCAGGGTGATCTTCTTGCCGGCGCGTTTTTCAATGGGATCGCCGATCTTGAGCATGGGCTGGTAATAGCTTTCCAGACCTTCGCCCAGGGAGACGCTGCGGCCGTCGTAATCCTCCGCGCCCACGCCGATGGCGATGGCCTTGATAAGCCCCTTTTCGGAGAAGGTGCGGGTGGTGCCGCCGTCAAAGATGCCATAGGGGCGCAGCGCCAGGGCGCGCGGCGCCTTCTTGGCATAGTAGGAATCCATAAAGCGGGCGTTGTAGCGGGTGTTGAAAATAGGGGTGAGGAAAGCGAAAAGCACGATGCAGATGATGATGATCGTGGCCACCACGGAGGCATGGTTCTTGCGGAAGCGAATCCACGCATCCTTGAAATAGCCGATGGGCTTATCCTCAAACTTTTTATCGGCGATGCGCTCGCCGCTGTGTACAAATTCAAATTTTTCCGGGGGGATCTTCGCCGTGCCATTATACATTTCAGACATCTTATTTCTCCCCCATTCTGATTCTCGGATCGATGAAGCCGTAGCTGATATCCACCACGATACCGGCCAGCAGGCCGATAAAGGTGTAGAAAATGCCGTCCATCATAAATACGTCGTAGTCAAACAGACGGATGGACTTGATGTAGAGCTGACCTACGCCGGGAATGGAGAAGATCTGCTCAATGATCATGGAGCCGCCCAGAATGCCGATAAAGCTGGAAATCAGCATCGGCAGGATGGGCACCATGGCGTTTTTCATCGCGTGGCGAACGGTCGCCTGCGCGCGGCTAAGACCCTTGGTGCGGGCCAGCAGCATGTAATCGGAGGTCAGTGTTTCAGTCAGCTCCGCACGGGTGAAGCGGCAAAGACCTGCGATCTCGCCAAAGGACAGCGCCAGGATGGGCGCGATCATGGAATAGAACATCTTCCATGTCATCCACGAGCCGCCTGCGTCTGCCAGGGAATACACCTGCAGCGGCAGCCAGCCCAGCTTAAAATACAGAAAATACTGCACCAGGAAGGCGTAAACATAGCTGGGGATGGAAACAAACAGCATGACCATCGTGCTTATAAAGGAATCCTGCCACTTGTTTTTCTTGATAGCGGCAAAGATGCCCAGGCCAATGCCTACCGGAATGGAGAACAGCAGCGAATACAGGTTCACCAGCACCGTCGGCAGCAGACGGTCAATCAATACATCCCAGGCTGGCTGACGGAAGGCAATGTACCAAGAAGTGCCAAAGTCCCATTTGGTGACAATGTTCTTCAGGTAAATGCCGTATTGCACCATCAAAGGCTTGTTATAGCCCAGCGCTTCCCAACGGGACGCAATAGCGGCCGCCTGCACCTTATCGGTGGGCAGCTCACGGGGAAGCATTCTGACCAGCACGAATTCCATTGTTGTGATCACGAAAAGAACGAAGATCATCAACAGAATTCTTTTCAGGATGTATTTTGTCATGTCATCGTCTCCTTCTTCGGCTGTTTTTCTGGTGAAAAACCCCGCTGATTTGGTTCGACTGTCGTCCGAAGCTTACAGTGGGGGAAAAACAGCCGAAAACCACGGGGAACGGGGGATGCGAAATCCCCCGGTTCCCCATGGAAATGATGGTTCGCTATTCAATTTTGCAGGGAAAATTGAATTACTCGTAGCTCAGGGTGCCGCCCTCTTCAGCTACATACTCGTCCCATTCGGCGTCGGTGTAGTTGTAGGTCATCAGGCGCAGTTCGCCGAAGCCGTACATGATGTTGTACTCGTCGGTGTAGTAGTCCACCTGATAGCTCAGCAGGGAGGAAGTGGTGGTGCCGGCCAGCGGAATGCGGTAGTACTTCTGCAGGTACAGCTCCTCCATCTGAGCGGTGATGTACAGTTTGGTCTTGAAGTCAGCATCGGTGAACTTGCCGGTGCCGATCAGGGCGCCGGACCAATCCTTCCAGGACATGGTCACGTCCTCGCCGTTTACGTTCAGGGTCAGCATTTCGGTAGCGGGATCCCAGCAGCCGATTTCGTTGACGCTGTACTGGTCGGTATCGCAGTAGCACTGGAAGTTGCGGAAGGGATAGAAGGCAGCGCCGCCCCAGGCGCCGTAGCCGATGGCGTATTCGCCCTTGCCAACATCGCCGTAACGGTCGTTGATGTTGCCGACAGCCTCGAAGGTCAGGGTGCCGAAGCCAGTGCCTTCCAGCGCAGCGTTGAGCTGCTTGGTCAGGATTTCGCACTGCTTGTTATCGGTGGACTGGAGAGCGCCCTTGGCCCAGCCGATGCGGATGTAGATGGGATCGCCTTCCTTGTACAGACCGGCCTCCACCAGTTCCTTGCACGCGGTGGCGAACAGCTCCTTGGCCTCGGTCAGGTTGTAGCCGGTGATGGACTGATAGGCTTCCTTCAGGGTCGCGTAGGGAGTGCCCTCGCCGTACTTAACGCCGTAGAGGTTGCAGATGGCCTGCATGGCCTCGTCGGAGCCGCGGTAGGAGGAGGTAGGATCGTTGTACACATCGTAGTAGTACAGGTTGTTCATCAGGGAGTAAGCGGGCTTATAGCCTTCGGTCGCGGTGACGTATTCAGCGCGGTCGATGGCGCGGCTCATGGCCTTGCGGAAGTTGGTGTTGGACAGCACGACGGAGTTGGTGTTGCCCTTGGAGGCGTCCATGGTCTGCAGGCTCTTCAGGCCGCAGTTGAAGAAGAAGGACATGGTGTAGGTTTCATCAACCTTGTACAGACGATCGGAGGTGGCGTAGGCAAGCAGATCTTCAGCAGGGGGAGCCCACTCGGTCAGCTCGCCCTTCAGGAAGGCCTGCTTGGCGGCGGCGTCGTCCATCACGTCGATCACGACGGAGGTGGTGGCATACTGCTGCACGGACTCGCCGTCTACTTCGAAGTTGGTCATGGACAGCAGGGAGCCGTCCTCCTGCTTTTCATAGCCGTACCAGTTCTCGTTCTGCACGAACACCATCTGCTTGTCGGCCTGCAGGGAAACCAGCTTGTAGGGGCCGTAGGACATGGTGTTCTCAATGGCGGTGCCGTAGTTGGTGGTGGTCAGGGTACCGGTGGTATCCATGCCAGCTTCGTAGTAGGGCTTGTATACCAGCCAGGTGCTGGTGCAGCTGGTCAGGAAGTAGTTGAAATCGATGTACTGGGCGTTTACATAGCGGATGGTGTAGTCATCCACCTTGTAGCAGCCGACGGTGGCGTCATAGTCGCACATATCGCCGACCTTGCCGGTATCGACGAACAGGGCTTCCTTCAGCAGGTTGTTCTGCTCGGTCTCGTCGGTGATGCTGAACAGGCCGGACAGGATGGTCTTAACAACGTTTTCCACAACCTCGCGGTTTTCGGCGGTTACCTTGGTGTAGCCGTAGGCGTTCTTACCGGCAGCCAGCTGGGTGATTTGGTCATCCAGGCCAACGCCGTAGTTCTTGTTCAGATCGGCCAGGCTCATGCTGTACAGGGTCATGCCGTCAGAGCTGACGTTGACATAGACCATGCCGTCGGCAATGCCCTTGTCCAGATCGTAGGAGTAATCGGGGGTTTCGCCGTCGCCATAGGCGGGAACCATCACGTCATAGATGGGGGAACCCGCGTTGTAGTAGGCCAGGCCGCCCGCCACAGCGGACTCACCGGCATAGTACAGGTTGGCGCGGTAGTTCTTCATCTTGGGGTTGAGCAGCTGCTGCATGGAGTAGATGTAATCATCAGCAGTGATGGCTTCGCCGTTTTCCCACTTGGCATTGGGGTTGAGCTTGATCTCAAACACGTAGCCCTTTTCGGCGGTGTCGGCGGTATCGCCCTCGCGCAGCGCAACGCTGTACTTGGTCAGGTCGTCGCGATGCTCGGCGGTGACGTCCTCGATGGAGGTGGCCATTTCATAGACCCACTGATAGACGCCGTTTTCGGAGTCCTTGATGGACATGGTGCAGAAGGGGGAAGAGAGATAGCTCAGAATGCTGTCGTCAGCATTGGTTTCCCAGGTGTGGGGGTTCCAGTTGTTGCCCAGGGAAGAGCTATACGTGTGATACGTATAGGTAGCCGGGGCTTCAGCTGCGGTGGTTTCGGCCAGAGCGGCGCAGCTGGTCAGCAGCATGCACAGCGTCAGGACGATGGCTAAAGTCTTTTTCATAGTCCGACATCCTTTCAAAATACTTCCGTATGACCGGCAGAGCCAACGGTTACATTATTATATGATGTAATATATGCAATTGTCAAGCAGAAATATTGTGCATAAATGTGATAATTATTTAAAAATATGCAAATTTACACATTGTGATGCGGAACGTTGACTTTTTAAGGGGAAAACGGATATAATGAGCCAATGATGGATGGAGGGAATGAAAATGACGACACAGCCAGCCCTGGGCAGCCGGGCGGAAAAGCGCGCATTTTATGCCCGCACACTGCGCATTACGGGGCCGATCGCCCTGCAAAATTTTATGGATGCGGCGGTCAGCTCGGCCGACGTAATCATGCTGTCCTTTGTCAGCCAGGCGGCGCTGGCGGCCTCGTCCCTGGCCGGGCAGGTGGCCTTTGTGCTGCAGATGCTGCTCTTTGGCGTATCCAGCGGCGCATCGGTGCTGGCGGCGCAGTACTGGGGCAAGGGCGATCGCCGCGCGGTGGAGCGGGTGATGGGGCTGTCGCTGCGCATTACGGTGGGCATAGGGCTGCTGTTTACCCTGGCTGCGCTGGCCGCGCCGGGCCTGCTGATGCGCATTTTTACAACGGATATTGCGCTGATATCAGAGGGCGAAAAGTACCTGCGGGCAGTAGCTGCTTCCTATTTGTTAGGCGGCTTCTGCACGGTGTACCTGAGCGTGATGCGCAGCGTGGAGCGCGTGCGCATGAGCGCGCTGGTGCATTGCAGCGCCGTGGGCATGAATGTGGTGCTCAACGCCTGCTTTATCTTCGGCTGGGCGTTTTTCCCCAAGCTGGGCATTACGGGCGTGGCGCTGGCTACGTCCATCACGCGGCTGATTGAAACGGCGATCTGCCTGCTGGATAGCCAGCGCTGCCGCCTCATCCGCCTGCGCGCGCGGGATCTGATTGCGCGGGGCGGCGAATTGATGCGCGACTTTATGCGCTATGCCGTGCCGGCTGCGGCCAACGATATCATCTGGGGGTTGGCCTTCAGCGTGTACGCCATCATCCTGGGACACCTGAGCAGCAATATAGTCGCGGCCAATTCTGTTGCAACTGTGGTACGCAATTTAGGAACTGTGGTCTGTTTTGGCATGTCCTCCAGCGCGGCGATCATCCTGGGCAAGGCCATGGGCGAAAACCGGCTGGACGAGGCGCGGGTGTACGCCACGCGCTTTTGCTATCTGAGCGTGATTACGGCGCTGGCCGGGGGCGCGGTGATCCTGGCCTGCCGCCCGCTGGTGCTGAAATTCATGTACCTATATGTGACGGTAACGGACGTGGTGCGCAGCGAGCTGAGCACGATGCTGTATATCAATTCCTATTATATATTGGGCAGCTCGGTCAACACCATGCTGATCTGCGGCATTTTCCGCGCGGGCGGGGATGTGAAGTTCGGCCTGGTATGCGATACCCTGGCCATGTGGGGCTATGCCGTGCCGGTGGGGCTGCTGTGCGCGTTTGTATTCAAAATCCCCGAAATGTGGGTGTTTTTTGTGCTGTGTCTGGATGAGTTTGTCAAAATGCCGGTGATCATCTATCACTATAAGCAGCGAAAGTGGCTGCGCAATATCACCAGGGAGAACATAGCGGCATGACCGGGCGGGCGTTTTCCAAGGACGGAGAACGCCCGCTTTTTTAATACTTGTAATCCATTTGAAATATTTTCCTTGGGGTGGGAACAAAAGTGCCTGCGGCCCCGTCTATATGATGAAACCTCACCCAAGTGAAGGAGGACGTTTTATGCGCTCTGTATGCAAAACGGCGCTCATTGCCGTGCTGTGCCTGCTTTTATGCACTGCCTCCGCGCTGGCGGACGGCGGCGTGACGGTCAGCGCGGATTTTGGCTATGACGGCGCGGTGACCTATCTATCCGCCATGCCGCTGCGCGTAACGCTGAAAAACGACGGCGCGGACGCCGAGCTGACGGTGGCCATCGATGTGGATCGATCCTCATCGGAGTACGATACCTACGAATATCCCCTTTCCCTGGCCAGCGGCGCGGAAAAGCAGCTGATGATCCCCATCACGCTGAACTATAAGCAAAAAAGCTATACCGTGCGCGTGACGGGCAAGGACGGGCTGATTGCCTCTGTGCCCATCACGCCCAAGAAGGTGCTTGCCCCCAGCACGATGCTGGTGGGCGTGCTGTCCGATAGCCCGCAGACGCTGAGCTATCTGAACATCGGCACGGCCAACGACCAGCTGATGCGCGGCGAAGTCTGGCAGACCATCACGCTGACGCAGGATACCTTTCCCGACAGCTATGAGCTGATGCGCGCCTTCAGCTTCCTGGCGGTGGACGGCGTGGATATCAGCCAGTTCAGCGATGCGCAGCGCCAGGCGCTGGAGACGTGGCTGAGCAATGGCGGCGTGGCCATCGTAGGCGGCGGCACGCGCGCGGTCTCGGCCTATCGCGGCTTTGCCGAAATGACAGGCGTAACGACCGGCGCGCCCTATTCCGCTCAAGGCGCAGCCCAGGCGCTGGTGGATGCGCTGAGCGACACGCAGTTTCCCCTGACTGAAAGCGCGGCCAGCGCGCAGGGGACGGCGCTGCTCTCGCCCATCCATGGGGAGCGGGCGAATACGATCGCGGAGCTGGACGGCAAGCCCCTGATTGCCCGCAGCCAGGTGGGCAGCGGCCTTGTGTATACCACGGCGTTTTCGCTGAGCGAAAAGCCGCTTTCAGGCTGGAAGGGCATGTCCTGCTTCTGGCAGCGTGTGCTGCTGGCCACCGGCGCAAGCGTGTATCAGAACCTTGTGGATGATTCCAGCAGCCATTACCGCAGCGGCCGCGATTATTATACGGATACCAGTATGCTCACTACGCTGGGTATTGCCAATGATGAAAGCATGATCTATCCCATGCTGGCCATTGCGGTTTTCCTGCTGCTGGCGGGCCTGGGCAGCTATCTGCTCCTCAAGCGCCTGGATAAGCGCGAGTGGATGTGGCTGACCCTGCCGCTGCTTTCGGCCTGTTGCGTGGGCGTGCTGTGCCTGATGAGCAGCCGCATGCAGCTGAACAAGCCTGCGGCTACGGCGTATTCCATTTATAATATCAGCAGCGACGGCCGCACCAGCAGCGCCACGATGGCGGGCGTAGCCATTGCGCAGAAGGAAAACATCACCGTCAGCAGCCGCGAAAACGCGCTGGTGGAGCCGTCCAATACGTATTATTCCTATTATGAAGAGGATGACGATACCAAGACGTACATGCATTCGCTGCGTTATCTTTACACCCTGGGCGAAAAGCGCGCCGTCACCTTCCCGGCCTCGGGCGCATGGGAGGTGCAGCTGCTCTACATTCAGCCGGAGGAAAATCCGCAGCTGAATGTTTCGGCCTCCATCTGGTGGGAGGATGACGGCCTGCATGGCGAGATCGTCAACAACGGCGATTATACCCTGGATGCGGGCTATGTGCTGACGATGTACGGCTACTGCACCACGCCGCGTATCCTGCCGGGGCAGACGGCGCAAATCGCCATCGTGGAAAACCCCAGCCGCAAGGAAGGCGGCGCGTATGACGGCGAGATGATCAACGAAAAGCTGAGCAGCAACATGTCCTATATCGATAATATCATCTACGCCGCGCTGCATCCCTTTGATCCGCAGGCTACCTATAAAATCAACGACTATCAGACGATGACGGCTGATGAAATCAACCAGCTCAATCTGCGCAGTACGCTGATCAGCGCCTTGCGCTCCAACTGGTACAACAGCTATCGGGATTATAACGACAAGAGCCTTTTCCACTATGTTACCTTTAATGATACGCTGGGCGATGTGCAGCTGACCGTGAACGGCACGGATGTGGAGCGCACGGCGCACTGCGCAATCATCGATGTGCAGATCAAGTATATCGCCGTCAGCGAGACGGGACATGCCAAGGTGCCGGCCGGTATCACTCCCTATGAGCTGGGCGCGCTGGATAACCAGCAAAAGCCCTACTCGCTGGGTGTACGCAGCAATGGCAGTTATTATATGCTGCGCGACGAACCTGTGCTGTGCTTTAACCTGGGAAAGGTGGACTGCGTGGACGTCAGCCGCCTGACGCTGACCAGCCTGACCTTGTACGGCCAAACCTATGGCAGCAGCATTGTGGTGCGCATTTACGATCAGCAGGCCCGAACCTGGGATACCATCAACAGCACAGGGCTGCCCATGACGCTGAGCGAGGAAAACCTGTCGCGCTATATGGACGGCGAGGGCAACGTGTTCCTGCGCGTATCGCAGCAGGGCGGCCGGGACGGCGAGCTGGATACGCCCGCGCTGGCCTTTGAGGGGAAGGTGAACTGACATGCTGGAAATCAAGGAACTGACGCGCGTATACGGCAGGGTTACGGCGCTGAACCACCTGAATATTCAAATTGGCGACGGCGAGCTGCACGGCTTTGTCGGCCCCAACGGCGCGGGCAAAAGCACCACCATGCGCATCCTGGCCACGCTTTTGCCGCCGACCTCGGGCACGGCGGTGATGGATGGGGTGGACGTGCGCAAAGCCCCCCGCCGCATGCGCGAGCTGATCGGCTACATGCCCGATTTCTTCGGCGTGTACGACCGGCTGAAAACCTGGGAATATCTGGACTTTTACGCCCGCTGCTATGGCTTTTCCTATCAGGAGCGCATGCGCATGATCGACCAGCTGCTGGAGCTGGTGCGCCTGAGCGATAAGCGCGACAGCTATGTGGATGTGCTGTCCCGCGGCATGAAGCAGCGGCTGTGTCTGGCGCACGCGCTGATTCACGATCCCCGGCTGCTGATACTGGATGAGCCCGCCTCGGGCATGGATCCGCGCGCCCGCGCCGAAATGAAGGACATCCTGCGGAGCCTAAAGGACATGGGCAAAACCGTGCTGATTTCCTCGCATATCCTGCCCGAGCTGTCCGAAATGTGCGATTCACTGACCATCATTGATCACGGCAATCTGGTGTTCTCGGGCACGGTGGACGCGCTGTCCCGCAAGATGAACGGCAGCGCGCCGCTGGATATCCGGCTGCTCCGCGATCAGGTGGACGCGGCGGCGACGATCCTCAAGGAGTTTCCCGGCGTTACGGGCATTGAGCTTGCCGACGCGCAGCTGCTTCGCGTGGATTTTGACGGCGACGAGCAGGCGGCGGCGCAGCTGCTTAAAAAGCTGCTGCTGGGCGATATCGCGGTGGCGGACTTCCACCGCGCGCAGATGAACCTGGAAAAGGTGTTCATGGAGGTGACGCAAGATGATTAATCCCATTCTGGCCTCCTCGGCGCGGCGGCGCATGCGCTCCATCCGCACGCCGATACTCATTACCCTGTACGGCGCGATGATCCTTGCGTCCGGCCTTGGCATGGCGTTCGGGGCGTTTACCAGCTCCACCCTGTCCATCTTTGCGATGCGGGAGGGCGTGACGGCCTATGCGGCCATGCTGGCCATCCAGTTTGCGATGATCCTGCTGATTACCCCCGCCATGACGGCGGGCAGCATCGCCGGCGAGCGCGAGCGGCAAACGCTGGATATGCTGCTGGTGACCAACACGGGATCGCTGCGCATTGTGGCGGGAAAGCTGCTGGAATCGCTGGGCTATGTGGCGCTGCTGCTGGTGGCCGCGCTGCCCACCATGTGCCTGACGCTGATTACGGGCGGCGTGACGCTGGCGGATGTGCTTACCGGCGCGCTGTTCCTGCTGGTTACGGCCTTTGCCGCGCTGAGCGTGGGCGTATTCGCCTCCGCCGTTTTCCGCCGCACGGTAACGGCCACGGTGATGGCCTATCTGCTTGTGTTCCTGATCGGCGTGGTCACCCTGCTGCCGATGGTTCTTGGCGTATCCTATATCGGCAGTCACTATGATGATATGTACGCCAGCACCATGGCTTCCTCCGTGGCGGTAATCGGCGGCGCGGACGCGGCGGCCTCCGGGCTTAGCGTGAATGCCTTTATCTACAGCCCGGCCATGGGGCTGATGGCGCTCATTGCCGATCAGACAAGTTTGCTCAAGAACACGCTGATGGATTATTCCTATACAATGTACTGCATCTATGATTATCTGGATTTCAGCGCCATCAAATGGGAAAACATGGCCTTCATGGCTGGCGCAGGGCTGCTGCTGGATCTGCTGGCGGCGTGCTTTGTGCGCCCGCGTGAAGCGCGTCTGCGCCGAAGGAGCGCGAAGCAATGAACGTGATTCGATCTGCGCTGCGCCCGGTCAAGGGGCGTATGCGCGTGCTGCGCGCGGTGCGCTGCATGTGCTGGGGGCTGATGGCGGGGGCTGCGCTGTGCGCGGCGATCCTGCTGGCATCCTTCTTTGTGCCGCTGCGTGATCGCGCGTTGTATCTGCTGCTGGCCGCCCTGTGCCCGCCTGCGCTGGCGGGGCTGGCTGGCCTTTTGTGGCCGGTAGGCACAGCCAGGGCGGCACGCAAAGCCGATGACTGCGGCCTGAAGGAGCGCGTGCAGACGGCGCTTGCCGTGCAGAACCGCCAGGACGATATGGCGCGCCTGC
>ERZ809074.1387-NODE-1387-length-31892-cov-11.201464_pt1 | contig 31892 bp, 22 predicted proteins | sample MGYA00520795_ERZ809074 | MGnify/ENA primary metagenome ERZ809074 (study PRJEB31570, sample SAMEA3212989) | Homo sapiens | biome: human-gut; feature: human gut; material: fecal | place: Sweden | collected 2011 ...
TTCTATACTTTTATCGGGCTTGCGGCGACGACGGAGCCTTTATTTTTACAAAACCGTCTAAAAGCATCATGAAAATATCCGACCGGCTTGGTGGACAATTTTTTATCGTGAACCATATCCCTTTGGGATACAAATTCAAATTTTTCTTTGGGGATATTCAAATCGTGTTCATTTTTCATCTTATCTTGCCCCCATTCTGATTCTCGGATCGATAAATCCGTAACTGATATCCACTACGATTCCCGCCACAAGCCCGATTAAAGTATAGAAACCGGAAAGCAGCATAAAGAAATCGTAATCCTGCACCTGTATCGCAGTCAAATACAGTCTGCCGACCCCGGGAATAGCAAAAATATTTTCTATGATCATAGAGCCGCTGAGAACGCTTACAAACTCACTCAAAATCATAGGAAAAATAGGGACCATGGCGTTTCTCAGGGCATGGCGCAAAGTAGCCTGCCCGCGCGTAAGCCCTTTTGTTCTCGCCAATAACATAAATTCACTGGTTAAAACTTCCGTAAGTTCAGCGCGCGTATATCTGGTATATCCCGCTATGGAACCAAGGCATAGAGACAAAACGGCAGGCATCATCGACAAGAACATCGGCCATGAAAAATAGTCATAGCCCGTGTTCATGATCAACGGGAACAGTTTGAGTTTAAAACAAAAAATATACTGAATTAAGAATGCGTAAACGATAGAAGGCACAGAGATCATCAGCATAACGCCCGTAGAAATGACCTGATCCTGCCACTTATTCTTCTTCAAAGCGGCAAAGATCCCCAAAGCAAGTCCCAAAGGAACGCCGATCAGCGTAGAATATACGTTTATCAGTACGGTCGGGGGCAGGCGGTTCACAAAGGCATCCCAAACCGGCTGATTTTTATATTCCGGCATATTGACCCCGACGCCAAAATCTCCGTAGCAAAAAATTCTCTTCAAGTAATTGAAAAGCTGAACGGGAATAGGATCGTAATATCCTCTCGCTTTTAAAGTAGCTTCCAGCATTTCCTTATCCGCTCCGATCGCGTCATTAATATTGATCGGAAGCAGCTTAATCAAGACAAAACACATCAGCATTATTACACAAAAAGACAGTAACATCAACCCGATTCTTTTCAGAATATACTTAAGCATATACATGGTAACTTTACCTCTGAACATAGACGCGCAAGACGTCAAGAAGCGGGGTAAAGAATATTTCCCCCGCGACTTGATATTTTATGCGCCTATTTATTTATAATTTAAGCCTTATAGTCCAAACGACCGCCTTGAGATTTCACATAGGATTCCCAGCTCGCATCGTCGTAGTTATACGTCATATACTGTATTCCGCCGTATCCCATAAAGGTATTATATTCATAAGTGATATAATCCACTTTATAAGAAATTAAGGAAGCGGAGAAAGCATAGAACGTGGGAATATCCCAATACGACTCCAACGCATGCAGTTCGAGTTCAGCGACCAAAGCGAGTCTGCTGTCCGTAGGATAAAGACTGAAATTATAGGTGCCGCCCTCCAAACCGTTCAGACTGTCATACCAATCCTGAATGGAGAGCGTATCGGTAACGCTTTCCTGTCCCTCGCCGCCCGTCATGGTAAATTCAAAGGACTCCTTCGTAGTATCCCATCCATGGCAGTATCTGATGGATTCATTGGAATTTACTTCCGCACCAATCATGTAATACGGGTTCCAAGCGCCTCCGGAAAAACCGCTGGCAGGGGCAATGTCATATTGACCGTTCTGGAAATCGGTCGCCCAATTGTTGCCGTGATTGGGGTCAAATTTCGTTTCGAATCTTCCTTCCAGCGGAGTCCCTTTCATAAGTTCTGTCCATGCCTTGGTCAAGAATTCAAAATGTCTTCTCGTAGAGGTGCTCTCCTCGGAAGTACCGAACACAAGGCTGACTTTATCCGTCGCTTTAATGTCCCCCGCGGCAAGCGCTTTATTATACGCGCTCGTCACAAGTTCTTTTGCCAAAGTAAGATTATAGCCGGTCAACGCGGCTTCCGCATCGCTTACATTGTCATACGTGTTATTTCCTACCTTCCATTTGCCGTTGTCGAGTTCTTCCGCGCCGTAAGCTCTTAAAAGAGCCTTTTTCGCGACCTCGGTCTCCCTATAAACGCCTCCGTTGGCAACGTCATAATAGTGCATAGAGTTGAAGTACCCTAATCCCGCGAGAGAGCTGGTCGTACAACTTTGCGCATAAGCGTCTCTGTCCAGCGCGAGCGAAAGCGCTTTACGGAATTCCGGCTGCATAAGAATCGTCTTATTGATACCCGCTTCCTGTCTTTTTTCCAAAGCGTCCCTCGAAGACTGAATGTGAATGGAGGCAACGAGATCGTCGGGAGTAAAGTACGCGCGTTCGGAAGTCTTATAATCCGAAGCAATGGTCGGATCGATTCCGATTCCATCTATTTCGCCGTTTTGGAATTTCAGCCAAGCGGTGTTCCACTCGGGAATCGTTCTGCATACAATCTGATCGGTTTCATACTGCCCTTCGTACTTATCCATTCCGTAGCCGTACCAGTTCTTGTTTTTGGAAAGCGTATAGGTCGTACCCGCCTGGTACTCGGTCAGCATATAAGGCCCCCAGCTTGCAGTGGTTTCGAGAGTCGTATTATAATTACTCGTCCAAAGCGTCGAGCCTTCTACGGGCGCCTTTTTGCAAGCCTCGTATAAATCCTTTTTAATCAGGGGAAGATCCTGGAAATAATAGGCGGCTTCATACGTAAGGTTGCCATTTTCATCCAAAAGATTAAAGGTGTTGTCGAAAACAACGACCAACTCGTTATCGCTAACGGCTTTGATGCCGACTTCCTCGAACGCAACTTCGGGATAGGTATAATACGTCACAAAGAAATCGAGTTCTTCGTTAGGCTCGGTCTGCCACCAGCCGATAAGGGAGTCCCAAGTAGCTTTTAAAGATTCGTTCGCCTTGATCTCGGACATTTTCTTGCCTTCGAGGGCTAAAACCTGATCCTTCGTCAGCGTAGTGAGATAATTAGCGACTAAGTATTCCGCTACATCCGCCGCAGTATAATTCGCGGGAAAACCGAGAGCCCCTCTCATGCTGCAGACGGCACCGCCGTATTTGTCTTTGTTGTCCGTAGGATTACCGAGAGTAAAGATAATTTTTTCATCTAATGTTTCGGGATTGTACTCGCTATAAGGTCCGTCCGCCTCGCTCCAAACGGACTGACCGGAATAAAGGTACTCCCTCGCGTTATGAAGCACCATATTCGCCCCGTAATACTGCGAAGCGAGACGATTCATAAAGTTATAATCGAGCAGCTCCTCCATGGAATATACAAAATCGTTTGCCTTAATCAGAGTGCCGTCATTCCATTTAAGGTCATTGCGCAAGGTCAATTTCCACGCTCTATTACCCACCGCGCTTTCGGGAATACCATACTCGCCCGCATAGTCTTTCGTCACGTCCTCAAGATTTGTTGCGGCGGAATATTCCACCTCAAATCCGCCCGGAATAATTTCGCCCTTTTCGTCAAATTTGAAATCAAATTCAAAGAAAGCACTGTTCAGGTAGTCGGATACCTCTCTGTCGTTGGCGTCTTCCTGCGTGAATAAATTCCAATTGGACGGTGTAGTCGGAAGATATGTACGATAGGTATGCGTGCCGTTAAGATTATTGTTACCGCTGCTGTCGTCTTTATTGCCGCAAGCGGTCAGACCTACCATAAAGACGGACGACAAGGCAAGCGCAGTCGCAGCCGTAATACCTGATTTCCATTTTTTATCCATTTTTTGACCTCCTAAATTAATATCCGTTTTATTGTCATCCTTCATATCCTTCGGCTTTCCCGCCCAAAGACATCGCGGAATAGTTCTCCGCTTCGCAACTCCGACAAAAAGCGAAAGTTACCTTATTCAAGGAATGCTGTCAAGTATTTTTGTAGGGGCAAGCCGTATGCTTGCCCCTCCCGGCGGATATGAAAATATCCGCCGGCAACGTGAATTTTTTTACGTTGCCGGACATTCAATCTATAATATCTATATTATAACCTCACATTATCTATTTTGTCAATTGAATTCCGCGGATTTATGGTTTCTAATTAGTTTATACGCATATACTAAAAGTTTATACTATCACGCGACAGATTAAGGAAATCAATTGGATTTATTGGTCACTTTTTTGACGCTGTCGACAAACTCCTTTACGTGAACGGGCGTTTTTTTTGCATAGAGAAGTCCGAAGGGAATCGAATACTCCCATTGTACGGGAATGAGTTTCAGCAGCGGATGGACGTTTTCCCACCCGTCGATCATGACAACGGGAAGATTCTCTGCGGCTGCCCGATTAAAAGCGGGAATGCCGAAAAACTCAAAGTCGACAATATTGACACCCAAAACGGTCAAATCCTTTCGCAAGGCGTCGATATGTCTGTTCCAGCCCTTTTTGATGAGCATTAAACTCAAATCTTTCAGATCTTCCTTCGCAATCAGCTCTCTTTTGCTCAAAGGGTGCGAAATGGGAACGGCTATAAAAATACTTTTATCGTACAAATAAGTTGCCTGACAATTTTTTTCAAGCGGCCATCCTTCGTCATAGATTCCGGCCACCACGTCGATGTGTTTTCCGAAATTTTTAAGAATATCCTGCGTATTTTCGGGGGTATTCTCAAAGGGGATCAGCTCTATCTTTAAGCTTGGTTCAAGCGACTGAATTTCCGTCCAAATATCCAGCAAAAACTTGGCGGGAGTCATAAGCGATGTACCGAGGCGAATGGATTTCCTTTTATTTTTGCTGTCAATTTCCCTAGCCTTTTCGATGGCTCTCTTGGAATAATCGATGATGTACCTCGCATCCTGCAAAAAACTCTTTCCCGCATCCGTGAGCCTAAGCCCATGATTTGACCTGTTCAACAACTTGACGCCCACGCTTTTTTCAAGCGCGTTTATCTGTTTCATCACCGCCGTAGGCGTGATATATAACATTTCCGCAGCCTTTGAAAAGCTCCCGCTTTTCGCCACCGAGATAAACGTTTCCAATTGCGGATTATACATGAGTATTTCCTCCCCTCGCGTATTCTTTCCCGAGTTTTTTTAATTATATCATAAATCGGATAAAAAATCAATATACTCGACGAGATATAAAATCGAAAGAAAAAATCCGCTCCTGACTTCTGCCTTTTTATTTTTCCTCCTAAGTTCATTATAACGAGCGAATAAAAGCGGGCTGCTCTACTTGCATAGAGAAGCCCGCTTTTTATGATTTCAAAAGGTTTTACGCGTTTTTCATGCTCTCTTCCACGGCGACCGCGACGGCCACCGTAGCGCCGACCATGGGATTATTGCCCATCCCGATCAAGCCCATCATTTCTACGTGGGCGGGAACGGACGAGGAGCCTGCGAACTGAGCGTCCGAATGCATCCTGCCCATGGTATCCGTCATGCCGTAGGAAGCGGGACCCGCCGCCATGTTGTCGGGGTGCAGAGTTCTGCCCGTACCGCCGCCGGAAGCCACGGAGAAGTATTTGACATTGTTTTCATAGCACCACTTTTTATAGGTGCCCGCAACGGGATGCTGGAATCTCGTGGGATTGGTGGAGTTGCCCGTAATGGAAACGCCGACCTTTTCCAGTTTCATGATCGCCACGCCTTCGGGAACGTCGTCCGCGCCATAGCATTTGACCTTTGCGCGGGGACCGTCGGAAAACGCCTTTTCGTAGACCACATTCACCGTTTCCGTCGCATGATCGAACGTCGTTTCCACATAGGTAAAGCCGTTGATTCTCGAAATAATATACGCCGCGTCTTTGCCAAGACCGTTCAAAATAACCCGCAGGGGATTTTTTCTGACTTTATTCGCGTTCTGGGCGATAGAAATAGCGCCTTCGGCGGCGGCAAACGATTCGTGCCCCGCGAGGAAGCAGAAGCATTCCGTTTCTTCGGAAAGGAGCATGGAACCGAGATTTCCGTGCCCTAAGCCCACCAATCTGTTCTGCGCGACGGAGCCGGGAATACAGAACGCCTGCAAACCGATACCGATAGCGGCAGCCGCGTCGGCGGCCTTTTTGCAGCCTTTCTTGATGGCGATCGCCGCGCCTACGGTATACGCCCAGACCGCGTTTTCAAAGCAGATGGGCTGCGTGCCCCTTACGATTTTATCGCAGTCGACGCCTTTCGAAAGGCAGATATCTTTACATTCTTCCACGGAAGAAATGCCATATTCTTTCAAAACGCCGTTGATTTTTTCGATTCTTCTTTCATAACCTTCAAATAATGACATTAGCTTGTCCTCCTTGCTTATTCTTCACGAGGGTCGATGAATTTCACGGCGCCCTGTTCGGCAGTAAACCTGCCATAGTGACCTATCGCTTTCTTATACGCCTCGTTCGGCTCCATTCCCTTTTTCATGAAATCGGTCATTTTGCCGAGCGAAACAAATTCGTAACCGATGACTTCGTTATTGGCGTCCAAAGCAAGACGGGTGACATAGCCTTCCGCCATTTCGAGATACCTTACGCCCTTTTGAAGCGTGGAATACATAGTGCCGACCTGAGAGCGATGCCCCTTGCCGAGATCTTCGAGTCCCGCGCCCACGGGAAGCCCGTCGTCGGAGAAAGCCGACTGCGAACGACCGTAAACGATCTGCAAGAACAATTCCCTCATCGCCGTATTGATAGCGTCGCACACAAGGTCGGTATTCAGAGCTTCCAAAGGAGTCTTGCCGGGAAGGATCTCAGCCGCCATCGCCGCGGAATGTGTCATGCCAGAGCAACCGATCGTTTCCACCAATGCTTCTTGAATAATACCTTGCTTGATGTTCAAAGTAAGTTTGCAGGCGCCCTGCTGAGGAGCACACCAGCCCACGCCGTGCGTAAGACCGCTGATGTCCTTGATTTCTTTCGCATGAATCCACTTCCCTTCTTCGGGAATCGCGGAATTTTCATGACGAGCAACGCCCGCGCCTTTCGCAACGCAGAACATCTGTGCAACATCTTGTGATATTGTCATTATGAATTCCTCCAAAAAATTTTGTTACCGAAATATAAGCCGAATCTTTTTTACGGATTAAAACCTTATACAGTATATCACATTCTTTAGAAAAATTCAACAGCAAAAACGCTCTTTTTTTCCTTTTCTTAAAAATTTTTACAAATATTTAGAGAGTTTTCCCCGTTTTACCTTGACTCTTTTCTCTTCTGCAATTTCTATTTTTCTTTATTTATATTGTTTTTTTCTCAAAGGCGTGCTATAATATTATTGTATCCACTCCCTCCCTCATCGTTCGAATTTATAAACGACAGAGTATAGAAAATTTCCGCGGACGTCGTTTTATTCTTCATGGGGGTCGCGTCAAAGCGCAGCTTCGCGATGGAAACGTTGTCGAAAACAAAAGGCAAAGCATTTTTTCAGCGTTTAAAACAACTTGTACCACCTCAGCTTTTTTCTTCGCAAAGCGCCCGAATACGATAAAAAGGAACGCCGAGCATGAACACTCTTTTCCGTTTTTTGGAATGGACCGCATGGGAAATGACACCGCCGAAACCGTACGGTGTCTTTCACCTTGTCTTTTGGCTTGCCGGACTTCCCGCAGTAACGCTTGCGGCGTTTTCGTTGAGGCAGACGGGCGAAAAAGCTAACAAACGGCTTTTATTGGGAATCGGAATTTTTCTTTCTCTCGCGGAGCTTTACAAACAGCTTTTCTATACCTTTTACATCGGCAAGGGCAAATATCCTTTCGACAGATTTCCCTTTCAGCTTTGCAGTATTCCCATGTATCTCTGCCTGATCGTTCCTTGGCTGAAAGGCGGAAAACTCAAACAGGCGCTCTATACGTTTACCGCTTCCTACGGATTTATGGGAGGCTTCGTTTCCTATTTTTCTCCCGAAAGTATGTGCCTTCCCTATTGGACGCTGACCCTTCATTCCTTTACTTGGCATATGACGCTGATTTTTCTCGGCCTTTACCTTTTCTTTTCGCGGCGGGCAGGCGCGCGCCTGAAAGATTTTCTCCCCGCAGCGGCCGTGTATCTCTGTCTGTGCGCAGTCGCTTTCGGAATCAACCTTTTATGCTATCACTATCCCGGCAACGACGTCAATATGTTTTTTATAGGTCCCAAACCCAGTCCCTTGGTCATTTGCGGGGACATCGTCAAACGCTTTGGCTGGCAAGTCAATTCCCTCGTCTATATCTCGGCGCTGACAGCCTGTGCATTCCTCTTCTATTCCGCTTACCTCCTCATAGGAAAAGCCCTAAAAACGCGAAGGCGGAAAGCATGATCCTTTTGAAAAATTTTATCATGATCCTCTGCTCTGATTTTCAATCCCCTGTACACCGCGCTCCCAAAAAAGCTTCCCGTTCCTTTTTCATTCGAAAAAGTCTTCGGGACGCAAACGGGAGCGCAGTTTTTCTATTGCCCTCTTCTCGATCCGAGAAATATAAGAACGGGAAATTTTCAGCATTTTCGCCACCTCCCTTTGCGGGAGAGGCACTCCGCCCTTTAAGGCATATCTCAGACATAATACCGTGTATTCCCGCTCGCTCAAAATCAGTTTTATCTGCCGCAAAAGTTTTTCCCTTTGGACGGATTTTTCCACCTTATCGAAAACGCAGTCCTCTTTTTCAAACAACAAGTCCATCAGTGTCAATTCGTTGCCGTCTTTGTCCGTCCCCACGGGATCGGAAAGGGAAAGGTTGTTTTTATGCTTTTTATTCGTGCGAATCAGCATCAGAATTTCGTTTTCTATGCAGCGCGCGGTATATGTCGCGAGCGCGGTGCCGTGCCCCGGCTCGTAAGTGTTGATGGCCTTGATAAGGCCTATGCTCCCCACGGAAATCAAGTCGTCCGTTTCCGCCGCGCCCGTGTATTTTTTGACGATATGAGCCACCAAACGCATATTATGCTTGATCAGCACATCTTTCGCCTCTTTGCAGCCTTTTGCCGCCAAAGCGAGATACTTTTCCTCGTCCTCCTTCGAAAGAGGCTTGGGAAAAGAGTTTTTCCCTCCGATCGCCCCCGTAAAAAATACGATTTTGCCTATAATTGCCCACAGAAAATCCAAAAACATACGCCCACCGCCTCACAAAAAACGGGAAAGCGTCCTTTCTCCGCGAAAAGTCCGCCCTTTTGCCCGTAAAAATAAAAGTACTCTATCGTATGAGGGGGATTGTTTGTACTATGCCGCTAAAATTCTTCTTTTTTCAAAACTTTTCTTGCTTTTTCGCGCACATTTTTCAAAGGACAAAACAATTACTACGTCACACGTAATATTTATGTCTGAAATAGTAATTCCGGGGCGCTTTTTACTATGTCTGTCATAATTATTGCGTCAGACATAGTAAAAGAGAGAGGCAAAGCCTCTCTCTTCCTTTTCTTTCATTTCTCGTTTTTAATCTTATCCAAAGTGATTTTATTACACTCTTCTTTAAGCCGTCTAGTGTACCCGAAATGCGATACCGCTTCTTCCCCGTGCGTCAGCTGCAAATCGTATTCGAGGGGAAGCCACGTGGAAAGGTCCGCTTCGTTGTGCTGAACCACGGCTTCCATATTATCCAATGCCTTATATAGTTTTGCCTCGTCCGATTTTAAAGCCTCCATTTCTTCGAACAGCTTTTCGAGCTCCGTTTTATAGGGTAACGGCAAAGAATTTAAGAAGGCGCTCACTTTTTGAGATTCAAGCTCTTCGTCGGCATTGGTCTTTTCGAAACAGGGGATATCTCCCGTGAAAGCTTCGCCGATGTCGTGAAAAAGACACATGAGGACGACCTTTTGAATATCCACTTCAGGAAATTCGTCTTTGACGAAATACGCCATCACCGCCAGCCGATGAGAATGTTCCGCTACGCTTTCTTTTCGATTCGCGGAAGTATAAGAATGTCGGGTATTGTTTTTCAACCTTTCAAATATGTGTAAAATTTCCAAATAGCGGGCAACTTCCATTCGCTTTGTCCTCCTGTTCGCTTTTTAAATACGGCATGGAAAGCGCTTTCGTGAAACTGATTTTGTGAAACTTATCCGTTCGGGGCTTTTTGATGCCGAGAAAAACAAAATCCGGTTAAAAAACCGGACCTTTTAAAAAAGGGATTTGAGTCTGTCTGTAAGCCGAGTTCTGTCGTGTACGGTCATCTATCTAGACTTGCCGTCGCCGGCAAGTTCAAGCGATATTCACGGTATCCTGCCGGACGGACAGCCCTATGTGGCAGGTACCCAATCTTGCAGCGGGTGGGGTTTACATGGCATACCGCGTTACCGCGATATCGGTGAGCTCTTACCTCGCCTTTCCATCCTTACAGGGCAAAAGCCCTGCGGTTTATTTCTGTTGCACTTTCCTTGAAGTCGCCTTCACCTGACGTTATCAGGCACCCTGTCCTATGCTGCTCGGACTTTCCTCATGGCCTCAAAAGACCCCGCGACCGTATAACAAACTCAAATCCTTATATATTATAGCATATCTTGCGAAAAAAGTATTGCTTTTTTACGGAAAAAATAGTAAAATATAATTAGAAATTTTTTATCAAGGAATCAAATATGAAAAAGACGAAAATCGTATGTACGTTAGGGCCTGCCAGTTCTACCAAAGAGATCATTTCCGCCATGGCGGACGCGGGGATGAACGTCGTGAGGCTGAACTTTTCCCACGGTACGCACGCGGAACACGCCGAAAAAATCAAAACCATCAAGGAAGTCCGTGCAGAAAAGCACATCCCGCTTCCCATCATGCTCGACACAAAAGGTCCCGAATTCAGAATAAAGACTTTTAAAGAGGGCAAAGTTCTTTTGAACGAGGGCGATACGTTCCGTTTTACGTCCGAGGACATCGTCGGCGACAACCGGCGCGTGGGCGTTTCTTACGATCGGCTCTGCGAAGAAATGCATCCCGGGGATAAGATTCTTTTAAACAACGGACTTATGGTTTTCCGAGTGAGGGAAGTGAAAGCGCCGGACGTCGTGTGCACGGTGGAAGTCGGAGGCGAACTCTCTAACCGCAAGTCGATGTTTTTTCCTGATAAGGAGTTGAATCTCACTTTTCTTTCTCAGCAGGATAAGGAAGATTTGCTTTTCGGAATCGAGCAAGGCGTGGACTTTGTGGCGCTTTCCTTTGTTTCTAAGGCGCAGGACGCCATCGACGCGAGAAACTTTCTGAACGAACACGGCGGAGAGCATATAGACATCATTGCAAAGATAGAAAATCGGGCGGGCGTTAAGCATTTGAACGAGATCATGGAAGTTACGGACGGGATCATGGTGGCTCGCGGCGACCTCGGCGTAGAGATTCCTTACGAAGAACTGCCGGATATTCAAAAGGGCATGATCAGCAGCTGCCGGGTGTACGGAAAACGCGTCATCACCGCCACGGAAATGCTGGAATCCATGATTCACAATCCCCGTCCCACGCGGGCGGAGATCTCCGACGTCGCGAACGCCGTTTACGACGGCACCTCCGCCGTCATGCTTTCGGGCGAAACCGCCGCGGGCGCGTTCCCCGTGGAATCGGTGAGGGCGATGGCTAAAATCGTGGAACGCGCGGAAAACAACGTGGAATATATCCAGACCATCGACAGCTATGCCATAAAAAATTCCTCCGAAGCGCTTTCTCATTCCGCTTGTACTTTGGCGAAGGATCTGAGAGCGAAAGCGATCGTCGTCTGTACCCGTACGGGCGCGACGGCGAGAATGGTATCCCGTTTCCGTCCTCTTATTCCCATCGTAGGGCTTACGACGGACGAACGCGCTTACCGCCAGCTTGCGCTCAGCTGGGGCGTCGTCCCCGCGATGGCGGACGAATATTCCTCCGTGGACATTCTCTTTTACTTCGCGAAAATTGCGGCTTTAAAGAGCGGACTGGTCAAAAAAGGCGATCGCATCGTCATCACGGGCGGGACTCCCAACGGCAAGAGCGGCAATTCTTCGCTTATAAACGTAGAAACCGTATAGGATGATCGAGTCAATATAAAAACGGGCATTCGGAAAATTCCGAACGCCCGTTTTTTATCTGAGGATGCGGCGCTTTTCGCGCTTCCTTTTTTAATAAACCTTATCGGAAACTGAAAAAAGCGTTGTACTTCTTTCTGTTCACAGCGCTTTAAAGCGTTTACTTTTTCCAGCGCTGCAAGGAAGGGAGATATTCTTTCAAAGCGGCCCGCGCTTCTTCCAAAGTAAAATTCGTCCCCATTTCTTTATTCCATTCGTTTAAAAAGCCAAGATTCTTTTCCGCCATTTCTTCCACGGTGCAGTTTTGCGTGAACTGTCCGTCCCGATAGCAATAGAAGCAGAATGTATCCGATTTCTCGCCTTTCTTTTCCGTTCCTTTTTGCGTTTCGTCTTTTATGAGCATTCCGCAGCTTTGGCAAATGACGCCTTTTCTCTCCGCCGTCTTTCCCGTCAGATAATCCATCGACAACTGAAAGGTATCGGAAATTTTTTTGAGAATTTCCAAATCGGGCGAGCCTTCGCCCCGTTCCCATTTAGATACGGCTTGGCGCGTCACGTATAACTTTTTGGCAAGCTGCGCCTGAGTCAGTCCTTCCTTTTTGCGGATATTCGCAATGATCTCCTTTATCTCCATCTCACGCCTCCACAGCCATTATACGGCGTAAAGGGAGAAAAGTCAATGAAAATCCCGTTTGGAACGCGCAACGAAAAGTTGCGTGTTCTCAATCGTCCCCGCCGAGCGTTACACGCGCGGTCAGGCGGATATCCCGCGAAGAGGCGCCGACGAGTATCTCGAATTCTCCGCCGAAGATATGCCAGCCTCCGTGAACGGTGGACCAGACGGCAAACGCCTCTCTTCCGAGCCGAAAAGTCACTTTCCTCTTTTCGCCCTTTTCCAAAGCTATCTTTTCAAAGCCTTTCAGTTCTTTTTGGGGACGAACTACGGGAGTGTGCCTTTGGCGGACATACAGCTGCACGGTTTCCTTCCCCTTACATACTCCCGAGTTTTCGAGAGAAAACGTCACGTCCAAGGCATCTTTGCCGCGCGGCTCGATTTCCAAATCCGCATATTCGAAACGGGTATAGCTCAGTCCGTGACCGAAGGGAAAAAGCACCGTTTTTTCCTGTTCGTCGTACCAGCGGTACCCCACGAAAATCCCTTCCGCATACCTCTCGGCAAAGCCGTTGCCTCGCTCGCCTTTTGTCGGCGTATCTTCCAGACAAAGCGGGAAGGTTTCGGAGAGCTTTCCCGAAGGACATACTTTCCCCGTGAGGATCTCCGCAAGCGCTTCGTTCATACATTCGCCCGCAAACCCCGTATAGATCACCGCCTTCACCTTGTCGATCCAGGGCGTCATATCCACGGCGCTCCCCGCTTCCAATACGACGACGGTATTTTCGTTTTCTTCGGCGACGGCTAAGACAAACCCTTCCAATTCGGGCGAAAGCCGCAGAGAGCTTCTGTCATAGCACTCCGTTTCCATCAGCTGATTCGTGCCGACGACAACGATCGCCGTATCGGAAAAATAGGCAAGTTCCGCCGCTTCCCGCTGTCCGGATACCCAAGGCAGGGCAATCGGCAAAATGCTGCTGGCGTAAACATACCCGCCGCAATAGGAGATCGTCGAAGCGGGAAGCAGCTCTTGGAGCGTTTCGCGAAGAGCCCTCGGGCTTTGCGAGGGAATCACCCGCGCGCTGCCCCCGCCCGCGACGGACGGATTCTCGGAAAGGGAGCCTAAAACCGCGACTCGTCCCCCGTCTTTCAAAGGCAGTACGCCCTCGTTTTTCAAGAGAACGACGCCTTCCCTCGCGCCGTTTAAAGCCGCCTCCCTGCGTTCCGCGACAGTAAGCGCCTTAGGAGTCTTTTCTCGCGCCTTTTGCGCCTGCTGTTTTTTATCGAGCAGGGAAAGGATCCTTCCGACACTTTCGTTTACCTGCTCCTCTCTGATCTTTCCGACCGAAATCCCCTCTTTGAGATTTTCAAGGGAAGCGGGATGAAAGGGGAAGTCGATATCGAGCGTCGCGTTCAAAGCGCGGCTCCTGTCGTGCACCGCGCCCCAATCGGAAATAATTACGCCGTTAAAGCCGAGCTTTTCCCTCAAAACGTCTTTTAAAATGTATGCGTTTTCCGAAGCGTAAACGCCGTTGACGGGATTATATGCGCACATGATTGTCCAGGGTGCCGACTCTTTAACGACGATCTCAAACGGCTTGGCATAGATTTCCATGAGCGTGCGTTCGTCCAGCTCGCTGCTTTGGAAGCACCTGTCCCATTCCCGATTATTGGCGCAAAAATGCTTTAAAGAAGCGCCTACGCCCTGTGACTGCACGCCCGCGACGTAAGCTGCGGCAAGCGTGCCCGCAAGAAAGGGATCCTCGGAAAAATATTCGAAATTTCGGCCGCAAAGAGGCGTACGCTTGATATTGACGCCGGGGGCAAGGATCATATCCACCCCCTTATCGATACAATCCGCGGCGATCGCCTCGCCGATATTTCTCGCCGTCGCCCTGTCCCAGGAATTTGCGATCACCTGCGGGGCGGGGTAACAAAGAGAAGGCTCCCCTTTCGGGAAGCTTTCGCTTTCGATACGCAAGCCGCACGGACCGTCCGAAGCGGTAATACTCGGCAGTTTGCCGTCCAGATCGTCGGTCGTGAAGCCGTCTTTTGCGGTGAGAAGCCGAAGCTTCTCCTCCGTCGTCAACAAAAATTTATCTTTCATATTCGTTCCGTTGAGGCGTTTACGCTTGGTTCTCCGCGGGTTTGTCTATCGCGGTATACAGCTGCATAGCGACGGGGAAAGAGACGTTGCGATAATCCTCCCAGGGGAACAGATATTCGTAATAGAGCGTTTCCCCCGCTTGGAGATAAAACTTCTGATCGGGATAGAAATCCGCCGCCTTTTCGTTAGAGGAAGTATACAGCGCGGTGATCGTGCCGTCCGCCGCTTTTTTGTAAATGGTGACCGTCGAATCCTTGGTATCTACCCAACCGCCCAAAGCGCCGTCCGCCGCTGCGTCCAGGCAGAAGTCGACAAACATTTCCTGTTTGGCGCGGACTTCGTAGATGACGGCGTCGTTAAAGCCCGAATACATACGCCAGCTTTCCATATACGCGCCTTTTTCCAGATCTCCCAGCACATTGGCAGTGCCGTCCGCCGTTTCCCGCGTTCCCGCTTTAAAATCGGCAATCGTACCCGTCACTTTTCCGTGGCGGAAGCCGTAGTCGGCAAGAGCATTCTCCGTGATCATCGCGCCGTCTGCCGCCCTTACCGCGTTGAACATCGCCGTATAGCCGAGCGTCGTCACTTCTCCGGGGATCTTTTCCACGACGGGAGGAGCGGGCTTTTCGTCGTATTCGTCTACCTCGTCGCCTTCGGGCAGAAGGCGGATCTGATCGAGATAAACTTTGACGCCTTTGGCGATGACGTTATTTCCCGTGTCCCAATTCCAAAGCCCGAAATAAACCTTAAAGCCGTACAGGGAATCCGCAGCCGAGTATCCCTCGACGAGCGGAGCGTTTAAATCGACGACGACGCGATACCAAGTGGCGCCGTTGAATTCGTATTTATTCTGCCAATTCGTAGCCACCTCGTCGCCGTAAATATCGTATACTTTCATCTCGTAGTACTGGGTATTTACGCTCGACGAACCGTTATAGCCCGCGCCTTCGAAGTCGTAATACATCCAGAAAGAAACCTTGCGGCAGTCGCCTACGATGCCTACCTGACCGAGCATGGAAACATCATCAAACCAATTGGTATTTTCGTCAAACAAGCCGATTTCATAAGACTTTTCCCCGAAACGGGCGAATTTATTGCTGATCTGGCTGGCGTACCACTCGTTGAGATAATAAATGTCGTCCTCCATGGTGGCGACCGTCTGAACGTAAAAATTCTTCCGGGCGGTGTTTTCCGAAGAATCGGAAGCGGTCACGGAGATCGTATAGGTACCCTGTTCCGAAGCAGTGAAAGTTTTGTCGGTGCCCACCGTCACTTCGTCGTCGCCGAAATACACCTTGACAATAGGCGCAATCTCTTCTCCGCTGTTGTCGGAAACGGTGATTGACGTCAAATCCACTTTCGTGCCGGGTACGGTCATGTTATAGCCGAGCAACGTTTCCGACTCGATTTCCGGCTCCGTCATGTCCCCGACTTCCAGCGTATACGATTTGCTTTCGGTCTGATTGTTGCCAAACGTGACTGTATAGGTAACCGTATAATCGCCGAGCGCTTCGGGCGTAAATACGTTCTGCGTCAAAGACATTTCCTCGCCCGCCGCATTGGTCACCTTGACAACGGCCACATACCAGTTTCCCGCGCTGTCTTTTGCGCTGACGGGCGAGCAGGTATACGTTTCTCCAAGTTCGACAAAAGCGGATTCGGGGATCTTGAACTCTTCCAGCGTCAAAGCTTCCGCAGAGCTTGCGGGCGGATTGGCGGAGCTGTTCTCATCCGAACTGCGGACGGGACTCCCGCAAGCCACCGCAGCTCCCATCAACGCGACGGAAAGCGCCGCCGCGGCAGTCAACAACAATTTTCTCTTCATACTTTTCCTCCATACTATTTATTTTTTGACGGGGAAAGCGGAAGGAATCCATCCCTTTCCCGCGCATTTTACTTCTTCACCTGCGGCAAATCCGTCGCAAACGTATTTTTTCTCGCAATCCATTTTCCGTCCGTAAAATCGGGGAAAGCCACGCTCTGTCCCGTCGCAATCGACTGCTCGGAAAGCACGGAAATGCTCATCCACGTCGCCATATCGTACACGTCTATCGGCATGGGCTTTTTCTCGGACAGCGCGTTGAAAAACCCGTCGAGCATCAGCGTATCCATACCGCCGTGCCCCTCGCTGCCGGGATGATAGTCCTGCCAAAGAGGATGCTCGTATTTTTCGTAATAGCGGCCGACGTTGTTATAGTGAGCGCTCCAATCGTAACATTCTCCCGGGTTGTCTTCTTCGAGATATACGGAAGAATTTTCCTCCGCGATGAGTCCTTTTGTACCCTGCGCCAAAAAACCGCGCGAATAGTATCTCGGATTGCAGGTGTCGAGCGTGATCGTTATCGTTTCGCCGTTCTGACATTTGATGAGCGTCGTGACCACGTCCGACTGATTGAACCGCACGCCCGCCAGCTCCTCTATCTCTTTATCCCGGGCGTATTTTTCCATGCCCGCGGACAGAGAGCCCATCGAGGTGAGCGTTAAAAATCTGTTGCCGCAGTTGATATCCAAAAGTTTGGCGATGGGTCCGATCTCGTGCGTCGGATAATTTTCGCAGTTGCGGCAGATGTATTCCCAAAGGCGATAATGCCCGTTTTTCGCCCCGCCTGAAATTTCTTCCCGGAGGTCGTGGCGATAGCCTCCCTCGCAGTGCACAAGCCGCCCCAGGACGCCCGAGCGCTTCATATTCAGAGCCAAAAGCTCCAATCGGCCGTAACAGCAGTTTTCCAATAGCATAATGGGCGTGCCCGTCCTTTCGTAGCAGCGAACGAGCTCCCAAAGACTTTCGAGGCTGTACGCGCCGCCCACTTCGCACGCTGCGGCGATTCCCGCTTCCATGGCGTACATAGCGATTTTCAAATGCGCTTCCCAGGCGGTGGAAATGAGTACGGCGTCCGGTTTTTCTTCGCCGAGGCACCTTCGATAATCCTCGTATGCGGAGGGACGAACCCGTCCGTCCGCCTCGATCAGCGACGCAAGTTTTTCGCTCTTTTCGGAGCAGGTGTCGCACACCGCGACGATTTCCACGTCGCTTCGCTTTTTCAAGTCGGCTTTATACAACGCCGTACAGCGATTCCCCGCTCCGATCAGAGCCAAACGCAATAGTTTCATGTTTTCCCTCTAAATTGTGACTTTTTCGTTTTAAAAGGGTCTTTCTTCCCTTTCCCCGTCCTTTTTAGCCGATTTTTGATTATTTAACCGATTCAGGAAAGCGTTACTTTTATTTTCAACGCTTCTCCCAGCACGCCTTGATTGGACTCCGGCTGTACGATATAGTAGAACGTTCCTTTGCTTTCGGGAGTGAGCGTGAAAGAAGTCGTTTTGGTTTCGCCCAGCATCTTGCGATAGGATACTTCTTCCTTTTCGCCTACGGCAAAGACGTTATAATGCCAAAGATCGCCTTTGGACGCCGTCCAGGAAAGAGTGAGCTTGCCGTCTGCGTAAGCTGCCTTTGCCTCCGCGGGCGCGGAAGGCGCTCCGTCGGGCGTATATTCCTCATAGGTGGCGCCGACGTCGCGAAGCGCCCACGAGGGAAATTTACCGTCGAATTCATAGGGTTTGGCGCCGTCGGTATAATCGATATGGGCATACTCGGTGTAATCGAAGCACTTGAACACGGAGAGATCGGAACTGTAATACTTATTCCCCGCAAATTTGTACCAGGGAATCGCCTCGTCCACATAATTCCAATAAAAATCTTTTTCCTCGCCCGTATAGACGACGTGATTATCCTTATAAGCATTTCCCGACCAATTGTCGTCGCCGTTGGACTTTTTCGCCGTAAACATTCCCTTGAAATCGGTGGGCGCCGCCACGATGAGATTTTCTTCGACGCGAAGATTTTTCACCGTGTGCATACTTTCATCCACCGCGGCATAGCGGGAAGTGAAATCCCCGACGGAGATCTGACCGTATTGATTGGTCGCCGTGCGGTTATTCTCCACGCGGTTATTGAGAATGGCGCAGTCTATATTCGCCATGGTGCCGATACCGCCGCCCATGCAGTCATACGTATGGTTATACTGCACGATGCAGTTTTTCGTGTTCCAGTCGATGTCGATCGCCATCGCGTCGTAGCCGAGCTTGGAATCGTAATTGTTATACGATTCGTTGAATTTGATCTCGCAGGTATCGAGGCTGATCGCCATGATGCCGCATTCGCCTTCCATCACCTCGGCGACGTCGTACATACCCGTATTGTAGACGAGATTCCGATTCATCGTCGAATTGGTGGCACAGCCGACGTACAGTCCGATACATCCCACGTCGTGCACCACGTTGTTATCTACGAACACGTTGCGGAAAAGGGTGTGAAGCCCGTTATTCTGATTGATTTTTTCGTTTGCCAGCCAGCCGTGCGCATGGATTCCGCTCCTGCCGACGTCGTAGACGAGGTTGTTTTTGATATATACGTTTGTGAGGACATCGGAGGGGCAGGAGGCGAAAGTGCTTTCGACGCTGCCTACCGTAATTCCCATGACGTTGCTGCGCGTGCCCGTCGAACGCACCGTATTGTTGACGATATAGATATTTTTATATTTACTCGTACCGACGTAATCGTAATTGCCGATAATGCCCGTCGCCGCGCCGCCGTCGCCGTCCCCGCGGTCCTTCCACTTGACGTTGATATCCAAATCGCGGATGACGAGATTGGAGCATTTGTTAAATACCAGCACATCCCTGACGTCCTGCCCGTTTTCGAGCACGGGTTTCGCGTCCGCCGTACCGTAAGAAGCGACGGTGATCGGATTGCCGTCCGCGCCCGAAACATTTTCGAGCAAGAGCTGTCCTTTAAAAGTATCGCCCTTTTTTAAAAGTACGCTGTCGCCCGCACCCAGAGTCAGGGAAGAAATCTTATCCAGCGTGACGGGGTCGTTTTCCGTCAAGCCAGAATTGGAGTCCTTTCCCGCCGCGGCGACATAGTAGGTCTTTCCGCCCCTCGACTCCGGATACAGCGCCACGCTCTCCGCCAGAGCCGCGTCCGTAAAGGAATATGCCGCATCCTCTTTTTTATCCGCCACACCGCTGTATTTGGCGTATACGGAGGGACCTTCTCCTCCGCTTGCAGACTCTCCGCCCGCAGAGGAGGCGTCCGTATTGCCGCCGCAGCCCGCAAAACTGCCCGCGACGCCCAGCAGGGCCGCCAAAAAGAGATAGATTGCCGTCTTTTTCATTTTCTTTCTCCCGTTATCTCATCTTTCTTCACAAACCGAGCTGCGTTTTCGCGGCATCGTTCATCGCCTTGATATACCCGTCGCCCTGTTTGAGATATTTGTTTACATAGCTGTTCCAAATCCCTTCGCGCGTTTCTTTTTTCGCCGCCGCGTTGCCGGAAATGCTCGTCACGATTTCTTTGAACGCCTTATCCGTAGAATCCCCCAGCTGAGAGATTTTCAACGCGTAATCCGTCCCTACGGAAGCGTAGGCGAGTTCGTCCATATAGAAATAGTCGCTCTTCCAGGCCGTGAGAAGCTGCATTTGTTCAGTGTAGTGTTCGATATAATCGGGAATGGGAGTCGACCAGGAAACCATACCTTTAATACGATAAATACCGGGCGCTACCGTTTCGTTATAGAGAGTCTTGGGAAAACCCGAAGTATCGTTGCCGAGGAGCGATTCGATCGTTTTGTCCGCTTTCAGCTTATAATGCTTGCCTTCGATGCCGTAATTGAGCACCATCATACCCTCTTCGGAAAGCATCCAATCCATGATCGAAAGTATCTTCTGCTTCTTATTGACCGTGACGTCGTTGTTGATGGCGAGGAAACCGTAATAATTTGGATATCCCCACATCTTTTTCGTTCCGTCCACTCCTGTCACCACGGGCATCGCGCGGCAGACGTCGGAAAGACTCTTGCCGCCCACGGCGAACGTTTCCATGAGATCGAGGATCCCCTTGCCCATGGGATAGGTGGCGTTATAGGTCATCATGCCCGCCACGCCGTTGACGAAATCGTTTTTCATTACCGCCTGCGTGGCAGTAGTGGCGTAATTGGAATTGATGAGTCCGTTGTCGTACATATCCGCAATCCATAAAACCGCGTTTTTATATTCGTCGGAAATACATTCGGGCCTCCATTCGCCTTTATCGTTTTTATACCATCCGTCCGTATTGACGCCCCACATGGAAAGCAGAGGATACCACCAATAAATGCCGCCCTCTTTCGTCCCCGCATAGCCGTAGGTATCTTCCTTGCCGTTGCCGTCGGGGTCGCCCTTCGTAAAGCCTTCCATTAAGTCGTAAAAATTGAGATAATTGAAATTCTCCGTTTCGGGATCGACCAGCGCTCTCCCTGAGGACGGCTTCCAGTTCTTCGCTTTCAACGCTTCGTACCAATCCCTGCGATAATACAGGGCGTGCTCGTTGATGATGTCGTCGCCCGTGGAATCGTTCATCACGATCGGGTAGCTGTAATAGTCCCCGCCCAGGAGATTTTTCATTCCGTCCGCGGGGAAACGTTCGAACGCCTTTTTGAGATTGGGATAATCGTCCAGCATCCTCGAATAATTAAACAGGTACATTTCTTCCAGCCAGCCCGAATAGGACGGTTCATCCCTAGTGTGGAAGAAAATATCGGGCACGTCGCCGCCGCCGATATATTGATTGAGCTGCGTCTTCCAGGAGGAGGCGGAGCCGTTCATGATCTTAAACGAAACCTGAAATTTATTTTCGATCGTGTCCATGATCAGCTGCGTATCGTCGCTGCGCGATTGCAAGGTGTCCATATCGACGCCGAAATATTCGACGATGAGCTTGCCGTCGCCCGTGAACTTATCCTTTTTGGTGCCCTCGTATTCGTTGCCGCTCTGGACGGATCCGCCGCTGTCGCTGCCGTTGTCCTCGCCGCCATGGTTGCCGCAGGCGGTAAATCCGAAAATCATGCCGCCGGCTAAAAGCAAGGTCGCGCATCTTTTCAAAAGATTCCTCTTTATCATAATTTTTTACTCCTTATTCTCTTATTTTCTGCGTTTTCAAAAAGAAAACGTATGAGTACGTTTTTTATCCTTTATCCCTTGACCGAGCCGATCAGCACGCCCTTGGTGAAATGCTTTTGCAGGAAGGGATAGACGAGTATGATGGGCGCCGTGGAAACGATGATCGCCGCGTATTGGATGCTTTCGCCGATGACGCGCTGCCCCACTCCGCCCGGATTGTCCGTATTCGTGCCGCGGCAGGTTTCGATGATAACCTGTAACGTATACGCCATGGGGCGCTTGGGCGCCTCCTGTATGAACAGCATCGCGGAATACCAATCGTTCCACTGTCCCACGGCGATAAACAGCGCTATCGTGGCGAGCACCGCTTTGGAGAGAGGGATGACGATGACGAGAAACACCTTGAAATCGCCCGCTCCGTCTATCCGCGCCGCCTCTTCGAGTTCCGCGGGAATCCCGAGGAAAAACGAACGCATGACGAGCACGTTGAAGATACTGATAAAGTGCGGGATGATGAGCACCCAAATGGAATCGAGAAGATTCAGATCCCGAATCACCATATAGTAAGGGATCAGACCGCCGCCGAAGTACATCGTGAAGATGAAATAGAAAAAGATGATTCCTCTGCCGGGCAGCGTTTTTTTGGAGAGCGCGTAGGCCGCCATCGTCGTGATCGCCAACTGATATACGGTATCGACAAGCGTGACGAAAACGGAATTTACAAACGCCCTGCCGAAGTTATACGTCTTGTTGACAAAGATCGTTTTATATCCGTCGAACTGCAAATTTTTGGGAAAGAAAGCATACGGATAACTGATAATGTCCCTGTCGGACATAAAAGATTTTACCAAAATGCTCCAAAAGGGATACAGCATGACGACGACCAGAAAGACGAGGAGAAAATAATTGACGATCGTCAGCGCAATGTCGAGCGCGGGCTTTTTCATTTTCATCGGTTTGCCCGACAGAGCGGAAGATCTCTTTTTAAAAATATTATCCATAATCAGTAAAGACTTTCCCCTCCTATAAGTTTTGTGACCAGATTGGCAGAAACGAGCAGGACGATATTGATGATATTTGTGAAGAGTCCCGCCGCCGTCGCCAGGGAAAATTGCCCGTCCCCGATACCGTAGCGATACAGAAAAGTATCTAATACGTCCGCGACGTCATACACCTGCGTGTTATACAGATTGTAGATCTGATCGAACCCGCCGCCGATGAGTCCGCCGACGCGGAGTATCAGCATAATGGTGATGGTGGGCAAAAGCATGGGCAGCGTGATATACCAGAACTGTTTGACGCTGTTTGCGCCGTCCAATCTTGCCGCCTCGTAATACTCGGGAGAAATTCCCGAAAGCGCCGCGAGATAGATGATGGCGCCCCATCCCACTTCCTTCCAAATATCCGACAGCACCAACATCACCAAAAACTGCGTACCGTCCCCAAAAATATTCAATTGGATTCCCATGGAATCAAACAATAAATAAATGGGAGCGGAGCGCCCGTCGAGCATGGAAAACAACAATCCCGCAACGACTACCCACGACACGAAATGCGGCAGATAAACGATCGTCTGCACCGTGTTTTTCAAGCTCTTCATCTTCACCGCATTGAGCATGATGGCAAGCAGGATGGGCGCGGGAAAGCCGAATAACAGCTTCAACAGATTGATGATGATGGTATTTTTGAAAGCGCCCCAAAATCCGTCCATTTCGAACAGCGTTTCAAAATTTTTCCAGCCTATCCAGTCGCTCCCCATGATTCCCTTGCGGAAAGAGTATTTCTTAAAAGCGATCACGACTCCGTACATAGGTTTATACGCGAATATCGCCAATAAAATGATAGCGGGAAGCAGCATGAGATAATATATTTTATGCCGCCATATTCTGCGTCCGAGTTCCTTACCCCATCGAAGAAACTTTCTCCCGGACGAGATGGCGGAAACCGCGTTATCCGCACACGCCTCTTTGGAAGCCCGCGCGTTTTCCGTATCGTTATTTCCTCTCATAAAAAAAGCCATTCCGGCAGCCTCCTTCGGGTTTTTGTGCTCTTATTATCGCACACCTGAAAGCTTTTTGGAATGGTTAATTTTTAGGTATCCTTTGTGATAAGTTTATGAATTTGGTGAAAAAGGGAAGAAACAAGCCCGCGTTCTCATCCTTTTCAGACGCTTTTTCTTTCCCTTCAAAAAATTCCGCCCACGGAACACGAGCCGCAAAAAATACTCCGGCGGCAATTGCATATGCCTTCTTTTCGGAAGTTTTCTCTCGCGTCACATAAGTTTAAATGCCTCGTCAAAGTCGATTTTCCTTTAAAAAACCGCTTTTTCACTCTTTGTTCCCCACCGCTTTTCCGTCTGATGCGTAAAAAACAGTCCTTTATTTTTCGGACTGTTTTTCCGCCCGCCGCAGTCCCGCACGATATTCCGTCGGCGAAACGCCCAAGACCTTTTTAAAAATTTTGCTGAACTGAAAATAATCCTCGTATCCTACCCGGGAGGAAATGTCCCGCATACTGCGATTAGTCCTTTCAATCTGTTCCTTTGCCTGCTTCATACGATAATCGAGCACATACTCTTTAAAGGAAACACCGAGCGCCTTTTTGAACATTTGACTTAAATACGAGGCGTTGAAACCATACTTGGAAGCATAGGCGGTCAAAGACTGCTTTTCCCCGTAAGAGTTGTGAATATCCTTCACCATACATTCCACCACGCTGCGCCCGTTGATAAAGGCGTCCGCAGCAGCCGTTTCGCTTTCCCGATTTTCCTCGACGCGCTCCGCCGCAAGCTCGGCTTCCTTCGCCGCTTTTACCTTGGATAAAAGTCCGACAAGTTCGACGGCGGAAATGGGTTTCGTGAGATAATCCCGGGCGCCGATTTTCAGGGCTTTGACGGCATATTCGAAACTGTCGTAAGCGCTCAAAAACGCGAAGGATATCTCCGGTTCTTTTTCCGCTATTTTTTCTGCCAGCTCCAACCCGCTGAGTACGTCCATTCGCACATCCGAAAGGACGAGAGCGGGTTTCAACGCTAAAATTTCTTCCTTTGCCGCCACGGGATCGGTGTTGTAGCCGCAAATTTCAAAACCCTGCGCATTCCAGTCGATAATTCCGATCAGTTCCCGAATCAACAGCTCCTCGTCATCTACAAAATATACCTTAAACATCCTTTCTCCTTTCGGCGCACCGAATTTTCCTTATCTATTATGTCATATTCAAAACAATTTTGAAATGGAATAATTATAGAGAAGCTTGTGTTTATTTTATATATTTTATAGTATGGGCACATATGCGCAGATTTAAAGATTTTTACGTCAAATCCTCTTTTTCTCCTTTAAAGTATATTCTCACCAGCGTCACTACTCCCCCCGAAGCGAGCGACTTTACCCTTACCGAGCTCTTCTCGCCCGCAATCAGCTGCAAGCGCTTCTGTATATTCATTAGAGCGACGCCGTGCGTTTCCTCCGCGGAATTCCCGGCGGGATTTTTCAGCGTTCTGAGGCTTTCGTTCACCTCGCGTTCCCGCTCTTTGTCCATTCCCACGCCGTTGTCGAGAACAAACAAGAGCATTCCGCCCTTACGTTTTCTGAACACTACGCGGATACATCCTTTTTTGTTTTTCAGTCCGTGCACGAATACGTTTTCCACGATGGGTTGAAGCAGCATTTTCGGAATAGAACATTCCAGCAGGCTTTCGTCACAGAGAATATCGCATTCCACTTTCGGATAACGAACCCGTTGCAGGTTCATATAGGATTCCAGCGTGCGGATCTCCTGTTTGACGCTCGCCGTATCCTCTATGGTCAAAATAGTGCGGAGAAACACGCTGAGATTTTCCAAACAGTAATTCGCCTGTTCCTTTTCGCCGAGGTTGACGAGCGAGCGCACCACGGCCAGAACGTTTATCAGGAAGTGCTTGTTGATCTGCGAATAAAGACTTTCCAAACGGAACTGAACGTTCTCCAATTGCAGCGAAAGCGCCTTCTTTTCCTGCTCCCGCACCACCCCGTTTAGGGCGTTGACGGAATCGGACAAAGAGTTAAAACTTTCGATGACCTGATTTACCTGTTCGTTTTTGGTATAAGAAATATGCCCCAAGCTGCCGTCCGAGATTTTTTGCCTATCGGAAAACTGGCGATAGAGATAATCGTAGGCATTGGCGCTTTTGCTGTAAATAAAGATACTGAAAAAGGAGAGCAGACCGCAGGCGAGCACAAGAATGACCGCATAGGTGACGAACGTGGAATATCCCGATTTGAAAGCGTACCATACGTCGTAGTAGCCCGTGATTTTCCAGGAAAAATAAGAGGTCGTATACGTTTTGGAATAATAGCTTTCCTGCGTGCGCACGGAGGGCTCGAAAGAAGCATGAGAGGCGAACAGGACGGAGGAGGAGCGCTCCTTTACGTTGCGCGCGGCGTCGTCCCAGACGGCTATCTCAAAGCCGTCCAGCGTGCGGGCGTAATGGACGATCTCGCGCAGTTGCTCCCCTTGTACGAAAACGACACCCACGCCGATATTTGAAAAATAAGTGGCGGGCGTGATTCCCCGGATCACGCGGGCAAACGCGAGATAGCTCGTGAGTTCTCCCGTCCAGAAATATACGTTCGTGTAAAAAAGTCTGCCGTCCGAAAATTCCGTTTCCTTGGCAAGAGCGACGATACGGTCGATATTATTGCCCACGTAATCGTAATTGCTGCCGTAATTGACTATCAGATTTTTGTCCGCCGCCCCGTCCTCGCCGTAAGGCACGTAGACGGCGTTTTTCACCAGCGCTTCGTCCGCGATGGCTACCATTTCGAAATAATCGACAATGCCCGAAATCGTTTCGGACGTCCCTTCGCGCAACTGTAACGCCTGCTCCTGAAAAGTCTGAGTCAGGAACAAGGACATACTGATGGTATTGATGCGAGTCAGGGCGGAATCGAATTCGTCCGCCACGCGCCGCGTCAGCATATCGCTTTTTTCTTTTGCCGATTCCCGCTCGTTATGATAAATCATCGCGGTGGAAAAAACGAACAGGATGAGAATACCTGCCAAAAGCAGCACGATGCTGACGATGAAATTGTGTCCCCAACGTTTCCTGCCCCTCTTTTGCTCACTCATATTTTTCTCCTTGCCGTTTTTTCTCTTCCTTCGTCCCTAAAACGCTTGTTTTTGCATTATACTACGATTCTTTTCCCTTGTCAATACCACAAAAAACAAAAATTTAAGAAAAAGTGGAAGAGTTTTTCTGTTTTCCCTTGTAAAATATCGGTTTTTTTAGAAAAAATCTCGGACCGAGGCTTTCTCACTTTTTCGTCTGCGCCCGCTTGTCTTTTTCCGCCTGTTTTCGAGTAAAGGAAAAACACGGCTATTTCTTCTCTGATTCTTATTTTTTCCATCAAAAAACGCCGTTTTCGGAATTTTCCGACGGCATTTCCTGCGACTGCATTTTTCTCAAAAGAGGAAAGTTTATAAATTTTTCGCCTTTATTTTATCGGCAGCAATTCGATATACCCCCGCTCTCCTTTCGGTTCCAGTTGAATCCGCGGATTCTCTTTGTCCCATTCGTAACCGAGCAGGGAAGGATCGTAATTTTCGACGACCTTTTGCACCTGTCCGATCGCTTCCCGATAATTTTCCTCTTCAAACGGTTCGCTTTGGAACATCAGGTATTTACAGGCAGGCAGTTCGATCACGTCAAAGCCTTCGGGGACGACGCCCGAGTAATCAAGCGGCACCTCCGCGCCCTGTACGTATTCGGATGTATTCGGGCGAATGTACTTTTTCGGCAGCCACAGACAGACGGGTTCCCCGGCGAGAGATTTGACGCTCAAAAGAAGCCCCCAGACTTCGCACCCCACTTCCGCACAATAGGAAAAGTATTCGTCCGCTTTCATTCCGCGTTTGATAATTACTTTTCTCGCAGGCTTTTTTGTAACCTGCACCAAAACCGTTTTGATAGTTTCCATCGACAATTTCTCCTTTTCTTTTTTTGAAGATTCTACTTTGTAAGGGTTAAAGAGAAATATCGGAACGGGATTTTTTGCATATTCCTTGGGATTGCACTGAAATTCCCGAAAGAAGGCGCGCTGATAGCCGTCCACGCTGTTAAACCCCACCCTGAACGCCACGTCGATGATTTTTGTGCCCTCCTCCCGCAAAAGAATAGCCGATTTCGACAGCCGCAGACGGCGGATATAATCTGCGGGAGTCATATCCAACCAGCGCACGAACAGCCGATGGGAATGCCAGGGCGAATAGCAGGAAGCCCGGGCAAGTCCGCTCAATGTAATCTCTTCGTCGAGATGGGTTTCGATGTAACTTTGCATACGCCTTACGGCGGCAATCTGTTCTTCCATTTTCTCTGTTCCTTACGTAAAAAGTATAACACGTTTCCAAAAAAAATTCTCGACCGTTTTTGCTGTTTTCATTCGTTTTTCTAAGTTTAAAGTAAATTCGAGTAAATTTTTAAACTTCCTCCGCGCGCCCTCTCAGTCCCTTTTATTAAGCGTGGATCTTATAGTCTTTCCGCCTCTTTTCCCGCAAGATATATTTTAAAAGTCGCAGTAAAAAGCCCTCCGTCCATCACGACGGAAGGCTTCCTTCTTTTTAAAACAGCGAAAGCTGTTTGGCAAGCGGCTTTTCGAGCGCCCTTTCCTTTTTTACCGCCTTGGGCAGTTCGGACAAAAAAGGGGAGGGATCGCCGCAGGTAGTCAAAATCAATTCCTCGCTCGCCCTCGTCATCCCCACATAGAAAAGGCGACGTTCCTCTTCCTCGTCCGTTTCCTGAGAAGAAACCAGAGGCAGCACTTTTTCGGTGAGTCCGCAAAGGAACACGACGGGAAATTCCAGTCCCTTGGAGCCGTGGAGAGTCGTCAGCCTCACCGCGCCCGCGCTTCCGCCGGCGTTCCCGCCGGGCAACAAAACGTCCCCTTCCCGTCCCAATCTCATCGCGTCCAAAAATTCCGCCATATCCGCATAATGCGCAGCCTGGATCAACGCTTCGAAGTCCGCGGAATCGATATGCAGATATTCCTTCCATAAAGCCAAGATCTTTCTCGGTCTGCCCTTCATCTGGGGCAAAAATTTTTCCTTCGCCCTTTCGAAATTTTCTCCGCCGCCCAAAAATTCCACAGCCTGCGCTTTTGCCGCGTCGCTTTGCGCAAGGATCGCGCCGAAAAAGGCGAGCGAACCGCCGACTGCCGCGGATTCCAAAAATTCCGTTTTTGCCGAAGTGACGCAGGGGATGTCGTCCCGACGAAGACAGCGCTCCACTGCGGCGAGCTGACGATGCGTCCGCGCGAGCACCGCAATATCCCCGAAAGATCGCAGTTTTTCCTCTCTTCCCTTGCCGAGCATATCGAGTCCGCCCGTCATACGGGCGATTTCTTTGGCGATAAAGATGCCTTCCGAAAGATCGGAAACACATTCCACCAACCGCACGGGCACTCCCGACGGCTTCATTGCCGCAAGAGTGCGGATGCCGCTATTGTTCTGAATGACATGGAGCGCGCCGTTCAACACCTCGGGCGTCGAGCGATAGTTTTCCGTAAGACGGACGGAAACGGTGTCGGGATAATCCTTTTGCAGAAGCGAAAAACAATCGGCGGCAGCGCCGCGGAAAGAATAGATGGCTTGATCGGGATCGCCTATGGCAAACAAACTGCCGTTTTCGCCCAGCCACAGGCGAACCAAATCGTACTGGGCGGGATTGATGTCCTGAAACTCGTCCACGTGCAGATACTTAAATTGTTTTCCCGTTATTTTACGGGAAAGCGCCTCTGCGATCAAATCGTCAAAATCCAGCACGCCCGCTTGTCTTAATCTTCTATTATATTCCTCGACCGCCTCTTTACAATCCGCTTTTTTTCCGTTTTTAAAAGCGGAAACGTTATTGAGAAATTTTCGGGGCGCGAGTTTGATTCCGTATTCGGCGATGACCGTGCCTGCCGTCTTCAATTCAAAGGCGCGATCGGCAAGTGCAAATTCGTCCTTTAAAAAAGAGAAACAAATGGAATGAAAGGTGCCCACCGTAATTTTCGACGCCGCCTTTTTCAGTTTGACGGCGAGCCTTTCCCGCATCTCCTCCGCCGCCCGTACCGTAAAGGTCACGGCGGTAATCTCTTCGGGTCTTACTCCGTTTTCGACGAGGCGGGCAATCCGCTCCACCAACGTAAACGTCTTTCCCGTGCCCGGCCCCGCGATTACCGCGGTGACGCAAGCCTTACTGCCCGCCGCCTTTTCCTGATCGGCGTTGATGCCGCGGAATATTTTTTGTTCTTGAACGGCAGTTTCTCTTTCCCCCGCTTCGGCTTTCGCTCGCTTTCCGCCCGATTCTCTAACCTCTTTTGGAATATCCTCCGCAACCGCTAAGGGAAGCTCGTCCAAGAAGGAAAGCTGTCCCCGCGAATTTTTAAGTTCTTCGGGCGTAAAGAGCGCGATTTTTCCGTACTCGCCGTCATACCCCGCCGTCTTTACCACTTTTCCTTCGCGCAGCCGTTTTATCCCCTCGGCAATGCGTTCGTTCCCCGCTCGGGCGATATCGTCAAACTCCCGCAGGCGGAGAATTTCGGCTTCCGAGCCGAGGTCGGAAAGCAATTTTTTATAGATGCGCTCCGCTTTATCGCCCTCTGCGGAAATCCCCAAAGAAGCGGAGATCACTTCGGGCAGAGGCATCAGATGCTCGAAAGGTTTGGCGTTGTCGGGGAGATAATTCTCTTCTCTTTGCGCGAGCTGTTCGAGCCGATTGAGCACCCCGATCGTAATTTTTTTTCCGCAAATCGGGCACTTTCCGCCAAACGCCTTTGTTTCCTGCGGCGTAAGCCGAAGCCGGCACGCCCTATGTCCGTCTAAATGATACTTTCCCTCTTCCGGAAAAAACTCGATCGTTCCGCCGAAGCCCTCCCCCGTTTCGAGCGCGCGTTTGAGCGCGGGATAGGACAATTCCGTATCGAGAAGATTGCTCTCCCTGCCGAGCTTGGAAGGAGAATGGGCGTCGGAATTGGAAATCATAGTGTAATGGTCGAGCTGCGGCACCCGCCGATTCATCAGGGGATCGGAAGAAAGCCCCGTTTCCAAAGCGCGAATCTGCGGGGACAAATCCCCGAAACATTCTTCCAACGCGTCGAAACCCGAAAAGGCGCCGAACAGGGAAAAGTGCGGCGTCCAAATATGGGCGGGAATAAAGACGGCATCCGGACAGACCTCCAAAGTGATTGCCAGCAGATCCTTGGAAGAAAGTCCTAAAATGGGGCGTCCGTCGGAGCGGATATTGCCGATGGTTTCCAGCTTCAAAGCCAGTCTTTCGGCGGCGTCCAAAGAAGGCAGCAAAATCACATTATGCACCTTACGCACTTTTCCGTCCTGCTTATAAATGCAGCTGATTTCCCCCGAAACGACGAAACGCGGCGCCGTGGAAAAATCGCAGAAATCTCGGATGCGATTTTCCTCTCTGATGCGGTATAGCCCCGCTTCCGCGGGCTCCAAAGCCTCCGCCATCTCCTCCCGCCAGGCGGGATGCGTGAAATCGCCCGTGCCGACGAGTCCGATCCCCTTTCTCCTTGCCCAGAGGTCGAGATGGGGAATATCCCCGTTTTTGCTAGTTGCCCTCGAATATTTGGAATGAATGTGTAAATCCGCTATATACATATTTTCATTATAGCACGATTTTTCGAATTTGTAAACAATTAAAAGTTTTTTTTACACAAATTTTTAATCAAATACTTCAAAATAATCAGGAAAAAGAGTTGATTTTTTTCTATGAATAGTATATAATACTAACGATGCAGAGATGGCGGAGCGGTCGAACGCGCACGATTCGAAATCGTGTTATGCAGGAATGTATACAAGGGTTCAAATCCCTTTCTCTGCGCCAATAAGGACATAATCCGAACTCTAGCCGATTTTACGCGGCAAGGCGTTCGGATTATTGTTTTATCGTGAAATAAAAATCATTTTCTTTCATAACTTAGGAATACAGCAAAATCAGATAAAAAATTTATGTTTTAGAGGAAAACAACGATGTCATTAGATACAATGAGTAAATACCTAAGCTTGATTTTACGCCATAAGCCAGAGGTCATCGGCATTACGCTCGATGAACACGGTTGGGCAAATGTAGAAGATCTGATAAACGGTATAAACAAAACGCAACCGTTTACGATGGATATGCTTGAAGAGATCGTCGCAACCGACGATAAACAGCGATATTCTTTCAACAAAGATAAAACGCTGCTCAGAGCAAATCAAGGACATTCCATTCCCGTGGATGTCGAATTAAAAGAAATGTCGCCGCCTGAATATCTATATCACGGAACGGGTAAAAAATACGCCGCTTCCATCGATAG
>ERZ809074.1390-NODE-1390-length-31835-cov-14.529799_pt1 | contig 31835 bp, 27 predicted proteins | sample MGYA00520795_ERZ809074 | MGnify/ENA primary metagenome ERZ809074 (study PRJEB31570, sample SAMEA3212989) | Homo sapiens | biome: human-gut; feature: human gut; material: fecal | place: Sweden | collected 2011 ...
AAATAAAATTTTGTTCTCTCTCGTGTGTTATTAAGAAGAGCGGATGCACATTACTGTGCAGCCGCTCTTCTTTATTTATAACTTTTTTTCCAATTCTTTTACTACCCAATTAATAGACTCGATAAAGTCGTCATCTTCTTCCCAAGAATAAAATTTTATTTTATCCTTTTTATCTATGGCTATTATTCGGGTAGCTGCATTAAGACGCACAAATTCATCATATTCACCTGCAGTCACACCTTCTCCATTATTATCCACAACAAGAAAACTAAAATAAATATTTTTTGAATTGTTATCTCCACATCCAAAAGAACATTCAATATGAAATCCCAGCTGATTAACTAAGTCAAATAATTTTGAACTAACAAAAAGATGATGCGAATGTTCCTAAAGTAGCAATACTTGCAAACGTTAACATTAGTCCATTATACCATCCTTCGCTCATACCAACATCTAACATCCAATTGTTACCCGTAAATGTCTGCTGATACTCTGCTGATGCAAACAAACCGCTTACCACTCCAGCAAAAACCGTTATGCCGCCAACAATTCCTGTTAAAGTTGCACCGCCTATTCCTGCCGCAATAGCCATTCCTCCTGAAATCAAAGCAGGAACTGCTACCATTGTTAATCCAATCGCGGTAAGCGTATTATTATCTGACGCAACACCCCCTATAGTTAATCCCAATCCTGTTACCGCTACAAGCCCTAAAATCAAAGCGAGCAGAGGAAAATGTCCCGTATAATCAAGATACATTATCGGATTGTTATAACAATATGCAAACAAATTCAGCCCATTGATGTCGGTCGGTTGGATATAGCTTATGTCGTCGGCATTGATGAACCTGCCAACGGACGGATCGTAATAGCGGCTGTTCAGGTAATATAACCCAGATTCCGCATCGTAATAATACCCACGGTACCGGAACGGATTCAGCTTTGCTACGTTATTATTATACGACATATCTTCCGTGATGTCAATATTCATCCCAGATTTAACCACATAAATTTTGTGATTGCCCCATGCGTCGTATTTGTACTCTGCCACAAGGTTCTTGTTCGCGTCGTAGATTCGGTCGATGTCGCCCAGCAGGTTCTTCTTGTAATAGTATACGTTTCCGTCGTATTTGAACCCTATCACACCCTGCGCGTCGTAGTAGTATTCGAATACCTTGTCCCCGACCTTTTCCGCGAGGATCTTCGTTCCGTCCGTATAATAGGTATGCGTTACTCCGTTCACGGTCTTTTCCTGCCGCACTCCGTCCATATCGTACAGATAGCTGTCGCTTCCATAGCTTGCGAGCATCCGCCCCCGCGTCCACGTCAGCGTTTTGCCCTTATAGCTCGACGGATTCCCCAATGCGTCATAGCCGCTTATGCTCTGCGTTACTCCGTTTTCCGTCACCGAGATCAGGCGTTTATCCGAATCGTAAGCATACGTCCTCGTTACTCCGCCAGTCAACGAATTGCCCGTCGTGTAGTTATACGACGTCACTTTTTCAAGGTTCCCGAAGTCGTCGTATTCGTAGAAATACGTCTTGTTCAGCGCCGCGTTGTCCTCGCGGATCAGGCGGTCGATATCGTCGTAGGTGTAGTAAATACTCTTTCCGCCGATGATACGCTTACTGATGTTCCCGTGCCGGTCGTATTCGTAATGATCCGTAAGGTTCAGCCCGCGGAATTCCACCTTCGAGATAAACGTCGTTTCACGGTCGGGGCGAGTCACCGTTACCGGAGGTTTCGTTTCTCCTCCGCCTCCCGTCGAGCCGCCGCTGCAGCCTCCGCCCATGCAGAACGGCGAGATATTGTTTTTCAGGAACCGGTTGTAAATCGTATGCTCCTGATACCCGCCCTTTTCATACGTATACAGTTCGCTGTAGTATTCGTCTTTCTCCGTCACGACTCCTTTTTCCTGCAATCGGTTCAGCGAGTCGTACACGTACTTTATCTTTTTATCCGTCGGCAGATACAGCCACGTCAGCGGCGCGTTCGGCACCCGGTTGCCTGCGCTCGTGCCGTATTTCTCGTACAGATATTTATACGTCTGCGTTTCGCCTATGTTCTTTTCGTAGGTCGTCTTCGTCACGTACCCTTCCGAATCCGTTTCCTGCGCATACTCCCCGACTCGGTAGCCCGTATATCTGACCGACGACACTTCGCCGTGCTCGTCGTAGACGTACGTCATTTTCGTCGTTTTGCCGCTGCCGCACGCGCTGTCCGTCAGGCTCTTCAGCTGCATCGTGTCTTCGTCGTACTCCGCCGACGCGAGCGTCTGCTTCACTCCGTCTTTCGTGACGCTCTTTTCGATAAACCTGCCGTACCCGTCGCTCACTTCCTCACCGCTCCAGCCGTTGCCGTAGCTCACGTTCGTACAGCTCTTCCCGTCGTCCGTTTTATTATATGCCGCCGTATATACCGTTACTCCGTTCAGCGTCACTTTCTTGATTCGGGAATATCCGTCGTATTCGAATTCATACGCCGCGCCCGTCCTGTTGATTTTCGTCAAAAGCCCGGCGTTGTACTCGTACTGCGTATTCTCGTTCTGGGTATGTTCCACGCTGTTCCCGTCCCGCGTGAGAAACCCTGCGGACACCGAGTTCAGCATTCCGTCCGTACCGTAGCCGTAATTATACGCCTGACCGTTCGGCATCGTCACTTTCTTCAGCTGTCCCTTATAACTGTCGTACGCGCTCTGCGTATAAATCTCGTTGCAGTCCTCGTCCGAATACCGCTCGTCGTATTCCTTTACCGTGTAATACCCGCTCGTATCCGTTCGGCTTTCGTAAATCAGGTCGCTGTTCGAATGCTCGTTCCCGATCGTTTCTTTAATCACGGTGCCGTATGAATTGTAGCCGTATTCCGTTCTGTCGCCCAGCTTTTCGTCCTGCACTTTTATGAGGTTGCCGTGTATGTCGTAGTAATAGAATATGTGGAACTCTTCGCCCTTCGGGTTTATGAACTCGCTGCGGCGGAGCAAGCCCTGCGCGTCGCTCCAGCTGCGGCTCGTCCCCGCGGCGCTCTTTGTTTCCGTATAACCCCGCGGAGCAAAATCCAGACTGAACAGGTTGTCATTGAAAGAACTCGTCTTTTCCGACGTCGAAACCGATCCGCTCAATTTGATCGTCGCCAGATCCACCTTGGATTTGATTGCCTCGCCGTTTTTATAAATTTTTCCGGGGTTTGACAGCATATTGGCCACATCGTTCGCAAACGTCTGCATCGCCTCCGGATCGTACGCATTAACGGTATATGATTCGGAGCCGTAACGCACGCAATCGATATCTCTGGCACTGAAACACTCTTGCCCATTAAAAAATGTGGGGGCGGATACGGATTTACTCATTTTACAACGAACCATTTCGACCGATTGCACTTTCAGCACGCTTTGCGGCAAACCATACTGCAACGACATATTATCTTTTCCGCCGTTGTAACATTTACTGTAATCGATTTTAACGCATATCTTTTTCAAGCCGTCGAGCTCGTCCTTGGTCACAGGCACAATACCCATTTGGCATTCGCTTTTAATCCTTCCGTCAAACCGATATACGCGTTCTTTATTTTTCGATGTATCTGAATATGTCAAAGAAACGTTAAGCTCGAATTTGGCTTCGCTTTCCTCCGACGGATTCAGGCAATATTCATCGGTTCGCACAGTTGCAGCTACCGCGATCCCCTCGTCATCGCGAAGTTCATCTAAGTTATGTAACACGACCTCTTGCTGCATAAAAGTCTGCTGCCCGGTCTTACCAAACAGTTGGTTACTGATTCCTATAAACCCATTTGCGGGACAAAACCAGCTATCCGCGTTTTCACTAAGTTTATTTTCAGCCCCAGACAAACTGATGAAACGATACGCCACATTGTCATCAATCCTTGCCCCCTCAAAAGCAAGAACGCGCTGCGTATCATCTGCCGACAAAGTAAACTTGTTGACACATACGCCGTCCGAATCGAATTTATAATACGTCTCCGTGCCGTTTTCATAAACGATCTTCGCATACCCGTCATTAAGATATACTGCATTTGTCGTATTGATATCGTCTCCTTCATAATTTTCGCTAAAGGTTTCTATCTGATTCTGCCGAATCGTCCGAACGGTCGTACCGTCTTGAAAAACATATTTTTTATTGTCTGAAAAACGTCCGATGTTTACAAAATATCCCGTCGAATCGGATATCTTATCGAATTCAAAACCATAGTAGCTGAATTCCGTTGCGGTTCCGTCCGGATTTATAATTTTCTTCAACGTCTTTTTTGCCGCACCCGCATTATCGTACTGCAATTTAGTGCCGTCCGGTAAGTTGATTTCTATCAAATATTCGTATTCATAAATAAAGTTTGCTTTTCTTCCGCAGCCGTCTGTAACCGATTTTATTACATAATCGTTGCAATCGTTATTACCGTAAGTAATTTTAAACGTATTTCCGTTTTTATCCGTAATCTGAGTAAGGTATATTCCGCTAAAGCTATATACCGTTCCTTGATTATCCATCAATTTGTTCGAACCGATATATTTCATTCCGATAGAGTCGTCGCGGAACTCATAATTGTCCGTATCAAACGTATACGACGAACCCGAAGGCGTTGCGTCGACTTTCAAATATCGATAGAGATTATGCCGGAATCCCGCCTGGTCGATATATACATATTTCTGCTCACTCCCTTCGCCTTCGCTGTATAAATACTGCTGCAGATTCAGTTTCCAACCGCAAGGCAAACCTGTCAGCACCTTGGTTGTGCCGACCTTGATATAGTTATTGATTTGGTTCAAACCATTGTAAATATGCGAAATACGCAACGGCAAACGATTGCCGCTCATACTGACGTCTTCATATTCCAACAATTCCGTACCTGTATACAGATTCAAAGAATATGAGCAGCGCTCATTGATTGCCACGGAATATCTTTCCCCGCCGTTAAACTCTTCCGGAACATAATAGTCCACATCAAGATACGGTTTGTATTTTGGATCATCTATGAATGCAGAAAACACCGTGAAAACCTGATTATCCGCCTCCCTATCTATCACCTCAAATAGCAAACCTTTCGCACGCTTTTCCGAATCGCTAATCGTATCCGTCACATCAACGGTAAATGCCTCATATGTTTCTTTAATATCTGTACCTATAATATCTACATAAAGCGAATTGCATAATTTTCCTACGAATGACCCTTCTTTAGCCTGATCATTGACTACTTGCTGCAAAACAATATCCGATCTATGCGTCCCATCCAGAAAAAAATTAGCTTTCCGCATATGCATAACAGCGGAACGAATGACGGCATTTTCTGGAATAACATCATCTAAAGCAAACCGCATCCATGTCTTTGAACCATATTTATTGTTACCAAAGTAGTTTGTATTAAGAGTTCCCGTATTTTTGTTAAGCGCACGCGATTCTTCACGCAGTTCATAGGTTTCTATATAATCCTCCCTTTCATTCATAATCGTAGGATCAATAGATACCGGATAGGCTCTCACAGCTTCGTTCAGCCATGCCGAGTCTGCAACCACTTGCAACTCATATTCATCCTTCGATTTTTCCGCAATATCATAATAAACTTCTTCTGAAACGGTCCCTTTCGCATCACTCATGCTCGGCGCAGGAATCCTGAAAATCACTTTGTTATTGTCCTCCGATTTAAAATTCAGAGCATGTCCTCCCGCGTCAAGTTCCATTGTCAAATTGCGAATCTTTAAAATAAACTTAATTGCACTTTCCGAAGTTCTGTCATGAACAAGAATATTTTCTTTAATTTTCCCCTCCGAAAGCGTATACTCCAAGTCAACACCCCTGATATATTCTTTAAATATCAGTTTTTGTCCGTTTTCGTCATTGATGATTTCTGATTGACTCATTGCCCGATTATACGGCAGAAAAGATACGGAATATTTATCTTTTTTAACGGTAAAAATATCTTATTGGATATATACCTTTGTAAAAGATACTCGTAAAAAATAATTAACCTAGCAAGAGGCACCATTCAAATATGAATAGTGCCTCTTACTCTCTATAATATTCCCTATTACTTTTTATCTTTCGAAAAGTAATCCCTGTCTTTCAGAGAATCCGGAAGATATTGTTGGTCTACCCATCCGCCATAATCATGTGGATACTTATATTTCTTACTCGCTTCCGTATGATTCTTCAAATAGTCAGGTATATTATCGTCGGGATGATTCCGAGCATCATCGATCGCCCGTTCCATTGCGACGATCACACGGTTGTTTTTAGGAGCCTCGCAGACTTCGATAATGGCGTGCGATAGGATAATATTCCCTTCCGGCATTCCTAAATTATTAAGCGCATACAAGGCGTTGCACGCCGTATTCAATGCTTTTGCCGAACAACAATCCTCGCTCGCGTGCGCTATCGTCCGCCTTGCCAAAAGCTGTGGCTCGCAACCCGCCTCGATTAACCGATTTGCATAATATAAAGCCGCTGTTGCATCGCTGCCGCGAAGGCTCTTGCAGAACGCGCTCAATATATGATAGAAGACGTCGTCGTTTAGACTCAAGGCCTTTTTTTGAAGGCATTCTACGGCGATCTCTTTCGTGATCACCATTTCCCCGTTTTGGTTCGGTTTGGTAGTCAATGCGCCTATCTCAAGACCGTTCAATGCGCTGCGTACGTCTCCTCCGCTGGCTGTTGCAAAATAAGTCAAGGCCTCGTCGTCAATCTTGATATTAAACGACTTTAATCCGTTGGGAGCATCTATCGCTCTTTTCAGGGCGCTTTTTATGTCCTCTATTCCGATCGGTTTAAACTCAAACAACGAACAACGGCTTATAATTGCCCTCGTCATATTGAACTGAGGCGTTTCTGTAGTAGCTCCTATGAACAGAATTTGGCCGGATTCCAAACCACCTAACAACGTATCACTTTGAGATTTGCTCCATCTGTGGCATTCGTCCAGGATCAAATAGGTTCTTTTTCCGTACATCTCGAAATTTTTCTTCGCCTCGTCTATGACGCCCTTTACTTCCGCCACTCCGCTCGAAATCGCGTTCAGCATAACAAAATTCGCATTGGCGTTCTCTGCTATTATCCTTGCGAGCGTGGTTTTTCCGGTACCGGGCGGGCCGTAAAAAATTACGCTCGGCACTCTCTTTGCCTCTATTAGACGCCGCAACAACTTCCCTTTTCCTAAGATATGTTGCTGTCCGACAAAATCATCTAAACTTGTGGGACGCATCTTTTCGGCCAACGGTTTAAGATTGTCGTGCATATGTGTAAACAAGTTATCCATTTTTCAAAAACTTCCTATAATACCCTTTTCCTTTTTCCGTATTTATTAATCTTTCGTCATTTATCAACTTTTTAACAATTTTTTCAAACAAAGTATTGCTCAAGTGAAATTCTTTTTTTATTTCGTATGCATACCGAGGTACGTTACAAAACGATATAATATCTTCGTCAGTTACATTTTCCTTGATTACGGTATCATCGGTCAAACCCTTTGCTTTAATTTTTCTGTACCAGCTTCTTGCTTTTTCGGTATAAACCAATTCTCCCGCGGCAAACAATCTATCTAAACGTTTCTTACATTCGTAATTGGTAATGCCAAAATTATTTACGATCTCTTGTATTAACCTCGGCTTCCGACAATATGCGATGAGATCTTCGTCTTTCAGTTTTGTATCGTTTAGCATTTTCACCAATACAGGATCATTTTTTAATACTTTTCTCTTGTAACTTTTTGCCTCCTCCGTATATACCAATCTACCGTCCTCAATTAGTCTGTCAACAATTTTTTGACAAGTCCGAGTAGATATTTCAAATTCTTCCCATAACTCACGATGATGACGCGGAATTTTGCAGAACTCTATAATGTCCTCATCCGTAATTTTTCGTTTCTTGATTATTACTTTTTGAGGATTTTCGTTCTTCACCAATTTTCCGTGTATTATATTCTTTCCAATCCTTACGCTTTTCGTATAAGTCAACTTTCCTTGTTCTATGATCGGATTCAAGAATTTGTAAAGCAAGTCTTGCCCAATTGCAAAATGCTTTTTAATTTCTTCTTTGGTCCGAGGGATTGAACAAAATAAAATTATATTCTCTTCCGTAAGCGCAGGAAAATCAATCGTGGCTTCCGCTATGACATATTTTTGCTTGACATAAAACGGATCATGCGGATACAGCATCTTGAGTTTACCTTGGTCTATTAACGGTTGAACTGCTCGTTTTCTTACAATGCCGTAACCAGCTAGTCCTATATGATCTTTAATTTCTCCTAAACTACGCGGATTTTTGCAAAACTTTAATGTCTTCCGTTCCAGTTCTAAATGCTTTTCCGTCTTAGCCAATTGAACCATTGTCTCTTGCATTTCTGGCGTAATATCTACTTCGGTATTCAGATATCTTTGCCAGACACTCTTTGGAGACTCCGGATATATAAACTTTAACTTTCCTTGTTGCATTAAAGGTTTCGTAAATCTCGCCTGTATACTCTTTTTACTCTTGATATCTAAAAATCTCTGTAAGTCTATAATGCTTCTGGGAGATCTGCAATAATCCAACAACTCCTCTTCAATTGTCAATCCGGTCTGTTTATTGACTGTTTTTAGCGTTTTATAGACTTTTAATGGTATTTCACGGGTAACATAAATAAATTTATGTTTGTACAAGGTAGGTGCCAATGTCGATGGCGGGAAGCAAAGAATCGCTCTGCGTCTTATTGAAGCGGTGGCACTCGTCCAGCATCAAATAGGTGCGCTTGCCGTACATTTTCAGATTGTTCCGCGCGGTATCCACCGCTTTTTTCACGTCCGCCACGCCCGAATTGACAGCGTTGAGCTTGATAAACTCCCCGTTCGTGCGGAGCGCGATGATATTGGCGAGCGTCGTCTTGCCGCAGCCGGGAGGCCCCCAGAAAATACAGCTGCCGAGTTTGTCTGTGGCGATGGCGCGCCGCAGCAGGGAATGTTCCGAAACGATATGCTTCTGCCCGATAAACTCGTCGAGGTTATTGGCGCGCATTCTTTCGGCAAGCGGTTTTGCCGTTTCTTCGTTGTTGTTAAAGTCGAATAAATCCATAAATTCCTCAAATCGAAAATGATCGTCCGCGATTTTTGTCTTTTGCCTTTACTCGGTCAGACTCTTGATCTTCTCCGCGTACTCTATGCCCATCTTATAGCCTTGATCGTATGCGAAGGGGAATGTTTTGAAAGTGTATTGGCTCATGGTGCCGAGGTCGGGTTCCAGCCAGAGATCGATGATCTTTTCGTTCTCCTCGCGGCGGCGCTTCGTCCTGTAATTGTCCATTAAATCGATGACTTCGAGAAGCATACCGATGGTGCCCGGGATCTTGTCCTTGGTGCACTGCCTCTGCCCCAGCACGTCGATCGCCACGATCTTATCCGCGCCCATCTCTTTGAGCTGACTCGCGGGGACGCGCTCCAAAATCCCCCCGTCCACGAGGCGGTATCCGTCCCGTTCGATGGGCTTGAAGATAGCGGGAATGCACGAGGAAGCCACCACGGCGTCCAAAACGCTCCCCTCGGAAAAAGTCACCACCGATTGCGTGTGCATATCCACCGCCACGCAGCGGAAGGGAATTTTCAACTGATCGAACGTGACGTCGCCGAAATATTTTTTCAAAATCTTGCGCACTTTTCGGGTGTCGAACAGCCCGCCCGGCTTCGCCGTGACGTCGAGCAAATCCAGCGGTTTCAGCTTGCATACCGCCTCGCGCATTTCCGCGGGCGTCATCCCCACCGCATACGCCGCGCCCACCACCGAGCCCATCGAACAGCCCGTCAGAAAATCGGGTTTTATTCCCGCTTCTTCCATCGCCTGTAAAAATCCGACGTGCGAAACGCCGCGGCTTCCGCCGCTGCCCAAAGCAAATCCGAGTGTCTTTTTCCTGCTCATTTTTTCACCTCACTATCTTTTTTTCGTTTTCTCTCTTTTTATTTCATATTTTCCCGCTCGTCCTCATAAGGATAAATCGTTATGAGAACAATCTCTCCCGCATCGGCGCGGGGAAGCGCCGAAAATATTTTACCGGGCAAAAAAGCCAAGACCTTTTCTCTCAAAAGAGGCGCCCTCACCGCGTTTTTGCTCGTCTTTGCGGTGATATTCGCGCTTTTTCCCGAGCGCTACGTCCCCGTCTGTCTTGACGGGATCACGATATGGGCGCTCAACGTGCTGCCCGCCGTATTTCCCTTTCTCTTCGTCACCGCGCTCCTGCGGCAGACGGGCGGTGCGGAAAAGGTTTCGCGCGCCTTCACGCCCCTTTCCAAGGCGCTGTTCGGAACGGGCGGCGAAGGGGGATTTTGTTTTTTCATGAGCGTTCTCTCGGGCTATCCCGTGGGGGCGAGTCTAGTAGCGGGGATGAGAAAGGACGGCTTGCTCTCCCGATCGGACGCCGAAATCCTCGCCTGCGCCTGTTCCACTTCCGGCCCCCTGTTCATCATCGGCAGCGTAGGCGCGGGGATGTTCGACGACAAGCGCACGGGATTTATCATTCTCGCGGCGCACGTCCTCGCCGTTCTCCTCTCCGCCGTTGCGGTGCGTTTTTTCCTCTCCTTGCGGAAAAAGAAAGACTCGGCGGCGTCCCGGCAAACGGGAAGGAAAGCGCCCGCCGCACCCCCCGCCGCAGATTTTTCCCTTTCCGACTGCGTGCAAAGCTCGGTGATCTCCGCGCTCGCCGTCGGCGGATGTATCGCGGTGTTTTACGTACTCGCGTCCATGTGCGTGGATTTCAAGTTGCTGTATCCGCTGCAAAAATTGCTTGAACAAATCCCTGCCCTCGCCGTATGCGCCGAAGGAGTGACGAAGGGAATCGTCGAAATGACGGGAGGATGCCTCGCTTTGGCGGGACTGTCCACAAATCTCGCCGCACCTTGCTGCGCCTTTCTCATCACTTTGGGCGGCGCGAGCATCCTCTTTCAGCAGATCGCCTATCTGCGCTCCGCAGGCATCAAGCTTCCCTTTTTCCTCTCTGTCAAACTCGTTCAGGCATTGGGAGCTTTCTTTCTCTGTCTGTTGTTCGTATCCCTGTGACGCGGCGCGTTTCTCCTCAAAGACTCTCTTTTTAGAACGCTCTTCCCATCGTTCTTTTCCCGCCTTGAAATTCGTCCTTTACGCTCCGCAAACGGAACTCCTTTTCGTCTTTCACGCCCGTTTATAGGCGCCGATGAGTTTACATTCCAGCGTATCGGCGGCTATTTCGGCAAGCGCTTTTCGGACGAGTTCGCCGCCGACGTCGCCCTCCGCTTCCACGAAGAAGCGATAATCGCCCGGCCTGTTTTTGACGGGGCGGCTCTCTATCTTCGTCATGTTGATGCCGTATTCCGCGATGATTTGCAGCAGGGCGAGAAGACTTCCCGGGCGATGCGGGCAAACGGCGGAAAAGAAGAGCTTATCGCTGTTTCGGGGCAGGCTTTCCCTGCCCTTTTTCACGAGCAGAAACTGCGTAAAATTGTTTTGTTCGTCCGAAATGCATTTTTCGCTCATCTCGAACCCCTCGGGGAGAGGCGAGGTATGGGCGCCCGCGATCGCGGCGCTCTTGCCCGAAAAATCTTCCGCCGCCCGGGAAATGCCGAAAGCCGTCGATTCCGTTTCTTTCAAGGAAGCAAACGGCATTTTTTGCGCGAGGAACACGGAACACTGATCCAGCGCCTGACGGTGGGAATATACCCGCCCGATCTCTTCATAGGAAGCGCCCTCCCTGTAAATCAGGCGATGATCGATTCTCAAAATAAGTTCCTTCACGGCGTACAGATCCTCCGACGCCTGCAAAAGATCGAGATTTTGCAAAACGCCGCCCTGCAAGCTGTTTTCGATGGGCACCGCCGCCGCGTGGACAAGTCCCGATTCCACGGCGCGCAGAACTTCGGGGAAATTTCGGAAAGGAATGCACTCGCTGCGCTCGAAGGAGGAGGAAGTCCCCTCCGTTTGCAAAAAACTTTCCGCCGCCAGATGGGAATAGCTGCCCTCCGGTCCCAAATAGGCTATTTTCATAATGTGTCTTCTCCTTATTATACCCTTTATTGCGCCTTTTCATTTCAGCGCTTTCCCCGCATCTTCGCCCTTTTTTCACACTTTTTCCGCGCGCTTTGAAAAACGCCCGCCGCCCGGAAAACCTCGTTTTTTGCGTTTGCCGTTGTACGCAGCGCCCGGCGTCTTACCAAATCTACAAACGACAAGTCTTACGAAATTTCCCCGACTATCTGAATGCGGACTTATGTATATAGCGTTCCATGGCTTATCAAGTATGCGAACGGCATTTTATTTTCCTCGACTCTTCGGTTTAGGCATGAGCCTGCCGCGAAGGACATTTTTCCTTTACAAAAAACGAGGAATACGTTGCGTCCGATTACTGTTCGCCGCCGTCGGTCGCAGAGGAATCCCGCGTTTACGAAAAACCGCGCATCCGTTGCTTCCGCTTGCCGATGATACCGTGAACGTGCCCGGCGGAAAAGCGCTCTTTTTTCCCTATCGGCGAAGAGAACTATGCCCGATCTTTTCGATTGCCTGTCCTGCGGCTACCCCCGCTTAGATTCCTTTATACGGACTCGGCGATGTCGAGAATCAACCGCTGGGTATCTTCCCAGCCGAGGCAGGGATCGGTGATCGACTTGCCGAACACCTCGCCCGTGGGTTGACTGCCCTCCACGAGGAAACTTTCTATCATGAAGCCCTTGACGAGCTTTTTGAAATCGCTGCCGAAGCGGCGGTTCTGCATGACCTCTTGGGCGATGCGGATCTGCTGACGGCATTGCTTTGCCGAATTGGAATGGTTACAGTCGATGATGATGGCGGGATTTTGCAGCTTTGCGCCCGCATACAGTTCCGCCACCCGCATCACCGTTTCATAGTGGAAATTAGGCACGTCGGCGCCCGCTCCGTCCACGCCGCCGCGAAGGATGGCGTGCGCGTAGGGATTGCCCGCCGAACGCACCTGATAATTGCGGTATTTAAACACCTGAGGGCTTTGCGCGGCGAAGATGGAATTGATCATCGCGGGCAGATTGCCGCTCATGGGATTCTTCATGCCCACGGGCGTGTCGATGCCGCTCGCCACCAATCTATGCAGCTGATTTTCGACGCTTCTCGCGCCGATGGCGTGATAGGACAAAAGGTCCTCGACGTAAGCCGTATTTTCGGGATAGAGCATTTCGTCCGCAGCCGTCAGTCCCGATTCTTTCATCGCGGCGATATGCAGCGCGCGGATGCTGCGGATGCCGCGCACGATGTCCGCCTCGCCCTCGGGATCGGGCTGAATGAACATTCCCTTATACCCCACCCCTTTGGTGCGGGGTTTATTGGTGTAAATTCTCGGCACCAAGACCAGTTTCTCTTTGACCCGCTCGTTGAGCTTGCCCAGCCGGGAGATATATTCGAGCACGGGCGCGGATTCGTGTGCGGAACAGGGCCCGACGATCATGAGCATTTTGCCGCTCCTGCCCGACACCACCGCCTTCACCTCTTCGTCCCTGCGGCGTTTCATCTCTTTCAATTCCGGGGAGAGCGGGGATTCCGCCATGAACTCCTCCGGCTCGGGGATGTAATACTGTTTCTCTAACATCGTATCGTAAAAACTCCTTTTTGTCCTTTGCGGCGAGTCACTCCCGCCGTGTAGCCGAAGCGTCTTCCAGCGCGTAAATATACTTTTTCACTTCCTCCGTCACGTACTCGTCGATGGGCGTATGGAAACGCAGACTGTTTTTCACCATGGTGGAACTCACGTGCAGCAGCTCCTGCCGGCAGGGAAGATAGACGGTCAGCATTTCCTTATCGAGTTTCCGCGAGGCGAAATAATTGGCGTTTTCGTATTCGAAATCCACCGTATTGCGAAGCCCGCGGACGTAAATATTCGTCCCTTCCCGCTTCAAAAGCTCCGCGGCCGTGCCCGTGAAAAAGACGATCTTCACCCGCTCCTCGTTCGGGAACATCAGCCGCAGCATTTCTTCCCGCTGCTTTTCCGTAAAATACGGCTGTTTTCCGGGGTTGACCATCACCGCCGCAGCCACTTCGTCGAACAGTGTAAGGCAGTCCTCGATGAGCGCTTTATGTCCCAGCGTGGGCGGATCGAACGTGCCCGCAAATACGCATTTTCTCATGATACCCTTTTTCGCCCGTTCTCAAATTTCTCTATCTCTTCGACAAAAGCTCGGGCGTGTCTTTCGTCCCAGGGCTGCAAAGCGGCCGCCCTTTTTTCCGTCCCCGCGGCGCGGGAGCGGCTTTCCTGTCCGCAATCCCTTTTGTCCGCCCGAATCAAATCTTGCGGAAAAAAGTCAGATACGTCCTGCCATATCGGCGTTCGTCGTATTTTTCCAGACCGTCTATCCTTTCTTCAAAAGGCTTATCCCGTTCGTACACCGCGATGCCGCTTTCGTTCAAAAGTCCTCTTTGCGCTATTTTTTCGAGCGCGGGAACGCCGTACTCGAAGCGATAGGGAGGATCGAGAAAGATCAGATCGAATCCGCCTTTCAAGCCGTCCAGACAGACGGAAAAATCCAGCGTATACACCTTGCCTTCCGCGCCCTTTACGACGCCGAGCGCCTTCATGTTCTTTTCGAGCAGGCGGATGCTTTCGGATGAAAAATCGTTGAATACCGCTTCCTTCGCGCCGCGGGAAAGACATTCGAGTCCCAGAGCGCCGCTGCCGCAGAACAGATCCAATACCCGCGCCCCGCCTATTTTCAAAGAAAGGATATTGAAGAGGGATTCTTTCACCCTGTCCCCCGTCGGACGAACGTCCGTTCCGGGAAACTCCGCCAATACCCTGCTCCTGTATTTTCCTCCGATGATGCGCATACATTCTCCTCGTTTTTGCCGCGCCTACGCCTGAAAAGCCGCGGCGTTATTTTCGCTTTTTGGGCTTCGTGCCGGGAAGTCCGCCGTAGTTGATCTTTTTCGGTCGATTGGCTTCTTCCTCTGCCGCGCGGGCGGCGATCTCCTGCTGACGCACCGTCTTGTTGCGGCGGCCGTAAGCGCCGCCGATATAGAAGCCGCCCGAAACGCAGATGGGCAGCAGCGCAAAAGCGCAGCCCACGAAAAAGCTGACCGCCGTGCCCGCGATATTCAGTTCGAGAATGGGCAGCAGCACCCAGCCCGCGAGGCAATAGAAGATGAGAGAAACCGCGGCGAGTCCCGTCGTGAGCGTCACCTCTTTGTTCGTGGCGGCCTCGACGATAGCCGTCTGATTGCAGCCGAGCACGATGCTGCCGACGATCAGCAGCAGGGAAACGAAGGCGCCGATGGCAAAGCCCTTCCACGGGCGGTACTCTTTCTGAAATTTGTAGCTCGCCATATTGAGCTCGCTGCCGGACTGCATTGCGGAACGGCGTTTCAGATTTCCCGAAACGAGCATCTCGTAATGATTTCCGCCGCAGATCCACATCAAAAAGCCGTTATACGCCAGCGCGACGACCGCGCACAGCGCCGCCCATGCCATCTGCGCCGAAAGTCCGAAATTTTTGGATTGCAGCATCAGCAGCACCAATCCGGCGACAAAAAACATCACGGAAGGCGTCAGCGAACGCATGAAACATTCGCCGACAATCCTCCAAAACACCTTCCATTTCGTCTTGAAATTAGACATATCTTCCTCCGATTTTGATTTCTTCTTTAGTTGAATTTTTCAGAGCGGACGCAAGGGGATTACGGATTTTGAAGCGGCTCTTTTCTTGGGGCGAGGCGCGAAGCGGAGAAGAGCGAAGATTTCGGCGGCGAGCGATACGCACTTCTAAGAACTTTTATTCCAAACCGCATTTTCCGCCTTGCCCCGCCCGCGGGCGGAACGCAACGTCTTTCAAAACTCCCCTTCCCGCTTTTTCGCAAGCAGCCGACGCTTGTCCGTAACGATCTCCTCCGCGGGTATATCCCATTCCTCGCGGGGTACCTCCCGCACCAGCTGAAAATCGAAACAATAGGCGATGCGTTTCGTTTCGGGGTGCCGTTTCAAAAATCTGTCGTAATATCCTCTGCCGTATCCGAGGCGCACTCCCCTTTCGTCCACCGCGAGAAGGGGAAGCACCGCCGCGTCTATCTTTCCCTCGTATGCCTTTCCGAGCGGCTCGCGGATGCCGTAGGGCGAGAGGGAAAAATCTTCTCCGTACTCTACGGGCACGATCTCCCCGCCCTCCGTCCTTGGACAGTATACCCTCTTGTTTTGAGCAAGCAGGTACGCGATGAGCTTGTCCGTCGGCGCTTCGGAAGAAAAGCTCATATAGACGAAAAAGCTTTCCCGCTCCGCAGCGCCCGATTTCAAAAAATTTTCGAGCAGCAGCGCTTCCTTGACGTCGCGGTTTTCGTTTTCGCCCCGACGTTTTTTCATGTACGAACGCAGCGACGCTTTTCTTTCCGAAACGGAAAGCGCGACGCTTTCCACGATATGCAGTTTATCGATATTCATATACAAACTCCGCCCGACGGGTAGCCGCGCACAAAATCTCATAACAGATGGTGCCCGATTTTTCCGCCGTTTCCGCCGCGTCCGTCATGACCGGCGTAAAAGAGCCGCGAAGGCGCCGCCCTTTGCGGACGCACACGTCCATGCAGAGATTGGAAAGGTTCTTTTCCCCGCCGTTCATGCCGTTGTCCTTTTTCCATCCGAAGCCGTCCGCATAGCCTACCCGCCAGACGGTGAGATAGGAAAGGTGCGCTTTCGCCTCTTCGCAAAGTACCCCGTACCCCGCGCCGCCGAAGGAATACTTCCTGCTCTGCACCGCCTGCGCGTACACCGCCATGGCGGGACGCAGGGAGATCCGCTCCCGCAGAGCGGGGTCGATCCCCTCGGGCAGATAGCCGTAAAGTCCCAGTCCCACGCGCACCATATCGAAGGAGAACGCCTCTCCCAAAAGGGCGCCGTATGTAGCGGACAGATGACAGAGCACGGAGGGATAGTATCTCTCGCACACCCCTTTCATCCTTAAAAACAAGAGGCGCTGTCTTTCCGATTCCTCGCGGGAATGGGTGTAGAGATGGGAATACAATCCCTCCACCTCTATTTGGGGATGCGCCTTTAAAAACAGACACACCTTTCCCAGCAGAGAAGCGTTCATGCCGTAACGGTTCATGCCCGTGTTCACTTTGAGATGAATCTTAAAGCGCCTGCCGAACTTCTCCGCCGTTTCCGCCACCAGCCGCGCCGTCTTCAAATCGGGCACGGAGGCGATAAATCCGCCCAGGATAAGTTCCGCCGCCTGCGTTTCGTCCGCGGGCGGGGTAAGCACGAGAACGGGCTTTCCGCACGCCGCGACGCGAATGGACTTTGCCTCGTCGAGAAGTGCGACGGCGAACATATCCGCGACGGCGCTCAGCGCGCACGCGACCGCTTCCGCCCCGTGCCCGTAGGCGTCGGCTTTCACCACCGCGCAAAGCTTCGTCTTCGACAGCGCTTTGAAGGCGGCGGCATTGTATTCGATTGCTTTGAGATTGATTTTCGCGATTACTTTTTGCACATATCATTATATGCGGTTGATATGCGGCAAGTTCCCAAAAAAGCGCGCGCCCTTTGCAAACTTTGCGCAAAAACTTTAAAGAGCGCTCATTCGCTGTAAATGATCCGCCTGCAATTGTCGCACTCGATCACGGCGCCTCCCGTCAGCTTGCTCCTGTCCGCGAGCGGCGGCTCCATGCCGCAGAAGGGACAGCGATTGCCTTTCAGCCTCCCCACGACGGGGAAGATGCGCTCCTTGCGCTTGATTTTATAGCGTTCCATCGCCTCGGCGGGAATCCCCTTCTGCGCGACGGCGAGTTCCGTTTCGATGGCCTTGCGCTCCCCTTCCTTGGAAGCCTTCACCGCATTGTACTTTTCATAGGCCTCCTTATACTGCTTCTGCATGGCGATGACCTGCTTTTTGAGCTTCTGATACTCGTCGTGCGTGGCGTTGATGTTCGCCGTCAGCGCGTTCAGCTCCGAACGGATCTTTTTCAGCTGATCGGAAATGGAAAGGGCGTTCTTTTTATAGAACGCGATGTCCGCGCCGCCCTCCACAAGCTCGTCGAGGTGAGAAAAATCTTTGAGCGTGTCCTCCGTTTTGAGGTATTTTTTCGTCAGTTCCACCGCCTCGTTTTTCAGCTGTGCGGCTTTCGCGTCGTACGCGTCCAATTTATCCGCCGCCGTTTCCAAAAACTTCTTTGCCTTGACGTACTCCTTGCGCTCTTCGCAGCCCGCCAGTTCCCGTTCCAAGGCGTACAGCCTTTTGTCGATTTCCTGATAGTTCAAAATTGCCTGTAACTGTGACATGATATACTCCTCCCGTCAAAGCAGCTCTTCGTCCGTGTAAAACTCGCACGGGACTTCCGACCGCTTCCGGATTTTTTGATAATATTTTTCAAAGCCGTAATTTTCCGACGCGTAGTGGGTGAGAATGATCACCGACTTGTTCTTTTCCCGCGCCGCCGCGACGACGTGGTGCTTAAAATCGGAGGAAATGACGGTATCCGCGCCGTATCCGCAGGCGAACGCCAGCGCCTCCTCGTCCGCGCCGGCGCCGCAGAAGCTCGCCACGCGGGAAACCTTGGCGTCCCTGTTTCCGTAAACGCATACCTGCCTTGCCGAAAAAGTTTTTTTCAGTTCCTCGCAAAAAGCGAAAAGCCCGCAGTTTTCCACGTCGTATATTCTTCCGTATCCGCCCGAAACGCCGTTCGTTTCCACTGTCAGCATACGCTTTTCTTCCTTCGCGTCCGCGAAAGTATCTTCGCCCGCCGCCCGTCCGTTCGCCCGCGCCGCGGAAAGCATCGCGCCGCGCATGAGGCTCTCGTCGATGCCGCCCTCCGCGCAGTCGAGATTCAAGTGCATGGACAGCACGGAGATGCCGTTTTCGATCGCTTGGATGAGTTTTCCGCCCGTCCCGAGCACGTCCCGCACGCCATGACAGCTTTCGCCGCCGACAAGATTGCCTATCTTTCCGTAAATCGCGGGATGGTGAGTGACGATGAGGCCGCTTTTCGCCTTGACCGCCGCGGCGATCGCGCCGAGGGAAAAATCGAGGGAAAAGAGAATCCCGTCCACGCTTTTCCCCGTATCCACGAGGACGCCGCTGTTGTCGTACATTCCGTACTTGGAACAGAGCGCGTCGCTCAGCGCTTTCGGAGCGATTTCGTCCGCGATTTTATATACGTCATTTAAAGTCATTCTTCCACGCTCCTTCCAGACTGCGTTTTCTCTTTAAAAGCTCTTCGCGGCTCTCTTTGCGGAGCGCGGGATCGGACAAATACCGCGAAAGATTTTTCAGCTGTCTTTCCGTCCTTTCCAAAAACGCGGCGGGGCGGGTTTTGAGATTTTCCCTGCCGAACTCGTACTCCGCGTCCGAATATTCCTGCGCCCGCTCCCCTTCCCCGCGTTTGCGCCCCGCGATCACGTCGTAAAACTTGCCGTCCTTGAAGGTGAAATCCCTTTCGAGAAAAGCGCCCGCCCCGATCAAGTAGCGCCTGAGCATTTCCGAGTCGTGCATGGGCTGAAAGACGAAGCGTTCGGGCAGAAAACCGTACTTTTCGTCCGAGAGGATGTCGACGATCTCGTGCCCGCCCATCCCCGCGATCAGCACTTCGTCCGCAGTGTTCGGAACGCCGCACAGTCCGTCGCCGAGCACCGCCTCGGCTCTTCCCTCTTCTATGTAACGGCAAAGGAGAGTTTCCGCTTTTTTGAGGCTCCCTTTGCTGATGTCGGAGAGAATCGCCTTTTCGCACAGGGAATTTTTCAACATATATTCCGAGCAATAGCCGTGGTCGCAGCCCACGTCCGCAAAAACTTTTGCGGGCAGCAGGAGCGAACACAGCGTGTCGATGCGCTTGCCGTACCCCATACGTTTATTCGAGAAAGTCTTTGAGTTTCTTGCTTCTCGAAGGATGTCTGAGTTTTCGAAGCGCCTTGGCTTCTATCTGACGGATGCGTTCCCTCGTGACGTTGAATTCCTTACCCACTTCTTCGAGCGTGCGGGGCTTGCCGTCGTCGATGCCGTAGCGCAGCCGCAGCACCTTTTCCTCGCGCGGGGTAAGCGTGTCGAGCACGCTCAAAAGCTGTTCTTTGAGCATGGTAAACGCCACAGAATCGCTTGGCGTCGTCGTCTTTTCGTCCTCGATAAAATCCCCCAAATGGCTGTCTTCTTCCTCGCCGATCGGCGTTTCGAGGGAAACGGGATCCTGCGCGATCTTTTGTATCTCGCAGACGCGCTCTTCGGACACCCCCATCTTTTCCGCGATTTCGCGCGGCGTCGGCTCCCGTCCGAGTTCCTGCAAGAGAATTCTCGAAACGCGGGTGAGTTTGTTGATGGTTTCCACCATATGCACGGGAATACGGATGGTGCGCGCCTGATCGGCGATCGCGCGGGTGATCGACTGACGGATCCACCAAGTGGCATACGTCGAAAATTTAAAGCCCTTCTGATAGTCGAACTTTTCCACCGCCTTCATCAGCCCCAGATTTCCTTCCTGAATGAGGTCGAGAAAGAGCATCCCGCGCCCCACGTAACGCTTGGCGATGGACACGACGAGGCGAAGATTGGCTTCGGAAAGCCTCTTTTTCGCCGCTTCGTCCCCGTCCTGCATATGTTTGGCAAGCTCGATTTCCTCGTCGGCGGAAAGCAGGGGCACCCTGCCGATGTCCTTTAAATACATTTTAACGGGATCGTCCAGCCCGATGTCGGAAAGAGCCTGTTCGAACAGCTCTCTGTCCCGCTCGTCCTCATCCACAATCTGAATTCCCGCCTCCCCGATCGACTTATACACATAGTCTATCTGATTGGGATTGGTGTCGTATTTTTCCATGATGTCGCAGAGCGCATTGGTGGAAATACTCCCCTTCATCTTATAATTGTTGATGATGCCGCCTAAAATTTCGTTGAGTTTTTGCTCGGATATCACTGTTTTTATCCTCCGTTTAATAACCGAAACAGTCGCCTGTTTTATTCTGTTTTCTCTTTCCCCGCCTAAAAGCCGTATCTTTTCAAAAGCGGGCGCGTTTTAATCTAAGAAGCGTGCGCCTCTATTTCAAACGTTTTGTATATTCGTATATCTTGCGCGCGATCTCTTTTCGCTTCTCCGTATCCTGCTCCTCGGAAAAGAGCTTGGTATACATTTTGATCTTTTCGTTCAGGCGTTCCTTTTCCATCGTACGGACGCTGTCCGAGAAAAATTTTTCCGCCACTTCGCCCGAGAGCTTGTCCCCGTAATTCAAATCGAGAATCTCGTTGAATTCCATGCAATTCTCGTCCAAAATCTCAAAAAGCTCGGACGGGCGCACCCTTTCGCCGTTTTTTTCGCAGTTGATGATATATTCCGCTATGATTTTATGCACATTATCGTCAAATTCAATACCTTCAAGGCCGCAATTTCCCGCATAAGGCGCCGAAAACAGCTTCGCCGCCAATATAAATCTCGCCGCCTTTTTATACTTGTCCGTTCCCGCTTCCGAGGGCGGCGGCACCGCAATCTCTATCTGCCGGCTCTCTTCGGGGAGATTGTGAAGGTCGCGCTCCAACGACTGATAACTGATCCCCGTCTTGTCCCTGAGCTTTTTCAAGAGGTCTTCCTTTTCGCTCTCGCTCTCCGCCGTGCGCACCACTTTCAAGGCTTCCGACAAGAACGTGCGCTTTTCCTCGGATTTTGTCAGATCGTATTTTTGTTCAAGGGAGTGTATCTTGTAATCGATGAGCGGCATCGCCGCGTCCAGGCACGCCTGATAGGCGGCTGCGCCCTGCTTGGCTACGTCGTCGGGGTCCTGTCCCTCGGGAAGGGGCACTACCCGCACGTTGATATTTTCGTCTTTGAGTATTTCCAGTCCCCTTAAATCCGCTTTCTGCCCCGCGAAATCCCCGTCGTAACTGATGAGCACGTTTTCCGAGTAGCGCTTGACGAGCCGCGCCTGATCCTTGGTAAGAGAAGTACCCATGGAAGCGACGACGTTTAAAAATCCCGCCTGATACAGGGAAATGGTATCCATGTATCCCTCGACCACGATCACTTCTTTGATGGTCTGAGAGCGTTTGAGTTTTTTCAAAAGGTTGATATTATAGAGGGTCTTGCTCTTGTTGAACACCATCGTTTCCTTGGTGTTCTTATATTTTGCGAAATCGGATTTTTCGAGCAGTCTGCCGCCGAATCCCACCACTTCGTCGAAGGCGTTGATGATGGGGAAGATCAGCCGCCCGCCCTGAGAATCGATGAGCCTGCCGTTTTTCGCCTCGGCGAGCGCGCCGCTGTCGACGAGATCCTCCCGTTTATATCCCTTGCCCGCGAGATAATCGGGGAGGGAGTAAAAATCGAGGGAAGCGCCGAGTCCGAATTTTTTGACCGTCGTCGGCGCAAGCTTGCGACGGGAAATATAATCGAGATGCGCGTCCGCGCCGCCGCCGTAGAGATTGGAAAGATAAAATCTCGCGCTGTCCAAAAGGATCTTGATCAGGTTGTCCCGCTTTTTTTTCAGCGCGATCGCCTTTTCCGAATCGAAATTGCTTTCGGGCACGGGAATCTTCGCCCGTGCCGCCAAAATCCGCACCGCGCCCATAAAATCGGTGGACTCGATCTCCTGCACGAACATGACGACGTCGCCCGACACGCCGCAGCCGAAACAATGATAGAATTGTTCCGCTTCGTTGACGGCGAAAGAGGGGGTCTTTTCGTGATGAAAAGGGCAGCACGCCCAATAATTTCCGCCCTTGCGATCGAGCGCGACGTAGCTGCCGATGACCTCCACGATATTATTCTTTTGTTTCAGCTCCTGCATAAAACGGGGGTCGATTCCTCTCCCGCCTCCGCTCATACCGTAACACCTCCCAAAGAAAACGTTTCGGGAATAAACAGGCTTTCAAATACGTTGATCGCATACCTGTCCGTCATGCCCGAAAGATAATCGCAGACGATTTGTTCCTTCGGCGCGCTCTCGCCGAGTTTCAGGTACTGTTTCGGCAGTCTGTCCGTGTGCATCAGGAAATATTCGTACATCGCCGTCAGCATCCGCTCGGCGCGGTCCTGCATCGACTTGTTCGTGAGCGCGTAGATATTTTTAAACATAAACGTCCTCAGTTCAAACGTCGCCTTCGCCACTTCTTCGGACATCCGCACGCCGTCCGTGCCGACGGAATGTGTATAGATATCGGTGATGGCGGTGTTGATGCGTTCCCGCGTGGCGTGCCCCAGCGTTTCCACCGCCCTTTGAGGCAGGTCGGACTCTTGGAGAATCCCCGCGCGAATGGCGTCTTCGATATCGTGGTTGATATAGGCGATTCTGTCCGCCAGCGATACGGCGGCGCCTTCCAGCGTCGCGGGATGTCCCGTGCTCTTGTGCTGCAAAATTCCGTCCCGCACTTCCTGCGTGAGGTTGAGTCCGCGCCCGTCCTTTTCGATATAATCGACGACGCGGAGGGACTGCACGTTATGCTCGAAACCGAACGGGCAGAGCTTGTCCAAAACCCTTTCTCCCACGTGCCCGAAAGGCGTATGCCCCAAGTCGTGCCCCAGCGCGATCGCTTCGGCGAGATCCTCGTTTAAAGACAGCGCGCGGGCGATGGAACGGGAGATTTGCGCCACGTCCAGCGTATGGGTCAGGCGGGTGATATAATGATCGCCTTCGGGAGCGAAAAAGACCTGCGTTTTATTTTTCAGGCGTTTGAAGGAATTGCTGTAAATGACGCGATCTCTGTCCCGCTGAAAATCCGTGCGAAATTCGCACGGAGCTTCCGTTCTCGCCCTGCCCTTTGTTTCCGCCGATTTTTGGGCATAGGGTGAGAGAAAACGCGATTCGATTTCATAGGTCCGTTCCTTTACGGAAACGGCTCTTTTTCCCGCCATTTTTCGCCTCCTTATCCGGGATGAATTCCGCCCATTTTAGCTTAGACGGCAATTTATCATTAATATATACGATTTTTTTCTTTTCTTTCCCTCTTTTTTGGACGAAAAACAGCGAAAAAAATTTTTCTTTTCCAAAAAGGACTTGACATTCCCCGTTTTTCATGTTATATTATACACATTCTTTAAAAGATTTCTGCACAAGCGCTAAAAATTGGCGCCTCAAATCCGCTTTCGCCTCTTTTGGCGGCAATTTTCCTTCCCGCAAAGCGCACGGCGCTACCTTGTCCTTTCGTTTGCGGCAGACGGCCTTATTAAAAGTATGGCTTATTTTACTTTATTTCCTCGTAATCGTTCCTTGGAACGAAACTTTTTTCGGAGATTCCCATGAAAAAGAAACTTTTAGTTGTTCTCGCGGCCGCCGCCGTATTCGCTTCCTCTGCTTTCTTCGCTTCCTGCGGGGGCAATTCTTCGGATTCCTCTTCGTCGGCAGCCTCTTCGGAAAGTTTTTCAGACAGTTCCACGCCTTCTCCATCCGCCGTCATTCCCGAAGGGTACGCAAAATTCGAGGACGAATATATCTCCTTCGCCTACCCTTCCTCTTGGAGCAGCGAGGCGGACAGCGAGTTGTATGCGCTCGAAAACGAAGAACTGACCGTCGCCGTGGCGAAATTCACGGACGTTGAAAAGAACAATTTTATTGCGGCGATGTATACGGCAAAGACCGGGAAATACGAAAATCTCACGACCGAGGCGTATCGCGCGCCAATGGAAGAAGCACTCGGCATCACCTTTGAAGAATGCTCCGTAGAACAAAAGAGCAAAGGCGAAACGAAGATCACGAAAATTTATTATAAAATCGACTTATTCGGGTTGATAAATCTGCGCACCTTTTACTACCTCACCTCGGGAGATAGGACGTATTGCGTCGATATTTCCGAAACGGACGAACCCGTGGAAGGGCTGACGGATACCGTTTATGACACTTTGCTCGCTTTAAAATAAGCCTTCGAGGAAATTTTGCCGAAGGAGAGCGCACGCAGTCCGAGAAAATACAGGGGAGTTAACATTTAAAAAAAAACTTCTTTCTCCCTTTCCCGACAATCTTTCGTCAAGCCTAAGGCGGTACTCCTCCTTAACGCTTCGTTTTCGACGCCTTTCAAAAAAATCCCCGTAAAACAGGAAAAGAGCCATGTTTTTGGCGCTTTTGTTCTCCTAATATCGCGCACGACAAAATTCCCGCGGAAAATAGAAGACCTATCTGTTTCGTTTTCCTCTCGTTTTTTATATCTTTTCTTATATTTTTTGCGGCTTACTTGACGATAAAAAAATACGCAGCGCCCCTTTTCCGAAAAGTCGGAAGAACGGAGCGCTGTTTTTTAGGAAACAAATTTTTTGAGAAAAGCTTTTCTTTTTACGAAATTCAAACGGAAAAGAGGTTTTTAAGTCGTTTTCCGATCCGCGGCGCCCGCCTTCAAGCCGTTATGCCAATCTGCGTCCCATCAGGACGCCCATCACCGACGCCATCATCAGTCCGCGAGTCCATCCGCTGGAATCGCCGAGGCAATGCAGTCCCTTGATGTTCGTATTGAAATCGGTATCCATCTTGATGCGGTTGCTGTAAAATTTCAATTCGGGCGAATAGAGCAGCGTTTCCGTAGAGGCAAAGCCGGGCACCACGTAATCCACCGACTGAATGAAATTGATGATATTGATCATCGTTCTGTACGGCATCGCCGCCGTGATGTCCCCCGCCACCGCGTCCTTCAAGGTCGGACGGATATTCGAGCGTGTAAGCTCCTTATCCCACGTGCGCTTGCCGTCGAGAATATCCCCGAAACGCTGCACGAGGATATGCCCCGCGCCCAGCATATTGGTGAGTTCCCCGATCTTCTGCGCGTATGCGATGGGTTGATTGAAGGGATAGGAAAAGTTATGGGAACAGAGAATGGACACATTGGTGTTGTTCGTTTTCAGTTCCTTATAACTGTGACCGTTGACGACGGCGAGATTGTTGTCGTAATTTTCCTGCGACACAAAGCCGCCGGGATTTTGGCAGAACGTGCGCACCTTATTCTTGAACGGCTTGGGATAACCGATGAGCTTGGACTCGTACAGGACCTTGTTCACCGTTTCCATGACCTCGTTTCTCACCTCCACGCGCACGCCGATGTCGACGGTGCTGGGGACGTGCTCCACGCCGTACTTTTCGCAGAGCTTTTCCAGCCAGTCCGCGCCGCGGCGCCCTGTGGCGACCACGGTGTTTTCCGCGAAAATTTCCAGCGTTTTGCTGCCGTCCGCCTTGGTGACGCAAACGCCCTTGCAGGCGCCGTCCTCAATGACGAGAGAGTTACATTCGTAGTCGAAAAGGATCTCCACGCCATGGTCGAGGAGATATTTTTCAATGGAAAGATAAATGCTCTGCGCCTTTTCCGTGCCCATATGGCGAATGGGACAATCCACCAATTTGAGTCCTGCCTGAATGGCGCGCTTGCGGATCTCCTTCACCTCTTCGCTGACATTCAGCCCTTCGATATGTTCGTCGGCGCCGAATTCGAGATAGATTTGATCCGTATAGTCGATGGTATCCTGCGCCAGCGTTTCGCCGATCAGCTGAGGAAGATCTCCCCCGACCTCGCAGCTCAAAGACAGTTTTCCGTCCGAGAACGCGCCCGCCCCCGAAAAACCCGTCGTGATGTGGCAATAGGGCTTGCAATTCATACATTTTTGCGTCTTGACTTTCGGACAATGACGATTTTCTACCGACTTCCCCTTCTCGACGATGACGATTTTTTTCTTGCTCTCCTTCCTCAGCATCTCGATCGCCGTGAAGATACCCGCAGGCCCCGCGCCTACGATGACTACATCCGTTTTCATGTTCTTTCCCTCCGAAAACTTTTTTGAATTTATCGATTTTTTCGGGGTTTTCCGCAAATCCCGATTCGTTTTTTATAGAACTTCTCGCAGCAATGCCTTTGACGTTGCGGCATAAATAATAAGGAAAAAATCCCAAGAGCCTATCTATGACAAAGACTCCGAGCGCTCTTTTGCACTCGCCGCAGCGGATTCGCGCCCGATTTTAAATCTTTGTGCAGCGAGATCGATTCCAAAAAGCCGCCCCAAAAGCCTCTTTTTTGCCGCAGGAATATCCCACAGACACAATCCCGAACTCTTTTTTGCCGCAAAAGCTCCCCTGCGCGCCGTCCCGAATTCTTTTTTGCGACAGGATTGCCTCCCTCGCATAGTCCCGAACTCTTTTTGCCGCAAAATTGTCCCGCGCGCGCCGTCCCGAACGCTCTTTATGAAAAATCTCAACGGTATTTTTGGCTGCTTTTCTCCCGCTCCTCTACCGCACGAAAAAACCGCCCGATTGATATACCCCGAGATATTCCCTCGGTCAACCGAATCGGCGGTTGTCGTTTTTGTTTCGTTCTCTCGTCTTTTGGGCGTATTTATGATAACATAGACAAGCTAATATGCGATATAAAACGCCAAAATATCCGCGCCGGCACATATTTGCGTTATTATTATAACACGCTTTTTCCATTTGTCAAGCCGAAAGCCTGTTTTTCACACAGTTTTCACTTTACTTTTTTTAAAATGTCAAAATTTAATTTCCAGCCCGTCGTAAGAAACGACGATTCCGTAAGGGCGCGCGGCGGCGACGAGGTCCTCGTAAGCGGCGTTTCCGTTGTGAGAAAAATGATTGATTACCTTGACGGTGTTTCCGTCGATAATCTTTTCCTTTTCCATGCGTGCGAATACCTCGACAGCCGTTTCGAGGCATAAGTGGCCGTCCCGCCAGCCCTTTTTAAGCCCGCCCGTGCAGTCGAGCGACACGAGATTCAGCCGTCCTGCCTCTCTCAGCTTTTCCCACGATTTTTCGGGCGGCCAGCCCGTATCGTGACCGTATAAAAAGCTCTTGCCGTCCTTTTCGATCCGATAGACGACGGGCGAAGAAAGCGGATCGTGATTGGCTTTTAAGGGCAAAACGCGGTATTCACCCGCCCGGAATTCCTCGTAAGGCTTGACTTCAACGACGTCCGCACGCCCCGTCATCCCCTTCAAATCCGTCACCGCCTTGATTCTTCGATACCCGTCCGCGGCGGCGTGATAGTGGAGAGTGCGGGGACAATCCTGCGCGTATCCCTCGCGGGCCATTTCTATGTCTTCCGTATACAGATGGTCGCAATGGCTGTGCGTGATCAGGCAGTCGCGGATCCTTTCCCAATCCATGCCGAAACGATGAAAGTGCCAAACGGTGTCCGCGGGGAAATCGAGGAGCAGTTCGTCGTCCACGAGCGCCTGCGAGCGGGAACGCAGATTGCGGCCGCCCTCTCTGCGCGATTTCTCGCACGTTTCGCAGCGGCAGAACAGGGAGGGAATCCCCTCGTAAGCCGCGGTTCCCAAATATTTTATCTTCATAGGGAAGGCTCCGCCTCGGAATCTTCTTCCGGGATATTTTCGGAGAACGGACTATCTTGCCGCTCCCCCGTGCCCGCGTTTACAAATCGCGGATACTCCCGCTTCGCCGCGCATTTCGCAAAGGCGCTTTCTTCCCGAAGCGAAAAAGAATTTTTTTGATCGGCGTTCTCTTCTTTCTTTTCGGCGTTCTTTTCCCGCCCCGGATTGTCTTCCCGGTTCCCGTTTGCGTCCGCGTCGTCTTTTTCTCGCGCCGCCTGCACCCGTTTCGCTTTGCGTTCGTTAGACGCGTACAAAATTTTCAGTTTATAGAAATTGTAGCGCAGAATACAGCAGGAAGGCAGATTGAGCAGCGCGTTGATGACGGCGATGGGAAACCCGAAACAGAGCCAATATTTTAACGGATAGAAGAAGATGATGACAAACCCGACCACGCACAGCGTCAGATGGATGACTTCGCCGTAAGCGGCCTCCAACATATATCTCGTCAGATAGTCGTTATTGAACGGTTCCGCCACCTTGTTTTTATGAAAATTGGTAAATTGTCCGAGTTCGGGGATCTTTTCCTTCCATTTGCGGATTTTGAGTTTTTCGTAAAACTTCTTTTCTTTCTGCGATACCTGAAAAAGTTTTCTGTCGTGCGCGAACCATTTGGCGGGCAGGCGTCGGATCAGGAAAGCGAAAAGCCCGTCCACGGCAATCGCGGCGACGACGCTCAGCAGCACCGCCCCCAGAACGAACCAAAAGCCGAACCCGAAAACGGGTGCGGCAAAAATCATATTCGCCGCTGTCAGAAGGCAGACGCACACGGCTATAATCGTGCAATATAAAATCATGCTTCCGCTCCGTCAAAGTCGCCCGCTTCTCCCGCAGCTTTCTCTTTTGCTGCCGGTCCGTAATCGAGCGGCACTTTGTAAACTTCTTCGTATTTTTCTTTCCAAAGCTCGTAATTCTTTTCTTTCATCTGTTCGGCGCCCACTTTTTCGCCCAGCGACTTATCGGGATAAACGGGCGGGAGGATATGAAGGGTATAAATTTGCAGAGGATAGCCGTCCCCGTCGAGCTCGTCGCCGTGCCGCATGGTGATCAGCATGGGAACGACGGGCACGCCCGCGCGATAAGCCATCTTGAAACCGCCGATCTTTAAGGGGCGGGGTTTTCTGTAATTCCACCACATCCCCTGTTCGGGATAGATAAGGATGCTTTCCCCGCGCTTCAAAAGGGTATTGACGGCGGAAAGCATATTCATCATCGTGCGTCGGTTGCTCGACAGCGGCAGCGTGTTGCAATGCTTAAAAAGAAAGCCGTACAGTCCCGGGAAAGAGGTGTAATTTCCCTCCCGAATCACCTTATACAAATACTTTCTCGGCAGTTCGTTCCGTATCCCCTCGAAGAGAATATAGTTGTCGTACGCCGAAAAATGATTGCAGGTGACGACGGCGCCGTGTTGAAGCGCGGAGAGGTTTTCCTTCCCCTCCACGCCCTCTATCTGAATGATCCCTTTTTTGATGAGTTTGGTAAAATAATGGTCCCCAATGGTATTGGCAATCGCAGTTTTAATTTTACTGCCGAGTTTTTTATTGAGATAATCCACCTGATCGGGCAGGAGCGGCTTGGTGGGAGGATCGTTTTCCACGTCCTCGTCAAAGCGCCGCTCGCTCTCGTACAGGGCTATTTTTTCCAGCACCTCCCGTCTTCCGGGGGATACTTTCGTCAAATCCGGCTCCATCGTACACTCCTCTTCGCTTTCGCCCCAAAATTATTCCGCTTCTTTCTCCGTTCTGCCGTACTGCTTGCCGTACACCTTGAAATAGCCGTCCGTCCGTTCCGTTTCCTGACGGGCAAGCGCCTGCAAACCCAACTCGCAGGATTTATCCCGCTCCATATCGGCGAGCGAAAAGTTATCGTAAATATTCTTGATGACGGGATAAAACTCCGTTTTTTCCGCGTATTCCCAGAAATATTCCTGATAGGGGATGTCCGAATAATGCCAGGGCTTCCACGTCATGCCGTAATGCACGATCCTGAGATCCTCTCTAGAAAGCTTATCCTTGGACACGGGAAATTTATTCCAGGAACGCGGCAGCTGCAACACTCTGTCCTGACAAAGAACGTTGAGATAGTCCTCGTCCTGAATGACGGTGAATTTATATTTCTTTAAAAGCTCGGCAAAGCGTTCATAGAAGTTTTCCTCGCGAAAACTTTTCAGATTCATGAGAATCACGCCCGCGTTGAAAAACATTTCGGGATTGAGTCCGTCCACATCTTCCACGTATTTCTTAAACACTTCGAAGCTGTTGACGCCTTCGCAGGGCGCGCCGCCGATGAGATTGTCGCCGAGATCGTAAGAATAGAGCGCGCTGATGTCGCCGAGGATGACCGTATCGCAGTCGAGATAGAGCGCCTTATCGTACTGCGGAAACATTCCCGCGATGAAGATGCGGAAATAGGTGGTGCAGGTATAATAATCTCTCATATGCAGGAGGGAAGAAATGCTTTTCAGTTTTTCCGTCACGTCCACGAAAGAAACCTCGAAGTCTTCTTCCGAAAAACGCATGATTTTTTCCTCATAATCGGCGCTGACGCCCGAATGAAGGACGTAGATCTTATAGAGATATTCCCTCGAAGAATTTTCTCTAAGAGAACGAAGCGTCACGGCAAGAAAGGGAAGATAGTTGTCGTCGGTGGCAAAAAACAGAGGAATGATCCCCTTCTTCGCCTTCGGCGCAGGCGCGGGACGTCCTTTGGCGCGCACGGATTTTCCCACCTCCGTCTTAGCGGGCGTATAAATGCGAGCGTCGGCTTCCCCCCAGCCCGTTCTTCCCAGCAAACCGATTTGTTCCTCTACAAACTCAGAGGCAGCAAGCGATATTTTATTCATAAATCAAAACTCCTTTTCCATTTTCATACTTGGATCGCCGCTTTTCGCTTCCTTTCCTAAACAGGAGCGAGGCAAAGCGGACTTTTTTGTCTTGATATTATTTTATCCGCTTTTCGGCAAAATTTCAACCTACTCCAAGCGACCGCCTCTCTACTCGGCATTTTTCCGATTCTACCCCGCTTCACCTCTCCTCTATCTCTTTTTTCTTCCTTTCCCGCCCATAAAGCCATTGAATAATTATAAATATTAAGAATAATTATTCATTTTTAATATCCTTTTCGCCGTTTGTCCTGAAAAAACGCCTGATTTCGCTCTCTGAAAAGGGAAAAATCCTGCAAACGTTTCTGCGGAAACCCCTCTTTTTTCGGATGATTTTATCGTTATCAATTAATTTCGATAGGAAAGAAGCTATACAAAAATTACTCTTTATAAATTTCCCGCCCTCGTTTTCCCTCCGCCATTTGCTCCGACTTTCTCTACTCCGTTTTTGCCGTCGGTAGAGAAAAAGCCCGATTCTACTGTCAGTAGAGTCTATTTTCGCCCCTTTTCTACTGCGAGTATACTTATCTCGACGATTCTCATCTCATTTGTCAACGATTTCGGGAAGAAATATGATATTTGTCACGAAAGGATATTACACGTATTATTTATATACTATACTTCTTCAAGAGATGCAAAATTTTCCAATAAGCCTTTAAAAAACGTTTCTTCTCATTTCTCAGAAAAAGGAAACGTTTTTCGTACCCTCCTTTCCGATAATTGGAAATTTACTCTTGAATTCT